>ERZ773130.30-NODE-30-length-159264-cov-6.220377_pt1 | contig 159264 bp, 124 predicted proteins | sample MGYA00511919_ERZ773130 | MGnify/ENA primary metagenome ERZ773130 (study PRJEB29015, sample SAMEA2737851) | human gut metagenome | biome: human gut; feature: human-associated habitat; material: faeces | place: China | collected 2012 ...
AATCCTTTTATTTTATCACTATCTTCAATGCGTGCTGTTAAAAAAATTATAGGGCATGAAACATAATCCCGTATTCTTTCACAAACAGTAAATCCATCAATATCTGGCATATTAACGTCTAACAAAATAATGTCAGGTTTTTTTTCTACTTCTTTTAATGCAGCATTTCCTGCTGTTGCAGTATATACCGTATATCCAAGTTTGCTGAAATAGCAATACAGCATTGATACAATTTCTTTTTCATCGTCTACAATTAAAATACTCTGCGCCATAAATATGCCTCCATTGTGAATATCTGATTTAAGATTATCAAACAAAAATCTATTTCTAATCAATTTCTTTAATTTTCGATGTCATTAGATATTATATATGGCAATATGAGTTGTAGCAACCTTACTCTGCATGTTTTATGCTCTGTTGCCATCAATACTATGATATGTGTAATCATATCTCAAAGAAAAGAGGAACAGTAAAATGTAATAGGGTGAAAAATATGAAGCAGGATAAAGTGAAGTATGATTTTAAGGCTTTCGGGCAAGCCATTAAAGCAGCAAGAAAAGCAAAGGGAATATCACGCAATCAGTTAGCCGACACACTGAATATTGCGCCCAGGTATATCGCGTCCATTGAAAACAGCGGGCAGCACCCAAGTTTACAGATTTTATATGAGCTTGTAACCCTGCTTGACGTATCGGTAGACCAGTTCTTTTTCCCGGAACGGGAACAAGAGAAGTCCACACGCCGCCGTCAGCTCGATACCATGCTTGACACAATGAGCGAAACAGACTTAAAAATCATGTCTGCTACTGCAAAAGGCATAGAGGAAGCCAACAATGACAGGACGGGGGAATAAAGTTCCCTCGTTTTTGTCTGCATAAAGTGAATGAAGCGCCGCAGAATTGCGGCGTTTTTCTTTTGCGCTTTTTGGCATACTGGGAGTTCCGTTGTAGTGATAAGTGAGGAAAAAACTTTCTTAGCAAGCATAGGAAAAGAGTACCCTTTTCCGTATTTTCGCCCTCCCGTCCTGCGGTGCGTCGGTTGAAAATTGCTTGTTGGGAAGTATGGAGGAGATTGAGACGTATATAGGCAATATAGAGTCTGGAAAGAGCGGAAGCATAGATATCCTCACGAATGCCGTGGCGACGACTGCTGCGAGCGGTGATATGTCAAAGGTGATAGTTACATATGAGGACAAAGAGGGGAATGAGACGACGATTGAGGGGAATTTCAAGGCGACTGTGGAATCTCCGGTGTATGACAATGTAGAGAAGATAAAGGACAGCACAAAAAGCAGTGGTAAAAAGGTGTTATATGGTGTAATTGCTGTGGTTATAGTGATAGCTCTGTTATGTATATGTGCAATAAGAAAGCACAGGAGAAAAAGGAGATTCTTGATGAATTTTAGATTCCGGTCACGGGGAGAGAGTTTATAAGGAGATAGATTGTATGGGGTGGATATGGCATTTGTGTCTTATGAATATGAAGAGAAGAAAGATCAGAACATTTCTCACCGTTCTCGGCGTGATGATAGGTGTTATATCGGTTGTAGCACTTCTGGCTGTGGGAATCGGAGTCAAGAACGAGATGATAGATTCTGCGGTTGCAAGTGGAAGTGTCAACCAGATAACGATATACAGTGAGACCGGAAGTAAGCATAAGGATCGAATGATAACGGACAGAACGATATCTACATTGACAGATCTTGCAAATGTGGATGGTTGTTATCCTCTGTATGAGGTGCCTGTGAGTATGAAGTATGGGGAGTATGAATACTTTGGCAATCTTGTGGGTGTGCCGGGAAATGAGCTTGATGGCTGGAGTCTGGCCTATGGGGAAAACAGCAATTCTTCACATGGGACACCTGAACTGATCTCGGGCAGCAGTGTGGGCAAAATGTTCTTCAATCAAAAGATATTTGACAGTTACGAGAAGAGAGAGAATAAGAGTATTGCATCCCTTGTCGGAAAGAGATTTGACACGACCGTCGGATGGAGCGGTGAAAGTGACAGGATATTCAAACTGAAGCTCGCCGGGGTTTTATCTGATGGAGATACGGATAACAGCTCTGACAATGCCTCTGCTGACACTTCTTATGACAGCGCAGTTCAGGATGAAGAGTCTGACGAATCGCTGGACATCTCTGACAGCTACAGCGAGAAGTCTCAGACGATATACTGTGATATGGATTCACTGAAAAGCCTGATCAGAAAGGTCAGCACCGATGGCAAGCTGTACGGTCAGCCGGTGGATGGCAATGGCAACAGCTACCGTGAATTTGTCTATACATCAGCGGTGGTGATCGTAGATGATATAAATAACGTCGATGCTATGGTAAAAAAGCTTCAGGACATGGGGTATCAGACAGAGAATTCCAAGGAATATCTGGACACGATACAGAAGTATCTCAAGATGATACAGCTTCTTCTCGGCGGAATCGGAATGATAGCACTTATTGTGGCTGTCATAGGAATAAGCAACACCATGACGACCTCTGTATTCGACCGGGTAAACGAGATCGGTATATTGAAGGTCCTCGGCTGCGACATAGACGAGCTCAGACTTCTGTTCCTCATGGAGGCCGCAGTGATAGGACTTGTCGGAGGCGTCCTCGGAGTATTATCCTCCTACGGAGTGAGAATAGTGGTGAATAAAGCCGCCGTCTCCATGTTCAACCTTGCAAAAGAAACCCAGATAGCCATGATCCCATGGTGGCTTGCACTGACCGGAGTCCTCGGCTCCGTGATCCTCGGAGTGGCAGCAGGTTATTTCCCAGCAAGATGGGCCTCAAAACTAAGACCAATAGACGCCGTGACAAGGAGGTAAAAGGTCACAAAATTATCGCAAACATAAAGAAAAAGCCAGAAAGATACAAAAAACAGAAAAGTTGTATCATTCAGAGGAAAATAAGCAAAAAAGATACAGTTTTACGCACAAAAAAAGCAGAGACAACTCACACAAAACACAAAGAATGTGTGAACTGTCTCTGCTTTTGTTGTATATCCAACCACGAACAGAAAAGCCCTATAAGAAAGTAAATTAGCTCGTACCCTGTAAGGGTGTGGGGCCATCGTTAGTTCAGGAAGTCGAGCGTGATGGATCCACATCCTTACAGTGTACGGGCTTCACTATCTCAAAGGACTTTTCGTCCGTCCTTATTTCCTGTTGGCTCTGTAACGGAGAGTATGGTCAAGAATCTTCTTACGGATTCTGAATGACTTTGGTGTGATCTCCAGAAGCTCATCAGTGTCGATGAAGTCAAGAGCCTGCTCAAGACTCATCACCTTTGGAGGTGAAAGCTTGAGAGCATCATCTGATCCTGAAGAACGTGTGTTGGTAAGCTGCTTCTTCTTGCAGACATTGACCTCCATGTCCTCAGCACGAGGATTCTCACCTACAACCATACCGGCGTAAACCTGCTCACCAGGTCCGATGAACAGTGTTCCACGCTCCTGTGCGTTGAAAAGACCATATGTGATCGAAGTACCTGACTCGAATGCGATGAGTGATCCCTTTGAACGGTAGCTCATGTCACCCTTGTATGGAAGATACTCGTCAAATGTTGTGTTGATGATACCTGTACCCTTGGTAGCTGTCATGAAGTCTCCACGGAATCCGATAAGTCCACGGGATGGAACAGAGAACTCAAGTCTTGTGGTTCCATTTCCTGTAGGAGCCATTCCCTGAAGCTCACCCTTTCTCTGGTTCAGCATGTTGATGATAGTACCTGCAAATTCGTCAGGAACATCTATATAAGCGATCTCAAATGGCTCAAGCTTATGTCCGAGCTCATCTTCCTTGTAGATAACCTCAGCCTTACTTACTGCAAATTCATAACCTTCACGTCTCATGTTCTCGATGAGGACTGACAGGTGAAGCTCACCACGGCCTGAAACCTTGAAAGCCTCAGTTGTGTCAGTCTCCTCAACTCGGAGGCTGACATCTGTGTTCAGCTCTCTGAAAAGTCTCTCACGGAGATGTCTTGATGTTACGAACTTACCTTCCTTGCCTGCGAGAGGAGAGTCATTTACCATGAATGTCATGGCGATGGTTGGCTCAGAAATCTTCTGGAAAGGAATTGGGTCAGGATTCTCAGGGGAGCAGAGAGTATCACCTATCTGTACATCTGCGATACCTGAAACAGCAACGATAGAACCTATCTGTGCTTCCTTAACCTCTATCTTGTTAAGACCCTCATACTCGAAAAGCTTTCCGATACGAACCCTCTCGAGCTTGTCCGGGTCATGCTCATTTACTATGACAAGATCCTCATTTACCTTGAGGACACCATTGTCGACCTTGCCGACACCGATACGTCCAACGTACTCGTTGTAGTCGATTGTGCTGACAAGCATCTGTACACCTGCCTCAGGATCGCCTGTAGGAGCAGGAATGTAATCAATTATAGTGTCGAACAGAGGCTTCATGTCTGTGCCTGGCTCGGATGAGTCAAGTGTTGCATAACCGGACTTGGCAGAAGCAAATACAAATGGGCAGTCAAGCTGATCCTCATTTGCATCGAGCTCGATGAGGAGCTCAAGAACTTCGTCAACTACCTCGTCAGGACGTGCCTCAGGACGATCACATTTATTTACACATACGATAACTGCAAGATTAAGCTCAAGAGCCTTCTTCAGAACGAACTTGGTCTGTGGCATAGGACCCTCAAATGCATCAACAACGAGGATTACTCCGTTTACCATCTTAAGAACTCGCTCAACCTCACCGCCGAAGTCTGCATGACCCGGAGTATCAATGATGTTGATCTTGGTGCTTCCATATGTTACGGCAGTATTCTTGGAGAGGATAGTGATTCCTCTTTCACGCTCGATATCGTTGGAATCCATGACACGCTCAGCGACCTCCTGATTGTCACGGAACACACCGCTCTGCTTTAAGAGCTCGTCTACAAGTGTTGTTTTACCGTGGTCAACGTGGGCGATGATAGCCACATTTCTGATATCATCTCTTGTTATCTTCATAATTTTCACTCTTTCTTTCAAATTTAGTCTACTTTACAACGGTTAACATTCTAGCATAGTGAAAAAACCAATGCAATAATTATAATGTACAAAAATGTTGTAAAAATGAGGGCAAATGGCGGAAAAATGATTATTTTGCAGCCGCTTTGAGCAGCATCTCTTTGAGTTCGTCAGGTGAGAACTTGTAATGAGAGTTGCAGAACTGGCAGTTGACCTCTATAGGCTCACCCTCTTCAAGAAGACTTGCGATCTCTTTTTTGCCAAGGCTGAGTACCGCATTGTAGTATCTCTCCTTGCTGCAGTTGCAGTGCCACTCGGTAGGCAACTCATCGGTCACTACAACGTCATATCCTTCAAATACATCCTTGATGATGTCAAGAGGAGTCTTGCCCGCATCGAGGAGACTGGTGATAGAAGAGAACTCGTTAAGTCTCTTCTCAAGAACGTCTATGAGCTCGTCCGATGCAAATGGCATAAGCTGTATGATGAAGCCGCCTGCCTGTTTGACGGTGTTGTCCTTCTCCATGAGAACACCAAGGGCAACAGATGTAGGAATCTGCTCAGATGTCGCAAAGTAATAAGTAAGATCTTCGGCGATCTCACCGGACACGAGCTGTGTCTGACCGACATAAGGCTCCTTGAGACCGATATCCTTGATAACTGAAAGCACGCCGAGATCAAGAGCCTTTGCTACATCGAGCTTGCCCTTATCATTTGCATGAAGGATAACGTTTGGATTGTTGACATATCCCTTGACTCTTGAATGTGCGTCTGCAGTTACGGTAAGTCCTCCGATCGGTCCGTTGCACTGGATCTGAAGTGTGAGTACGTCGGACTCGTTCTTGCACTGTGCTCCCATAAGTGCTCCTGCTGTGAGCAGTCTTCCAAGTGCGGCTGTAGCCACAGGGCTTGTGTTGTGGATAGATCTTGCAGTCTCCACGATATCTCTTGTTGTTCCGGCGAAGAATCTTACCTGATTGTTCGCCGCCATACCTCTTATTATATGATCGCTCATGTTGTATACCTCGCTATTCTATGTTGATTAGTTTTGTTACATTTTGAAATCTGTCCGGTTATCTCTATATATAATCGCATTATAATAATGATATATTGGACAATCTTCACCATTTTATATTATGAATGATGATAAGACAAGCCTATTCATAGTGTTTGTTATCCTGGTGTGTCTCCCTTGCAATCACGTATACCCTTTCACTGGAATCTGTGGCTGGCTGCCATGTAAATGCATCGTACATGGCGACGAGCTCCATGCCTGAGTCAGCAACGCATTTCCTCATGTCATCAAGGGTCAGGCCTCGCTGATAATGAAATTCCTGATACTTCCTGTATAGAGGACACTCATCATCCGGTTCAATGCCTGATTCTGGGTATTCTGGGAGAAACAGGCTGAGAGCCAGCTCATTTATATTGGTTTCCGTATCGTAGTAATTATCCCAGATAAAGCTCACGTCGTCCCTGTCCTCGGCTATGGTACTGTCAGCTACCACATCCTTGAAGTAGTGGCGGGTCTTGAAGTCACAGATAAATATACCCTGAGATTCAAGATAGTTATTTGCCAGCCTGAATACATGTGTGATATCTGAAAGCTCAGTGAGATAGTTGATGCTGTCGCACACGCACACGATGGCATTCACCGTGCCGAAGAGCTCAAACTCCCTCATGTCCTGCATGAGATATAAGATGGATTCATGTACTGTATCCAGCTTTTTCTCATTTGCCACCTCAAGCATCTCATATGAATTGTCGATACCGATCATGTCATATCCTGCGTCCGCCAGCCTTTCCGTTATCTCTCCGGTGCCACATCCAAGCTCACATATGAGCCCTTCGTCCACTCCGTATTTTCTCAAAACTTCTATTATATATGTGCACCAGTCATCATATGGAATGTTGTCCATCAGTTCATCATAGACACTGGCGAATACCTCATAAGCGTTCATGCTTCCTCCTTCAGCCTGCGCTGGTCAAATCTCTTGATAACAGTTTGAATTGTACCACAGCTTAAGTTTTATAGTAAACTGCAATAAATAATTATGCATAAAATTCGAATGATTGTTGAAGAAACTTAAAATAGCATTTATTATGTTACTGGGCAGAACAAATATAAAAATCAGAAAGAGGACAAGCAGAGATGGAATACTGGGATATTTACGATGTGAACAAGCAGCCTACAGGGCGCACTATGAAGAGAAATGACTGGAATATGCAGCCGGGGGATTATCACCTCACAGTGCTCGGTGTGCTCCAGAACAGAGAGGGAAAGTATCTGATAACCAAGCGTGTCATGACAAAGGCGTGGGCAGCAGGCTGGTGGGAGGTATCCGGCGGCGGAGTGCAGGCAGGAGAGTCATCCATAGAGGCTGTCAGACGAGAGGTGATAGAGGAGACAGGCATAGACGTAAGTGATTTCGATGGAGGCTTGCAGTTTACATATAGGAGAGATAACCCGGATGAGAAGGACAACTACTTTGTGGATGTCTATAAGTTTACTGGAGATTTTTCGGAAATAGATATCAGGCCTCAGGAGGCGGAGACCGATGGTTTTAAGCTGGCAACGCTGGATGAGATAAAAGAATATGCAGAGCAGGGAATCTTCCTTCATTATGACAGTATCAAGAAAGTGTTTGAATAAGCCGGGCTGCTTATACCAAAAAACAGTTTGAAAAACACAGCATATATGCTAATATAGTTAAGATTAGAGAGGAATCGGGCGAAAAAGCGTTATAAAGCCTGAAAAGATAAATTTCAAGGAGGCATTTTCAAAAATGGCTGAGACATACAACCACAAAGTCGTTGAAGGAAAGTGGCAGAAGGTCTGGGATGACAACAAGGCATTTGCTGCTACAGATGATTATTCAAAACCAAAGTATTATGCGTTAGTTGAGTTCCCATACCCATCAGGTCAGGGACTCCATGTAGGCCACCCAAGACCATACACAGCGCTTGATATAGTAGCAAGAAAGAGAAGAATGCAGGGCTACAACGTTCTGTATCCAATGGGCTGGGATGCATTTGGTCTCCCTACAGAGAACTATGCGATCAAGAACAAGATCCATCCAAAGGAAGTAACCAAGACCAATGTTGCAAGATTCAAGAAACAGCTACACTCACTTGGATACTCATTCGACTGGGACAGAGAGATCAACACAACTGATCCTGAATATTACAAGTGGACACAGTGGATATTCCTCAAACTCTTCAAGGCTGGTCTCGCATACAAGAAGGAGATGCCTATCAACTGGTGTACATCATGTAAGGTTGGTCTTGCAAATGAGGAGGTTGTCAACGGCGTATGTGAGCGTTGTGGCAGCGAGGTTGTCCGCAAGGTTAAGTCTGAGTGGATGCTCAAGATCACAGATTACGCAGACAAGCTCATTGAAGGACTTGACGGCGTGGATTACATCGAGCGTGTAAAGGTTTCACAGAAGAACTGGATCGGACGTTCAACAGGAGCTGAGGTAGATTTCTCAGTAAAGGGCAAAGAGGACAAGCTCCGCATATATACAACAAGATGCGATACATTGTTCGGAGTAACATACATGGTTGTTTCACCAGAGCATCCAATCCTTGACAAGTACAAGGACGAGATCGGCAACTGGTCAGACATCGAGGCATACCGTGAGCAGGCAGCGAAGAAGAGCGACTTTGAGCGTTCAGAGCTTGCAAAGGATAAGACTGGTGTATGCATAGACGGACCCACAGCCATCAACCCTGTAAATGGCAAGGAGATCCCTATATACGTATCAGACTATGTACTAATGAGCTACGGAACAGGTGCTATCATGGCGGTTCCTGCACATGATGACAGAGACTGGGAATTTGCAAAGAAGTTCGGACTTCCACTCATCCAGGTTGTTGCAAAGGATGGCGAGGAAGTAGATATAAATGAGGCTGCATTTACAGACGTGGCAACAGGAGTGCTCATCAACTCTGATTTCCTCAACGGTCTTGAGGTAAAGGATGCAAAGGAGAAGATGATAAAGTTCCTGGAGGAGAAGGGCATTGGTCAGGCAAAGACAAACTACAAGCTCCGTGACTGGGTATTCTCACGTCAGAGATACTGGGGCGAGCCAATTCCTATCGTTCACTGTGATAAGTGTGGTTATGTTCCAATCGACGAGAGCCAGCTTCCACTGCTTCTTCCGGAGGTTGACAGCTACATGCCGACAGACAATGGTGAGTCACCACTTGCAGCCATGACAGACTGGGTAAACACCACATGTCCATGCTGTGGCGGCCCTGCAAAGAGAGAGACAGATACCATGCCACAGTGGGCTGGATCATCATGGTATTTCCTCAGATATACAGATCCTCACAACACAGAGGCTCTTGCAAGCAAGGAGGCGCTCAAGTACTGGCTTCCTGTAGACTGGTACAATGGAGGTATGGAGCACACAACACTTCACCTTCTGTATTCAAGATTCTGGCACAAGTTCCTGTACGATCAGGGCGTAGTTCCTACACCAGAGCCATACCAGAAGAGAACATCACATGGTATGATCCTCGGTGAGAACGGCGAGAAGATGAGTAAGTCAAGAGGCAACGTTGTAAATCCTGACGACATCGTAGATGTATACGGTGCAGATACACTTCGTACTTACGAGATGTTCATCGGAGCATTTGACCTTGCAGCTTCATGGTCAGAGGATGGTGTCAAGGGATGTAGAAGATTCCTCGACAGAGTATGGAAGCTTCAGGACAGTGTGACAGACGAGAAGGGCTACTCCAAGGATATGGAGACCAAGATGCACCAGGTTATCAAGAAGGTTTCAAATGACTTCGAGAACCTGAAGTACAACACAGCTATCGCAGCCATGATGGCACTTCTCAACGACTTCTACAAGAAGGGAAGCGTTACAGCAGATGAGTTCAAGACACTGCTCATCCTGTTAAACCCTGTTGCACCTCATATCACAGAGGAGCTGTGGTCAGTAAAGAACTATGGCGGATATGTATATCAGCAGACATGGCCAGAGTTCGATGAGGCAAAGACAGTAGAGTCAACAGTAGAGATCGCTGTACAGATCAACGGTAAGACTAAGGCAACACTTGCGATCGGCAAGGAGGATCCAAAGGATGAGGTTATCGCAAAGGCTAAGGAAGTGATCGCCGACAAGCTCACAGGTAACGTTATCAAGGAGATCTATGTTCCTGGACGTATTGTGAATATTGTTATGAAATAAAAAAACTATAAACATGAGAAAGCCACATGGAGAAAAATCCATGTGGCTTTCTTGATGTTTAATATATATCGGATTATCATTTATTTCAGATAAGGCAGCAGATTCTTGAGTGCGCTGTATGCACTGTCACGTTTGTACAGCGGTATCGATTCCACCAGTCTGTCAAGATCGTCATGAGTGATATAATCCTTGTTCTCGGAGGTGGTGAAGGGTTCCTTTCCGAATACCAGAAAATCCAGTGGCGCATCAAGAACAGTTGCGATATTGGCAAGAGTATATATACTCATACTTTTATATCCGTGCTCAATCTCGTACACGTAATGGGGAGACACTTTTATTTTCTCGGCAAGCTGTTCCTGAGTAAGATTATGAGCCTTTCTCACATTTCTTATCCGCAATCCCAAGTCAAAGATATCTATCACAATAACCTCCATCTTGCTGAAATAATACCTATCAGCTACATTTTATGCAAATAGTATCTGTCAATAACGGTATCGCCAGCCAGAAACTATCAGGTACAAAAATGTGATACTATAGCCGACAGCCACAAAAATGAAATTGTGTTACATTCATTGAAATGCATTTTTTACAGCATGGACTTTATCATATTTATCTTTTGTTTTTCCTGTGGAGACATGCCTTCGCTCAGCACATCCAGAACGATCTCGGACTCTGCTCTGCTGAAGGAGAGATCCCTTTTCTGCAGTTCTTTGTTGATCTCCATTAGCTGGGGGAGCATCTGTTCCGGTGTCATGGTTGATTGGGAGTTGGATAATCTGAGAAGAATTTCCCTTTTTAGCGGGTGCATGCTTTTAAGTCTTGGGTCATTTTGAAGATTCATGTTTAATATCCCTCCATATCATATTTTTCAAACAGGTCTTTGACGGAGCTGTATATATCCTGGGATGACTGGGATTCAGTGTTGTCGTAGTTTTCTTCGCCCTCGGTTTCAGAGGCAGTTCTGCTTTGATAGTGCCGGTACAGAGAATCCGTGGATTGCTGTGTATTCATGGCCTCCATGGTCTTCATCATATCCATGGCTTTTTTCATGCTGGCAAACTGGTCCCTGATATCGGGAAATCCACACCCGGCAAGGGATGACAGTATATCATCCTGATTGTTTATATCTTTGTGGAGTCCACAGGAGTTTACATAATTTGTATCGCGCAGGGCATTCAATATGGTCTGAAGTTCCATGATCTTTATGTACATTGCCAGAGGAGCTTTCATACGGTCATCCACAAATGGGAGAATGGCCTCCATCATGAATAGGCGATCATCTTTTATTAAGTTGTCCAGTGGATGATGGAAGTTGCCATTAAACATATGAAGCTCCGTTTCATGCAGTGATCACTTGGTAAGACAGCTATACTATATTCTATTGATTTTCAGTAAAAAAATACCAGCAGAATTGCTCCTGCTGGCCACTTTTTGCGGATATCGGACAGTCATTCTGCCCGATATCCCGTTTATAGATCGTGGTGAGTCCGCTTTTAGCAGCAGCCGCAATCATTGCCACCGCAGCCGCCGCAGCCACATCCGTTGTTATTGCCACAGCCACCGCAGCAGAATAAGAGAAGGATGATCCAGATGCAACTGTTGTCATTGCCACAACCGCCATTAAAACCGAAACCATCGCCGCCGCAGCCGCCACAGCAGAGGAGAAGGATGATGATCAGAGTGCAACTGTTGCATCCGCAGGAACCTCCGCAAGAAAGTCCATTTCTGCCGCCACAGCCACAACCGCCACAGGCACACTGTGTTGCCGATAAATCACTCATGGTAAGCCTCCATTATTTTGTTCATGGTTTAACATATTCGCATGAACATGATGTGTTACACATTTGTTCAAAAAATATTTTGTTTCATGTAAGATATCTAAAATGTGTTATAAAGCTGCCTTAAGGCATCCAATTCGATGTTCTAAAAACAGACTTACTATGCTATAATAAGCGCAAGTACGCTGGGAGATAGCGTAGGTAGTTTGGAAGGAAAAACGATAAAAAAGGACAGGGGGAAGATAACTTGCTGTATCGTTGTGTAAATTGTGGGGGTAACGTAGTGTACGATCCTGCAAAGAAAAAGATGGTGTGCCTCAGTTGCGGAGGGAGCGACTGTCAGGAGCTGGTTCCGTCACAGGAGCCTGTAATATGTATAAACTGTGGTTCGCAGATACCTTACACTGAGTATCAGTCTGCGGGAAGATGTCCTTCATGTGGAACATATCTGCTCAGGGATGACAAAGTAAATTATCCGTATGGGGCTGATGTGATACTTCCATTTAAGATATCAAAGCATGAGGCTGAGGAGAAGCTGAGGAATGAATTTGGTAAAAAGCTATTTATACCGGGAACATTCCTCTCACAGAAGACGCTTGAGGCGCTTAAGGGAGTGTATGTCCCATTCTGGATGTACGATTATGATTCGGATGTGGCTTATGAGGCCATAGGAACAAAGGTCAGATCATGGACGTCTGGAGACAAGAGATATACAGAGACTTCATATTTTGATGTCGGAAGAAGACTGCATGTGAATTATGAGGGCATACCGGTTGATGCATCCATAGCCATGGAGGATGGAATCATGGATCTCATGGAGCCGTACAACTACAAAGAGCTCATGCAGCATGACAACAAGTACCTCTCGGGATTCGATGCGGAGACTTACAATATGCCGCCGAATGAGGTGGAGCCGAGGGCTCAGGCAAAGGCAGAGAAGGCAAACAGAGATTGGGTGAGAAGCACCACAACCGGATATTCATCACTTACAAATGAGAGATTCAGGAACAACAACAGACTCACGGGAACAAAGTTCGGACTCATGCCGGTGTGGGTATATGAGTACCGTTTCCAGGGCAAAAACTATAAGTTCTATGTCAACGGACAGACTGGAAAATGTGTCGGAACAGAGCCGAAGAGCATGAGTAAGGCAGTTGGACTTACCGCACTTTTGTTTGGCGCAGCATTTGTATTGCTTGATGGCTTGTCTATGTTATTGGGGGTGTTGTAAATGAATGCAGTAAAGAAATTTATCGTGGCAATGCTCGTGGTACTTGGACTTGGAATAGTGTTCTTTATAGGATACTTTGTGAAATCAAATGCCAATCTCAAGCATGACGCCAGAAATAATACAGAATGTAAGACAAATGAGAGAGTGTTTGACTATGCAGATAAGCTGTCTGATTCGGAGGAGGAGACTCTCCGCGGGGAGATAGCAGAACTGGAAGATAAAGTGGGTATGGACTTTGTTGTCGTTACCATGGATCAGTACACAGATCTGTCAGAATATGATGCCGATGCAGTTTCATATGACATAGAGTCTAACACAAAGGATATAGCAGAGAAGATCTGTGATTATTACAGATTCGGCTGGGAAGAGTGGCCTGCAGGAACATATCTTGACGGCAGGGATGCCAGCACAAGCGTAGTTATAGTTGCCAACTGGCAGGAGAACGATGGATATGTTTATCTGTGCACAGCCGGCAAGGCGAAGAAGAGAATAAGTGATTCCAAGGCGACATCCATAACGGAATACGGTGGAAAGATACTCAGATCGGATACTCTTGGAGCATTTGAGAGAATGATGTCAAGAACAGAGACGGCTATGAAGAGCAGCACAGGAGGATTAAAGTTCCTGTCACCATTTATATGCTTCCTTGTATCTCTGGGAGCAGCCATCGCATTCTGCATCGTGAATCTGTCGAAGAAAGCAGGAAAAGATACCACAACAGCTTCTACATACAGCGATGGAAATGCCAAGGAGCTTGACAGAAGAGATATATTTATACGTAAGGAAGTAACCAGCGTGACTATCCAGAGCAGCTCAGGAGGTTCTGGTGGATCAGGCGGTGGCGGTGGTCATGGCGGTGGCGGAAGCCATTTCTAAAAATCTGACCGTACGCGGGAAAGACATATTATGAAGAACAGGAAGTTTGAAAGTTATATTCTAAAAAACAGAATACCCGGGATCATTCTATCACTGATCATGGTGGGATGCATGATCATCATGGCGTGGCATTTCAGTCTGCCGGACAGGATAAGGAGCAGGACATACAGGAGCATAGCTGATATAGAGTCCAGAGCGAATCCAAACGACAGGGATGTGACGATAACCGTGGATCGGGCGGATTATATCGGATACGATTATTTTGTGGACTCCGAGAGACAGGGCAGATATTACTACTGTCAGCAGGATGGCAGGTATGCCATCCTGCTAATCAGGAGCAATGAGGATGTACTGCTGAATTATACGCTGAGAGGCAGAGTGGTCTCGGCGGAGGATGTGTATACATCTATAGTTGACGGACTTGCACAGGACATGGGAATACCATCAAAGCAGCTTGAGAGTAAGGTATACCCACTCATAATAAGTGAGGTGGATTTCCCGAGGATCTATTATAATATGATGCTGCTGGTTCTTGTGTTGACCGTTTTGTGGGCTTTATATAATATAGTCAGATGTATATACGGTGTGTGCTGTCCATGGAAGGTGTCAGGAATGCAGGTCGTATCGGGCGGAAAGTCAGACAGGAATATTGTCAGGGATATAGATGAACAGCTCAGATACAATCTCTACTATGATCAGGATGGCATAGCCATAACAGACAAATATCTGGTATATCACGGAACCTGGCACACGGATGTGGTGGAACTCAGCACCATAGAGACGTTCAAGAAGCTCAGAACATCGGCGAATATAGGGCCGGCAGACAAAAAGATATACAAACTACTCATGGTGGATGTGGACGGTGTGACATATGAGCAGGACTTCAAGACGGAGGCTGCCATAGATGAAGCATTGTCATATCTGAGAGATTCAGGGAAAAAATAAAACAGTATATGCGGTTCGTTATCAAACGGATCGCATATACTGTTTTTGTTTTGCCTATTATACTGTGCAGACTATACGTCAAGCTTGTCCTGATCGGAGAGCACTGATGGATCCTCAGATACATCTGAAAGTCCCATGTACTCATCGCCGATTACCTCTGAGGTCTCGGCGTCAGCGGCATTTGCAACGGCGCCGGTTGCCTCGGCGAGAACATCCTCAGCCTCAGCTACGGTCTCGGTTACGGCCTTTGCGGTTGTCTCATCCGGAATATCCGCTGTGGCTTCCGGGGTTACAGCATCCTCGGTTGCGGCTTCTTCGGATGTGGTTTCTTCTGCTCCGGTGGTGTCTTCGTGAAGTGTGAAATATTCACGGTCGCCATCTTCGGTGGAAGCAGCTTTTTCCTTAACCTTGTCCTTGAGCTTGTCATATGTGTCGGATACTGTATTCTTTGCTTTCTGGACTGTCTCGGAATCTTTTACTTTATTGTAGGTATCCTTGATCGTATCCTTTGCCTTCTGGACTGTCTCAGAGTCCTTTACCTTGTGGTATGTTTCAGAGTCCTTGATCTTTTTGACTGTCTCGGAGTCCTTTACTTTGTGGTAAGTATCTGTAGCTGTGGCTTTTGCCTTCTTTACAGTATCATTGTTCTCAACTGTCTGGTAAGCTTTCGTTGTCTTGATCTTGTCTTTGAATAAGTAGCAGACACTTCCTGCAGCGGCAAGAGTGAGCGCCATTTTTGTCAATTTGTTCATGATAAAAATCTCCTTCCCATAGAATATAACCTGTCCATTTATTTTAATATGTATTCGTGTCAAATGCAATAAGTGTGGTTGATTGATTCACAGGAATTAATATTTGCGAATGATATACCGTGTATGATATATTCATCTATAATGGAATGGATATATGGAGGTAAAATGGAACATGAATAATAGTGGACAGGATTACAACAAAGAAGAACAGGCGATAAAGGCACTTCAGAAGAACTATTTTCTATGTGCGGCACTCACACTGGCAGTGGGAGTTGGCATGCTCGCATTTACATCGTATAAGGTGATCGGAATAATATGCATCGTGTTGTGTGTGGTATTTGGGGTAATGGGTATCGTGCTCGTTGTCAAGCCGGACATGATAGATGTATCAGAGAACGGTGTGATGTCATATAAGAAGAAGGACAAGCCGGACAAAAAGTAAATATATTGTTTTTTATGAAAGGACGATAACATGAACGAATACAAGGACGAAAGGGACATTTTGGAGAAGGACATCAAGGCGCTTGAGGGGAAGTCTGCAACGTATTCAGGGGTTAGATTTGTGATGTTCCTTGCAGCTCTGGCAGGGCTGATAATAGGCATATATGACAACAGAGTGACAGTGCTGATCCTGGGAATAATGGCCGCTGTGGCATTTGTCGCAATGGTGTTTATCCATGGAAAGCTCAGTGAGGAGCTGGAATATAAGAAAGCCAAGTCGGAGGTGCTCAGGAGGTATATTGAGAGATTTGGCGACGGCTGGAAGAAGTTTGAGGATAACGGTGCGCAGTATCTCGGCGATGACGATCTGGTTGCAAGGGATATGGACCTTCTTGGACAGAGCTCTCTGTATCAGTTTATCTGTGTTGCGGGAACCGAGGAGGGAAAAAGGGCTCTCGCCGAGAGTATACGCGATCCGAAATACGATATAGCAGATATAGAGAAGCGCCAGGAGGCGATAAAAGAGCTCACTTCAAAGAGAGAGTTCTCGATGGATTTTGAGACCCTCGGCGTGAAGACCGGTATGGGCAAAAAGAAGAAATATACCGCGGATGAATTTGTGGCATACTGCAATGGCGATGACCATATACCTGCGGTGTTCAACATATTGAGATTTTTACTGCCGGCGATAACACTGGTGGCATTTATACTTGGAATAATGGGTGAGATAAACATAGGCTGGACGCTTGTCTCATTCTTTGTTGTGCTTTTGTTCTCCTGGCTTTTTGGCGGAGTTGCGGGTCAGGCTGTCATGCCGATGATCTCATTTGGCTATGTGATAGAGGACTATATAAGAATGTTCGAGCTGATCTCCGGGGAGAATTTCGACAGTGAACTTTTAAATGACATCAAGTCGCATCTGTCAAATGACTCTGGTGCCCTGGCGGCTATAAGAAAACTGAGGACGATAAGTGCTGCGTTCAATATCAGATACAATCCTATAGTTCATCAGATACTGTGTGGACTTATAATGTGGGACTTCCACATAGGCAGGATGATGGACAAATGGAAACAGAAGAATGGACAGAGCGTTGAGGGCTGGATAAAGGCTGTCTCTGATATGGAGGAACTCATGTCATTTGCTGTCCTTTCAAGAACGAGGGAAGTGAGCTATCCACAGGTCGGCGCAAATGCCAGAGTGCATGTCACCGCCAGGGATATGAGACATCCTCTGATAAGCCCTGATACAGTCGTGGCAAATGACGCGGACTTCAAGGGCGGTGCCACGATAATAACCGGAAGTAATATGTCTGGAAAGACGACTTTCCTCAGAACACTGGGTATAAATCTGGTGCTTGCATATGCGGGCGCTCCAGTGTGTGCGGGCTATATGGAGGCTGACAGGATGAAGATATTCACATCCATGAGGGTGACCGATGATGTCAGCAATGGAATATCAACGTTCTATGCAGAGATACTCAGGATAAAGACGATGGTTGAGTACAGAAAAGAGAACAGACCTATGCTCTGTCTTATAGATGAGATATTCAAGGGAACAAATTCTGCTGACAGAATAGTGGGAGCAACACAGGTCATCAGAAAGCTTGCTGGAGCGGGTTCAATGACACTGGTATCGACACACGATTTTGAGCTGTGTGATCTCAAGGCGGAGGACGGAACACCTGCTGCGAACTATCATTTCGAGGAATATTACGAGGGAGACCAGTTGAAATTCGACTATAAGAAGAAGGATGGCAGGTGTACCACGACAAATGCCATGGCGATACTTCACATGGCAGGACTCGACTGATGCTGAAATCTGGCATTATCTGGCATAACAGTAAAAATGCACAAAAAATGCGATTTTTTTAGTGCTATAATTTTTGGGTAATTATGCACAATGACAGTTATCAGTAATAACCAAAAACTTTGTTGAATGATTTTACCAAATATGTTATATTTGGAGTAGTGATTTGAGGGGAATAATACAAGAATATTCGTAAGCCAGACATACGAAAACAAAAGGAGGTAGACATATTATGTTACCAGCAAATATAGGACAGGCAGGGGATAACGCATTATCAATAGCGGCATCCAGTAATAAAGGAACACTTATTCGTTATCTGAATGATCAGGTTGAGGACGGATTCTATACATTGGTTATAGACAGCCTGAAGGATTCTAATTTTGATCTGTCGACCATGACAGTGGATGACGAGGTTCGTGCTCAGTGTACAAAGCTGTATGAGCTTGCAGAGTTTGTAGACTTCAATATAAAGGCGACCGGACACTATGCGATCGAAGAGTGGATAGAGCCTTTATTCAGATTTGTATATGGTGATATTGACCCTGCCGATATAGATGCGCCTGTATCAGCTACAGGTGTTTATCGTTACAGTGTATGGCTGCTGTATCTCTTACAGCTTGAGAAGATCCCAGAGTGCATGAGACTGATCGGGGATAAGATCGCTCCACTTCTCATCAACATTTCATACCAGATACTTGAGGATGATGACAGACCAAAGAACTTTGACAAGGCTCTGCTCGGATACCTGGATTTGATCAATGTGGTTATGGAGATGGATATCTCAGCCAAAGACATAGGATCTGATTCATATATCAACAACCTCGAGGTACTTTATGATTACGTCATTGAGGATGCACATGCACCTAACGATTACAAGATACAGTTATCTATCAACCTCTTCTCTATCTACATTGCGAACAAGCAGTATGAGAAGGCATTCCAGTTCTACGGACTGAATGCAGAGTACATACCTATAGATAACCTGTCAGTATACTCCAACTTCAAGGAGCTCATCAAGAATGTCACAAGCACAGAGGCAGCAAAGATCCTCAGCAGCAAGGTGGCTTCAGAGATCTCCAAGCAGGAGGTATACAACAAGAGGATCGATTCACTGCTGAATGAGACCTGCGCATTTACCAAGAAGGTATATCAGGCTATAGAGAATGAGCCGGAGGTCAAGAAGGTACTTCAGACACTTGGTTCAGGAGCACAGCTCAGCGGACGTCAGAACATTCCTGAGGGAGCATATGAGTACAACAAGCTCTTCATAGAGTGCGGAATCAAGGCATATGTTAACTCTGATATAACACAGAAGTCATACGAGGAGAAGTATGAGAGTCTGGAGATCCTCTCCAAGGCACTCAACGTACTGTTTGAGGGATACAGCCTGTATGAGGTATCAAATAAGATCGAGGATCAGTACATAGAGCTCACATGGTGCTGCAACTTCCTGAACGCTAACCCTTCAATGCTGAAGGCATTCTTCAGTGTAAAGGAGAAGGTAAAGGTATTTGATGTCAGAAAGAAGTCAATTGTTGAGAAGAACAACAAGAACAGAGAGGTTTACTCAATGCTTGACAACAGACAGAAGATCCTTCTGTTCATGGCTGCTGAGGATATGGTCGTTAACGGACTCAACAGTACCAAGAAGATGGTTCTTGCATCAAGCTACGATATCAACACAGCCAAGAAGTACCTGCACGATACATATGTCAGAACAGCCCTTCCTGAGAAGTATAAGGAGGACAATGAGCAGGGTGGCGGTGGTCTCTTCGGTAAGAAGCAGCAGGCTATGCCGGCTGATCTGGTATCACTGTGTAAGGTGGCTATTGTTGAGGAGATGCTGTGCAAGTCAGAGTACCTGTACCATCAGCACACTCTCAAGGGAATAGACAAGCCATCAAACGAGGAGATGACATACTCTGTAGCATGTCTGATCAAGTGTATCAACCATATGATCAACAAGAAGAGCAAGGCTGCTGCAGCTCCTAACAAGAAGGTCATCATAACCAAGACAGGTAAGGTTATAGAGCTCAACGATGAGTCAGGACAGGCACCGGAGAAGCAGGAGTCAGGAATCATCGAGGCTATAGACAATATAGTTGTCCAGCTCAAGGATAAGAGTGAGAGCAACGTCAAGTATGTAAAGGATTACATTGAGGATCTTATGAATACACTCATGAAGTACAACTGGGATATGAATGTACAGCTTGATGAATTCTCAGGTGAGGAACTCAGAAACAAGGCCTTCCTTGTTATCAAGAAGCTCAACTATGATCTTCTCAAGTAATCTGATATTACAGGACAATTAAAAATATCAATATATTATGTGAAAAGCACCGGAACAAACTACAAGTTTGTTCCGGTGTTCTTTTTAAGGGTGGAAAAATATAGTTGTATATGCTAGAATAGGTTGGATTTAATAAAGATGTAAGATCAGGAGGATTAGAAATGGCAAAATTCATCAAGACACCGGTAAAAGGTATGTGTGATCAGCTTCCGGCTGATATGAGGCTTAGAGAGCATGTGCTTTCAATGATCAAGACAAGTTATTCCAGATTTGGATTTACACAGATAGAGACTCCTGTTATGGAACATATAGAGAATCTTACAAGCAAGCAGGGTGGTGACAATGAGAAGCTTATCTTCAAGGTGATGAAGAGAGGCGCAGACCTTGCGAGAGCCATCGATGCAGGTAAGGGAGAGCTGGCAGACAGCGGACTCAGATATGATCTGACACTTCCACTCTCAAGATATTATGCGAACAACAAGGAACAGCTTCCAAGCCCGTTCAAGGCACTCCAGATCGGACCTGTATTCCGTGCGGATCAGCCCCAGAAGGGACGATTCAGAATGTTCACCCAGTGCGATATAGATATACTTGGTGACAATACAAACCTTGCGGAGATAGAGCTTGTGGCAGCCACATCCGATATGCTCTCAAGAATATTCTCTGAGGTGGGAATAACAGATTTTACTATCCACATCAACGACAGACAGATACTTCGTGGTGCTGCGAAGAATGCGGGATTTGCAGAGGAAGACATTGCTTCCATACTCATTAGCCTTGACAAGTATGACAAGATAGGTCTGGATGGCATAAGAGCAGAGCTCACAGAGAACGGATACGACGCAGAGATGGTGGACAAGTATCTTGAGATATACCAGAACCTTGGAGATATGAGCTGCGCTGAGTTCTGTAAGGACATAGACGCTGAGTGCCTTGATCCAAAGGTTATAACTAATATGGACGAGATCATATCAAGTGCAAAGACCATGGTTGCAGATGGCGTAAAGATCGTATTTGACCCTACTCTTGTGAGAGGTATGGGATATTACACAGGACCTATTTTTGAGGTTACAATAGATGACTACAACTTCTCCATCGCCGGCGGCGGAAGATATGACAAGATGGTTGGAAACTTCTGTGGACAGGATGTTCCTGCAACAGGATTTTCAATAGGTTTTGAGAGAATAATCACCATCCTCAAGGACAAGCTTGAGAATGGATACAAGATAGATTCTGACAACGTGGCTATCCTCATTCACAAGGATGTGACACTGGACAAGAAGCTTGAGATCTTCAAGGAGGCAAAGGAACTTCGCCAGGCAGGTAAGACAGTGACTATCCAGATGATGAGAAAGAACATGAAGCAGCAGATAAACATGCTGGAGTCAGAGGGATACACAGAGTTCAAGAAGGTGTACAACGACTAACATACGTTTTGTGGATCACACAGATGTGTAACATCATGACAGAACGTATATGTTACTGAGATATTTAATAAAAGGCTGTATTCACATATCAGGCAGATATGTGAATACGGCCTTTTGTGTTGCGTTATGAATAACAGAAATTATCTTACCATGCCATGCTTTTTCCTGAAGTAGAAAATAAACGGCTTTTCAATGATCCTCTTGAGGGTGATCTGTATCTCCTCGTGGCTTGTGTCTATAGGCTTGACAAGGATAGTGTGTATGCCAAGGCTGGCACTTCCGATGATGTCAGTGTAGATCTGGTCGCCCACGGCAATCGTGTTGTCTATGTTGCAGCCTATCTCGTTCATGGCACGGATGTAGCCCTTTTTCGATGGTTTGCCGGCTTTGAATATGTAATTCACCTTCATCTTTTTGTTGAAAGCAGCAACCCTTGGCTCCTTGTTGTTGGATACCAGACATACCTTGAAGCCCATGGCCTTGAGCTGTTCCATGAGCTGGATCGCTCTGGATGTGGCCGGCTCATTATGTCTCACAAGAGTGTTGTCTATGTCGAACAGTATACCTCTGTATCCCATGTCGTAATACTTTTTGAAATCTATCTTGTATGTGGATGAATAGTATTCATCCGGCAAAAATCTGATCATAGATATCCTCCCAGTTTGTTGTCGATTCATTATACCACAGGTGGACAGACAGTTGTATAAACACTTAATAAAATAATAAAATACCATATCCCGTCACTTTTATGTTTTTAATTTGTGGCAAAACATGTATAATGAAAATGATTAAGTTCAGATATAAGTAAAAATGATGATGGGCATATCAGATATGTATGTCGGTTTGCATATTGGATTAAGAACTTATATAGAATGAGGTGTGGGATATTGCACAGGGCGTATGTTCTAAGAAAAGAAAATAATAAATATATGCTGGATGTTATCAGTTCGTATGAAGCACTGTACAGTTCTGTATTTGGGGTGCAGGCGGATACGCTGTCCTATTCACAGGATGGTATGTGCAGGCGGATGTTCGATGAACTCATAGACAAACTGAATTACAGGGAGAAGATAGTGATAGATAAGCTCTATGGCTACAGACATGACAGATGCAGTGTGCCGGAACTTGCCTGTGAGTTGGAGACCGATGAGGAAGGTGTGAACAGTCTGAAGAACAGTGCGCTGGACAGACTGAGGGATCCGGATAATTACAAATATCTGGAGAAACGGTGGTATTCAGGAACGGATATAACCAACACTGAGTACGAGCTTGATTTCAGGAGAAAGCTCAGAGCGGAGCTTCAGAGATATCTGGCCGGTCAGAAGTCAGATATTGACATTTTAAGTGCGATAATGAGGAGAAATAAGATCTCTGTACAAAGGATATACAGGAATGTGCAGGCGGCAGCTACGGATCAGGGACGGTTTGAGACCTCTATATCTGGGAAGAAGAGCATAGATGATGCTGTAAATGCGCTGAAGGCGTTCAAGATAGCTGCACGTCCTGTTGAGAGCATCAGGAAGAAAAAGTCTGTAAGGGGAAATGTAGAGACCGTGCTCATAACAAATGATGGGATTGAGCAGGCGTATAAATACAGCGGACTCAGCGATGAGGATATAGCGGAGTGCGTGTGTCATGTACTGACGGACAGTGACGAGGGACATGGCTGTATACTTGACTTCAATATGTCAGATGGACTTATGGGACTCCTGTTGCTGAAGGGCTATCTGTATCTCGACAGTCTCATGGAGGACAGAGACAGGATATTGGCGGAGCTTCAGAGTGGAGGCTTTCAGACTCAGGCGGAGGAATTTGCAAAATTTGCGGACAAGGCGGAGATATACATAGCGGATAAGACGCACACGTCCATGACGTTTATTGTTGTGCCGGAGGCTGTTGCGCTTCGAATATATGAGGATAGGCCGGTGGATTACCATGAACTGCTGTCCTGCGCGGAGGAGACGGACAGGGAGTTTGCGGTCATGCTCATAAGAAATGAGAAGAAGGAATTTGCTGACTTTTCGGGACTTACGGTCACCGATGCTGCAAAACAAAGGCTCAGCGTATTGCAGAGAGACAATGAACATGCAGATGCGGTGTGATATATATTGACTTTAGGAGGAAAAACGATGGGATTGATAGCGGTCAATATCATAGGCTTGATAATGTTCATACTGGCAATAGTGATGTTTGTGCTGGCTGACAGTATGGTGGGAATAGCTATGGGTGTTGCGATCAGTGTAGTGTGGCTGACATTCACCATAACAGCAAATGTACATATACTAAAGGGAAGACGCTCGACGGAGAAGCTCAAGGACAGTGCCAGGGGACATTTGTTTGATGCACAGATAGAGAGACTCAACAGACAGTATGAGAGCATAATGTCCAGGGAGGAATACTTCCAGGAGAATGTGGAGGAGGGCAGTGGTGTCCGCAATCTGTACGAGGATATAAAGCAGCAGGCACAGAGCAACATGGACAGTGCCATAGGCTTTATACAGACATACGATTATTACACGAGACCCCAGCCGGTATACCTCGACAATCTGTGCAGACAGGGCGACGAGCTGGTGAGAAAGTTCAATATTCTGGTGGAGAAGATGGTTGATATTGACACCAACCTGAGTTCGCTGGATATGAAATATGTGGATGATGTCATAGAGTGCATGAATGGCATGAGGCAGGATGTCCACAGTCAGGGTATGTAAAAGGAGGAAGAAATGGATAAGAGGACAAAAGGATTAGTGGTAGTCGGAGTGCTGGTGATAATTGCAATGATCGCGGCCATTATCGGAATAGTCGGCAGGAAGGTTATCAACATAGCAGGCGGTGGAAATGGAGGATCATCAAGATCGGATATGACTCTTGATGAGTTATATGCAGATCTCGATGTAAATGAAGCGACCCCTGTAAAGGGTACGGTCACTCTGGACACTCCGGATCTGTATGCGGAGCTGCCTGAGATAGACAAATATCCACTGGCAGTTGAGGGTAATGGAGACATAGATATAGAGATATTTACATCAGGTGAGAAGGCGGGAAAGGACAACGACTCATGGCTTATAGATGTTGCAAATTCCTTCAACGGTTCTGGTGTGAAGACAGCGGACGGCAAGTCGGTATCGATGAGCGTGAGATCAGTGCCATCCGGTACAGCCGCTGACTATATCATTTCCGGCAAATATCTCCCGGATCTGTACACCCCGAGCAACACCCTGTTCGGAGAGTATGCGATGTCGAACAGTGGCAGCCTTGAGCTTTACGCGGACAGGCTGGTTGGAAATACAGCGGGAATCCTTGTGAAGAAGGACAGCGGTTACACTACTGCTGCCGATGCCATAAAGGCCGTTCAGGATAACAAGATCACCATGGGATACACGAACCCACAGACAAGTGCCACAGGACTTAACCTCCTGCTCACGCTGCTTCAGGACGGAGAGGATAACTTTACAAAGTTTAACTCAAACATACCATACGTTGCATATACAACACAGCAGATGAGAGATAGTGCATCAAACGGAACACTCGATGCTATGCTGTCAGAGTATCAGGCATATATCAATGACAGCAATCTCGTGTCAATGTATGATTTCATTGCATTTGGCGTGAGACATGACAATCCTGTATACATATGTAACAAGTCGGGAAAGTCTGCATCAGAGCTTGAGGCCATACAGCTCGTTGTGGATTACTGCAAGAGTGATGATATGCAGACGATCGCGACAAAGAAGGGCTTCAATGCCAACGATGATTATACTGCGGCGGAAGAATTCTCCGGTGCACAGGTCACACAGGGACTCAAGACATACAAGAAGACAAAGGATAACGGCAAGGACATCATCGCGGTGTTTGTTGCGGACTGCAGCGGTTCCATGGACGGAGATCCTATGAACCAGCTCAAGAACAGTCTGACAAACGGTGCGCAGTATATCAATGACAACAATTATGTTGGGCTTGTCAGCTACTCAAGCTCAGTTACAGTGGAGGTTCCGATCGCCCAGTTTGACCTGAACCAGAGATCATATTTCCAGGGATCGGTCAACAATCTGATGGCTTCAGGAGGAACGGCTTCGTATGATGCCGTTGTGGTTGCGATGAAGATGATAACCGATGCAAAGGCAGAGCACCCGGATGCAAAGTGTATGCTGTTCCTTCTCAGCGATGGATATGCCAATGTGGGATATTCCATGGATGAGATAACAAGTGCGCTCAGACAGTCGAACATACCTGTATACACGATAGGTTACGGCGGAGATGCTGACACGGATGAGCTTGCAAAGCTCTCAGGAATAAATGAGGCGGCATCTATAAATGCGGACAGTGATGATATTATCTACAAGATAAAGAGCCTGTTCAATTCACAGCTTTAAAATTTATTGGTAAAATACATCATAAAAAACAGTTGCATTCCGTTGGCATATGGAATACAATATAGTCGTTTTTAAGAGACAACTGCATATGATGATAGATCTTCGGGGGTGAGTGCAATTCTCCACCGACGGTGTTAGGGAAACCTTAAGTCCGTGAGCCATGAGGCATGATCCGGTGTGATTCCGGGACCGACAGTATAGTCTGGATGAGAGAAGTATTATATATTAAGAACAGAGTATCTGATGGAAGTCCGTTGTGATGGATTTCGGTGATGGATACCTGAACAAGAGAAAACCCCGAAGTTATCTTCGGGGTTTTCTCTTGTGTTTCGAACAGATACTTCGGAGACTTGAATGAGCAATATCCGATAGTCTGTCTGTAAAGGTATTAAGTAGGATGGTGGTCATATGGAAAAATATGATATAGATGATGAATTTGATCCGTCATATATGAGACGTGCCATAGAGCTTGCAAGGCGCGGCACCGGAGCAGTGAATCCAAATCCGCTTGTAGGTGCTGTCATAGTGAAGGATGGCAGGATCATAGGAGAGGGATATCATGTGAGATATGGAGAGCTCCACGCTGAGCGTGCAGCATTTGCCAGTCTTAAGGATCAGGCAGATGCCGAGGGCGCAGTCATGTATGTGACGCTTGAGCCGTGCTGCCATTTTGGCAAGCAGCCTCCATGTGTGGACGCGATCATAGAGCACAAGATCAGAAAGGTCTACTGTGGTTCCGATGATCCGAATGCTATGGTGGCAGGAAAAGGTTTTAAGAGACTGCGTGATGCCGGGATAGAGGTGTACACACACTGCCTCAAAGCCGAGTGCGATGCCATAAACGGTATTTTCTTTAAGTATATAGTAAATAAACAACCGTATGTGACTATGAAATATGCCATGACCATGGATGGCAGGATCGCTACCCACACAGGGGCCAGCAAGTGGATAACCGGTGAGGCATCAAGGGCGTATGTCATGGAACTCAGAAACAGACATAAGGGTATTATGGCGGGCATAGGAACAGTGCTTGCGGATGATCCGATGCTGACATGCAGAATAGAGAAAAGCACGGACAGGGATACTGATAATGTCAGAAATCCGATCAGGATAGTTTGTGACAGCAAGCTCAGGATTCCGGAGGATTCACAGATCGTACAGACAGCCGGGGAGATAGAGACCATAGTTGCCACGACGGCAGCGGGAGCTTCAGACTCAGCAAAGTGTGAGAGACTCAAGGATAAAGGTGTAAGCATCATAGAGATCGAAGATGTGGATGGACAGGTGGATCTAAGGCAGCTCATGACGATCCTCGGCGGGAAAGGCATAGACGGAATACTGCTTGAGGGCGGCGGCGAGCTCAACTACAGCATGGTGTCTGAAGGTCTTGTGGATGAGGCATGTGTATTCATTGCCCCGAAGATATTTGGCGGCGAGGGCAAGTACAGTCCGGTATCCGGAACGGGTGTTGATGTGCCTGCGGATGCACATATGTTTGGACTTGACGAGGTCAGAAGATTTGATGAAGATGTGATGCTCAGATACAAAAAGGTTTAAGAACTTATAGAAAAGAGGTCATACATGTTCACAGGAATAGTAGAAGAGATAGGAACTATAAGAAAGATAGATAAAGGCGTAAGCTCCTGCAGTATCACGGTGCAGGCAGACAAGGTTCTCCATGGAAGCCAGGTTGGAGACAGTATAGCGGTAAACGGTGTGTGTCTTACTGCAACCGGCATATCGGGGAATATCTTTACTGCGGATGTCATGCCTGAGACTTTGAGACGAAGCGGACTTGGACAGCTTACCGGTGGCAGCAGGGTGAACCTTGAGCGTGCCATGGCGGCCGGAGGAAGATTTGGCGGACATATAGTGTCAGGACATATAGATGGGACCGGAACGATCAGAGAGCTCAAAAGGGAGGACAATGCAGTGTGGGTGACAATAGATTGTTCTCCGAAGATACTCAGATACATCATTGAGAAGGGCTCAATAGCCATAGACGGTATAAGCCTTACGGTTGCGTATGTCGATGATACATGCTTTAAGGTGTCGATCATTCCGCACACGGCGGGAGAGACGACGCTGCTGGATGGCAAGCCGGGCAAGGTGGTCAACCTTGAAAATGATGTGGTTGGAAAGTATGTTGAGAAACTGCTTATGCCATACAAAGGTGACGATACAGATGAAAAGCTTTCAAATGGAAATGCTTCAGATAGATCAGGACTTGATATGAGGTTTCTGGCAGAAAATGGATTTATGTAGACAGATATTTTAAGGAGGTAGAGTGATGAGTTTTGAATTCAACTCGATAGAGGAGATCGCTGCAGATCTTGCGGCGGGAAAGCCGGTTGTCATGCTCGACAACGAGGACAGAGAGAATGAGGGAGATGTAATCTGTGCAGCAGAATTTGCTACAACGGAGAATGTCAACTTCATGGCAAAGTGGGCGAGAGGTCTCATATGCATGCCTATGGATGCGTCATATGCGGATAAGCTGAATCTCCCACAGATGTGTATAACCAATACAGATAACCACTGCACAGCATTTTCAGTATCAGTGGATCATGTGGATACAACCACAGGAATCTCAGCCGAGGAGAGAGGCTACACAGCCAGAAAATTTGTGGATGAGAATGCAAAGCCTGATGACTTCAGAAGACCGGGACATATGTTCCCACTTCAGGCAGTTGCAGGCGGAGTCATAGAGAGAAACGGCCACACAGAGGCTACAGTTGATCTTATGAAGGTTGCAGGACTTAAGCCTTGCGGACTGTGCTGTGAGATCATGAAGGATGACGGAACCATGGCGAGAAAGGATGACCTTGTGGAATTTGCAAAGGTTCATGACCTTAAGATATCGACCATAGAGAAGCTTGTGCAGTACAGAAAAGAGCATGAAGTATTCGTTGAGTGCGTAGCCAAGGCAAAGCTTCCAACAAAGTATGGTGAGTTTACGATCTGTGGATATATCAACAAGCTGAACGGTGAACATCACGTGGCACTCACAATGGGTGATATAGCTGACGGCAAGCCTGTTCTCTGCCGTGTGCACAGCGAGTGCCTCACAGGCGATTGCTTCGGCTCACAGAAGTGTGACTGCGGACAGCAGCTCGATGCGGCCATGAAGGCCATTGCCAAGGAAGGCAGAGGCGTGCTCCTGTACATGAGACAGGAGGGCAGAGGAATCGGCCTTATCAACAAGATCAGGGCATATGCGCTTCAGGATCAGGGGCTTGACACCGTTGAGGCAAACCTCAAGCTTGGTTTCCCTGATGATGCAAGGGATTACACCATAGGAACACAGATACTTGTGGATCTCGGAATCAGACAGATCAGACTCCTCACCAACAACCCACTCAAGGTATACGGCCTTGCAGGCTACAATCTTGAGATCGTGGAGAGAGTTCCTATAGAGATAGAGCCAACCAAGTTTGACGCATTTTATCTCAAGACAAAAAAAGAGAAAATGGGTCATATGTTACACGAAGTCTAATATTTCATAAGAAGGGGCTGGGTAAGCTCCGATATAGAATAAGGAGGATAAATCAGATGAATAAGGTAGAAGGAAAGTTAGTAGCAAATGGAGCAAAGATAGGTATAGTGGCAGCAAGATTTAATGAGTTCATAGTTTCAAAGCTCGTAAGCGGTGCAGAGGATGCACTTCTCCGTCATGATGTAAATGCTGACGACATCACAGTTGCATGGGTTCCGGGAGCATTTGAGATCCCTGTGATCGCAAAGAAGATGGCTGCAAGCGGCAAGTATGACGCTGTTATCTGTCTTGGTGCTGTTATCCGTGGTGCGACAAGCCACTATGATTATGTGTGCAACGAGGTTTCAAAGGGCGTTGCCTCAGTATCACTTGAGACAGGTGTACCTGTAATGTTCGGAGTTGTCACAACAGAGAATATCGAGCAGGCCATCGAGCGTGCAGGAACAAAGGCCGGCAACAAGGGTTATGACTGCGCTATGGGAGCTCTTGAGATGATCGACCTCATGAAGCAGTTGTAATGCAGACTGCAGAAAAAGTGATATAATGAAGCATGCGCAGGTTATCAAGTGAAAATATAATGCGTACAGAAGATACAGGCACGTGTAGTTATAATACATGTGCCTGTAAATATATGACAGGATGGATATAATATATGAAATGCACAGACAGGAAGATATTATTCTTTGATATAGATGGGACGCTTATAACTGAGGATGGAAGAAGATACTTCCCGGACAGCGCAAGGCGTGCGCTGGCGCAGGCGAGAGCCAACGGACATCTGGTGTTCATCAACACTGGCAGGGTTTACTGTAATGTCACTGATGAGATCAAGGCTGCGGGTTTTGACGGCTTTGTGTGTGGCTGCGGAACATCCATTTACTATGACGGCAAAGAGCTGTTCCACAATGATGTCAGCAGGGATGTGTGCAGGGATATAGCTTATGCATGCCGCAGATATGACATGTTTGGAATGTATGAGCATAGGGACAAGGTGTACGTGGACGGTCAGAACATGGGAAATGAACTCCTTGCAGAGATGGTCAGATACTTCCGGGCAAATGGAATATTTGTTGGGGAGGATGTGGACTCGGATGACTTTGAATTCGACAAGTTCTGCTGCTGGTTCGCGGATGACAATAAAAATGTTCCTGAGTTCCGCGAGTATGTATCACAGCATTTTGACTATATCGACAGAGGTTCAAATTTCTGCGAGATAGTTCCCAAGGGATTCAGTAAGGCGACAGGTATACAGTATCTTCTGGATTATTTTGATATTCCGCTTGAAAATGCATATGCATTTGGTGATGGCAACAATGACGCACCTATGTTATTATATTGTCCGAACAGCATAATCATGGAGAAGGGGCCGGAGGAGCTCAAAAGACAGGTTATGATGGTCACAGACGATGCGGAGAATGATGGAATATATAAGGCTATGGTGAAGCTTGGGATCATAGAGCCGATGGAATAGCTGGTTCATTTTGCCGGTCAATAATTATTAGAGTTGGAGATTTATATGGAAGAACAGGAAGAGAACAAGAAGGTGACGCTGCTCGATCAGTTGTCGATAGCGGTCAGCAGTCCGAAGAATTACAAACAACTGGTCAAGCTGAAGACGGGACGCCTTGTGTGGTTTGTGGTGATCATATCCTTTTTACTGGCATTTATAGAGTTTGGAATAGACGCCATATTCTGGGTCGGCAAGGTCGGAGGTCTGAGAAATCTCATAACAAATAAGATCCCGGCATTCACATATCATGACAATAAGCTCGACATGGAACACGATATGCAGCTTGAGATAGGAAATACTACTCTGTACATCAACACGGAGAATGCGTCAGTGGATCTTGACTCCATGGAAACGGATGGAGTGTACATTGTAATCGGAAGTGAGAATATAGTCATGGGAATGGTCTCAGATGGCAAGGGCTATGAGTACATGGTGACACCGCTCAAATACATGTTCCTGCCGGATGGCTTCAACAATAGCAAGCTGGCGGCACTGACACCGGTATTTTATATGTACATGGTGATCATGTTCATTTCGGTGATGGCGGCATCGGCGGGCAGACAGCTTCTCCTTGCGCTGATATTCAGTATAGCGGGCAATGGACTTGCAAGAAATCTCAACACGGGACTGTCCTACGGCAAGGTATTTACGATATGTGTCTATGCACAGACTCTGTCGGTGTTCATAATATCGGTCAACACTGCTCTTGGATATCTGTTATCCTCGTTTGTTGTATGGATCATCGCACTTGTCGTGTCCATGGTATTTATGAACAAAGCTATAGGAAGCTATGTGAGTGGAGATATACCGCCGGGAGATGTGTTCTGATAAGGCGGTCATTTGGTTTGAATAGGTGGAGGCATATATGGAGATAGAGAGAAAATACCTTGTACATGAGATACCTGTCGATCTGACAAAATATCAGGTGAAGCACATGGAACAGATGTATGTGTCCGTGAAGCCGGTCATAAGGATCAGGAGAACGGACGACAGACGTGTGCTCACGGTCAAATCCAAGGGACTGCTCATCAGGCAGGAATTCGAGATGGATCTGGACGAGGATGAATACAGGAATCTCAGATGTAAGGCAGACGGCAATATAATAGAGAAGGACCGGTATATAATACCGCTTTCCGATACAGACGGAACCTGTGGTGACAGTGAGGTGGACAGGAAACTGAAGATCGAGCTGGACGTGTTCGACGGGATATTTGGCGGACTCACCTATGCTGAGGTTGAATTCCCGGAGGAGAAATTTGCAAATACATTTGTGCCGCCGACTTGGTTTGGCAGGGATGTGACTGAGGACGGTATCTATCAGAACAGCGCCCTGAGCGGCATGGACAGACGTGATATAGACAGTTTTGTAAAGAGTGCGAATAAGGAGGAAAAGCGATGAAGGCAAGAGTTTTATTTGCAACAGGTTATGAAGAGGTAGAGGCTCTCACGGTGGTGGATCTCTTGAGGAGAGCCGGAGTTGAGTGCCTGATGGTGTCGGCTGACGATCAGGATACAGTGACAGGAGCGCGCGGCATGGAGGTCACGATGGATGAGAAGTTATCAGAGATCGATGACCAGTGCGATCTTGTAGTTCTTCCTGGAGGTATTCCGGGGGTTCCGAACCTCAAGGCAAATTCAAAGGTTCAGGCCATGGTCAAGGCACAGAATGACAGAGGCGGTTATGTGGCTGCTATCTGTGCGGGACCTACAGCACTTGGCGCATTTGGCGTGCTTGCGGACAAGAATGCAACATGTTATCCGGGATGTGAGGATCAGCTCATGGCGAAGCGCCACAGTACGGAGCCGGTAGTGGTGGACGGAAATGTGATCACTAGCAGAGGAGTGGGAACAGCCATAGAATTTGCACTTAAGCTGGTTGAGATACTCATAGACAGACAGACTGCGGACGATCTCGCAGAGAAGATAGTATATAAGAGATAATGAATATAAAAATATCAGTTAGGAGCCTGGTGGAATTCATCTTCCGCAGTGGCGATATAAGTGATAGCAGTAGTGGGACTCTGTCCAGAGAAGCGATGAATGCGGGTAGCAGGATTCACAGGAAGCTTCAGAAAAGGGCAGGGTCTCATTATAATTCAGAGGTGCCGCTCCGGTATACAGAGGAGCTTGGCGGACATCTGATAACTGTGGAGGGCCGGGCTGATGGAATCATAGACAGATGCGGTGGCGAACAGGAAGAGCCCGGGGATATTGACGACGGCTTTGACATGGCAGAGGGGTATGCTGTGGACTTCCATGACAGCGATGTGCTTATAGATGAGATAAAGGGCATATACAGGAACCTCGATGACATGGAGAGCCCGCAGCGCGTCCACGTGGCCCAGGCGATGTGCTATGCGTATATATATTCAAAAGAGAATAATTATAGCTGGATAGATGTAAGGATAAGTTATGTAAACCTTGACAGCGAGAAGGAGAAGTTCTTCAGGCGGAGATATTCATTTGGCTATCTGGAGAAATGGTTCAGCTCAATGATGGCGGAGCTTTGCAAATGGATTGATCTGGTGGAGAAGCATCAGCTTATGAGGAATCAGTCCATCTCGGACATGGAGTTCCCATTTGAGTACAGGAAGGGCCAGAAGGAGATGGCTCTGTATGTGTACAGGGCTATTGAGCAGGAAAAACATCTGTATGTCCAGGCACCAACTGGAATCGGAAAGACCATGGCGGCGGTGTACCCGTCCATAAAATCCATGGTTCAGGGACACGTGTCGAAAATATTCTATCTGACAGCCAAGACCATAGCCCACACTGTGTCGAGAAATGCGGTGGAGCTGCTGGAGGACAGAGGTCTCAGGCTTAAGACTGTAATACTCACGGCAAAAGAGAAGATATGCTGTCAGGAACAGGTGGATTGCAATCCTGCGGTATGTCCGTATGCCGAGGGGCATTTTGACAGGGTAAATGATGCGCTGTACGACGTGGTATTACATGAGACGGTGGTTGACAGAGATGTGGTAATACGGTACGCACAGGCTCACAGGGTGTGTCCGTTTGAGTTGAGCCTTGACGTGAGTCTGTTTGCTGACATGGTGATATGTGACTATAACTATGTCTTTGATCCGAGAGCGAGCCTCAAGAGGTTCTTTGCGGCAGAGGGCGGTAAGCCGGGAGATTATGTATTTCTTGTGGATGAGGCGCACAACCTTGTGGACAGGGCTTCGTCCATGTACAGTGCGGAGATCGTGAAGGAGGACTTTCTGGAGCTCAAGAAGCTCACAGCCCAGTATGGCGGCCGTATGGCAAGACATATAGGAAGCTGCAACAGAGAGCTGCTTACGATGAAGAAGGAGGTTCCTGAGGAGGGATACAGGGTGCTCTCGAGCATAGCACCTCTTCACCTGAAATTGCTCAGCCTCCATGAAGCAATACAGCTCTTTCTGGAGGAGCACAGGCAGATCCCGGAGAGAAAGGAAGTCCTGAACTTTTATTTTAATCTCACCTCATTTCTGAACATTGCGGAGATGATGGATGAGAATTATGTCGTGTATGACGAGATAAGGGATGACGGAAGATTTGTGGTGAGACTGTACTGCGTCAAGCCTGCAGTTAACATAAGAAACTGCTTGGACAAAGGGCTTGCCACGGTGTTTTTCTCGGCTACGATACTCCCCGTCAGATATTATATGGAGATGCTGTCGGACTGCCCGGAGGACAGGGCAATATACATCCCGTCTCCATTTTCTGCGGAGAACAGGAAGATAATGATAGCAAATGATGTCACGACCAGATACACGAACCGTAATGAGGCGATGTACAGGAACATTTACAGCTATATAGAGCGCGTGATAAGTGCGAGACCGGGCAACTATATGGTGTTCTTTCCATCGTATGCCATGCTGGAGAAGGTGCATGTGCTCACTGAAGAGCTTCCAGAGTCTCTTGGGGTGGAAGTTATAGCCCAGGAACAATACATGACGGAGAGCGATAGAGAGAGCTTTCTGAGGGCATTTGAGGAGAAGGACAATGTGCTGGCACTGTGTATCATGGGCGGAATATTCTCCGAGGGAATCGATCTGACTGGTGACAGGCTGATAGGAGCGATAATAGTCGGACCCGGTCTTCCCCAGGTGTGCACGGAGAGAAAGCTGATGATGGATTATTTCGACAGCAGAACCGCGGCGGACGAAAAAGAGGCTGCATCCGACAGGAATGGATTCAGATATGCGTACCAGTACCCGGGAATAAACAAGGTATTTCAGGCTGCCGGAAGAGTCATAAGGACGGAGACGGATCAGGGGATAATACTTCTGATAGACGAGAGATTTGCCACCAGGCGTTACACGGAGCTGTTTCCTGTGGAATGGAATGACAGCGTGATATGCAACATGCAAAATGTGGACGGGATCCTTGAACAGTTCTGGGATTATAAAAGTAAAGAGATTTAAATATACAAAAGCATAATACAGTGCTATAATGGACACCTGATGAAGCCGGAGCGGCGGTAAAGCCCGGTTGTATATATTTTATCAATATGAAAAAAGGGGATAGTGATGGTAGATATAACAGTAAAAAATATTCTGGAAGCTACAGGAGGCGTACTCCTCTGCGGAGATGAGAACACTGTTCTCACTGACATCTGTATAAACTCTAAGGAGGCCAAGGAGGGCGATCTGTTCGTGCCGATCATAGGAACAAGAACCGACGGACACAGATTTATAGAATCAGCACTTCAGACTGCAGCAGCCACACTCACATCGGAGCATGACAATGTTGTGGTGTCGGACAAGGCGTATATCAGGGTGGATGATACTGTTAAGGCATTGCAGGCCATTGGAAAGTATATAAGGAACAGATACGATATGCCTGTTGTGGCGGTTACAGGAAGCGTGGGCAAGACCACGACAAGAGAGATGATCACAGCGGCTGTCAGTGCTGGAATGAAGTGCTTCCACACAGAGGGCAATTATAATTCGGTGTACGGCGAGCCTATCACGGTGTCAAGGATGACAGACGAGTACGATGCGGCTGTTCTTGAGCTTGGAATCGGCGAGCCGGGTGAGATGGACATCCTCACTGATATAGCTCAGCCGGATATATGCGTTATAACGACCATAGGCGTTGCACATATAGAATATATGGGTTCACTGGAGAACACCCGCAAGGAGAAGCTCAGCATTATCAAGGGCATGGGCGAGAATGGAACACTGTATATCAACGGTGATGATCCTATGCTGTATGTGGTCAAGGATGAGATACCATGTAAGGTATACACATATGGTTGCGGCGAGGGCATGGACTTCAGAGCGACTAACATCCGCATGGAGGATGGATATTCTGTATACGATATGGTACATGGGGATGACGTTGTAACTGTCAAGGTAGGAGTGATGGGACTGCACAACGTGCGCAATTCATTGGTGGCCATGGCTGTGTCGCATCAGCTTGGAGTTCCATATGAGAAGTCGTCGAAGGCATTTGAGAATTTCAGAGGTCTCAGACAGAAGGTCATCAAGCTTCCTGGCAAATACACGATCATAGACGATACATACAATGCAAGCCCTGATTCCATGAAGGCCAGCACCGATGTCCTCTGTGACATGAAGTGCGAGGGCAAGAAGTATATCGTGCTCGGCGATATGCTTGAGCTCGGAGAGAAGAGCGATGAGTACCACTATGAAGTCGGAGAGTATCTCAGAGATAAGAAGATAGATGAGGTCATAGTCATCGGAGAGCATGCCCAGAAGATCAAGGAAGCTCTGGATGCCTGTGATACGAAGTATGCCAAGACTGTGTCATTCACTGACACGGAGGAGATCGCGATATACCTTATGGCGCTCATGAAGCCTGAGGATATAGTGCTTTTGAAGGGATCAAACGGAATGAAATTGAGTGAAGTGGTTAATATTCTCACGAATTAGTGTGTGTATTTGTACAAAATGACAAAAGCGGTCACGGATTTACAACGATCTGTGACCGCCTTTTTGTGTAAAGTGTTGCCATTTATTGTAAATCAATTCCCAAAACGATACAAAAGGGAGAAAAGAATTTGGTTATATTGAAAAAATATAAAAAATGGAGTAATATCAACCTAGCTTGAAAATAAATACATAAGATTACATAGATACTTTTTATTTGGGAGGAAAGAATCATGGCTACAGCAAAGAAGGCAGATGAGACAAAGAAGGTAACAAAGGCAACACCTGCAGCAGCACTTGCTAAGGTTGAGGCAGTTAAGAAAGAGGAAGCTGCAAAGAAGACAGCAGCTACAGAGACAAAGGCAGCACCTGCAAAGAAGGCAGCACCAGTTAAGGAAGAGCCAAAGGCAACAGCTGAGGTAAAGGCAGCACCTGCAAAGAAAGCAGCTCCAGCAAAGAAGGAAGAGACAAAGGCAGCAGCACCTGCAAAGAAGGCTCCAGCAAAGAAGGCAGCTCCAGCTAAGACAACAGAGAAGGTATTTGTTGAGTTCGCTGGCGGTCAGATCGAAATGGCAACAATCGTTGCTAAGGTAAAGGAAGTTATTGGCAATAAGACAGTTAAGGAATTGAACGTATATTACCAGCCAGAAACAGGCATGGTATATTATACAGCTGATGGAGAATCAGGTTCTTACAGTCTTTAATCTATAGATGTTTGTTTTGAGACGAAGCCCGGTCGTATGATCGGGCTTCTTTTTTGTGGGATAATTACTGGAATTGGTGTTGTATACCGGCAGCCTTTTGTGGTAATATGCTGTTAGTTAGGAGAGCCTAACAAATGATTTTACAGGAGGCAGATTATATGACTATACATGAGTATGGAGACAGGAAGAATCCGCATATACTGCTTATACACGGAATGTGGATGTGTCATGAGATGATGCTTCCATATGTAGAGAAAATGCGCAGTGAGTATCATATAATTGCGCCGGATCTCACCGGGCATGGTATTGACATGGGGAGCTTTGAGGGCGCAGAGCATGAAGCTGTACAGATTGGCAAATGGCTTGCAGATCATGATATAAAGACTCTGGATCTCATGTTTTCTGCATCATTGGGCTGCGTTGTAGCCATGTATCTTGTGGCTGACAGTCCGTGGCTTACAGTGAAGTGTTCAGTGTTTGAAGGAGCTGCGCTCACGAGAATGAGGGGCGTTGAATGGATGTTCCGCGGGGTGATGGGTGGAATGCAGAAGCATCCGGAGGCTGCATCAAAGATGTATGCGGCGGCAGATATTGCTTCTGACGTAATGAAAAAGCTTTCCGATTCCATGGGCAGGACAGATAAGAAAGCGCTTGCATGTATGGTGCATACCTGCAACAGCTTTAAATACGGGCAGAGCATGCTTCCTGCAGATGTGCAGAGAAGATTATTTTTTGAATTCGGCAGCAGGGATTCACACATTGTGTGCCGCAAGCTGATAAAGAAATATTATCCTGAGGCGACGATAACGGTCAGAAAGGGTTATGGCCATTGCGTATATATGTTTAAGCATCAGGAAGAGTACAGTGATATATTGAAGGACTACATGAGGAAGAACATGTAAGAAAAGGAGCATGCAGCCCGGCAGGACATAAATCGTAATTAGAGAAAGCTGTGTATGTGAATATATTAAAAAGCCTGTGATATGAACTTTGATTCATACCACAGGCTTTTGCTGTAAATATATATATTACGGATTACTTTGTTGTCAGGAAATCTGCGTATGCTGTAGGAAGACCATGCTCTGTAGGATCAAGTCCCTTGATCTCTTCCTCCTCAGATACTCTAAGTCCCATAGTCTTCTTGATGATCAGGAATACGATGGTGATCGTAACTGCTGTCCATGCTGCAACTGCTGCAAATCCAAGTAACTGGATGAGAAGTGGATGAATGCCACCGCCGTAGAACAGACCGTTTAATGTATCATTTCCAGGAACAGTTGTTGTGGAGAAGAGACCTACAGCGATTGTTCCCCAGATACCATTTACACCATGTACGGCTACGGCACCGACAGGATCGTCAACATGTAATGCGTGGTCACAGAGCCATACTCCGAATACTACGAGAAGTCCGGCAACGATACCGATGATAGCTGCGCCGAAAGCATCGACTGTATCACAAGGAGCTGTGATGGCAACAAGACCAGCGAGTGAAGCGTTGAGACACATTGACACATCAGGCTTGCCATATTTGAGCCATGTAAATATCATACATGAAACTGTTGCAAGTGCAGGTGCGATAGTAGTAGTGAGGAAGATAGAACCTAACTGATCAACAGATGTTGCGGCTGCACCATTGAATCCGTACCAGCCGAACCACAGGATGAATACACCGAGTGCGCCGAGTGGAAGGTTATGACCAGGGAAGGTGTGAACCTTTACTACTTTGCCATTCTCATCCTTATTGAACTTTCCGATACGAGGTCCAAGTAATGCGGCACCAATCAGTGCTGAGATTCCACCTACCATATGGATGGCACATGAACCGGCAAAATCATGGAAGCCAAGTTTTACAAGCCAGCCACCTGGATTCCAGATCCAGTGAGCCTCAATAGGATATATCAGCAGTGAGATGATAGCTGAGTATACACAATATGCAGAGAACTTTGTTCTCTCTGCCATAGCTCCTGACACGATGGTTGCTGCTGTTGCACAGAACACAAGGTTGAATACGAAGCTTGACCAGTCATAGTTTTCAAAGTGAAGGAACAAATCCCATGATGGTTTTCCGATGAAACCTCCGAGTGCCCAGTCACTGCTGCCGAGCAGAAGTGATGAACCGAGGATCATGAATGAGACTGTACCGAGACAGAAATCCATGAGATTCTTCATTATAATGTTTCCGGCATTCTTGGCTCTTGTGAAACCGGCCTCAACCATTGCAAATCCGGCCTGCATCCAGAATACCAGTGCGGCTCCGACAAGGAACCATACTCCAAATACAATTGTGCTTACGTCTTCCATAATCATTCCTCCTTTTAATACATTGTAGTTGTGGAAGTGATCAGATAATAAAAAAAGATGCGTCCCGCCAGGTATGCTCCTGACAAAACACATCTTTGTGCACATTATATCTGATCGTACGTCACTGAGATATGACTGATAATAAGTATCTCAGTGCCACACCTCAATTACTAACTTGGGTTGAGTATAGTATTGAGATATGGTAAAATATTGAAAAAATCGGACATGGAACGATAAACCTTATTATATTTTGCGCGGGCTTAATATAATAAAGCAAAGATACGGTAAAGATAAATAAAGTTATGCGGAGATGGCGTATGGATAGTCAGATTTTATTGAATGTTAATTTTTGCAGTGAAGTACATACTAATTTGATAGAAAAGAATGAGAAGTCTGTGTATGTGAGAGCTGGTTACAGCTTGGGTGGGCTGAGAATAGTGCCACAGGAGAATGCTGGGATATGTGTGATATGTACGGATGGACACATCAAAAGGGTGTATCCGGGTGAACTGGAGGCGGCTGTTTGCATTGAGGAGAGCTGCAGCTTCATATCTGTGGAGCAGGATCTTGGATTTGGCAGGGAGACTCTGGATACCCAAGATATGCGTTTGCTTGAAAAACTGCTGACGGCTGATCATGCATTTACAGGAAATGGTGCAGAAGATCCGATAGAGAGTGCGACAGAGGAGATCACGGAGCATATAGAGAAATGCGGATCGTTGTGGCAGAGGAATGGCATGGCTGATTCGGACATCGTGAAACAGGCGGATGTCATATATGCGGCAAAAGGGAAGATAAGCATATCAGAGCTTGCTGAGCAGATGGGATGCACCGTTAGACATGTGCATAGGAGATTTGTGGAGGAGCTGGGGGTCAGCCCCAAGAGGTTTGCCCGCATCGTGAGGATCAGGGAGACTGTGAGAAAAATGCTGGAGCATCCGGGCGGACATGTCACGGATTATATGGATGACATGGGATATTCTGACCAGGCGCATTTCCAGAGAGAGTTTAAGTGGTATACAGGGATGACTCCGGGGAGTCTGCTGAAGATACTGGGAGACAGAGCTGAACGATAAAAAACAGGCAGTGGACAAATGCCACTGCCTGCCAATTTAGAAAAAGGAATGATATTGGATACCTGTGCTTATCAGAGCGCTGTCTCTCCACGCTCGCCTGTACGGATACGAACGACATCTGCCACATCATATACGAAGATCTTACCATCACCGATCTTACCTGTGGATATTCTCTCGCAAACCTTGAAAATGATCTTGTCCGCAACATCGTCTGCTGCGATGGTCTCGATCTTTACCTTTGGAATAAGGTTTACAACATATTCGCTTCCTCTGTAAGTTGTCTTATATCCCTTCTGATTACCGTAACCCATGATGTTTGATACCATGGCACCTGTTGATTCACACTCATCAAGTATTGACTTTACATCATCAAGCTTTTCTGAACGAACTACGATTTCAAGTTTCTTCATAATTACAGTCCTCCTTTTACCCGTTGGATTTATTTTTTATGATTATAGCATAGCGAAAAATCCAATTCCATAGCACTTCGCAAATGCCGAAATTTTAAAACGATTCGAAAGATGCCAGCGGTAAAATAATACAAAAAACAGACAAATGACTTAATAATATTAAGGACAGAAGCAGGGCGGCGCTGCGTGCCAGCGGTTAATTTACAGTAATTTCATATTTGCAGGTGTTGGTAAATGTGGTATATGTGTGTTATTATATTTCTGACTGAGATTATATGTATAATCAGGAAAGGAAAATGAGATATGGCAGAGAATTATGATGATATAGATAAGAAGACACCGGATACGGTGGATGCCGATGGACATGCATCGGATGATAATGACAACGATGACGACTACGAGAAATACTGCTACCTGTGCAGGAGACCGGAGAGCGTGGCCGGCAAGCTGATACATATGCCTGGAGATATAAATATATGTGCGGACTGCATGCAGAGATCATTTGACAGCTTCAACAATTCCGGGTTTGGCAACATGCCGGGGCTTGGCAATATGCAGTTCATAGATCTGACAAATATGCCATTTGGCAATATAGATATGTCCAAGTTCAAGGCACAGAATGACGTGCCGAAGTCACAGAAGGTCAAGAAGAAGGCGCCAAAGGAAAAGAAGCAGGAGGAAGAGCTCACGCTTAAGACCATTCCGGCTCCTCATAAGATCAAGGCTATGCTGGACGAGTATGTTGTGGGACAGGAATATGCCAAGAAGGTTATATCCGTGGCTGTATACAATCATTATAAGAGGGTTCTCACAGATACCATGGATGATATAGAGATAGAGAAGTCCAACATGCTGATGGTGGGGCCTACAGGCTGTGGTAAGACATATATAGTCAAGACCATAGCAAGACTTCTCAAGGTGCCTCTTGCAATAACTGATGCGACAACTCTTACAGAGGCCGGTTATATAGGCGATGATGTTGAGAGCGTTCTGTCAAAGCTTCTCGCCGCCGCCGACAATGATGTGGAGAAGGCAGAGAGAGGAATCGTGTTCATAGATGAGATAGACAAGATCGCCAAGAAGCAGAACAGCAACAGCAGGGATGTGAGCGGTGAATCCGTACAGCAGGGACTGTTGAAGCTGCTTGAGGGTGCGGATGTTGAGGTACCTGTGGGATCGGGCAGCAAGAATGCTATGGTTCCTATGACGACCATCAATACAAGAAATATACTGTTTATATGTGGTGGAGCATTCCCTGATATAGAGGAGATCATTAAGCAGAGGATCAGCAAGCAGGCGTCCATGGGATTCAAGGCTGAACTCAAGGACAAATATGACGATGATCCGAATCTGCTGAGACAGGTTACAACCGAGGATCTCCGCGAGTTTGGCATGATTCCTGAGTTCCTTGGAAGACTTCCGGTGCTCTTTACACTTGATGCGTTGGACAAGGATATGTACGTGAGCATACTCAAGGAGCCTAAGAATGCGATATTAAAGCAGTATAAGAAGCTCCTTGCACTGGATGAGGTGGATCTTAGATTTGACGATTCGGCATACGAGGCGATAGCCGAGGAGGCGATCAAGAGGAAGACGGGAGCCAGAGCTCTACGTGCCATCATAGAGAAATTCATGCTGGATATCATGTACCAGATCCCAAGGGATGACACCATAGGAAGGGTGACAATCACAGGTGATTATATAAAGGGCAAGGGAAGCCCTATCATAGAACTGCGCGGAACACCGGCACTTGAGGAGGCAAGCGCAACCCGGATCGATAAGCAGGACTGAACAGATCTGTAATGACAATAATGCGATAACAGGAAAATGCTACTTGATAATATTTTATCAATATGCTAGAATATCACCGTTCATTAAGGGAGTAGTCAGCGCAGAGCTTGCGTTGTGATATCAACATAATGATTGGCAGCCATCGGTCGATGATGGCGTGAATCTGGTATTACTGTAGATGATGAGACTTTCTGGACAGCTTTTAGCTGCCCGGGAGGTCTCTTTTTATATGTGTCTGTGACTGCATCCGTCAAATCCATATCAAGGAGAAAAATTATGAGTATTGCAGAGTTATTCCTGTTGGCAGTTGGTCTTTCAATGGATGCATTTGCCGTGTCTATCTGTAAGGGGTTGTCCCTGCGCAACATCAAGGTGAAGCATATGCTTATCGCAGGTGCGTGGTTTGGAGGATTTCAGGCACTTATGCCGACGGTAGGATATGTCCTCGGAAGCTTTTTTGCAGATCTGGTAAGCAAATGGTCACACTGGATCGCATTTGTGCTCCTCCTGTTCATCGGCGGAAGCATGATCAAGGAGTCGTTTGGCGGGGAAGAGGAAGTAGATGCAGATATGAGCTTTAAGGTCATGTTCCTTCTGGCGGTTGCAACCAGCATAGACGCACTGGCGGTTGGAGTGTCATTTGCATTCCTCAAGCTGTCCACTCTGTATATCATACTTGCGGTATTATTCATAGGATGTATCACATTCATATGTTCAGCGGTCGGAGTGAAGATCGGAAGTATATTCGGAACAAAGTACAAGTCAAAGGCTGAGCTTGCCGGAGGTATCATACTTATACTCATAGGAGTAAAGGTTGTTCTGGACGGACTCGGTATATTGTAACCTTAACATAAAATAAATGGACAATAGTATGGTTTATGGCATACAATATGTAGATAGGTTATGTGAAGGGACAATATATTAAGTAAGGAGTAGATGTATGACCAGATTCAAAAAGAATATGAGAAGATTTGTCGTGGCTGCTGTTGTCGGAGCCATGGCCATGTCGATGACTGCATGTACTTCTCATATGTTTGATGAGAAGACTATCACAGGAACAATAAAGGATAATGCGGACAACTACACAAAGGTGCAGAAGGAGTTCGAGGAATATCTGCACGATGAGTATGTGGACAGTGTGACATCGGACACACTCTCGTACAACTATGAGATAAAGGATGGGGATGCCCTTGGTATTCCTGAGCCGGAGGTATCTCTGGGCGATTCGGATATGAGCGATGAGGGAATCAAAAAACGTAAGGCTGAGTTTGATGAGTCCTTTGACAAGCTCAAGTCATTTGACAGGGACGATCTCACGGAGAGCCAGCAGCTCACATATGATATACTTAATCAGTATCTGGAGACGGAGTCAGAGGGTTATCTGAACATATACCTCAGCGAGCCGTTCTCACCTATGAAGGGACTGCAGTCGAATATATCCACATATTTCACAGACTACCGTTTTGACGACAAGGGTGATGTGGAGAGATATCTCCAGGTGCTTGGAATGGTAAGGGATTATTTTGATGACAATCTAGAGTTTGAGAAGACAAAGTCCGAGAAGGGATATTTTATGAGTGATGCCGTGTGCGATAAGGTCATCGAGCAGTGCGAAGACTTCATCAAGGACAAGGACAATCACTTCATGATACAGGTGTTCAACGATAACATCGAGGCGCTGGACTTTCTGACTGCGGACGAGATAGCGGACTTTGAGGAACAGAATAAGAAGGCCGTTGCGGAAAGTCTTATACCTGCATATGAGGATGTTATAGATGTGCTGTCATCGCTCAAGGGAACCGGTAAGAACCAGGGCGGTGTGTGTGGCTATGAAGGTGGTAAAGAGTATTACGCTTACCTTTTGAAGGACGCTGCGGGAACTGATAAGACACCTGAGGAAGTGGCACAGATGCTGGATGACAACCTGTCAGATCTCATGACAGATCTGTATTCCATAGCCATGACACAGTACGATTCATATGAATATTTTGTGGAGCACTACGATGACCTCTTTGGAGACAGTGACTCAAAGGAGCCTTCAGAAATAATAGATATACTCATGAATACAGCCACCGAGAACTACCCAGACTTTGGAGAGATAAAGTATCAGGCGAAGAAGCTTGATAAGAGCCTTGAGGATATTCAGGAGAATACGCTGGCATACTATATGTCACCTGCGATCGATGACCAGGACAACAACCTTATCAGGGTAAATGGCAAACATACGGATGGTATGTGGACCACACTTGCCCATGAGGGATATCCGGGACACATGCTGCAGAATGCATACTACATGTCAACAGATCCTGAACCGGTACGTACCATATTAAGCTTCCTTGGATACAAGGAGGGCTGGGCAATGTATGCGTGCTATGATGCCATAAACTATTACACATTTGATGGGGCATCTGATTCGGACACCGTTGCAAAACTGTACAGGTTAAACGATGAGATCAATTATCTTATAAGTGGAAGGATCGATATAGGAATCAACTATGAGGGCTGGTCACTGCAGGAAGCAAAAGATTACCTGAATGAAAAGGGATTCAACGGCGATGCCGCCGACGATCTGTATACTACCATGATAGGTGATCCTGCCGTATACCAGAGTTATTCAACAGGCTTCTATGAGATGCAGGAGATCAGGGATTATGCTGAGGAACAGCTTGGATCAAAGTTTGACCTGAAGGAGTTCAATACAGTCGTTCTCGAGACAGGTCCATGCCAGTTCAATATCCTGAAGCAGCAGGTTCAGAAGTATATTGATACAAAACAATAAAATAGAATATAGCCGGTACATATAATGTACAGATGGAGACATACCGCAGCCGGAGAAATTTCCGTGCTGCGGTATTTTTGTGTAAAGATTCGGAATTTGCTGCATATACTATATAGATTGCCCCTGGAGGAATGTGCGGTGATATCAGATGCTGCTTACTCAGAGGATTATGTGGAATATATAATAGAATACAACGGAGACAGGGAAGCTCTGATGGATCTGTATCAGCCATACGGGCTCAACATAATAGACGATAGATATGCGGTGGCATATCAGCCGTTTCCGGCCGGGTATATGGAGAGTTTTTCAAGGCTTGAGTACAATCTTTTCCCCAAAGTGTACGGCCTGATGGACGATGTGGGGGCTCTTGAGGCTATAGGGGTTATCAATATCCAGCAGGAAAATATACTCGGACTCACCGGAAAGGGGATACTGCTTGGCATCGTCGATACGGGGATCGATATATTTGGCAGTTCATTTGTGCGGGATGGGGGTAAGACAAAGATACTTGCGGCGTGGGATCAGACTGTGGAGGAGGCTGACAACGCATCATACGGCTACGGCAGGGAGTATAGCACGGAGGAGATACAGGCTGCTGTGGATGAGAGACAAAGGATATTGACGGATACCACCGGGCATGGAAGCTTCTGCGCGGGAACGGCTGTGAGTGTGGCTCCGTCGGCAGACCTGGTGGTGGTGAAGTTAAAGCAGGCAAAGGAGAATCTCCGCAGTTTTTATGGTATTCCATCGGATGCAAATGCGTACAGTGAGGTTGACATAATGACAGCGATAGCATATCTGCTTGAGCAGCAGAAAAAGCTGCGCATGCCTATAAGCATACTCGTGACGCTTGGGACCAACAGTGGAAGCCATACGGGGGCGGGAGCGCTGGACAAATATATAAACAACATAGGAGATCTTCAGGGGTTTGCGGTATCTGCTGCCGGTGGCAACGAGGGGAGAGCAGGACATCATTATTCCGGGATCGTCACAGGGGCATACGATGTCGTTGAGATCGATGTGGCAGATCACAACAGCTTTACACTTGAGATATGGGGTAAGTCCACCAATACCTACTCGGTGGCCATAGAGATTCCCGGCGGGGAATTTATAGAGAGGATATCGCCGAGGTATGACAGGAGCTCGATCATCCGTCCGATATTTGGAGGTGGGATGATATATGTCGACTATTTTCTCGTAGAGGATTCTGCTGGGCAGGAGCTCATCATGCTCAGATTTATAACCCCGGCAAATGGTATATGGCGGATAAGGGTGTACGGTGTTGGAACCACGGAGCTCAGCTTTAACGCGTGGCTGCCCATAAGCAGCTTTGTATCCCCGGGGACGAGATTTGTGTCAAGTGATCCGGGGATGACCATAACCAGCCCGGCGGTGGCGGAGACTGCGATATGCACTTGCGCATATGATCACTCAAATGGTAATCTGTATATCGACAACAGCAGAGGCTATACGGCGGACGGCAGGGTGAAACCGGATCTTCTCGCTCCCGGAGTGAATATAAGGGGAGAAGGAGCCAGCGGGGAGACGGTTATAAGAAGCGGCACCTCAGTGGCGGCTTCGTACACTGCGGGCTGCAGTGCCATCATGCTTGAGTGGTCGTATGGGAGAAAGATGATAAGGAATATAAACGGCAACCAGATAAGGGGCTACCTGATAAGGGGAGCGGTGAGACCGGGAAGTTCGGGCGGGCTTTTGGAGATCAGGCAGTATCCGAATCCCGAGTGGGGATATGGCCTGCTGAACATTTACAATACATTTGAAAGTCTCAGGAATGTGTGAGGATAAGTTATGGGAAGAACATGCAGAGAAGAGCTGGCGAGCGGCGGTACGCTAATAATAAGTGAGAATGACTTCAGGATAGAGTATTTCTTCCCGGGGCCGGATGGACGCTATGGTGGAGTGAGGATCAATATTCCGGGAAGGAAAGTTGAGACCTATATGAGGGCATGGCAGAAGAATTATGAAAGGTACGAAGAGCTTCAGAAGGCGGCGGGTGCAAGTGTGGTGAAGAGACCGGCTGCGATGAGAGGTGAGTGCGGAATGACGATACGGACCGGTTTCATGGACGGAGTATACCTGAAGGGAAGCCACATGAGAGTGACGAAAAGGGTGCAGCTCGACATGATAATCCGGGATTATGGATACGCTCTGGACAGATGGAAGAAGTCTGGGCAAATGCCTGAAAGTAGTGATTGTTAGTCTGCGTGATACTGTGCTATAATGCATCTGTGTGGTCAGAAACGGGAGGAGTATGACATGCATTAATTCACACTATTTATAAGAACGGAGGATAATATAATATGTATATAACATGTCTTGATTTAGAGGGAGTACTGGTGCCTGAGATTTGGATCGCATTTGCGGAGGCAAGCGGAATACCTGAGCTTAAGAGAACAACAAGGGATGAGCCTGACTACGATAAGCTCATGAACTGGAGACTTGGTATACTTAAGGAGCACGGACTTGGACTCAAGGAGATACAGGAGACTATAGCAAAGATAGATCCTATCCCTGGAGCAAAGGAGTTTCTGGATGAGCTGAGATCCATAGGACAGGTGATAATCATAAGCGATACATTTTCACAGTTTGCAGGTCCTCTCATGAAGAAGCTCGGTTACCCTACAATATTCTGTAATGAGCTGATCGTTGCAGATGACGGTGAGATCACAGGCTTCAAGATGAGATGCCCACAGTCGAAGCTCACAACAGTCAAGGCTCTGCAGTCAATCGGCTACGACACTATAGCAAGCGGTGATAGCCACAACGATCTGGGAATGATCTATGCGAGCAAGGCAGGCTTCCTGTTCAAGAGCACAGATCAGATCAAGGCGGACAATCCTGATCTTGAGGCATTTGAGACATACGATGAGCTTCTTGCGGCCATCAAGAAGGCAATGGACTAGTTGGAGATACAGATATGAAGTACAAGAGTGTAGATGAGATCGAGACGCTCTCTTTCAGGGATGCGACTCTGATCAGATGCATATATTCGGAGAAGCAGGGAATCCTGGAATTTGAATTTGACGGCGCGGTAGTCAGAGAGGACAACTCTGCAAATGAGCTCTATACTGACAGATATGCCAGTGATATGCAAGTCAGATTCACTGAGCCTGAGATCGAGGCACTTCTGCTCGAGGGTCATAAGTATTACGATGCGAACGATGTCCTCCAGGAGTCAGTACCGGATAAGCCTGTGGACAGGGCGGACTATGAGGATGTGCTGAAGAGCTTTGAGGGCAAGGTTGTATTTTATTCGGGTCAGCCAAAGGAGATGCTCAAGTCTTCGGAGAATGCTGACAGAAAATGCTATCAGATGATAATAGATGTGGATGAGGAATCCTATGTTCTGAGTTTTTACTATGATAAGGTGATCGCACAGTGGGAGCACTTTATGAACAAGGTGATGAACTAGCCTGACGGTTCGGCAGGGATCAGGAAAGGAAGATGCGGCAGATGGCAAAGAGGATACGCCGGTATATAGCATATATTGATGAGCTTTTAAAGAGGAATGATGTGGACTTTGCACGGGAGGCAGAGAGACATCTCACGCAGGTAGGATTTTTCATGCATGAGAGACTTATCCACCTCATAGTGCTGGTATTGTTTGCCGTATTGACGGTTGCAACATGTATAACATTTGTCGTGACGGCCAATATATCGCTGTTGATACTTGCACTTGCATTCATGGTGCTGCTTGTTCCATACATAATGCACTATCATCTTCTTGAGAACAGTGTCCAGTATATGTATGAGCAATACGACAGAATGCTCGAGAAGGCGGGCATAGATGCGTTTGTAAACAGATGATTGGTGAAAGGCGGTAAAGCATATATGTTCAATTTCGTTATGGGTATCGTGATGATCGGAATAGGCGCAATAAGTGTGGCTCATGCATTTTTTTCAAAAAATATGGCGGGCTTCATATTCTTCGGCATACTGATGATCGGATTCGGAATAGTGGAGCTGGTCAGATCCAGGGGCGTAAAGGCCAGAAAGAAGGCTGCCAGAGACAGAGAGTTTGACATGTACAATCTCATTGCGTCGGAGATGGGAGTCAAGATCAATCCGCTCACAGGAGAGATGCTGAGCTCAGACAAGAAGGGTGAAGACGAACAAGTGACTGTTACTGAAGCTGATGATGCAGCGGATGTGGCAGAATAAGAACATAGAATAAAGCGGCATGGAGGTTTTTAGATACCTCCGTGCCGCTTGTTTTTTCATGCGGGATATTTCATCTATTTATAATCAGAGAAATCATACTCTGCAAATGTCTTCCCGTGCTCATCGGATCTGTACACCTTGCCATCGCTGGAGTCGATATAGAAATCACCGACCTTGGTGTCGCCCTCTTTATTGTTGTCGTGGAGCTCGATGTGGTAGCCTGTTTTTCCACCGGAAAATTCTGTGAGATCCTTGTCACTGTTGGCAACCTCGAATCTTCCGTCACCTGCGGGAAGCTGATCCATGAACCAGTCCTGGGCATCATCAAATGAACCGAAGATGCCTGACACGGTGTTTCCCACGCCGTCAGCAACATCCTTTACACCGTCGGCCACGCCGTCAGCGACATCCTTTACAGCGTCGGCTGCTCCGCCTACAACGCCTTTGTCAGATGAGTCGGTGCTGTTTCCCTCAGAGCTGTTACCATTCTGAGCCTCAGATGTTGTCTGGGTGCTGGCTGCTGAAGATGAGCCAGTGCTTGAAGCACCGTTTGAATTGCCACAACCACAGAAGAGGATCATGGTGAGTGTCATACACGTCACAAGTAAAAAGTATTTTTTCATTGTACATGTTCTCCTTTTTTTAATATTTGCTATTTATATTCTCCGTATATCTGAGAAATATTCATGGCATAAAAAATAGACACATAATTAAAAATAAAAAATAATATAATAGAAAAAATGCTATAGGCGGCGAGGATCATTTGAAAAAAATTGACAATGTGCAGGAGGTGACTGACAGATGGCAGTATATTATGCTGGCGGTTGCCATATTTCTTGCCATAATTTTCTGTTGTTATTACATAATCAGCCAGTCGAGGTGGGGCTTTTATACTGCCGGAGGGCCGGTCAGGCAGCAGGCAAATGTCCTGGGGGCGGATGAGAGCACACCATCGGAGGTGGATGGGGCAAATGATACCGGGGAGATGCAGCCGGAGAAGGACGAAACGGAGTCTGATGCGGAGCCGGAGATAACGAAGAGGGCGTATCTCACATTTGACGATGGGCCATCCGGGAACACAGTGGAGATACTGGATATCCTTGATAAATACGATGTGAAGGCAACATTTTTTGTCGTGGGGCGCGACAAGAGCTATTATGATGCCTACCGGGATATAGTGGATAGGGGACATACACTGGGGCTTCATTCGTACACCCATGATTACGATAAAATATATGGAAGCCTTGCTGATTTCTCCGAAGATATTGAGGAATTGCGAAATTTATTGTATGATGTAACAGGTGTAAATTGTGTATATTACAGATTCCCGGGCGGCAGTTCAAATACGGTATCCAGAGTGGATATGAACACCCTGATAGACTATGTGAATGCCGAGGGGCTTATATATTATGATTGGAATGCGCTGAACAATGATGCCGTGTGTGGCAGCTACACGCCGGAGCAGCTTGTCGACAATATCATGAATGATGCACTGCAGCACGACGATGTGGTCATATTGATGCATGATCTTGAGTCGAGGCACACCACGGTGGAATCACTGCCGATGCTCATTGAAAGACTCCGGGATGATGGGTATGAGCTGCTGCCTATAGATGAGAATGCACCACTTATCAGGCACAGATGAGAAGGGACGGATATATGCCATGACTTATGAAGAGGCAAGAAGTTATATAGAATATACGGACACCATGGGAAGCGTTCTGGGGCTTGACAGTATAAAGGAGCTGCTGAGAAGGCTGGGCGATCCGCAGGACGCAGTCCCGGTTATACATATAGCAGGAACAAATGGCAAAGGTTCGATATGCGCATTTCTGGACGAGATACTTGAGAGTGCAGGATACAGTGTGGGAAGATATATATCTCCGACGATATTTACATATCTTGAGAGATTTCAGATAGATAAGGAATATATGTCTGAGGAGGATTTTGCCGTATATCTTGAGACGGTGAAAGATGCAGCGGATGACATGGTGTCGGACGGCTGGGGAAGACCCACATCGTTTGAGACGGAGACAGCGGTGGCGTTCTGTTATTTCTGCGACAAAAAGGTCGATTTCCTGTTGCTTGAGACCGGAATGGGAGGCCTGGAGGATGCCACAAATGTGTGTAGCCACCCGGTCTGTACGATAATAGCAAGTATAAGCATGGATCACATGCATTTCCTCGGGAATACCCTGAGGGAGATATACAGACAGAAGCTTGGAATATTGAAAAAGAACTGCCCATGTGTGGCGTACCCGCTTGCCTCAGAGCTTGAGGATATGTGGGATATGGCATGTGAGCAGAATAATATATCGGACTTGGCGGTACTTATCAGGGAGAAGGATATAGAGATATGCAGAGAGTCAGTAGGTGGAAGTGAATATATATATGACGGACAGAGATACGAACTTCAGGTTCCGGGCATATATCAGATATATAACAGTGCCACAGCGGCTGCGACCGCACATGTTCTCATGAGGCTTGGATATGAGCTGACTGAGGATGACATAAGGAGAGGACTTAAAGCGACGTTCTGGAAGGGAAGATTCCAGAAGCTTATGGACAAACCTCTCGTGTATGTGGATGGCGCACACAATCCGGGAGGCTGGAGAGCACTTAGACAGAACATAGATGAGTATTTTGCCGGAAGAGACCTCATATATATATGTGGGGTGTTCAAGGACAAAGACTATGAGCAGATGCTCAGGATCATGATGCCGGGGGCTTCTGCGTTCATAGCAGTTGAGCCGGACAACCCGAGAGCACTTTCAAGGCATGAGCTGAAAAGGCTGGCAGGGACATATATAGATGAAGTCTATGAGCAGGAAGATGTGGACGATGCCGTGAGGCTGACGATGACGCTGGCTGATGACAGGCAGGATCCGGTGGTGATTGTATTTGGCTCGCTGTCATTTATTGGGCCGATCATAGACCGTGCGGAACATGGAGGATATATAGAAAGCTGATGCAGACAGAGATGGACAGAGTGGACAGGATCATATACAACGATGAATACAGACGTCTCATGGAGACTGTGCGGAACAAGGAGACCGACAGGATATTCTGCAGGCATGGACTTGAGCACTGCCTGGATGTTGCCAGGATAGCGTATATAATGAATATCGAACAGGGATATGCGATAGACAAGGAGATCATATATGCCGCGGCACTTCTTCACGATGTGGGACGGGCAGATCCTGATGACACCGGCAGGAAGCATCATGAGCTGAGTGTTGAGTATGCGGGCAGGATACTGGAGCAGTGCGGATTTTCCACGCAGGAGAATGAGCAGATATGTGATGCCATAGGCTCACACAATACAGACGGTGCTGAGCGGGAAGGACTGGCATATGTGTTGTATAATGCGGATAAGCTGTCTCGAAACTGTTTTGACTGCAAGGCATCAGATCAGTGTTACTGGCTGGAGAGTGCACGCAATATAGGGATAAAATATTAAGGGAAGTACCAAGGGGTCGCACGTCATGTGCGGATATTTAATATCTGGAGGATAAAAGGATGATAATAGGAAACAAGACATTTGAGAGTGGAAAAGAACCTTATGTGATGGGGATACTGAATGTGACCCCGGATTCATTTTCGGATGGAGGACAGCATAACACCATGGACACAGCTCTGTTTACCACAGAGAAGATGATAGCTGAGGGTGCTGTGATAATAGATGTTGGCGGTGAGTCCACAAGACCTGGATATACAAAGATATCGGATGAGGAGGAGATAGAGAGGACCGCACCGATCATCGAGGCGATAAAGAGAGATTTCGACGTGGCAGTATCACTCGACACATACAAGTCTGCGGTGGCTGAGGCGGGTATACATGCAGGTGCAGATCTCATAAACGATATATGGGGACTGAAGTACGATGAGAAGATGGCGGCTGTCATAGCGAAGTACGACAAGGCGTGCTGTCTCATGCACAACAGGGAGAACACAGATTACACAGACTATCTGGCTGATGTTGTATCAGATCTGGCTGAGTCGGTTAACATGGCTCTGGCAGCAGGCATAGACAGGGACAAGATCATGGTGGATCCGGGAATAGGATTTGCAAAGGATCTGCATCAGAATCTGCTCCTCATGAACAATCTGGAGCTGCTCCACAAATGGGATCTCCCGATACTCCTCGGAACGTCGAGAAAGTCGATGATAGGACTTACACTTGATCTTCCGGTGACCGAGCGCGAGGAGGGAACAGTTGCCACATCAGTGCTTGGGCTTGTGAAGGGCTGCGATTTCTTCAGAGTACACGATGTGAAGAGTAACTACAGAGCACTCAAGATGACGCATGCGATGCTGAGTGCCAGATAACATATAGCGGAGGTGCGGTATGGACAGTATCAATATAAAAGGACTTGAGGTATTTGCACATCACGGAGTGTACAGGGAGGAGAATGTCCTTGGACAGAAGTTCGTGGTGGACGTATCCATGCAGGTGTCGACCCAGGAGGCCGGCAGAAGTGATGATATAAGAAAATCTGTGAACTATGGCAGCGTGTGCGATGGCATACAGAAGGTCATGAAGAACAGAAATTATAAATTGATAGAGACTGTGGCTGAGGAGATAGCAGACATGATACTTCTCACTTACGATGATGTGAGAGGGGTAAATGTGACGGTGAAGAAGCCGTGGGCTCCGGTCATGGTACATGTAGATACAGTGTCCGTGTCCATAAGCAGAAAAAAGCACACAGCATATCTTGGACTTGGGTCAAATATCGGCGACAGGGAATCATATCTGGACATGGCCATAGATGAGCTGAACAAGGATAAATACACCAAGGTGACAAGAGTATCAGATTTTATAGAGACCGAGCCGTATGGCGGCGTTGAGCAGGACGATTTCCTGAACGGCTGTCTGGAGATAGAGACGCTCAGGACTCCTGAGGAACTGCTGAGACTGGTGAATGGAATAGAGAAAGCGGCGGGAAGAGAGAGGCTGATCCACTGGGGACCGAGAACTCTGGATATCGATATCCTGCTTTATGATGATGTCGTGTATGACAGTGAGGATCTTCACATACCACACGTGGAGATGCACAAGAGAGAGTTTGTACTTGAACCGTTGTCCGCGATAGCGGGATACAAGAGGCACCCGCTGCTTGGCAAGACAATATCCGAGCTTCGTGCCGGGCTGGACAAACAGTGACAAATTTGACACTTCAAGTGGAAGGATAGATAGAATGAATACATTGGAAGAGATAAACAGTCTGGAGGAGCAGATACAGCAGCTTATCACCAGAAAGAATGAGCTTATCGACAGAGCGTGTGTTGAGGGCAGAGATATTGCGCTGGCACATATAAGCTCTGATGTGGTGAGTGGGTTTATGCCCGTGGATCATCTGAAGGTCGATAAAGACACGGTGGTTGTATACCAGGGTGTTCCGGGGGCTTACAGTCATCAGGCTATGCATGACTATTTTGGCAAGGATATAAAGAATGTAAATGTTGCAAAATTTGAGGATGTCATAGAGACGGTGAAGAGCGGCAAGGCTGATTATGGAGTCCTGCCCATAGAGAATTCCTCTGCCGGATTTGTGAGTGGTATATATGATATGGTTGGCAGCAGCGGCCTGACCATCGTGGGCGGAGACGAGGTCAAGGTAGCACATATGCTCATGGGAGTTCCGGGCTCAAAGCTTTCTGATATACAGACTGTATATTCCCATCCGCAGGGGCTTCTGCAGTGCAGTGAATTCCTAAACAGAGCCGGATACTCACAGTGCTCGGTTGCGAACACTGCAGTGGGTGCGGTGAAGGTCAGGGATGAAGGCGATATTACCCAGGCTGCCATAGCGAGCGCTCTTGCCGCAGATATATACGGACTTGAGATACTCAAGGACGATATAGTCAACAATGAGAACAACACAACGAGATTTATCATACTGTCAAAGAAAAAGGAGTATGTGAAGAGTGCGGGAAATATATCCGTATGCTTTGCACTGCCACATGAGAGTGGAACCCTTTACAGTATACTTGGACATATAAAACATAACGGGCTCAATATGACAAGCATTGAGTCGAGGCCTCTCAGGGGAAGAAAATGGGAATATTCATTCTTCATAACTCTTGAGGGAAGTCTCATGGACCCGGCGACGATAGATGCGCTGGACCATATAAATAAGGATTCTATGGATTTCAAGATAATTGGAACATACTGATAAGTAACATGAAAGGTGGGGTAGATATGGTAAGTAAGGTATTTGCAGCCATCGATGTAGGTTCTAACGAGCTGTCAATGAAGGTGTATGAGATAACTCCCAAAAAAGGGGCGAGGGAGATCGATTACGTCAACAGCACAGTTGAGCTCGGAAGTGATACCTACAACAGTGGCAGGATAACCGAGGATTCCATAATGAAGGTATGTGAGATCCTCAACAAATTCCGCAGGAAGATGAGGGAATACGATGTGCGTGAATACAAGGCGTATGCATCGTCCGCTGTGCGTGAGGCGGAGAATTCAGTCATGGTCCTTGAGAGGATAAAGCAGCACACAGGCATCGACGTCTCAGTGCTCAGCAACTCGGAGCAGAGATTCATGAACTACAAGGCGTATGCGGCAAAGTCGAAGTTTGAGGATGCCGACACAAAGAACAGGGCGCTTCTGGACATAGGAGCGGGAAGTCTTCAGATATCTATATTTGACAAGCAGAATCTGATCCAGACACAGAACCTTCCTATAGGAGCCGTGAGAATAAGGGATTATCTGGCAAAATACGGCGCAGACACGGTGGCTCTGGAGAATATCATGGAGGAGTTTGTATCGAACTTCATAGAGGAGTTCAGGAACCTCTTTATAAACGATAAGGACATCAAGAGCATAATAGCCATAGGAGACGGAATCGCAAATCTGAAGAAGGTCGGACCGGAGCTGAATATCACAGACAAGATCACAAGAGATCAGTTCCGCGTGCTTTATCACAAGGTAGTTGAGACCACCCCGGAGGTCCTTTCAGAAAAATACGGTGTGCCATATGAGAGGGCGACACTGATGCTTCCGATGGCGATCATTTACCAGTCATTCCTCGACACCTCAAGGGCGGAGGATATCATCACGCCGGATGTTACGTTCTGTGACGGAATAGTTGCCGATTATATGGATAAGAACGGAACTCTTCTGCTGAATAAGAATTTCGACGAGGATATCATTGCATCGGCAAACAGCATAGCCAAGAAATATAAGGTCAACAGGAAGCACACACAGAATGTGACGCAGAACGCACTGGATATATTTGATTCCTTCAAGAGCGTCCACGGACTCGGAAGGAGAGAGAGACTGCAGCTCCAGATCGCAGCCATGCTCCACAGTTGTGGCAAATTTGTAAATATGAACGAGGGCACCATGATGTCCTATCACATAATCATGTCCACGGAGATACTTGGACTGTCCCACAAGGAGAGGGAGGAGATTGCAAATATTGTGAAGTTCAACGAGTATTATCTCCCTTCACAGACAAAGGCACAGGTATCGCTGATGACTGCGGATTACATGAAGGTCGCCAAGCTGGCATCCATACTGAGACTTGCGGATGTCCTTGACAAGAGCCACAGGCAGAAGATAAGTGATATGAAGTTCAGCTTCAAGGACTACGTGCTCACGATGACGGTAGATACACTGAATGACATTACGCTTGAGGCAGGGGTGTTCAAGACCAAGACTGAACTGTTCAGAAAGGTCTTTGGAGTGAAGCCTGTGTTAAAACAGAAAAGGGGGTTGTAAAGGATGGCAGATAAGAATCCGATATTTTATAACAGAGAGCTCAGTTGGCTTGAATTTGACAAGAGATGTCTGTCCGAGGCGAAGGACAGGACCATTCCTCTGTTTGAGAGAATAAAGTTCCTGAGTATAACGGCATCCAATCTGGATGAGTTCTTCATGGTAAGAATAGCATCACTCACGGATATGGTGCATGCCGGATACACCAAGAAGGATATAGCCGGAATGACGGCGCGGGAGCAGCTTGACGCACTCCATGCCAGCACCAAAGAGTTCATGAAGAACCAGTATCAGACACTGAACAGATCCCTCATCCCTCAGCTTGCCCAGAACGGATTGAAGCTTGTGAGACACCATGAGGATCTCACTCCAAAGCAGGCAAAGTACGTGGACAAATACTTTGAGAAGGATGTATACCCGGTACTCACACCTATGGCGGTGGACTCGTCCAGACCATTCCCGCTGGTGCGCAATAAATCACTGAATATAGGTGCACTCATATACGATAAGAAAAAGGACGTGACGGATATAGCGACCGTCCAGGTTCCATCTGTACTTCCAAGGATCGTGAGACTTCCTTCTGAGGAGAAGGGCGTTACCGAGATAATTCTTCTGGAGGAGGTTATCGAGAAGAACCTTGACAAGCTGTTCCTGAATTACGACATAGTGTGTGCATATCCATACCGTATCATGAGAAATGCAGACTTCTCCATAGATGAGGAGGAGACCGCAGATCTGCTGAAGGAGATCGAGAAGCAGCTCAAGCAGAGACAGTGGGGCGAGGTCATAAGACTTGAGGTGGACGAGGCCATGGACAAGAAGCTCCTTAAGGAGCTCAAGAAGCATCTCGGAGTCGATGACGAGGTCGTATACAAGATCAACGGACCTCTGGATCTCACATTCCTCATGAAGGTGAACGGCATAGATGGTTTTGACCATCTGAAGTATCCTAAGTACAAACCGCAGCCTGTACCTGGAATGGGTGATTACAGCCATATATTTGACAGGATAAAGAAGGGAGACATCCTTCTGTTCCATCCATATTATGAGTTCACTCCGGTCATTGAGTTCATAAAACAGGCGGCAAATGATCCTGATGTCCTGGCAATCAAGCAGACACTTTACCGTGTCAGCGGCAATTCACCTATCATCGCGGCACTTGCACAGGCTGCCGAAAATGGCAAGCAGGTAACTGTTCTCGTCGAGCTCAAGGCAAGATTTGACGAGGAGAACAATATAGCGTGGGCCAAGAAGCTGGAGCAGGCGGGCTGTCATGTTATCTATGGCCTTGTGGGTCTTAAGACACATTCCAAGATCGCACTGGTTGTCAGACGCGAGGAGGACGGAATCAGAAGATATGTACATCTGGGAACAGGAAATTACAATGATCAGACCGCAAAGCTTTACACTGACATGGGACTTCTCACCTGCAGCGATGCCATAGGAGAGGACGCGACGGCGGTGTTCAACATGCTGTCAGGATATTCAGAGCCGAAGAAGTGGAACAAGCTTGCAGTTGCCCCGATCTGGCTGAAGGACAAATTCCTCATGCTGATAGGCCGTGAGGCAGAGAATGCGAGACAGGGCAAAAAGGCAAGGATAGTCGCCAAGATGAACAGTCTCTGTGATCCGGTGATCATGAATGCGCTCTACGATGCCTCAAAGGCAGGCGTAAAGATCGAACTCATCGTCAGGGGAATATGCTGTATCAAGGCAGGAGTTCCGGGACTTTCAGATAATATATCAGTAAGATCCATAGTTGGAAATTATCTTGAGCACTCGAGAATATTCTATTTCTATAATGACGGATTTGAGGATATATACATGGGAAGTGCGGACTGGATGCCTAGAAATCTGGACAAGCGAGTTGAGATAACGTTCCCTGTAGAGGATCCGGAGCTTAAGAAGAAGATAAAGAATATCCTTAAGATACAGCTTGAGGATACACTCAAGGCTCACATCATGCAGCCTGACGGCTCATATGCGAAGCAGGATCTCAGGGGCAAGGCAAAGCTTGATTCACAGATGTATTTTGTGAAGCTTGCGCAGGAGAGTCAGAAGCCGGTGAAGGAAGAGGACAATGACAGGGTGTTCATCCCGGTTGAATCCCACGGCGATAATGAGTGATATAAAGGCAGCACAGAGGCATATCGACAAAAGAAAAATAACAGTTGACACACGGCTGGCGATGTGGTATTCTACCATTGCTGTGTGAAACAGTGAACATAGAAGCAGAGTATCCACTCTCACCTCAGCATGGTCTGACATGACTCGGGTTAATATTTAGCTTAGAAGATTTACAGGGTTTTCCTGAGTTTGAATATGCTTTGTATTAAGAAAGTGGATAGATGGTTCTATCCACTTTTCTTATGTCAGAGAATTGAATTTTAAAAGTGTGGAGGTAGAGAGTCATTAGCGATTTAATGATCAACGAACAGATTAGAGACAGAGAGGTACGACTCATCGGAGAAGATGGTCAGCTTGTTGGAATAATGTCATCCAGGGATGCATACAAGATGGCTCAGGATGCAGGACTTGATCTTGTGAAGATAGCACCTAAGGCACAGCCACCGGTGTGCAAGATAGTTGACTATGGTAAGTATCGTTATGAGCAGGCCAGAAAAGAGAAAGAGGCCAAGAAGAAGCAGAAGACCATGGAAGTCAAGGAAGTCAGACTTTCACCGAACATCGATGCGAATGACCTTAATACCAAGATCAATCAGGCAAGAAAATTCCTTGAGCATGGCGATAAGGTTAAGGTTACACTGCGATTCAGGGGAAGAGAGCTTGCGCATGTAGAGCAGTCAAAGGTTATTCTTGACAACTTTGCTGAGAAGCTTGCAGAGATAGCAGTTATCGATAAGCCTGCTAAGTTTGAAGGAAGAAGCATGATAATGTTTTTAACACAAAAGCGTTAAATTATTATAGACATATAATTCAAGGAGGAAGTAAGTAAAATGGCTAAATTAAAGACAAAAAGAGCAGCAGCTAAGCGTTTCAAGAAAACAGCTAACGGCGGTTTAAAGAGATCTAAAGCTTATAAGAGTCATATCTTAACAAAGAAGACCACTAAGAGAAAGAGAAATCTTAGAAAGGCTACAATGACAGACGCAACAAACGAGAAGGTAATGAAGAAGATATTACCTTATATCTAATAGATCAGGAGGAAGAAAACCAATGGCAAGAGTTAAAGGCGGAATGAACGCAAAGCAGAAGCACAATAAGGTATTAAAGCTTGCAAAGGGCTACAGAGGAGCAAGAAGCAAGCAGTATAGAGTAGCAAAGCAGTCAGTTATGAGAGCACTTACATCTTCATACGCTGGCAGAAAGCAGAGAAAGAGACAGTTCAGACAGCTCTGGATCGCTCGTATCAACGCAGCAGCAAGAATGAACGACATCTCATACAGCAAGCTTATGCATGGTCTTAAGCTGGCAGGTGTTGACATCAACAGAAAGATGCTCTCAGAGATGGCTATCAGCGATGCTGAGGGATTTGCAAAGCTTGTTGAGGTTGCAAAGGCACAGTTATCATAATATAGAATATAGAATCTTCTATATATAAGTAAAAAGAACCGGATGTGGTATAAACTTACACATCCGGTTCTTTTGTTGCGCGAAAAGGTTTTATAATTCGGAGGCGTATGCTATAATTATAGAGGTTAAGGGGATATGACCAATGAGAGTAAAGACACAGAGTAGGAGGCACATATGTTCGTAGAGAGAATAACAAAGGATCAGATGAAGATGTTTCTTGAGACTTTTGCTTGCTGTAGTGAGCAGAAGAACCTCGTTATGAGACTTAACTATGCAGGAAAGGAACCGTATCTGGATGTGACCAGGTTCAGCAATGGTCTGGTATATACTGATTCATATTATGATTTTGACAGTACATACTGCAGTAATCTTTGGAATAAGTTCCTGTATACACAGTTCACACATGAGTATTACACAGCGTTCAAGGAGTACCTTATGAAGGATGTGGACAGAAAGCTCACTAATATGATAAAAATCTGAAAAAAGTTGTTGACTTTGTATTCGATAGATGGTATTATCTTATTCGTTGGTGACGAGCACAGAAGTCGACATCACATAAATATGCGGGAGTGCTGGAATTGGCAGACAGGCTAGACTAAGGATCTAGTGCTGGAAACGGCGTGTGGGTTCAAGTCCCATCTCCCGCATTTTTTATTTCGAGAGAAAGCTTAAAACATAAGCTTTCTCTTTTTTTTAACTAATATTAACTCCCGGGAGATTTCCTTGATATATGGGCTGACAGGGGGTAGAATCAAATATATTCATAAAAACAGGAGGAATAGAGCGTGTCAAAAGCGATATTCAATAAGAAGGTTCTGGCGGCAGCGATTGCCGGTCTGATGTCCGTGTCGCTGGTTGGCTGCGGAGGCAGTACCGGTGGACAGACAGGAAGTTCCAGAATAAATATAGAGCCGTATAGCAAGGTGGAATTCAATACGGATCAGGTTAAGAGCGGAGATATCCAGTCCTCATTGACATTGGAGCTCAAGCCTGATGGTTACAGCAGCAATGATTATTCGATACAGCAGTCTGACTACAAGGTTCAGGAGGTCAAGGTAAAAGAGGGCGATAAGGTGGCCAAAGGCGATGTGATGATCCAGTTTGAGGCCAAGGATATCCAGAAGACCATAGATCAGTATACGGATCAGAAGGAGCGGGATCAGCTTCTTATAGACCATTACAACAGGCTGGCGAGCATAGACAGCAGCCAGGATTACTCCAGTGACATATCCGCGGCGAAGGAGGATATGGATCTGGCGGATACATACATCAAAGAGCAGAACGAGAGAATGAAGGACTATCAGGTCATTGCAGACAAGAACGGAACAGTGACTTATGTCAACTCAGATCTGCAGTATGGATATGTCACAGCGGGTGATACGCTCATAACGGTGGATTCGGGTTCGTCTGATTATGTATCAGAGACTGCGGATTCATACGAATTCAAGGAGGGGCAGACCTACGATGCTGATTTTCAGGAGGCAACATTTACACTGAAGCTCACGAAGTGTGAGAAGTATACAAGCTCTGCCACCGGAGAGGAGATGCAGAAACTTACATTTCAGCCTGTCAGTGATATGACCGGAGTGACCGAAGCGGATACCCTCAAGATGGTCATAGATAAGCCGGTTGTAAAGAACGTTGTATATGTGAATAAAAAGGCTGTGTTTGACGGCTCGGATGAGAAGAAGTATGTGTACACTGTAAATGAGGACGGATACAGGAATGCGGTAGAAGTTACCGTTGGAGATACGGTGGATGATTATACAGTTATCAAATCAGGACTGAAGGCCGGAGAGCAGGTGGTGATAAATTGATGAGACAGAATATTATGCATAAAGGCAGCACACGGACAAAAAAGAATATGACCGCCAGAATAGCATGCCTGGTAATGTCATTTGTCATGGCAGGAGGAATGGCGGGCTGTGGCAAGGAGAACAGCGAGAAGGTTCCTGAGCTCGTTGAACCAGTAAGTACAAACGAGGCATACAGACCGGTCACATATGGAGATATAGGCAAAAAGGTCATCAAGACCGGAACGATAGTCCCAACTGACTATTGTTATTACTATGACACATCTGTGACTCTGTCAAAGGTGTATGTGAATGTGGGCGATGAGGTCAAGAAGGACACGGTTCTTGCAGAGACCGACAGCAATGCATCCACAGCATCGGGAGACGATGGCAGTGATACAGATTCAGGCTCAATAGTGGATGATTCTTCAACATCGATGGATGGGGACGACAGCTCGGGAGCTGATTCCCAGGATGTGAAGAAGTATTCACATGAGATCAAGCAGAAGATATATGAGCAGAATCAGGCTGAGCTGGACTGGAAGATAAAGGCGTGCGAAGAGATCGGTGATTCAAAGGGCGCTGCAGAGGCCAGAACAGAAAAAGCCATAAATGAGGAGAACAACAGGTACGATAATCTTTTATATGAGTATGAGCAGAAAAAGCTCACACAGCAGGACGAGGATGAGGACAAGGTCAAGCAGAGCGGAACGCTCAAAGCAGACCGTCCGGGCACGGTAACATACGCCAAGAAGATAAGCGGCAGTGAGAATACTGTCGGCGGCGGTGAGAACGTGGTCGTGGTTTCAGATTACAGTGATCCATATATAGAGATAACCGGTGAGAGCTTCAAGAAGAATACATACAGCATGTATAAGAACATGTACACTGTGATAAATGGAAAGCAGTATGACATAGTGCCATACAACTACACCAATCAGGAGATAGCTGTGGCACAGAGCAAGTCAAGTCTTCCATACACAAGATTTAAGCTCAAGGGTGTGAAGGATGCAGATAAGATCCTCAGCGTGGGCAACACGGTGTCACTGTATTTCAGTACATCCGATGCAAAGGACGTACTCACAGTGGGAAATGATTCCATATACGAGGAGAACAACCAGAAATTTGTATATGTCAAGACAGATTCCAGTGAGAAGGAGCGCAGGGATATAGAGACCGGTGCCAGCGACAATAACTACACAGAGGTAGTCAGCGGACTCAAGGAAGGCGATCTTGTCTACTACGCTTCAGATGCGGTCATGCCTAGTGATTACACAGAATACACGGTGGCACTCGATTCATATACGAAGACAGCAACGGTGAAGAGCGATTCGTTCTCGGTGGAGGACCTCAACAGTGTCAGCTACACTGCACCATGCGATGGACGTTTCACGTCACTCAACGTCAAGAAGGGCCAGAAGGTTAAGAAGGGGGATGTGCTGTTTGTCATTGACAGTGGCGGCGGAACAGCGGCGGTCAAGGATATAGATAACCAGATCAGCGAGGAGAACCAGACTTACAGTTCGGATCTCAAGGATTTTGATGATCAGATAAATGAGCTTACAAATGAGATTACGAGATACCAGAAGGGTAAGGTGGCAACGCCGACGGATGCAGAGAACACTCTCTACATGGCGGAGCAGCTCGTGTGCCAGAGAAATGTTGTTACATACAACAAGGATCTTAGGATATATACACACAATGCAACCATCAAGAGCTTAAACGCACAGAGAGAAAAGCTCAACAAGAACAATGATGGAAGCGGAAAGATAACTGTCTACGCTGACCAGGCGGGAACAGTCCTCTCGGTTGGCGCGAAGACTGATGTGGCTGTCAAGGAAGGTGCAAATGTACTCACAGTCGGAAGCAACGACAATGTGATCCTGGCGATATCCATATCAGAGGGAAAACTTGCTGTAAACCAGAAGGTTTCAATATCAAATAAGAACAACAGCGGTAAGAAGATAAGCGGAGTGTGTGTCGGAAGCACCGGAGACAGCTCCAAGTCATATATCAGTACTGATTCAGAGGGCGGGGTTCACGTAACCAAGTGTTCAGGCAGTGATGAACTGAAGTATTATATAAAGGTTGATGATGCAAGCTTTTACAAGAAGCCGAAGTCATATCAGGTCAGCTACCCGACAAAGTCCTATGAGAACGTAGTCATGATACCTAACAACATGATCTATCATGAGACGAGCAAGAACAATTCAAATGAGTATGACTATGTATGGCTCATCAAGGATGATGAGATCATAAAGCAGTATGTCACTCTCGGCGAGGCAGACAAGACCAAGACGGTTATACTGTCAGGTCTTTCAGAGGGCGATGTCATAGCTAAGGAATCAGGAGCAACATCCACCGGTGGCTCATCGAGTTCATCAGATGGTTCCGATAATTCAAAGTCAGGCGCAGACAGCCAGTCGGATGGCGGATCGGATTCATCTGGCGGAGATGCGACAACAGCAGAGTAGCAGAGAGGAGATATAATGTTTAAATTTTTATCACATAAATTATTGAACAAGAAGTGGTTAAATGCATGTCTCCTGCTTGGAATCATATTGCTGGTGGCTGTTGCATCGTGCAACCCAATGTTCAAAAACGGAGCGCTGGATATGCTCATGTCGTCCAAGTTTGACGCGGCGATGGTAGAGCAGAACAAGTATCCGGCAACTATCGGCAGATCAGGCTCATGCGCGGTAGACGATTATGCCGATGCCGATGCAGTGCTTGGCAGGATCGGCAAATATGAGGACATGTGGAACTACTACATGGAGATAGATGCTCTGCAGAAGCAGACCAGCCTGTCACTTCAGGCGGGTTACACCCAGAGCAACCTGAATCACAGGACCAGCTTCAACATGACATATATGCCACAGATAGAGAATCATGTGAACATAACATATGGAACGTCACTCGAGGATGCCAAGACAGAGGATGGTGTGTATCCTTGTATCATCTCACAGAGAAACCTTGACAAATACGGCCTTGTCGTTGGAGAGGTATTCAGCATAGATACCGGACTCAGCGATGCCGTTGACTCACAGGGCAATCCTATGAAGTATCAGATCGTAGGTGTATTTGAGGAGAAGGATTACTCAGACAGCTTCTGGTATGACCAGCTTGCAGATCTCGACAGCGAGGTATATGTGAAGAAGGATGACTTCAACGACATGATAGGCAAGTACGGCTTCCTCACAATATACTACGTGGATCACGTCATGCTTGACTACTCACAGATAACACACAAGAATGCCATGGATACGCTGTATTATCTCCAGTCATTTGAGAAGTCAGATAAATATTTTGAGCAGAATTTCAGCAGTGTGCTCATAGATTATAAAGGCGATGCAAGAACCATCGGTATAATCATATGGGTTCTGGAGCTCCCAATACTGGTTCTGCTTCTGGCATTCATTTACATGGTATCAAGTCAGATACTTGAGATGGAGGATGGAGAGATCGCCATGCTCAAGAGCCGTGGTACCAGCACGAAGCAGGTTCTCGGAATATACCTTGGACAGTCGGCAATACTGTCGGCGATAGCCATAGTTATAGGAATCCCTATAGGATATCTTCTGTGTAAGCTTGCGGCAAGCACGGATTCGTTCCTGCAGTTTGGATTTAAGGATACACATTTCTATGGAGTAGATCCGTGGATGATAGTATACAGTCTGGCTGCCGCTGTTATAGCTATATTATTTGTGACACTTCCGGTGTTCAAATACGCCAAGAACTCCATAGTAGAGCAGAAGAGCAGAACAGGAAAGGTAAATTACAAGCCATTCTGGGAGAAGTTCTTTGTGGACGTCATCCTTGTGGCACTTTCAATATACCTCCTGTACAATTACAACAAGCAGAAATCGACGATAGCACTCGATATACTTGCGGGTTCAAGACCTGATCCGGTCATCTTCCTGAACTCCTCACTCTTTATATTTGCAGTGGGACTTCTGGTGCTCAGACTCATCAAATACCTGATAAGACTGATATACAGGATCGGAAGAAAGAGATGGTCACCGGCTGTGTACGCATCATTCCTGCAGATCACACGTACGGTCAAGAAGCAGGGATTCATATCAGTGTTCCTTGTAATGACAATAGCCATGGGTATGTTCAACTCGAACATGGCAAGAACCATAAATAAGAACAAGACACAGCGAATAGATTACAATCTGGGAACGGATCTTGTGGTACAGGAGCAGTGGACCAGAGGAACATACATAGACAAAGACAAGAAGACCCACTGGTATTACACAGAGCAGGATTTTGAGAGATTTACAAAGCTCGAGGACAGCCTGTGTGACAACGTGACAAGAGTCATATACGACGACAATACCGTCATAAAAGCGGGCGGCGAGGAGTTGGCGGGCAGCGTACTCATGGGTATCAACACCAAGGAGTTCGGTGAGACGGCCAGACTGCAGAGCGGACTCAACAAGGAGCACTGGTACAATTACCTGAATGATCTTGCAACAGTGTCGAATGGAGTCATCATTTCATCAAACCTTGCAAAGAAGTACAATATAAAGGTTGGAGATTCCATAAACTATGCGAGATACAGTCCTATTGCAAGCAAGGAGAAGGAGGAGATCGCATCTCCTAGCGGAACGGTATGTGCCATAGTGGATGCATTCCCAGGATTCCAACAGTATGTGTATGAGAAGGATTCCGAGGGAGAGATGCAGGAGGTGGAGAGATACCTCGTAGTTGCCAACTATGCATATGTTGTTGGTGCATTCAGTCAGACACCATACCAGGTATGGATGCATCTCAAGGATGGTGTGGACTACAAGGATGTACTTCAGGCACTCAGTGATGAGGATGTCAATATAGTGCAGTATGAGAGTGTGGATAAGGATGTGTCAGAGATGCAGGAGTCACCTCTGGTGCTCATAACAAATGGTCTGTTCTCACTGTCATTTATCATAGCGATCATACTTTGTACGGTGGGATTCCTGATATACTGGATAACATCCATCAAACAGAGAGAACTTCTGTTTGGTATCTACAGAGCTATGGGTATGAGCATGCGTGAGATCAACAAGATGCTCATAAATGAGCAGATATTCAGCTCGGTACTTGCCAGTCTGGCGGGATACGGAGTTGGTGCTGCGGCTACGGCGCTTTTCGTCAAGCTGGTTGCCGTGGTTTATCTGCCGGAATCACACAACATAGCGATATCGATAGCTGTGGATCCTTACGACATCATAAAGCTCACAGCGGTTGTTGTATTTATGTTTGTTGTATGTTTCGTAGTCATAAGAACTATATTGAAGAAGATGAATATAACACAGGCATTAAAGCTGGGGGAGGATTAATCTATGGATGAAATTATGATAGAGGCACATGGAATCAAACGCTGTTTCAGACTTGGAAGCGGAGAAGATTTCTATGCACTCAAGGGAATAGATATAACAGTCCCGGCTGGAAAGCTCACTATACTCAAAGGTCGTTCAGGATCGGGTAAGACGACACTGCTCAATATCCTGAGCGCGCTGGATGAGCCTACTGAGGGCGAAGTGATAGTCGGCGGCCACGTGTACAGCGAGATGAACGAGAAGGAAAAGGAGAAGCTGAGAAGATACAATATAGGATTTGTATTCCAGTCGGTTGCCCTGATCCCGATTATGAGTGCATATGAGAACGTCGATTTCGGACTCAGACTTGCGGAATATGAGGGCAACAGGGATGCCCGTATAAAAGAAGTGCTCGATCTGGTGGGACTGTCATCCAGAATGACGCATTTCCCAAATCAGATGTCAGGTGGTGAGCAGCAGAGAGTTGCCATAGCCAGAGCGGTGGCTCATAAGCCAAAGGTAATATTTGCGGATGAGCCTACAGGAGCCCTTGATACGGCTTCGGGACTTGCAGTCATGAAGCTGTTCCAGGAGCTGGTGTACAAGGAAGGAATAACGATAGTCATGACGACACATGATCCGAAGCTTATGGAGCTCGGTGATGTAGTATATGAGATAGAGGATGGTGAGATAGTTGAGCGATAAGCATTTATTCAGAAAAAAGAAGAACGATGCTGTGGAGCCTGAAACTATAGCACCGGATGTGGAGACACAGGACATGGAGAACACGGATGGCCAGGAGACGCAGGAGTTCGTGTACGGCATGGATCTTCAGGAAGACGAGGGCACTGACAGCGGGAAAGCCGTGGAAGCAGATCCTGAGGCTGGCACAGATAAAGAAGCCGGCGGGGAACGCCTTGGTTCTGAGGAGAATATCATAGAGTGTGACAGCCTTGTCAAGATATACAAGACTGACGATGTGGAGGTCATGGCTCTTCAGGGCCTGGAGCTCAACATCAAATACGGCGAGCTCATGGCGGTCATCGGAAAGTCGGGATCAGGAAAGTCCACACTCCTCAATATGATCGGAGGACTTGAGAGACCTACGGCCGGAAAGCTGTATGTCGACGGCAAGGATCTGTTTGCGATGACGGATAAGGAGCTTGTGGAGTACAGAAAGCACACTGTAGGATTTGTGTGGCAGAAAAACTCCAGAAACCTTCTGCCATATATGACAGCCATAGAGAATGTTCAGGTACCTATGTACTTCGACAAGAGCAACAAGGAAGACAAGTATGCAAGAGCCCATGATCTGCTCTGCAGAGTGGGACTTGAGGACAAGATAAATTCATATCCATCTCAGATGTCAGGTGGTGAGCAGCAGAGAGTTGCCATAGCCATAGCCCTTGCGAATAATCCGAAGATACTTCTTGCGGATGAGCCTACAGGAGCCGTGGACAGCAAGACATCCAACATGATACAGGATCTGTTCAGAAAGCTGAACGAAGAGCTCGGGATAACGATAATCATAGTTACACATGATATAAGTCTTGCAAATAAGGTGGGACGTGTGGTTATGATTGCGGACGGCAAGATTAGCACAGAGAAGATCATGAAGGAATCTTACAAGGACAGAATGAACGAGCTGACGACAGATGGCTTCTCATCTGATGATTCACATGAGGAGTTCTCGATACTCGATAAGGCGAATCGTGTACAGATAAGCCCTGATATGCTGGCTGCTGCCGGAATCGACAGCAATAAGGTCAAGGTTCAGGTTGTTGACGGCAAGGTCATCATCACAAAAGAGTGATAGCAGATGGTGTTGTGTCAGCGGGGAAAATATATTATAATTACTTCAATTAAGTAAGGAAAGGTTGGTATTTTATATGAGAAAAGCGGGTTACAAAAAAGCAGCGGCGCTGCTTTTGGTGACATCACTTGTGGCAGGAACTGCGCTCACAGGATGTGGCAAGAAGAAGGTGGATTACAACATGGGAGACGACGAGAACGGCGGTGGCGGCGGTAAGCTGGCATCAAGACTCGACGTACCAGAGTCATACAATGGCAAGCTTGAGGGTATCAATGCAGATACAGGTCTCACAGATGTATCCATAAATGCCACAGAGATAGAGGTGCCTGACACAGATAAGATGTCAGTGCTTTACTATGAGCTTAACAATGTAGACAATGACTACAAGAAGCGTGTGTGCGAGAATATATTTGACGTGAGCGCAGGCGTATATGTATATAACTGGGATAAGCCGTACAAGGAGGATATACAGAGAGAGATAGATTCACTTCAGTCCATGATGGAACAGGCTACATCGGATGATGATAAGAGCTATTATGAGGATTACATGAAGTCACTTAAGGATCAACTCAAGACAGCGTCTGATACGAGAGAGGGAGCCGGAGATTACAGTGGAGACACATTCATCGGATCTGTAGGGGACAACGAGTTCATGGTAACATTCTATGGAAGTGGCGATGACATGTCCACAGGCGGCGGATTCTCACTGGATTACTATCCATCGGATCAGCTTATACAGTACAGACCTAAGGATGGCGCAACAAGTGTATACTGCTACAGCAGTGAATATTCTGACGAGGAGGCTTCCGCAAACACAGCTTCCATCAGTGCGGCAGATGCTGAGCAGAAGGGAACAGATTTCCTTGCATCATGTGGAATCTCAGATGTCATAGAGACAAGTAATTTTGATCTGCTGTGGGATTACAGCGATGCATCAAACAGCACAGTTGCCGCAGAGAAGAATGGTTACATGGTAACATATAAGCGTTCTGTGGACGGCGTGGCTCCATATACACCTAATATATACGGCCTTGACACACTCGCAACAAGTGATGAAACGTGGTATGACACCATGGATGAGACATTCCAGCTCGGCATTGATGACAATGGACTTATCTCAGCATATTGCCTTGATTCCTTCAGAGCAACAGGAGACAAGAAGGACAATGTTGATCTTATAAGCTGGGATGATGCACTCAAGAAGCTTCCGGAGGCTGTAAATAAGTATTACACAGACAACAAGACACAGTACAGCACCATTGAGTTCAACGATGTAAGACTTACATACTACAAGCTCAAGGATGGAGATAAGTACACATACAGCCCTGTATGGGTATTTGCACAGTGCGACAAGATGGAGGATGGAAGCCTCGATAAGGATTATCCAATACAGCTCATCATGTTAGATGCTACCACAGGAGATATGATAGATCTTAAGGATGTCCTGAACCAGCAGACATATGATTCATCTGTAGTTGATTCTGTTATTGACAGTGATTCAGATTTTGATATAAGTGACGACAGCCTCATTGATGAGACTGATATAACTGATACTGACGATGCAGACAGCAGTGATGAGTCAAGCGCAGATGCGATTGATATCGGAGATGCTGATATCGACATGGGCGATCAGGATACAACAGAGTAAATAAAACTCAGACATATAGGTTAAAGGAGAAAAACCCTCATAGACTGATAAAGTGGTATAAATATTGGTCTATGAGGATTTTTTATTGTTGACACATACCCCTATGGGGTATATAATTCGTGGATGAAAAGAGAATTGTCAAGTTTTCTATGAAAACTTGACATGTAGCTCCAGCCATTTGCCGAAGGCAAATTTTGCATGGCTGGAGTTCAATAAGGATGGAGGAAAGATATATGGAAGAACATAAGAATTGCTGCTGTCATCATGGCGGAGAGATAAGCGATGTGGAAGCCAGGGTGAGGACAAGGACAGACGAGGAGTATAAGAAGCTTCTCAACAGACTGAACAGGATAGAGGGGCAGATAAGAGGCGTGAAGAGTATGCTGGAAAATGATGCCTATTGCACAGACATCGTGCTCCAAGTGTCGGCGATCAATGCGGCACTCAACAGCTTCAACAGACAGCTCCTTGCCGAACATATCAGGACCTGTGTTGCAGACGATATAAGAAATGGCAAGGATGATACTATAGAGGATCTGGTAAATACGGTTACCAGACTCATGAAATAGATATGTCAGTTATTGGCAAGTGCAGTTACGAACTGACTGATGCTTGATAAAGAAAGGTGAAATATATGGACAAGTACAATGTGACAGGAATGACATGCAGTGCATGCAGTGCAAGAGTCGAGAAGGCCGTATCCAATGTCGGGGGAGTTACCTCGTGTCAAGTGAATCTCCTGACCAACTCCATGATGGTGGATGGAACAGCCGACAGCGGAACTATAGTGGCTGCAGTTGAGAAGGCAGGATACGGTGCGAGTCTGGCGGGTGGAAGATCTGCTGGCGGAAATACTACACATTCAGGTGGGAAGAGCAGCGGTTCCGGTGAGAGTGAGGCGGACAAAGAATTCGGAAAAATGAAGAAGAGACTGGTGGCATCAGTTATAATTCTTATTCCCCTCATGTATATATCAATGGGCCATATGATGTGGAACTGGCCGCTTCCAAGCTTCTTTGACGGCAATCATGTGGCGATGGGACTCACGCAGATGCTGCTAACTATAATTGTGATGGTGATAAATCAGAGATTCTTTGTGAGTGGATTTAAGGGAGCTATACACGGCTCGCCTAATATGGATACACTTGTTGCCATGGGCTCAGGTGCCTCATTCATATACAGCGTGTACGTGCTCTATGCCATGACAGCGGCGCAGACAGCAGGTGACGGTGAGCGTGTCATGACGCTCATGCATGATTTTTATTTTGAATCTGCGGCCATGATACTGGCGCTTATAACAGTCGGCAAGACGCTTGAAGCATATTCAAAGGGAAGAACCACGGACGCACTCAAAGGTCTGATGGATCTTGCCCCGAAGACAGCCGTTCTCATCAGAGATGGTGAGGAGGTCACCGTGGATATAGACGAAGTTGCGGTTGGAGATATATTTGCCGTTAGACCGGGTGAGAGCGTTCCTGTGGACGGAGTAGTCCTTGAGGGGGATTCCGCTGTGGACGAGTCAGCTCTCTCGGGTGAGAGTATACCTGTGGATAAAACTGCAGGAAGCCGTGTGTCTGCGGCGACGATCAACCAGTCGGGTTATCTGAAATGTCGTGCTACACAGGTAGGTGCGGATACCGCACTGTCCAAGATAATAGATATGGTAAGTGATGCGGCGGCTACCAAAGCTCCAATAGCAAAGCTTGCTGATAAGGTTTCGGGAGTGTTTGTACCTGTTGTCATACTGATAGCATTTATCACGATGATAGTGTGGATAATAGTGGGCAAGGATGCCGGTTATGTGTTGGCGAGAGGAATATCAGTGCTTGTTATAAGCTGCCCATGTGCACTTGGACTTGCCACACCTGTTGCGATCATGGTGGGAAATGGAATAGGTGCCAAGCACGGAATACTGTTCAAGACTGCGACCGCTCTTGAGGAGACAGGAAAGAGCAGCATAGTGGTCATGGACAAGACCGGAACGATCACAAAGGGAGAGCCTGTAGTGACGGATATACTGGCAGCCGAGAATGTCAGTGGTGACGAGCTGATGCAGAAGGCTGCGGCTCTGGAGAAGCTGTCAGAGCATCCTCTGGCAAGAGCTGTGGTTGGATACTACAGTGAGAATTACCAGACAGGTGATGCACAGAAGGATAAAAATTATGAGGTATCCGATTTCAAGGCTGTTGCGGGCAACGGTCTGATGGGAAGTTTGAACGGCAGAAAGATCATCGGCGGAAATATGGATTATATAAAGGGATATGCAGATGTACCTGAGACGATGAAGGACAGTGCGGAGAAGGTATCACAGCAGGGAAAGACACCTATGTTCTTTGCCGAGGAGGCTGACGGAGATTACAGAGTCCTTGGAATAATAGCCGTGGCGGATACTGTGAAGGAGGACAGCGCTGAGGCCATAAGCCAGCTTCAGTCAATGGGACTTTCAGTAGTTATGTTAACCGGTGATAATGAGAGAACCGCAAAAGCCATAGGAGAGCAGGTCGGCGTGGACAGAGTAATAGCGGGCGTGCGTCCGGACGGCAAGGAGAGCGTTGTGCGCGATCTCATGCAGAAGGGGCATGTGATCATGGTTGGTGATGGAATAAATGATGCCCCTGCACTCACAAGGGCAAATATAGGAATAGCCATAGGTGCAGGCACGGATATAGCCATAGATGCTGCGGATGTTGTTCTCATGAAGAGTGAGCTCACAGATGTTCCGGCGGCCATAAGACTCAGCAGGGCAACAGTTAAGAACATAAAAGAGAATCTTTTCTGGGCATTTATATATAATATAATTGGAATACCACTTGCCGCCGGCGTGTGGATCCCGATATTTGGCTGGACGCTCAATCCTATGTTCGGAGCGTTTGCCATGAGCCTGTCAAGTTTTTGTGTTGTTACAAATGCGCTGAGGTTGAATTTGACAGACATTTATGATAAAAATAAAAGATATAGAATCAAGGAGGACAAAGTTATGACAAAGACAATGAAGATCGAAGGTATGATGTGTGGACATTGTGAAGCCAGAGTCAAGAAGAGTCTTGAGGCCCTTGACCAGGTGCAGGAGGCTGTAGTCAGCCATGAGACAGGAACAGCGGTTGTCACTCTCAAGGCAGACGTTGATGACAGCGTGCTCAAGAAGACAGTAGAGGATCAGGATTATAAGGTGACATCAATTCAGTAAAGGCAGGAAATATATGAAGAAGATACTGAACAGATTGCTAAGCAGAATGGTAATAACGTGCTTTCTTGTGGTCGTCCAGTTGGCGATCATGATACTGGGGGTTGTTTTTCTTCAGGACAGATATATCTATATATCGGGTGCTCTCAAGCTGCTCAGCGTAATAGTTGTAATGTATCTTATAACAAAGGATACTAACCCTATGGTAAAGATGGCATGGATGGTGCCGATACTCATATTCCCGGTGCTGGGAGGTCTCATGTATGTGCTCTATGGACATGTGCTGATACCTAAAAAACTCAGAAAGAATTTTCTGCGGGTTCTCCAGCAGGAGGTATATGAGAACGTCAAGGGGGACAACTGGGTCCCAGCGGAGAATTTAAAGTCGGAGCCTACATACAGGATATGTAATTATATGGAGAATGTGGCTGAGGCGCCTCTGTACAAGCATACCAGTGTAAAGTATTATGCCATAGGCGATGATGTGATGGATGATCTCATCAGAGACCTGGAGAGTGCGGAGAAGTATATATTCATGGAATATTTCATCGTGGACAAGGGTTATATGTGGGATACCATACTTGAGATATTGAAGCGCAAGGCTGCGGAGGGACTTGATGTCAGGTTCATGTATGATGATATCGGATCTGTGTTCAATGTGCCGAAGTATTACTGGAAGGAACTTGAATCCTACGGTATCAAATGTATGGCGTTCAATCAGGTGGTTCCATTCTTTGCCACTATCTTCAATAACAGGGATCACAGGAAGATCACTGTTATTGATGGCAAGATAGCTCACACCGGCGGTTACAACATGGCTGACGAGTATATCAACAAGATAGAGAAGTACGGCAAATGGAAGGACAGTGGAGTGAGACTTGAGGGCGAGGGCGCCTGGAGCTTCACTGTTATGTTCCTTCAGATGTGGAACAGCTTCAGATATTCAGAGGGAAGCTACAACAACTATAGACCGGCGGAAATCGACTATAGTGGCGTAAGTGACGGATATGTTCAGCCGTACAAGTCCAGTCCTCTGAGCGGAGAGAATGTGGGTGAGAATCTGTACATGCAGATGATAAATGATGCACAGGAGTACATTTATATATTTACCCCATATCTTATCGTGTGTAACGAGCTCATGATGGCACTGAAGCTGGCAGCCAAGAGGGGCGTGGATGTGCGTATTGTTACGCCGGCCATCCCGGACAAGAAATATATATACAAGATGACCCAGTTTAGCTACAAGGAGCTGCTTCTGGCGGGTGTGAAGATATATCAGTACACGCCTGGATTTATACATTCAAAGACTTTGCTCATGGATGGCAAGCTTGCATCTGTGGGATCCATCAATCTGGATAACAGGAGCTTCTATCACCACTTTGAGTGTGGAACTCTCCTGTATGACTGCAAGGCCATAGAAGATGTGAAGAAGGATATGATGGATACATTTGCCGAGTCGGAGGAGATAGATATTCCGTGGTGCAGAAATAACATAAGCAGGGTGAATATACTTGGTGCGATACTCAGATTATTGTCACCGCTTTTATAAAAGGAGTATAGCCGTATGGGCAGAAAAGGCAACATTGCAGGAGACGGCAGGTGGGAACTTCAGAACGGAATAACCACATTATTTCTTATATATATGGGGGCTGCATATCCCCTGATAATGCATGACAAATATTTTGATATAACAGTAACCAAGTACAGGGCGTTCTATATTGCGCTGTGCATATATGCGGTGCTCATGGTGCTGGCGGTGCTGGTGGATGTGCTGGGACGGAATGTCAGCACAGGGCATGGGTCGCAGAGCTCAGGCGGGAATGTAGATGCTTCAGCAGGGGCGGCACATGGCAGCAGGTTTATTGGACGCCTGAGACATTTTATGGATATGCATAATATCATGGCCATGGATATATTCATGTCAGGATTTGTTCTGGCAAATGTTATGGCATTCTTTATGTCAGGGAATAAGGCAGCAGCATATACAGGCGAGGAGGGCAGAAGGTGCGGACTTCAGTTCGTGCTGCTGACCTTTTTCCTGTATGTGTGTATGGCGAGATATTGCAGGATAAGGCGGTATGTGGTGGTCATATTCATGCTTGCGGGCTCATTTGTGGGAATTGTCGGCATATGCCAGTTCATGGGATATGATTTCCTTGGACTCAGGGACGGACTGATGCAGAGCATTAGAAATGTATACATATCCACATTTGGAAATATCGACATATTTGCAAGCTTCCTGTGCGTGCTGGTTCCGGTGGCAGCTGGGGCGTATATCAGCTCGGCGGGAAAAGAGAGCATACTGATAAGGATAACAGCAGTTATCGCAGTGCTCACGGGAACGGGTGCGGTGATCATATCCAATGCAAACCTTGCATATGCAGGTGTGGGAGGTGCCATGATAGTGGCGTGGATATGGGCGTCATACCGTGGAAGGATAAGAGAATTTGCGGATGTGTGCTTGGTCATGGCGTGCGGAGTCCTGGCGATCAGTATTATGCTGGGACAGACGGACAGTGGATATTCGGAGCTTGACGGACTGAGCTGCTTTGTGAGTGACAGCCGGGTGGTGTGGATAGTGTCCGTGGTCGTTCTCGTTGTATGGGCGGCCATAAGGCTGGCTTCAAAGTGGACTGTAAAGTTCCGCGGAAAGGCAGCACTTGCTGTATCGGTCGGCGTATCGCTTGCAGGCATCGTGGCTGCAGTGATATATGCGGTGCACAACCACATGGGTATATTTTCATTTGAAGATTCCTGGGGAAACTACAGGGGATTTGTGTGGAGGAGACTCATGGAGACGTACAATGATCTCAGTGTTCCACAGAGGCTGTTCGGTTATGGAAATGAATCAGTGAAGGCGATCATGACTGACAGGTACTATGACGATATGATGAATACGGTGGGTGTTATATATGATAATGCTCACAATGAGTATCTGCAGTATCTGATAACCACAGGAATATTCGGTGCAGTGAGTTACGTGGGGCTGTTGGTTACTACAGGTGGTGCTCTTGTGAGAGCTGCGGTATCAGGAGCTGTGATGAATGAGAATGAAAGCACGAGCAGTCGATACGCAGAAAGAAGATCAAAGGAGAAGAAGACCTCGAGAGATTCAAGAACTGTAAGAGGTTCAAAGACTGGGACTGGCTTGGAGTGCCTGCTGGGATATGCTGAGGATGAGGGCAGTATGATAGCTGTGCTGCTCGGGATAACCGGGTATGCTGCTCAGGCATTTGTCAATCTTAACCAGTCGCTCACAACGCCATACATATTCCTGCTCATAGCAATGGCAGGAGGACTGTGCCGCAGATACAGGTGTCGATCAGGAATCGGCGGCAGAAAATGATGTATGAAATATGATTTATAAGAAAATAATACAGGGAATTGTGTGTATATACTTGCCACAGTGCATAGCAAAATGTTATAATATTTGCCTGTGTGGTGCTAGTGAACCGCACATTGAATAAATAAATACAGGAGGTCTAGAGGGACATGCAGATTTATGACGAGCTTGTAGCCAGAGGGCTTATAGCACAGACAACAGATGAAGATGAAATTAGAGATTTAGTAAATAATGGTAAGGCAGTATTCTATATTGGCTTTGATCCGACTGCTGACAGCCTGCATGTAGGCCACTTCATGGCGCTCTGTCTGATGAAGAGACTTCAGATGGCAGGCAACAAGCCTATCGCGCTGATAGGTGGAGGTACAGCCATGATCGGTGATCCATCAGGCCGTACAGATATGAGACAGATGATGACAAAGGAGACTATCCAGCACAACGTTGACTGCTTTAAGAAGCAGATGAGCAAGTTCATAGACTTCTCAGATGACAAGGCGCTTCTCGTCAACAATGCAGACTGGCTTCTCGACCTGAACTATGTAGATGTTCTCCGCGATGTTGGAGCATGCTTCTCAGTAAACAACATGCTCCGCGCAGAGTGCTACAAGCAGCGTATGGAGAAGGGACTCAGTTTCCTTGAGTTCAACTACATGATCATGCAGAGCTACGATTTCTACGCACTGTACCAGAAGTACGGCTGCAACATGCAGTTCGGCGGTGATGACCAGTGGAGCAATATGCTTGGTGGTACAGAGCTCATCAGAAGAAAGCTTGGCAAGGATGCATACGCCATGACCATCACACTTCTCCTCAACTCAGAGGGCAAGAAGATGGGTAAGACACAGAAGGGTGCTGTATGGCTTGATCCTAACAAGACATCACCATTTGAGTTCTACCAGTACTGGAGAAATGTGGCAGATGCAGATGTTCTGAAGTGCATCCGTATGCTCACATTCCTTCCACTTGAGGAGATAGATAAGATGGATAGCTGGGAGGGCAGTCAGCTCAACCAGGCAAAGGAGATCCTTGCATACGAGCTTACAAAGCTTGTACACGGCGAGGAGGAGGCTGTGAAGGCTCAGGAGAGTGCAAGAGCACTGTTCTCCAAGGGTGTTGCAGCAGACATGCCATCAGTAACACTCACAGCAGATGACTTCAAGGACGGCTCGATCGATATCGTGTCAGTTCTCGTTAAGTCAGGTCTTGTTACATCACGTAACGAGGGCAGACGTGCCGTAGAGCAGGGCGGTGTTGCTGTGGACGGCGAGAAGATCACAGATGTCCAGACTACAATTCCAGAGGAGAAGTTCGATGGCGAGGGCGTTGTTGTGAGACGTGGTAAGAAGAACTTTAGGAAGGTTAGTAAGTAAGAGACGTTGACGCTTTGAGTGATATCAAGGCGAATGGACAGTGGTTATTCAAAAAGGGAAGCGATGAGCTTCCCTTTTTATGTACTACAGAAGGGGATTAGAACTTGATGAATGACAAAACGGCAGATTCAAATAAAAGACGTTTGGCAGTCGCAGCCATCTCGGCTGTGGCACTCATAATACTTGTACAATTTGTGGATTCCTATTGCACTGAGATGTTCGGCAAGACGCAGTCACTTTCTGTTAGGACATTTCTCATGGATCCGCGTGGGATGAGTTCTGAAGCGGCGGTTGCATATATGAGCAGAGGCATGCTGCCATTTTATCTTATCGGAGCGCTCACGCCATTTATCAGGTCATATACGGATATCATAGGCAGGAAGATGATGATGATCATAAATGTGGCGCTTCTGGCTGTTGGAAGTGCAGTATGCCTGCTGGCAAACAATCTGTGGATATACCTGCTTGGCAATGGAATTCTCATACTGGGATATTCGCTGGACATACATCTGATATACATAGTCGATGCGGTAGATAGAAAACATCGAGGAACTGTCAGAGGAATCTGTGGTGGAGTGTCCATGGCAGCAGCCATGTGTATACCTCTGCTCAGGTCATTGTACGTGGATGGCGGCGGACATAATTGGCAGATCCTTTACGTTGTTGGAATTGTTGGCGGATTAATAGGTCTGGTACTGGTTATGTTGTACAGATTCCCGAATATAACTGGTTCTAAAGCTGCACCGAGTGTTGGCGGATCGGCAAACAGGAGTGAGGGAAAATCTGTGGACAGTACAGAATGTAGCACAGATGATGGACATATACATTTTATAAAAACATTCAAAGATATATGCAGAGATCATGCAACCAGAAATCTTCTCATAAGCATAAGCGTGGTGGGGCTGGCGACAGCAGGCATAACATATTACAATGAACCTTTGTGTGCCTTCTCAGGTATGGGAGAGGGCAATGTGAATACAGTGTTGCTCATACAGCCCATAGCATCATTGGCTATAAATGTTCTGACAGGAATACTTGCAGACAAAATGGAACGGAGATATGTGGTGCAGATGGGAATAGCGCTTAGCCTCATATCAGGTATGGCATTTACACTTGGAGTAGGGCATGGAGTTTCATCGGTGTTGCTGGGAATACTCTGGGGCTGCATGAATGGATTTTACTTTTCTGCGGAAGAACTGATAAATCTTATGGTCATGGAAAGTGTAGATATATCGGTCAGAGGAAGGGCGTCAGCTATGTCCACACTGTCATATGGAATAGGAGATCAGCTGGGGATATTTGCAATAAGTCTGGTTGTGGGAGCCCTTGGCATGAGATGGGCAAAATTGGTATTTCTCGTGTCGCCTCTTGTCATAGCAATGGTGGTTCTGAGAAGAAAAGAAATAGAAAAGAGAAGGAAACACGCTTAGTTGTTCAGCGTGTTTCCTTATTTTTATGTTCAACATTCAGCTTGCGGATGCTGGATTTGATCTTTCTGTATTTGAATAGTGGATACATTGCAAATGTCCAAAGGGCATACACTGCGACAAGAACAGGCAGGCCTATCAGATTGCGGAGATTATTTGCGTGCCATACTGCCATGCTCAGGTATGCGACAAATATGCACAGCGCAACATCTGTGATGAGATGCAGCTTCTGATTCACGATATACATAGGATGATAACGGTCGTCAGGTGGCTGGATGTCCGATGTGGATAGGCTCTGTTCAAATTGACACAAATTGTAGTTATATATTCCTCTGGCAATCGCAAGCTCAGATATGCTGCCTGCGTACAGGTTGTGTCGGAACAGTGTTGCTACTTCATAATTATCAGAGTCAGGATTTCCGGCGTAGAATGAGAATTCGGCCATTTTCTGATAATGGGATCTTGCACGGAGAAGTATAAGTATGTTCAGAACACCGTTCAGCAAAATAAGGATCATTGTGACGGAATAGAGCATGGAAGCATTTGGCATTCTGAAATACTCCAGGTCAGGATTCACAAGCTGAAGGATCTCGGCGATCACACCTATGGATGAAAGAGTGACAATGAAAGCGGTTAGAGTAGCCCAACTGTATTTGGACGAATCCGCTACCTGATCATATATATGCCGGATGCAATCCTCACTGTAGTTTGTGAGCTTGTTGTAGCTGGTGTGTCTGAAAGAGTTCAGTCTGGAATCGTAATCCCATGAGCACATGCGCGCCACTCCGAATCTGGATGCAGGAACATGACCTGGCAGATCTGAGGAGAAGAAAGCATCATACCTTTTGTAGGTAATATGGTCATGAACCATGCTGTCGATAAGCATAACTCCACCAAATGATAAACTGACGAGAGCCACCAGCAGAGGGAAGCTGTTAAATAAAAAGGACACAACTATATACAGAATACTCACCATACAGAACAAGGTGATGATGACTCGTCTCCCCTGTTGTATATCATTAAAAGATCTCGAACAGTTCTGAAAATGATTATATGTAATGCTATAGGTGTTACTGTTCTCATCAAGCACGGAATGTTCAAGTATCAGGCTTAGCTCCGAATACTTCTTGTGCAATGAGAATGGAATAAATCTCAAAGCTGTCAAAATGATGGATGCACACAGCATGACAATACTGAACAGCGTCCCCTTCGTGCTTGTCGCCTCATAGGAACTGATCCAGGTAGAAGAGAAGATGGTTGCAAGCATCTGTACAGAGTAAAGGACTATCAGTGTATATGTTGCAAATGCCTGTAGCTTGTCAACCCTTCTGGCATCATTCATTAGCTTCTGAAAATGTGGGTTGTTCAAGTCAATCGCGGGATGTGCGACCTTAGGCTCTTTGATATTTCTTGTAATTGCAACCTCCGATGCATATGCAGGAAAATTCACATCATCAAAAAGCGCATACAAAAGGATCGTAGCAAGGTATTCTGATGGTGATGTGCATTTGAACAAAGAGCAATAATGTGTAAGCTGGTTGTCTGTTGACAGGACGTTGCTCAGATATGACTGCAATGAAACTATAAAATCAGAGTCCAGTGCGCCTCTCGTTTCTATAAGATTGTCAAGATGAGCGCACAGCTTGTCGTAATCTATCGCATTCAGCAGAGCTCTTATAGGAAGAGGCTGCTCGTTTCCGGAAAAGTTCTTATTTGCCAGGTTGGAAAAGAATACACTCAGCTTGGTGCCTGTAGGATAGCTCTCGTCAGGATAGATGAGATAGTACAGAGGTTTCTGTGCTGAATCGGCATCCTTCTTAAGTCGTTCTATATCCGCATCTTTGAAGACGGAAAATGACATTATTTTGTCAATATCGTCATATTGATTGGGATTCTGTGAAAAGAATAATTGGCTGAAAGTATGTTTGTTGGAGTATGAAGACGTCTGTGGAACAATGGGAATGTTAAGCCCCAGATGCTCTGTGAAAAGCTCCTCCAGAGAGCATATGTGTTCCGCCGGTCTGGTACGATATTTCATCTTTTGTTTCCCCCTCATGGAAATGAAATAGGTTGGTTTAGTAAATATATTTACTAGCCTAAATGAATATATAATAAAAAATTCCGTATTTCAACATTAAAATACAAAAAAATATATCAAATAGAGATATAAATAAATCCATTTACAGTTGAATGTAATCTAGACAACGAAATAAACGCAATAGACAATGCGTTGACTGCGTGGTGATTTTTGATGTTCAAAATTCATATTACTTCAGACTTTTTAGCATCAGGTAATAATTGAATAAACTCTCTGAATTAGCTAGATTGTGGCGTGTAGTGAGGCGAGATCAATATAAATAATGAGGGGAGAAAACTGAATATGAAAATCTCTATTTGTGACACTGATATAAACACAAGAATTCAGTTGTATGGTAGGTTAAACGAAAAATACAATATTGATAATGAAAATGTGAAAATAGTATGCTGCCAGCCTAATGACGTAATGTTTGATATAGAGGATGGAAAGTTTGACAGCGATATTCTGATAACGGAGATAGTGTTTAGAAATATGCAATACACTGGAGTTGAGCTTGCAAAAAAGGTTAATGAAAAGGCCCCTATGTGTAGGATTATTTATTACACGCAAAGTGTTCCTGTAGACATAGATATATATGAGGCAGACCACATCAATTGTATTCTAAAAGGTGTTCAGGATGATAGGTTGGAAAAATGTGTGTCACGTGTTTTGAGGCAGGACGTAAGACGGTCGGATAGAAGAATGATAAGGATTAAATTCGATAGAACAGTTAACATGCTTGACTGTAGTTCTATACGATTTATAAGAATAGAAAACAGAGTTACAAAATTTTATACAAATGATGGTGTTTTATATGAGTACAAGGCTTTGAGTGATATACAGAATGAATTACCATCAAATTTTGTAAGATGTCACAATGCAGTAATAGTTAATACTGATTACATAGAAAGCTATAATCACTCAACAATAATTATGACGACAGGAGAAACATTAAAAATAGGCAGGAGATATATAGGGGTTTTAGATTAACAAAGTGGATTATCGTACACTTGGCTGTAATTGAGACATGAATATACGTAATAGAAACAATCGAAAATTGCCGAAAAAAAGAATGTGCTATACTTTTTTAATAAAAGTAAAGTTTATTTAATAGTTTGATCTGGGACATAAACGACCATAAAACGACATTTGGTCATTGAAATCATGCATTTTGTCAGGAAATAGACAGTAAAGACAATACAATGTGTATAGTTCCTAGTGTAAACAACAAATAAACAATCATATCTAAGGAGGAAGAGTATGAGAATAATGAGGAACTTAAGGAAAGTATTTGCAATTATGATTGCTTGCGTTATAGCGCTTGCTTTGGTTAATCCATTTATTGCAAAGGCGGCAGACGATACTGCTGGAACAAAGATTGATAAGAGTGGAATCTTGCAGATCAATGTTTATCATCAGGATCAGAACTCTGGTAAGAAATATTTTATCCAGAGTGGAAGTGGTTTTCTGATCAGTGATAGCGAAGAAGGAAGTCAGTATGTAATCACATGTGATCATGTTGCAGAGATAGACGATGCAACCAAGAAGGAGGCATGTGAGGCATTCGGAGTTCAGAAACTCAATATAAAAATAGAGGCAGTTGTTACAAGAGATATCACTCAGACTGCAAAGATAATTAAAGCAAGTCAGATAGATGATTTTGCTATTCTTAAACTTGATGCACCAATATATCAGAAGAATGCAATGGTTATCAGACCAGAGGGTGCAGATCTTACAGAAGATGTATATGCGATGGGATTCCCAGCAGACATCATGAATATCACAGATTTCAATTATTACACAGAAGACCAGGTTACAGTTTCTAAGGGTAGCGTTTCACTTTGTGAGATGTCAAACAATGGTGTTCCATATGTTCAGCATTCAGCGGTCATGACAAGAGGCTGTTCAGGTGGTCCGCTTGTAGATGCCAATGGTTATGTAGTTGGATTGAATACATTTGTTTATACAATAGACCAGGGAAGCTATTATTACTCACTTAAAATATCAGAGGTTACAAATGCTCTTGATATGTTAGGAATTAATTATCTTACACCAGATGGAACTGTTTCAGCAGGACAGAGCGACGATGCTACAACAGAAGCAGCAGTTGAGGCTGGTGCAGAAGTTTCAAGCGAGGATGCAACAGAAGCAACGGAGGCTACGACAGAGGCAGTTGTTTTAGATACAGCAGCTCTTGACAGTGCACTTTCAGAGGCAACAGGATATATGGCATCAGATTATACAGAGGATTCTTTTGCAGATCTTGAGACAGCTATAGATGATGCTAAGTCAGTAAAGAATAACAGTGATGCAACACAGTCAGATATAGACAGAGCTGCATCAAACCTTCAGAAAGCTATAGATGGACTTCAGGAGGCAACAAATACCACAATGATCATAATAATTGTTATTGCAGCAGTAGTAGTGGTTGTAATAGTGGTTGTGATCATCCTTGTTGTTAAGGCAGGTAAGAAGAACAATGAGCCTACAAGAACTGTTCCAACATCACAGAGCTATTCTGCTATGCCGACACCTGCACCAACACCTATAGCACCAGTGTCACCGGTTGCGTCAGTTACACCAGTAGCTCCAGCAAGACCTACACCTCCAGTTCCACCACAGAATTCAATGTCACAGGGTCCACAGTATTCACCAAGTTATATGAATGAGGGTGCTGGTGAGACAAGTGTTCTTGGTTACGGTACAGGTGAGACTACAGTTCTCAGTGGATCAAATCAGGCAAAGGCTACACTTACAAGACTTAAGACAAATGAGAAGGTAGATATAACAAAGCAGCTCTTCCGTGTTGGTAAGGAGAGAAGTAAGGTAGATTACTGCATAACCAATAACAATTCTGTAAGTAGAATACATGCAGATATCGTATACAAGAATGGACAGTACTTTATCATTGATAACAACTCAACAAACTATACATTTGTTAATGGTCAGATGATACCTGCAAAGCAGGAGGTTGCTCTTTCAAGCGGAGACAATATCAAGTTTGCTGAGGAAGAGTTTACATTCACAGTAGCATAAAACTTGTAGAGGGGAAGAATATGGATTATTTGGTTGCTGTACATACTGACGTAGGAATACGAAAAAGTACGAATCAAGATTCAGTTTTACTTCAGACAGCACATACCAATCTTGGAAATATAGCATTTGGATGTGTATGTGATGGCATGGGAGGGCTCGCCAAAGGCGAGCTCGCCTCTGCTACTCTGATAAATGCATTTGCGGCATGGTTTCAGAAAGACTTGCCGGAGATGTTAGCTGAAGGCTTTGATCAGGCTGTCTTATATGCACAGTGGAGAAATATTATATTGACTCAGGCAAAGAAGATAGAAGCGTTTGGAAAATATCATGGATTCCATTTGGGAACGACATGTGTTGCATTACTTCTTTTCCAGAATAAATATTATGTTGTAAATGTAGGAGATTCAAGAGCTTACCACATAGATGGATCATTTAATCAGATAACAAAGGATCAGACATATATACAACGTGAGATGGATATGGGCAGGATGACGCCTGAAGAGGCTCGCCGTGATCCACAGAGAAATGTACTCCTGCAATGCGTAGGAGCGTCGGAATTCATAGAGCCGGATTTTTATTCGGGAGATGTGATGAATGGAGATGTGTTTATGCTCTGTTCAGATGGATTCAGACATATTATTACTCCGGAGGAAATGTATCAGTATCTTAATCCAAATGCATTATATACTGAACAGAATATGCTGGAGAATATAACTTATTTAACGGATTTGAACAAATACAGAAGAGAAGAAGACAATATTTCTGTTGCTGTGATAAAGACGTGCTAGGAGGGGATAGCGTGTTAGAGATCGGTTCACTTGTAGACGGAAAATACAAGATATTGAATAAGATTGGACAAGGCGGTATGAGCGTTGTCTATTTGGCTATGAATGAGAAAGCCAATAAACAGTGGGCTATCAAAGAGGTACGTAAAGATGGCAGACAGAATTACGAAGTTGTTCGGCAAGGACTTATTGCTGAGACAGATATTTTAAAGAGATTAAATCATCCCAATTTACCAAGTATAGTAGACGTAATAGATGATGGTGAGAGCTTCCTTATAGTAATGGACTATATAGAAGGAAAACCTCTCAGCAATGCGCTTAAGGAACTGGGGGCCCAGCCACAGGAATTTGTGGTTGAGTGGGCAAAACAGCTCTGTGATGTACTTGGTTATCTACATTCAAGAATTCCACCAATTATTTACAGAGATATGAAACCTTCCAACGTCATGCTCAAACCGGATGGCAATGTGACATTGATCGATTTCGGAACTGCCCGTGAGTTTAAAAGCGATAGAGTTGAGGATACGACCTGTCTGGGAACCCAGGGCTATGCTGCTCCTGAACAGTTTGGAGGAAGAGGCCAGACTGATGCCAGAACAGATATATATTGTCTGGGAGCAACCATGTATCATCTTGTGACGGGGCACAATCCTGCAAAGCCGCCTTACGAGATGTACCCAATAAGACAGTGGAATCCAAATCTATCATCAGGACTTGAACAGATCATATTAAAATGTACGAGAAAAAATCCTGAGGACAGATATCAGAATTGCGCAGAGCTTATGTATGCGCTGGATCACTATAACGAGCTTGACTATGAATATAAGAAGAAACAGCGTTTGAAATTTGGTGTGTTCGTTGCAAGTGCACTCCTGACTATAGGGCTTGGAGGAACCTCATTTTATGCACATGCCAAGGAGAATTCCATAAGGAGTACCACATACGACAGTTATCTGCTCAAGGCAGAACAGTCGGTGGATAACAGTACATATGAGGATTATATCAAAAAAGCTGTGCAGCTTGATCCATCCAGAGCAGATGGATTTACAAATCTCCTTGAGCATTACACAGAAGATGGTGTATTTGAAGAGGCTGAAGCAAGCACTATCACAAAACTTGTAAATGAGAATGACAATCAGATGAAAGCTGATCAGGTTAACTTTGCAAATTTTGCATATAAGATGGGAGCTGCATACTGGTATAACTACGGCAAAATAAATGATGGTGTAGCGGAGTATAGTGGAATGATCCCACAGGCAACCAGCTGGTTTAACCAAGTCGAGCTTGTGAAGGAGGAGAACGGTAAGACCAATAAAGCCGAATACAACAATGCTCAGATATATGCAAAGATCGGTACATATTATGCAAAACTCGGCGCAAAGAAAAACGAGATGGGAGATACGGAGGTATCGTACTCAGACTTCTGGTATGACCTGATAGACCTGAAGAACAGCGAGATACTCAATCCGAAGACACAGCTGTATGTATACGAAGATTTCATAACAAACATATATAAGTATTCAGCTGATTTTAAGACTTCCGGTATTGAGGGAAGTGAGATATCAGGAATGCTCACAGAGATTGAAGAAAAGATGAAGTCGGTGACTAAGGATGCATCAAACGAGAAACTGGTTGATTACATCAATCGGAATCTGAGCAATGCATGGACTGCATACAATGCAGCGTATGGCAGCACCTCGACTGTTGGAACAGGAAAGGGGCAGTGATCATGAATAATATAGAAACATTACATACTATATATATTGCTACGATGACGGCGGGAATAATCATGCTGGTCATAACGATCGTCTTATTCTTTCTGTTTGATATCAGACATGTCGTTGGCAGACTCTTTGGTTTTTCTGAGAAGAAGGAGATTAAGAAACTCAGCGAGAATACAGCCTTCACAAGTCAGTTAAATCAAAAGTATAACCAGAAGATGAAGGGCAAGGTCTTTACAGACAGTGGAAATCTGAAGAAAAACCAGACACCGGCACAGATGCTGGGACTTTCAAATGCTCCGGGAGCTGCAGCAAATTCTGGGCAAAATGCAAATTATGCTGCTGCCACACAGGACGGGGATGATTCACTTGCAACGGCTGTGCTCGGAAACGAAAGTGGCTCAAATGAGACGCAGCCATTAAATGGAGATCAGACGACAGTCCTTCAGAACAATGATGCGGCTGTCAGAGCGAGATCAATGAGATCCACGGATCTTCAATTCACTATAACAAGACAAATTTTATTAACTCATACAGATGAAACCATAGAGATAGGATAAGAGAGGAGAAAGCAGATATGAGAAAATCAAAAAGAATGATAGCACTTGTATTGGTGCTGGTAATGGTTCTCACCTCCATCACTTTCAGCAGTGGTTCTTCACAAGCTGAGGGTGACACAAACAGTGGAAATGATATTGTACTCAATTTCCCTGAGAGTGAGAAGAACAATGTAGACTTAAGTAATTATGGACTTTCGGTCAAGAATAAGAGTGATGGCAAAGAAGTAGCAGATGTTACTTCATATGCTACAGCTACAGATGCAAAAGGCAATAAGAACAAGATTGTTATCGCAGACAGAAAGCTCACAAATGGCACCACATATGTAGCAGAGGTGACATCAAGCAATTGGACAGGATATAAATACAAGGCAGAGTTTAAGTACGATGGCAAGGGACAGAGTGTTACTCTGGATAAGTATCTGACAAAGGTGACGATAAATTTTGACAAGAAATATACAGATATTACAGTTACAACAGGCGACAAGAAAAAACTTGTTGAGTCAGCAACTGGAGATATGGTTTCGGTTAATAATTGTGATTTCAAATATGGAACAAATCTTTCAGTTACAGCAAAGTACAATGGACTTTCATTTACTGGAAACATTTCGGCTGGTAGTTCGGAAAAGGCAGATATGTCTGCACAGGAATATAGATTTGATATATCTGATGTTGCTGTTGATGCGATTGATGTAAGTTATACTACTGATGGCAAGAACTGGCTTGGAGTGTCAGCTGAAACCGTTATAAAGAAAACGGTTAACTGTAAGTTGAAGTTTGCAGTGAAGAGTAATGCAGTTGTAATAGATGAAATTTCAGGCGTTACTGTAAAAGATGAAAATAAGAAAGTTGTAAATGAAAAATTTGAGGCTGTATCAGATGATATATCAGCTAATTTAATAAATTCAGATGGTGTTGTGAAGATTGGTGCCACTGCAAGGGATATTGGATTTAAGGATATTGAGAAGGTTGATATAAATTTACCAGAATCTATAGCACCTGAGATTCCGTTTAATGTATCTTATATCGTTACTATGAAATATGGACTTAATGTACCCAATTCATTAAAGAATATAGCACCTGAATTTGGAGGGGATCCAAAAGAAGTAAATATTAGTGAAGTCAAGGAAAATGATAAAGTAGTTGGTTATAAGGTTGATGCAGAAAAAATCAGTAGCGCAAATAAAGCTAGCATAGACAAAGAAGTATCATTCAATCTTGGAGATTCCACACATACATATACGAAGAAACTTCCAATTAAAGTCGGTGATGTAGTATATGGAAGAGATTTCGAGATAAATTCAGATCAGCAGTATCCACAGAGTCCAAATAATTACTTCTATAGACAGGATAGTGGAGATGCAAAAATAACTGTAAAGTCAGAGCAGTACAGCTATTACAGATATAAGGTTGGTACAGAATCATTCAATGAAGATTTTGAAAAGATTACAGGAACTATAGCTTTTTCTCTCAACGGTGATGGGGATTATTTACTGCAGATGAAAACAGAGAATGAAGAAAATAAGTTTGGTGTAAGCAATACTGTATCAATTGTAAAAGATGACGTAAAACCAACATTGGAAGAAGTCAGAGATGCCAATACAGCGAAACAGCATATGAGACCGAACAGTGATGTGTATGTACTAACTGATACCACCAGTACAGCTATTATTTTGAATGCAGCAGATACTAGTTCAGGCGTTTCAAGAATAGTATGGTCAGATGAAGAACGTGACGCTGAGAGTGTCAGAAAACTTGCAACATATGTTCAGAGATCAACGGTCAATGTCATTGGTGATGCAGTAAAACCTAATGTGGCAGGTGTGCAGACTATAGTGTTCTATGCGGTAGATAATGTTGGAAATGTATCTGACCCTGTGACATATAAAGTGCAGTTGGATAACAGCGCGCCGGAAATATCATGTGAAAAGTTTGGCAAGGAATTTGAGAAGTATTATAAGTATACAGATCTTGATATTGTTGATGGAAAAACATGCGTGAAGTTTGTTCTTACAGATGATATAAGCATTAAGAGTTATTCAATTAAAGCCACTATGGATGGCAAAACAACTGTTTTCACTGAAGGTGATGATAATTTAGATGTTACGAAAGTTGAGAGTGCAGTTCCTATTAAAACAGATAATAAAAAATATTCTATCAACGTTGTAGTGAAGGACAGAAGTGGAAACTCTATCAGCAGGACGTATAATCTGATAGTGGATTCTATAGCACCTGCTTTTGGTGAGGATGATTATTTGTATGCTGAGCCAGTAGCAATGAAGATGGATAATTTATCTGAAGATGAAAAGAGTCTTTATAAGGACTACGACAAGGACTATACAGCATACAACAGCTCAAGCAAGATTAAATGGAAGTACACAGAAGAAAATCCAGACAGTGTAACATTAAAGTTTGGTAAAAATAACAGTGTTTCGCTTGGTGAGTATACTGCCAGTGGAGAAACAGACGACATGATTCTCAAATCCAATGATAAAGTTGTGAATTTCTGGAACGAATCATTGGGTGCAACAGCACTTTTAGTTGATATGGCTGGAAATAAAAACACATATGATTTGAGAAGAGATAATGCTGAAAAGGCGCTTGCTACAAATATAGTATATACAAATGAAACAGTTAATTACACTGCAAAACCAGAGTTTGGTGCAACAGACTCAAAGACCCTGACAATCAAGAGAGATAAAGGTGTGGTAACGGCCAGTGTTGGAATTGATGTTGGTTCTGAATATATTATTAAGGACTTTATAAAGGTTACACTGGGCAAGGGCGATGAGGTTATTTCTATAACTCCAACAAATATTAACGCTACTGATAAAAAAATTGATTTTACATTTAACAAAGAAGAAACAGATAAATGGGATGACGGAAAGTACACCCTAAATGTGTACTATTACGACATTGCCTCAGGCACAATAAAGAAAGCGACAAGTGACGAGTATGTATATGATAAGACTGCACCAGTACTCACATCTGATGTTGACGAGGAGAACGGAATAATCACATATACGCTTGAGGATGATAATCCAGAATTCAGTAAATTTACAACAAAACTTGAAAGTTCCAATAATGACAATAAGACTCTTGCTGCTGCAAAGATAACACTGAATGGTAAATCTGCACAGTTTAGTGACCTGCTAGGATTGTTAAATCAGGCTGGAAATTGGAGCAAAGCCGAGGACAGTAATGTATACACTGCAAAAATAAAGTTTGAAATAGAAGGCAAATATTCTACTGATATAGAAGTTTTTGATACAGCTGGAAATAGCGCATCAAGAAAGTCAGGAAAGGCTGATATCACGTTTGATAACACCGCACCGGCAATTTCAGATATAACTGTTGTAAAAGCTGGAAGAAATACAGACAATTCAGATTATAGTTATTTTGATCAGAATCAGATTGTGGTAAAAGTTGTAGCAAAAGAACTTGTTGGAACATCTTATGTGACCTGTAATAAGGTCGATAAAGATAAGGGAACAACAGAGATAAAGCCGATAAACAATGGTAAATATATAAACGAAATAAAAGGTAGCGAATTTACTTATTATTATGCGATAGGCGCTGATTTTAAGGGCAAGATATCATTTAGTACAAAAGACAGTAACGGCAACAGTTCTGCGAAAACTGTAAATTTCAACAAGGGAATTATTGTAGAGTCTAAAGGAAAACATGATAGTACAGCTAGCTCGAAACTCGAGACTCTGAACCCGGGAGATAAAGAGAATGGCATTTACAATGAGACTGTAAGAATAAAACTTTCAGCTCAGGATACATATTCCGGACTTCAGAAAGTCGCATATACAGTTACAAATGGAAATACAGTGCTTAAGAGTTCTGAAGTTAACTTTAATGAAAAAGATTCAAGGATAAGAACCAGTGATTGGACAAATATTCTGGAGCTTACAGCAAATGAAAGTAATCATAAGTTCGAAGGTGATAAGATAACTGTTACGTTTACAGGAAAAGATAACGCCGACAGAGATTTGAAATCCTGGAGCGAGAATTACAATATAGACGTTACAAAGCCTGTAATTGAATCTATATCTTATGGTTCAATACCTGCAAACAGTGAGTTCAATCAGAGAAGAACTGTAACCATCAGAATAAGAGAACATAATTTTGACACAACAAGAACAAATGTAACCATAAACAAAAATGGAAGTACAGTAAAAGTTCCGGTAACGTTTACAAAGAATGGAGATGCCTGGACAGGTATATACACATTTGTAGGCGGAACAGGTGATGCACTCAGTGATGGTGATTATTCAAACATTAGAGTAGAGTCTACTGATCTTGCTGGCAATAAGCAGGTTCAGACAAAGGCGGACAGGTTCACAATAGACGGAACAAAACCAACCATGACCATCACATACGACAACAACAACGCAAAGTCAGGTTCATACTACGGCGAGGCAAGAACAGCCACCATCACAGTAAATGAGCACAACTTCGCACCGGAGGATATCACAGTTGATGCTAAGAAGGACGGTACACCGATATCTATAAGCGGATGGTCAGGAAGTGGCGACACACATGTTGCAACAGTTTCATTCAACACAGATGGTAACTATACAATATCAGCATCATGCAAGGATAGAGCAAACAACCAGGGCAACAGCATAGAGACACAGGCATTTACAGTGGATCTGACTAAGCCTGAGGTTGTGATTGAGGGTGTTACAAATGGAACATCATACACAGGAAGTGTTCTTCCGGTAGTGAAGGTAACTGATACCAACTACGATGAAAATGGTGTTGTTGTAACTCTTGTCGGTGGAAAGAATGGCGTTAAGGAATCTGGATTCTCCAAGTCATCAATAGCAAATGGACAGACATATTCATTCTATGACCTTGAGAGAACACAGAAGTCAGATGATATTTACAAGCTTACAATTAAGGCAGTAGATAAGGCAGGACATGAGACGACACAGACTGTTTCATATCGTGTCAACAGATTTGGATCTGTATACTCACTCAGCAATGAGCTTGAGTCAGCAGTGAAGTCATACTACGCAGCAGCATCTGACAAGTTTGCAATTTACGAGCAGAATGTTGATGAGGTAAAGAAATCGACAGTATCTTACACAATTGACAATGAGATCGTAAATCTTGAGGAGGGTAAGGATTACACTGTGAGACATTCAGAGGATAAGGCTGGATGGAATCAGTACGAATACATTCTCTCAAAGGATTCATTTAGCAAGGAAGGTGTATACACAGTTTCCGTATCATCAGAGGATTCTGTAGGAAATATCTCTGACAACAAGTCAAAGGGTGTAGACATGGAGTTCTGTATCGATAACACCGCTCCGGTCTGCATCATAAGTGGCGTTGAAGAGGGACAGAAGATTGAACGTGATGCAAGCGCAAATATAGGAATAGAAGCATATGACAATATAATGTTTGCCACAATGAAGGTAGAGCTTAACGGCGAGCAGATTAAGTCTGAGGCAGATTTGCAGGATGGAAAACTTTCGTTTACTGTAAGTCCAACGTCAGGGGAACAGACACTTAAGGTTACATGTTATGATGCAGCAGGAAATGAGAAGATAGAGGAGGTACACTTTACATTTGACGTAAGTATTCTCAATTCTCACCTGTGGATCATTCTGGTAATCATTGCTATATGTATTGTTCTGCTTGGTATGGTTATTATTATCGTAAACAAGAGAAGAAGAGCAAATCAGTAATTTCGCAGTAGGGAATGGCTTCGGCTGTTCCCTATTGTTTTTTGGAACGAGGAGATACAAGTGATTAATAATGGCGATGTGATAAATGGTACATATCAAATATTGGACAGAATAGGCTCTGGCGGAATGGGAGTCATATATCTTGCATATCATTTGAATCTTCAAAAATATGTGGTGATCAAGAGGATAAAGGATAACTTTGTGGGGCGGCTAGAGGCTCGAGGAGAAGTTGACATAATGAAAAATCTGAGCCATTCATATCTTCCTCATATATATGATTTTATTCAGATTGGAACAGAGATATATACGGTCATGAGTTATATAGAAGGGTATGATTTCAGTTACTATGTTAAGAATAATTATCGCTTCTCGGAGGAACAGATAACAAAATGGCTTTCCCAGTGTCTTGAAGTGCTGGAATATCTACATACAAGAACACCGGCAATTATACATAGAGATATAAAACCGGGCAATATCATGCTGGATAAAGATGGAAACATCTGTGTTATAGATTTCAACATATCGTTTGATGAGGCTAAGGGAACAAACTTTATGGCGGCGTCAGAGGCATATGCATCTCCGGAACAGATGCATCCACGCCAGGTGGTACAGAGTAATGGACAGATAGGATATCAGTTCGACATAGATAAACGGACCGATATATACAGTCTGGGAGCTACATTCTATCACATAATGACAGGGATAAAACCCAACGAGGGGATCCGCAGTGTATATCCAATAACAGAGCTTGATATAGGATATTCGGAGGCGTTAAAGAAGATCGTAGACAGAGCGATGAGACCAAATCCGGATGATAGATATCAGTCGGCATCACAGATGCTCACCGCAGTGAAGAACATTTATAAGTCTACTGCAAAGTATAGGGCAGTGAGAGCTGGAATAGTAGCCGGTGCCTGCTGCATTGGTATGCTCATTGGAACGTCGGTGGTACTTGGTTATAAAGTGTCAAAGAAGAGAAAAACTGAGAGGTTTGAAAAGGACTACAGTCAGGTTATACAGATATCCGCGGAGACTGAACCTGAGCTTGCACTGGAAAGATCTATTTCACTCTTAAATGATGATGATTACAGTTCTGTATATAATGACAATCCCACAAAGAAGGGAACATTGCTTTATCAGGCGGCGCTTTCATATTTTGTACTTGAGGACTATGAGGAGGCGGACAAATATTTTGAAGAGGCGCTGGATTATATAAATGATCCTGATTGCGTGAGAGATTACGCCATATCGCTTGCAAAAGGCGGGGACACTTACACCGCGGAGAATGTACTGAGAAAAAATCAGGACGTACTTGGTGAGATGAACGTAAGACAGATAGAGGCTGAGATCTTATATGTTCGGGGAGATTACGCAGAGGCGGAGGATAACCTTGAATATGTACTGCAAAACACATCAAATATGGCAGATAAATGTCGAAATCTGATATTACTCAGCGATGTATACGCTGCACAGAACAAGTATGATCAGATGCTGCAGTTGGTAAATGACAACAACTTGCCGGAAGAATATGCATCGGTGAGAGAGAAGATACTTGCATCCGCTTATATCGGGCTTGCATCGGAGAAAGAGGGTTCGGCATCAGATGATTATTATAAGAGCGCTCAGACCAATCTCGAGAAGTTAAAAAATAATAATCTGTTGGATCTGGATAGTGCCATAAGTCTGATAGTTGTCTATCTGAATACAGGCAAGCTTACGGAGGCAGAGAATTACCTGAATGTACTCAGCAGGGAGTATCCGAATGATTACAGAGTGCTGGTTCAGCAGGCTTTTCTGGATTATAACCGACAGGTTTCAGGCGAGGGTGATAATTATTATTTTGTCACATTCAAAGATCACTATGAAAAGGCGATCAAGGCTTATAACGAGCAGAATAAAGATGGAAAAATTGATACAAATGTAGAGCAGTTAAAGAAGATATATCAGCAGCTTAAAGATAAAGGTTATGTATAGGGGAGCATATATGGATAAATTTATTATTTATATAAATTATGGGGATTCAGTTATCGAATATATTTTGCCTGGACTTAATAATCGTACAGGAGAACTGGATCTCTCTAGTGTTACGGGCATAAAAGATCTGCTCATATCCTATGAAGTTTGGGACCATGTGTGGAGTTTTAGGTCAAGTGAGCGAGTAAGACTCAGCTATCAGCACTATATTTTCAATAGCAGAGAGCTGAAAAACGGAGAGGTATACACAGGAAAGGTATATAGCACAGGAGAGCACTTCTCTGTGATGATACAGGCATTTCGAAATGAGATGGCAAGTTTTGATAAGTTTTTTATTCAGGGATATGACACCGTGACGATCGGTTCTGCAAGGGACAGTTTTGTAAATATCAATAATAAATTTGTCAGCAACTGCCATGCAATTTTGTCCTACCAGAATGGCTGCTGGTATCTGTTTGACAAGGGCAAAAATGGAACTTATGTAAACTATAAAAAAGTACATGACAGCTGTAAGCTAAAGCCTTTTGATCAGATATACATACTTGGATATAAGATAGTATTCCTTGGACATATGATCGCTGTAAATCAGATGTGTGATGTAACCTGTGCACTTCCAAAGATAGATATAGATCAGGTTAAAGATATGAATGTGTATGGTGATATGTCGGCGTTTTCCAGAATGCCTAGATTCATAGAGCCATTTGATGAGGAAAAGATAGAGATAGAGGGACCTCCTGGAAGACATAAGGAAAGGAAGACCCCTTTGTTATTCCTGCTCGGACCATCTATCACAATGCCACTTCCAATACTTGTCACAGTTTTGTTCAACGTATACGTGAACAGCAAGACAAATTCAAGTGGCAGTCCACTTATGTACATGGGCATGATGATATCGGTCATCATGTTTGCCGGAATAGGAATTATGTGGGCTATGCTGAGGAACAAATACGATCAGAAGGTTTTGCGTGAAGAAGAGGAGCTGCGCCAAATCGCATATCATGAGTATATCAAAAAAAATGAAGATCTATTACTCCTTAAGCAGGATTACAACAGAAATATTCTGAGCAAAAAATATCTCAGCTCCAGGGTACTTCTGGGCAGATTTTCTACGGATGTAGGATTGCTTTGGAACAGAAATGTAAACCATGAGGATTTCATGGAGGTTAGGCTGGGAACAGGCCTCATAAAGTCGCCAAATCAGATAGTTATTCCTAAGGAGAAATTCTCTATAGATAAGGATGACTTGGTGGAAGAGCCGGCAAGACTGTTTCAGGCCTTTGAATATATCAAGGATGCGGTAAAGCTGCTGAACCTAAAGGACAACAAGATAATAGGAATAACCGGATCAAATGGCGGAGTTTTGGATGTCACGAACAACATCATAATTCAGCTTGCCGCACTTCACAGTTATACGGATGTGAAAATAGCAGTTCTTTATGGGGATGAGTATGATCTTGAGTGGACAAAGTGGCTCCCTCATGTGTTCAGCAAGGATAAAAAGAAGAGATATGTCGGCAATAACGAGAAATCAGTCAAGAACGTTATCGGATATCTCATGGAGGAACTCAGATCGAGAAACGAGAAACTAAACAGTGAGGAAGAGGATGTTGTGTTCCCGGATCATTATGTTGTGTTCTGTTCAGAGAAAGAGTATTTCGACAATGAGCAGATATACAAATATATGACATCCAAGGATGACTATGGATTTACATTTGTACTCTTGTATGGAACCATAAGTAAACTTCCAAATGAGTGTAAATATGTAATAGAAAATAGTGACAGTTATCATGGAATATACCAACTCAATGAGAGCTTTGATTATACCAAGACAGTGACATTCGATACCATATCGTCAAGTGAATCTGAGACATTTGCGAGGATGATAGCTGCTTATAATATCAACGAGATATCTGAGGGCGGAATTCCTGACGCTGTTGATTATCTTGAAATGCTTGGCATAGGAAGGGTAGAACAGTGGGATCTCCTTAAATGCTACAAGGAGCATAGAGCTTATGAGGGTATCAGTTCATTTATAGGAATCACCGCGGGAAATAAGCCTATGTATCTCGATATACATGAGAAGAAACATGGCCCTCATGGACTTGTAGCGGGTACTACAGGATCAGGTAAAAGTGAGACGATACAGACATTTATACTGTCATTGGCACTTAATTATCATCCGGATGAAGTTGCATTTATCCTGATCGATTATAAGGGTGGTGGAATGGCAAATGTATTTCAGAAACTTCCTCATCTTGCAGGAACGATCACCAACCTTGGCGCTGGGGATGACGACAGCGATACGGTTGATGAAAGTCTCACAAGGCGTGCGCTTATATCAATTCGAAGTGAGATAAAGAGGCGTCAGAAGATATTTAATCAGTACAAGATAAATCATATCGATGCATATATCAAGCTTTATCGCGATGGACAGGCTACAGAGCCGCTCCCTCATCTGATCATTATCTCAGATGAGTTTGCAGAACTTAAGAAGGAGCAGCCTGAGTTTATTAGAGAGCTTGTATCTGCAGCCCGTGTGGGTCGAAGTCTTGGTATCCATCTTATCCTTGCAACACAGAAACCTGCAGGTGTTGTCGATGATGAGATATGGTCCAACTCGAGATTTAAATTGTGTCTGAAAGTTCAGGATAAACAGGATAGTATGGGAATGCTCAAGCGCCCAGAGGCGGCTTATCTGACCCAGACCGGTCGTGCTTATCTCCAGATAGGAAATGACGAAAGCTTTGATCTGTTCCAGTCAGGATATTCAGGTGCTGACTATGAGCCGCACGATTCTGCCGGAGTTATCAAGGACACGGTATCGATGATAGATATAGACGGCAGCAGCTGTGTTGAGAAGAGAAAGAAACGTGACACAAAGAAGAACGTAATCTCACAGCTTGATGCCTGCGTTAATTACATATCAGATGTTGCGGCAAAAAATGGAATACACAGTGCAAGGGCATTGTGGCTGCCACCTCTTTCGGGACATATATATGTGGATGATCTGATCGCGAAATATAGCCTTGATTTTTCTGGTGGCACATTCGCCTGGATCGGAGAAATTGATAATCCAGAGAAACAGGATACTCTTCCATATGTTATAGATTTTAACCAGATGAGTAATCTTATGATCCTCGGTAACAGTGGTTCAGGAAAGAGTAATATGCTGACGACCATGATAACGTCAATGATGAGATTTTATTCACCAGAGTATGTACAGTTTTATATTCTCGACTTCTCTGGAAGAACAATGAAACAGTATATGAGCATGCCTCATGTGGGAGAGGTATTCTACTCAGATGATACAGAGGGAGTGCCAAGAGTATTCCAGTTCCTTCAGGAGATGATCAATGACAGAAGAGAGAAGTTCCAGCGTAAGGGAATAGGCAGCTTTGTCGAATATCAAAAACTCAGTGAAGAACCGATGCCTACAGTGTTCTTCATTGTGGATAATTACTTTGAATTTATTGAGTCATATGAAAATCTTGAGGAGAGTTTCGCAAAGCTTTCCCGTGATGGAAGCAAATATGGTATTCAGGTCATTATTACAGCAAACACGACTACAGATGTCAGGTATAAGACAAGGAAGAACTTTACAAATGTAATTCCACTCCAGCTTATGGAGAAGGGAGATTATCTGGATGTCCTTGGAAAGAGTCCTGCGATACTCCCAAGCAGCATAACCGGACGAGGACTTGTCGTATTGGATGATGTCCTTGAATTCCAGACAGCTCTTCCGATATATGGAGATACGGAGATCGAGCGTATGCAGAATCTCAAGAAATTCTTTGCTGAATACTGTCAGGATTATAAAGGATATCATGCGAGAAGGATTCCGGTGCTTCCTGAAAATAAATCATATGCGGAGACTCTGGAGGACTTCGGAGAATTTGCGGAGAACAGACAGATTCCATTTGCGTATGAGATGGAGAACATAGTTCCGGTGGCTTTAGATTTCAGAAATACATACTGTTTCAGCCTTAGTGCAACTACGACTTCAGCAATTATAAATGTATTCAAGAATATTTCGTATGCAGCAGGGCTTATACAGGCACATGTATATATGGTAAATCTGAGCAGTGATTTTGCCGAGATAAGATCTATGGTTGACGGCGAGATATATGATTCTCAGGACAGGATATACGATTTCCTTATCATGCTGAAGAAGGAGTTTAAGGCGAGAAGTTCGAGAAAGAAGGAATTGATCGCAAACGGTGTCGCTGATCCATTGACTGTGATCATGAAGGAGTTTACTCCGCTTGTGGTCTTGATAGATGATTTTGACGATTTCATACAGAAGATATATGACACAAGTTATAAAGAGGCAATGAACAATATTGTCGAGCTTTTCTTCAAAGAGGGGCGTCAGCTTGGAATCATGTTCGCTGCAGGATTTGCAATAGATTTTTCAGCAGGAAGTTTTTATACACAGGCATGTAAGACCTATACCCAGTACAGAACAGGCGTGCATATAGGTGGAAGATTGAATGATCAGAGATTGTTTGATTTCGCAATGACCCTGAATGAGAAAGCTCAGATCCTTCCGGATAATGTAGGTCACATGATGAGTAACGGAGCACCATGCAAGGTATATATTCCTATACATGAGAGGTAACAGAGATGATAGATTTTTTGGTTTGTGATACGGAGACAGACGCCATGGAGAATGTCCATGATGCGTGTTTCAACTATTGCTTTCAAAAAAATTACGATGTTGAAGTATATGGGTTCAACGATGTCTCGGAGGCGGATGACTACATAACAAAACAGAGTATGAAACTTGCATGTATGCTTGCGTGTGGGAGTCCTGTGGACGAGCTCATAGGCAGTATAAGAGAGCAAAATCCATCCAATTACGTTGTGCTTATTGCACATAACATCACAGAAATTGTCAAATACACAACACCTGTAGTGAGACCAGCAGGTTGTCTGATCAAACCTGTAAAAGCCGAGGATGTTCATAATGTCATAGATTCAATAGCGGCCGATCTGAGGGAAAACGAGGACAGAGATCAGGGGATTTTTCAGTTTAAGATCAGATCCAGAGAATACTATGTTGACTGCAGTCAGATCATTATGTTTGAGGCGGTGAGTAAAAAAATCGTGTTGTACACGGCTGTGCAGGAGTACGAGTTTTATGATTCCATTACAAACATAATGAACCAGCTGCCGGAATCCTTTTTCAGGTGCCAGAAAAGCTATATTGTAAATCTTGCGATGGTAAGACAGGTGGACTATAAGGAGATGCTTATATCTCTGGAAGATAACCTGTGTGCGAGTTTATCCAGAAATGTAAAGAATGAGTTCGCACACAGGATGGAAAAGTATAAAAAGGGGTGAGGGTTTGGCAATAGGATATAGATTTACATCAAATGAACTGGCGGCGATGCTTAAACATATAGGGGTCACTGAATATAGATTAGGTGACATTGATGTAAATGATTTATCGGATGAAGACGAAAAAATTGCAGTTGAAAGTCTCTGCAGACACAAAGTATGTATCAGGACAGCTGACAGCTATTCGATAGACCAGGTAATAACCGTTATTATTATGGCTATCTCTGAGGCGAAGAGTTATGCGATCATTGTGGATGATGAGTCCGCAAAAGTGATAGCCAGTAACAATAATATGGTTGTCTATATGAGGCAGGATATGCGTATGCCGGGAATATGGCATTTGTTCCCTTATGAGACATTTGTTGATTTGGTTATGGATGATCATGGGAAGATAGAGCTACAGACTGATGTGACGGTGTTGTCAGTTGATGGGGAACAGCATTTGAAGTGGGCAGATTATTCTGAAAGGATGATGATGGATGAATAAAGTATTGGTTGAACTGCACTGCGCAGCGACTATTAAGAAATATGATATGTGGTTTCCAAAGTCAATGAAGATAGGCGAGGTAATAGTGCAGCTTATAGAACAGATTGAAGACTATGAAAACAACAATGAGTTATTCCAAAATCCTGATAATATCATGCTTTATCTGTATGAGAGACAGGATGTATTGAACCGGGATTACACCGTAGAACAATGCGGGATCGTGAGTGGTCAGAGAATAATGATGGTATAAAATGCATTTCATTCCAAAAAGAATGCGTTTCGTCAGAGAACAAACAAATTTGGAGGGAAATGGATAAGATATAAAACATAGACGACACAAACAGTAACGAAAGGAGCCGGGATGAAGAGTAAATACAAGTGGGACGTTGAAGAGATGCAGCATTGTGTTTCAAATCTGTCAAAGCAGAAAGAAAATCTGATCCAGTATAAGGCTGAGGTGGAAACTCTTAAAGAAGACATTTCAGCAGCCTGGCAAAGTATTGCTGGAAGTACATATGAAGAATCGATAGGTATTGATGTGAAATTGATGTCACAGATCATCAAGAATCTGGACGAAGAGATAAAGAAGATAAATAAAGTTATCAGCAAAGATTATCGTCCATGTGAGGAATCACTCAGGACCGGAGCAAATTCTTTGGTTCAGAATATCAGAGCTTTGTAAAGGAGGAAAATACAATGGATGAAAAAACATTATATGTTGACCTGGGTGTCTTGAAAGGCAAGATAGCAACCCTTACAAAGCTGCAGAGATCGATAGAGGATGTGCAGAATACTTTACATACTCTGGCGGGAGATGCCGGAAGATTTTGGGATGGCAGTGCCTATGATGTATTTGACAGAAATCAAAAGAGCCTAAACAAGGATCTGACAAAGCTTAAGACTGAGGTGTCACAGAGTTGTGACAAGCTTTCACAGGCTGTAGCTGTTTACGAGAAGGTTGAAAAGAGTGTAGACACAATGGTTGAAGATCTTTCGACTGCAGATATTTTTTAAGGGGTGATCATATATGGCACAGATAAATGTAAATACAGAGCACTTGCTGAAAATTGCCTCATATATAGAGGATGCAGGAGATGATCTGAATGATTATTCAGGTAATATGGAAAAAATCAGCGGAAGTGTTGAGAGTGCATGGAAAAGTTCCTCCACAGGGACATATGTAGAAGAACTTCAGACAGTAAAGACAAATATGACAAAGCTGTCCAGGGAAGCAAAGGATATTGCGAAGGTTATTCGCGATTATGTAGCAGAAATTAAGCGTATTGAACAGGAAAATGCCAATATGCTTAAAGGATAAAATAATTTATATCACAAAGGAGAGATAATTATGGGAAAGATGACAGTAACACCACAGACAATGAACACGATAGCAAATGATATCGAGAACAAGATCAATGACTGGACAGATGCAGTTCAGAAGATCTACAAGCTTAAGGATGAGATGGATGCAATGTGGGATGGTACCGCAAATGATACATTCAACAACATGTTCGCAGAGGATGCTCCAAAGTTTAATAACCTTGCAAAGCTTATGCAGGAGTATTCAACAGCAATCAAGACTGCAGCAAACAAGTACATCCAGGGTGAGGAAGAAGTTAAGGGAATCGTATCAAAGAGATAATAAAAATACATTTGAGGAAAGGTAAAAGGTGAATAGTTATGGCAGATTTAATTTTAAAGGTAGATCCAGCGCAGGTAAGAGCAAAGGCAGGAGAGATCAATACACAGAAACAGCTTATGGAGTCTCTGATGACAGAGATGAAGTCCAAGGTAAATGAGCTTAATCAGGCATGGGACAGTGAGTCTGGTAAGAGCTATGTTGAAAAGTACACAAATGTAACTAAGGAGATCCAGGATTCATTGAATGCGCTGCAGCAGCATATCACAAACCTCAATGAGGCAGCATCAAAGTATGAAGAAATGGAAAATGCTCAGACACAGCAGATAAATGCTCTGAATACTCAGGATATTTTCTAAAGCGTATATGAACTGTAAGCGGAACCTGTCTGATGAAAAAGGATCGGATGGGTTCCCAACTGCATTTAACATTTTCAGGGTGGTGAGGATATGGACACTATAAAGTTTGATGATCAGGAATTTAGAGAATTACAGGAAAAGATAATAAGACTTCGTGATTTGATGGATCGGACTGAGGTATCTATGACTAGAACGCGTAGGATGTTGAGTGCTGAGACCGATAAATTTGATGAGATTACGGGAAAATTTTGTCAGAAGATTGAAAGGGTACATAAGAGTCTGGAACAGCTTCAGTATCAGGGCAGTCAGATAATCAGGGTATATAGAGACACAGAGATTGCCAATATTAAAATGGTGGACGAACTGAGAAATGGCACAGATGATGTTTCTGGAGTGAGTACCGCAAATAGCAGGATATATTATGGAGAGATACAGGCCGTTAATTATTTTAATATAAATCAGAGCAATTATGTAAACCCTGATATACATCATGAAGTATGGTTAGTGAGGGCAGCAGATAAAATAATACCAGAGTATGGTATATGGGTGCGTACTGAACCGTGTGTAATACCGAATATATCATCTTATAAAATATTTAGGAGAGGAGGAGAAAGATGAGCAATTTTGAACTGGATAGAGCACAGATGGAAGGTGCGGGAAGTGAACTGGCTCGTATGTTTATCAATGTTGGTATAACAACAGCACAGCTTAAGGGATCCCAGTGGTTGTTGAATGACAATAGTCCGACATCTCAGGCAATAAGAAACCGGCTTGGTACTCTTACGGGGAAAATGGCAAGAGAGGCCATGAATGTCGGGTATCTTAATGGTTATAATCAAAAAGTTATTCGTGAAGTACAGGCAGCCGAATTGAAAGCCTATATGGATATGATGAACTATGATGAAGCAATAAAGGATCTGTTGACAAAGGCTGCCGGAATTATAGGAATAACAAGCAAGAATATAAAAGGCGTAAAAGATCTGATAGATAAAGTCAAGAAAGCCTACAAAAATGCAACAGATAAAATTGTAGACAAGACTTCTATCAAGGGAAATTGGAATGCGGAAGCTACATATAAAAAAGGTGAATATAAATATGAAAACGGCTCTGTAAAGGTTAATGGAGCATATAAATTAGGAGATGCAGAGGCGCATGCCTCATACTCAGGCGGATTATTTAAAACAGATAAAAATGGAAATCTTGTGTTAGATCCAAGATTCACAGCCGCAGCAGGAGCATCAGCCACGTTATTTACGGCAGCAGGAGCAGCATCTATTGGAAATGATATGCTTGGAGCAGGAGTCAGTGGCGATATAACTGTTGGAAGAGTAGCAGCAGAAATAGGAGCCAGTACAGGTCTTTTTGATAAAGATGGTAATTTTAGTCCTAGTGCACATATAAATGCTTCTGCAGAGGCAATACTTCTTGATGCATCGGCAGAGGGCCATGCTACAGTGCTAGGAGTTGAGACAAAGGGAAAAGCATCGATCAATATAGGTGCAGGAGCTCACGCAAAGTTTGATATTGGAGATGGAAAAATATCTGCTGATATAGGAGCATCGCTTGGTATAGGATTTTCTTTGGAATTTGAAGTTGATTATTCTAAGGCTCTTGGTTTTGTCAAGGGTGTTTCGTCAGGATTTTCAAAGGCAATAAAGGGTGGAGCGTCCAAGAGTGTCGGTCGGATTTTTAACAGGTGGTTTTGATGGTATTGCCGATAAAGATTTGATATATTATTAGAATAAATAAACACAAGGAGGACATAGATATGTTAGAAGGAGTATTACCAATTGGTTCAGTAGTTATGCTGAAGGATAGTACAAAAAAGGTAATGATAATTGGTATATGCCAGTTTCAGACTGTTCCAGGAGAGGAAAAACCTCGTATTTGGGATTACGCGGCATGTCCATTCCCGGAAGGATATCAGGGGGCAAATGAATGTTATTTGTTCAATGGTGATCAGATAGAGAATGTGTATGCAGTTGGCTATCAGGATGAAGAGCAGATGATCATGAAAACAAAATATGATCAGGTGCTTGCTGAACTCAGAAAAGACGAGAACTAAAACAGAATAATAGAAAAGAGGCATAGGATGACTGAGGGCGTACTATGCCTCACCGTCGTTTTTCTAAAAAATAAGAGAGGTGGATATGGATTGAAACTTTGTAACAATTGTAACAACTATAATGATGATAATGTAACTCAGTGTGTGTATTGTGGAATGCCGTTACAAGTGCAACCCATAAGAAAAAAGAACCACACAAAGTTGATAATAATAGCAACAGGTGTTTTTGTAGCCTTGCTATGTACAATAATTGGAATAATTTTAGTAAACAGGAATCTAGCCAGTAATAAATATGAAGAGAAAATGAAAAAAGGTGACAGATATCTCGCGGAGCTTGATTATGATTCAGCGATCACAGCCTATAATGAAGCGTTGAAGATAGATAAAAAGAATGAGAAAACTTATATCAAGCTGGCAGAGGCTTATCAGGCAACTGGGGATATGGACAGTGTTGACAGAATACTTACACTTGGTTATCAGACGACGGGAAGTAAGACAATAAAGAGGATGATAGATAACCTGGTTAAATATGCATCGATATTTGATTCTACATATGTTATAGGAGATAAGACGACAGGATATAAAACAGTGGATAAAGAAGATATGGATGCAGCTACTCTGGACGATCTGACACTTAATGATGCCTTTTTTGGAGATATATTAGATAAAGGGTATACAGATTACAATTCAACATATGGCAGTGCAGAAGTAAAATTTGAGAATGGCAGTGAGGTAATAAGTATCAGCTATAAGAATCTCGATGCACATCTTTGGTATGTAAATGAGGATGAACAGGTTATTGATTCTGCAGCGGGCGAACCTGCGGGAAATATCCGCCCATCATATATTATGGTGGACAAGCTGGACAGTATAATACGTGGGGCTGGAGATAGTATTACATATGATAATCTGTGTACATTATTTGGAGAAAATCCAAAGGTAAAATCGGATCAGTCAAGGAATTATGAACTGTTCCATTATAAGGGATGCGCAGTATATCTTGGATGTACGGAATCTGGTGATGTAAATGGACAGACGACCTGGATAAAGGTCGTAGTTCCAGGGGCTGGAAAGAATAAGGACGAGGTATCTGCCAAAGGATATGTGACAGGAATAATCGTAGATGCTGTAAATGGACAGGGACTCGGTGGAGTAGCGCTTTCATTTAGAGAGGGCAGACAAAATAAGAGTGGAGATATTGTCCTTACGGAATATACTGATGTTGATGGCAGCTATACAGCAGAGCTGGAAGAGAATACATATACAGTATGTGCAGAACTTGAGAATTATCAGACGGAGTATTTTGAGGTCGAGGTTACAAAGGGAAATACAACGTCTGACCAGAATCTTACAATGAGTTCAATTCTTGCGTCAGGAGAAGCTAGAATTGTTCTTGAGTGGGGCGCAACACCGGAGGATCTTGACGCACACTTGACTGGAAATGTAGGTGGTGATTCATTCCATGTATCGTTTAGAAATATGTCATTCGGAGATATTGTGAATCTGGACGTTGATGATAGAAATGGTTTTGGCCCGGAGACAATAACAATATCTGATATTTCAAGAGGTACATTTACTTACAGTGTTGTTGATTATATAAATCAGGGTATGGGATTTTCCAGCAGTGCTCTTGGTAATTCAGGTGCAACTGTTAAGGTGTATATAGCAGGAGATGATCAGCCTAGAATTTATGAAGTTCCGGTGGGGGCTGGTGTAATATGGAATGTTTTTGAGATAAGAAATGGTGAAATAATAGATATAAATGAATTGACAGAATAAGAGATGAGGAGATACTGACTTGAGTTATTACGTTATTGCAGATGTTCATGGCTGCTATCGTGAATTTATGCAGCTGCTCAATAGAGTTGAATTCAATGAGAAAGAAGATACATTATATGTTCTCGGGGATATTATCGACCGTGGACCGGGCTCTGAGGAGATGTTTGAATGGATATATAAGAGATACGGGAAAAGTGTCCATATGTGTATGGGTAACCATGAGGAGATGTTTTGCGATTTTGTAAAGTATAAAGAAAGCTGCCAACTTGCTGAAAAAATTGAAAAGAAATATAAAATGGATACGTTAGATATAAGTTGGGTTCTTACATCGGATCTTGATGGGGATATAAAGGAGCAGCTTTTGTTCTATTACAATTTTAGAGAACAGGGAAAACATTTGTCGTATGACAAATATGGAACAATAGAGCAGCTTGTTGAAAATGGACGAGATATGAAATATCTGAATAAAATGAGAACTTTTTTTGAACAGCTGCCATATTATTTTGAGCTTTCGGTAAACGATACACATTTTTATCTGGTACATGCTTTCATATCAGAACCTGTGGAAGAGTGTGATCACGAGAAGATGCTATGGTCGAGAGCATATCCTGATGGAGAACCAGGAATACCAGGTAAAGTGATCATTTTTGGACATACTCCTACAACAAACTACAGATACAATGGTATAGGACGCGTTGTGGTTCAGAAGGAGGAGGACAGCATAACAGTCAATATTGATTGTGGCTGTTGTTGGCGTGAGCCAAAGTCCAAACTTGCGCTGCTGCGACTTGATGATCTTAAAGTATTTTATTCAAATATTAATAAGAATAACTTTGTGGCAGAAGTGATATCGTAATGTTTTTTTGATAGGGAGAGTGGACAAATGAATACAGGACTTCCATTTTTGACATATGGAGTTACCTTGAGAGGAAGGTATGTAATAGATTCCGTTATCGGTTCAGGCGGTTTTGGAATCACATATAAAGCTTGGGATAATGTGCTTAATTGTGCAGTTGCAATAAAGGAATATTTTCCGAAGAGTTTTGTGAGCAGGACTCCTGGGGATGTGTCAGTGAGTGTGTTTACAGACATGAACACGGTTGAATTTGATCATGGAATGAAAAGATTCCTAAAAGAGGCTCAGGATCTTGCTAAGTTCAATAACAGACCGGGAATAGTGAGTGTATACGATTTTTTTGAGGCGAACAACACGGCCTACATGGTTATGGAATTCCTTGATGGGTGTACGCTGAAAGACTATCTGAAAGCAAATGGTGAGAAAGTAAATATAGATACCGGGCTTTACATAATAGATTGTCTATTATCGGTGTTGGCTGATGTACATAAAGCAGGCATTATACATAGAGATATAAGTCCAGACAATATATTTATATGTACAGATTCGAGTGTAAAATTATTGGATTTCGGGGCTGCTAAGCAGACCATGGATATATACAATCAAACTGTGTCTATAGTGCTTAAGCATGGATATGCACCTCCAGAACAATATTTCAGTAAGGGTGAATTTGGACCTTGGACAGATATATACGCACTTGGAGCCACAATGTACAGAATGTTTACCGGACTTATGCCCACAGAGTCTGTGGAGAGGATGGTAAATGATAATATGCCGGCTCCGAATGTGGTTAATCCGGCGATTCCGCAGTATCTGAGCAATGTCATAATGAAAGCAATGGCGGTCAAGGTAGAGAATCGTTATCGAAGTGTGGAGGATCTGAGAAAAGATTTAGTACCAAATGCCGTTTCTGACAATAGCAGGGTTATCAGGAAGATAATTGCGATATGTGCACCGATAGTAGGTGTGGCAGTCATTGCAATATGTGTGATCCTTGGTGTACAGATGAGTAAAAGTTCAAAACATAAAAAGTATGAGGCGACAAGCAGAAATGATATAACTACAACAGAGCAGAAAGCGGCTGCAGATGATGAAGAAAAAACAACCGCAGCAAGTACCGAAGAAAAGGGCAAGACGGCTGTGAGTGATATTACCGGGGATAATCTTACTGATGCCAAGATCGGACCGGCAGGTCTGGCTATGCCTGACGAGGATAGTGATCCAATATATGTTTATTCTTGGGATGATGATCTGGAAAATAAACTTCAATATGTAAAGGCTAAATATCCAGAGTATGCTGACCTTATCAGATATGTGAATCTTGGAGTGGGAGGTAATTCAGAAGAATATTTAAATGGATTGGAGAACGCTACGGAGCAGCCATCGATAATCGCCAGTGATATTGATGTCACATATTATTTTACAGAATCTGATGGCACGATCCCACTGTCAGAAATTGGGCTGACTGAGGATATGTATAAAAATGCCTTTCCGTATACTATTGAATGTGGTTCGGCAAATGGTACTTTAAAAGCAATGACATGGCAGAGTACGCCGGGATGTTTTGTGTATAGAACAGATATTGCGGAAAAAGTCTTTGGTACATCGGATCCCGAGACTGTCCAGTCTTATGTGAAGGATTGGCCTACATTTATTTCCACTGCAAAAAAACTGGGTACTGCAGGCTATAAGATCGTTTCCGGTTCAGATGATACTCAGAGAGCAATACTTGGCAGCAGAACAGCTAAATGGGTTGATGGAAACAAGGTAAATTTTGATGGAGCATTGACAAGCTACCTAGAAATATCGAAAGAACTTTATGATGGAAACTATACAAATGATAGCAATGTATGGGATAGTACATGGTTTGATGGAATGACGGGAAATGTGTTTGGATATTTTGGATCCCCATGGTTTGTCTATTCAACTTTAAATGACAGCAAGGGCTCTGCAACTTATGGAAAGAGAAATGTATGTCAGGGACCAAATTCATATTATTGGGGTGGGACATACCTTACGGTAACGACCAAATGTAGTAATAAAGAATTGGCTGCGCTTGTACTGTATACATTATGCTGCGATACGGATGTGATGTATCAGATGCAATGCGATAATGCCGATTTTGTCAACAATACAGCTGCGGTAGATCGGGCAATATCAGATGGGTATGGTTCTACAGAAATATTAGGCGGCGAAAATCCACTCAGCACATGGAAAAGGAATGGATTGGAAATAAAAAGTAATAATTTGTGCGATTATGACGTTGCTTTTTATAGTTATATTTTGGATGCGTCATGGAATTACAATCATGGAAATCTTTCGTCGGTGGATGATGCGATATCGCAGATAAAAAATAGTATAAAGGCTGATTATAGTAATTTGCAGATTGATTAGTGGGGATGAGTATGAGTACTTATGATAATAATGCTATGGTGTCAGGAAGAGGAATTGTGAGTGATCTCCCATTTTTACAGCAAGGAGTGTCTCTTAGGGGGAGATATGTTATAGAGAGTGTTTTAGGGTCTGGCGGATTTGGAGTAACATACAAGGCTTGGGATGCTTTGTTGAGTTCATATGTAGCCATAAAGGAGTATTTCCCTAAAAGTGTTGTGAATAGAATGCCTGGTGATGCATCTGTTAGTGTGTTTACATCTGTAAATGCTGATGAGTTTAATAGAGGTATACATAGATTCCTCAAGGAAGCAAAGGATCTTGCACGGTTTAATGAAATACCGGGGATAGTTAGTGTGCTTGATTTTTTTGAGGAAAACAATACAGCATACATGGTTATGGAGTATCTTGAAGGGTGTACCCTCAGGGAGTATCTTAGGTCAAATGGTGAGAGAATAGATATTAATACAGGATTGTATATGATAGACAGTTTAATTACTGCACTGGAAGCTGTTCATAGATCAGGGATCATACATAGGGATATCAGCCCGGAAAACATATTTATATGTAATGATTCCAGCGTAAAACTGCTTGATTTTGGAGCTGCAAAACAGACGATGGATACATATACACAGACTGTATCGATTGTGTTGAAACATGGATATGCACCCCCTGAGCAGTATCTGAGCCGAGGAGACTTTGGACCGTGGACAGATATATATGCATTGGGAGCTACAATGTATAGAATGTTTACAGGAGTAATGCCGCAGGAATCCGTTGAGAGAATGGTAGATGATAAATTGCCGGCACCTGACGTTATCAATCCTGAAATTCCAAAATATTTAAGTGACGCAATTATGACGTCCATGGAGGTCAAGGCAGAAAGACGTTATCAAAGTGTAGATGTATTGAGAAGAGACCTGATGGGGAACGAAAATATAGATAATGCAAGTATGCTTAGAAAGATTGTAATGATATGTGCGCCTATTATAGGAGTGGCAGTTGTAGTCATTTGTATTGTTCTTGTCGTACAGCTGAACAAATCGGAACCAAAAAGAAGAAATATAACAGAAGAAGTCTCTGCTGTTGCGTCTGATACTACAACTGAAGAATTTACAGAAAATATTGCAGACAATACTTCGAAAATGAAATCGGAAAACTCAACAGATGATAAGAGTAAGCCTGCCATAAGAAAGGCGGGTAATGTCAATCAGTTTGACAATACAGAACAAGACAGCGAAAATGATTTATCAGATACAGAAGCTGATATGGAATATGATTACACAAAAGACAATGGAGATGGAGATATCGGAGAGCAAAGCAGTAGCTTAGGCGTGAAAATATCGGCAATAACGGTCAGTGATTCAGAAACGGATATGACCACTGATAAGAGTGTATACGAAAAAGGTGTTAAGAATATATATTTTTATTGGAAAGTAATTTCTGCACCACCAGAGGGAACAAGAATAAAGTATACTGGAACTTATTGGACAGGTGAACCGTATGAGGACATGTTTTATGGAGTTCAATCCGGTGATATGTTGTCTGTTTGCATAAGTTGTAGTGGAAATGGCATGGGGGCAGGCACGGTCACAATAGAGTTATATGACTACATGTCAGATGAGCTGCTAGGCGAAGCAAGCGTAGAAATTAAATGATCAAAACCATCCACATCAATGAGGTGTGGGTGGTTTTAGTTAATTTAGAGTAAAACAGAAATACTATGAAAAAGAAATACACAGAGAAGTATGCTTTAGTAATAGTATATCATCCCGCTTGACGTATTTGAGGAAAGTTACTATTCTAAAAGTGAAAAGGAAAAGAAGGAGAATAGACGCTTTATGGAGAGTGAATGCAATATAGAGAATAAGATCAGAATGAATTACCGGAATCTCACACAACTTCTTATCTCCCGACACCTCACCATCACCACCATGGAATCTGCCACCTCAGGGCAGATTGCATCCCTCATCACAGACACGGAAGGCTCATCGGCAGTGCTTAAGGGCGCATTTGTCACCTACTGCAATGAGGCAAAGATCATGCAGGGAGTTCCGGCGGAGATCATAGATGAGTATACAGTATACTCAAAGGAAACTGCAGGTGCCATGGCGAAGGCGTGCAGGAAGGCATATAATGCGAATATAGGGATCGGTGTGACTGGAACAATGGGCAATGTTGATCCGGCGAATCCGAACGCTTCAGTTCCGGGGCAGGTATACTTTGCCATAGACATAGATGGCGATGTGGGAGCATATTATGTGGAGCTTCCACATCAGCCGACAAGGCTTGCGTACAAGCTTGCTGTGGCGGAGGAGATTTATGAGGAGCTTGTTAAGAGATTGGTATAATACTGAATTATTTGAAGGCTTCTAAAAAGGATGATTTACAAATAGAAAAACTGATGTATGGAGGCGGAGAAGGATGAAAAAGTACGATCAAAGGATTCTAAAAACGGCAATACCGGCATTTGTGATATCAGCTATATGTTATGCGGCCATGTGGGGAATAATGACGAGAACGGAGAATACATTTTTGGCTGGATACATAGGCGGCGGAGGTGCAGTCAGCCAGATAAGGAACATTCTTATATGTATTCTTGTAGGGGCGATGCTTTTTGTTTTGCCGCTTGAGAAGATATGTGATAAGACATACGGCGCAGTGTGTTATTGTGGATCGCTTTTTACAGAAAAAAAGAAATTTAGAGATGCGGCGGCATTGTTTGTGCTTACGCTTCTGTATGCCGTTATCTGCTGGGCAAGTGTAACGTTTTCAATACATACCGACAGTGGACTCGATGATGGAGGACATTGGGGATTATTCGGCTCGGGAAGTGACGAAATATATGCTGTGGTGATAACGATACTAGCTTTTGTGGTTATGGTAAAGGGCGTTGACCTTGTAAAGAAAAGTTGGAGTGGAGTTTTGTTCTGGTTTCTTATCGAACTTGCAAATGTTGTGAGTGTAAAACTTGTGACGGCCAAAGATGATCTCACATTTGCTATCGTATGCGCAGAAACGATTATGTTTATTGTATACATGGCTGTTCAGCACAGGTTGAATATTGTGACTTGTCTGTTATCACTGCTTTGTGGAGCTATACTTATATTTGCCGGATGTGATGATGTATTTACCAGTAAGAATAAGATTTCAGGTTCTTCGATCATGGATGAACTGGATCAGGCTGGAAGTATGCCAGACAGAATTTTTGGAGCAAGATATAATATTACGATAATTGAACATCAGGCTGGGATTGGTTTGTGTATATTGTGGTTCATATTGCTTGTTGTTTTGTCAATTGCTGTCATTCTGTCTGCAGCAAAGCTTATGAAGGTATCTGCCAGACGTGGAACGTTTGTGCTTGGAATATATATGATAGAAGCATTTCTGATCATATATGCTATATTGGCGGAACTGGGATTTATCAAGCCGGCAGTGACACTTTTGCTGCATATGAACGAGGTGGTTCCGGTTATGATATTGGGATTTAGAATGTTTTTTGTAGAAGATGGCAGCCGATAATGTTGAATTTGAAAATTCTAAGTGAAAGTTGATTTATATGTATAAATACGTACAATGGAACAGTAGAAAATGGAGAGAAATATAAAAATAGAGATAGCAACGAAACAAAGAAAAATAAAAAAATTAAAAATTATTTCTGTTATTGTGTATATGGGAGTTTTGATCATTCCTTTGGGATTCAGAATATTTAACAGAACAGATTATGAAAATACATATATATTAGGATTTTTTGCTGTTGCCTGTTTACCATGTGGATATTTGATAGGCAAGTATGCAGAAAATAAAAATAAAGAACTCAAAGAATTAATTGGGTGCGATATTGTAAAAGAGATATTAACCGAGCGGGTGCAGATAATAGATTATATACCAAATGGACATATAAACGAAACTTTTGTAAAAGACTGTAGTATACTCCCAAATTTTAATGTAATAAGTGGTTCAGATTATATAAATGGTATTTATAGAAATCTTAATTTTACTTTTTGTGATCTTGAGCTTTTGTCAGAGTATAGAGATATTAATCCAGATTCAAATTACTCTTTAGATACTGTGACTGAGTTTAAAGGGACTCTTATTACAATGAATATCCGGCAAAATATACAAGGATTTGTAGTGCTTAAGGAAAAAATGAGGTCAAATTGGGGAGAAAATAAAGGGTATTTTAACAAATCACTTAGTAGAAATGATTCAAAAAATACGTTAAGAACTGGAAATGAAATATTTGATAGTAGGTTTGATGTAGTAGCGTCAGATGATAAATTAGCATTCGCTATATTAACCCCAGCGGTTATTAATGCAATAATGAAAATGGAGGGGGAGGTAAACATCCAATTTTCTAACAATATGATAGTTATTGCATTGAATAATGGTAAGAATTTTTTTGAACTGGGTGATATTAACAAAGATGAAAATAAAATTGAAAACCATAGGCAAAAGTTCAGGGATGATTTATCTTATATATTAAGAATCCTTGATTATATGATTGAGGGGTGTTATTTCTTATTTTGATTTATAGGATTGGAATGTTAGTGAGATTGGCTTGATCTTGTTGATAGTTTTAAGATTCATGGATAGGCATCGATGGGCAAATCCAATTTTATGGTAAACCGTTTTTAGTTTTGTGTAAACATTAAAAGAAAAGGAGACGTGTGATAATTAACTTCCTAATTATCATATAAGGATATATGAATAAACAAGCAATTACTTATAAAAATGATGAAGATATGCTAGAAGCAATAAAAACAAAACAGCGGAATATTACTATTATTAAAATTCCCATGTATTTATCTATGGTCGGCTTGGTACTTCCTTTTGTGGGTGCAGTATTAAACATATATGATACAAAGATTCTTACTGTCCTTAGAGTGACTGCTGTTGCGTGTATACTGATTGGATTTTTACTTGCTATGTTGTGTAACAAAAAAATGAACGATCTTAGGGAGTTTATAGGGTATAATATTGTAGTGGGAATTCTTATGGAACAAATGCAGGTTATTGACTACATGCCGAGCAGATATGTAAGTGAATCATTTTTAAATAGTTGCGGTTTTCTTCCTGCTTATAATAGAGTATCTGGGTCAGATTATATTCATGGGATATATAGAAATACAGAATTTACGTACAGCAATCTCGTTTTAAAAACAGAAGACCAGGACTATACTGCAGGTGAGAATAATATGAGAACTACAATCACGGAGTTTTCGGGGCAATTTATAACAGTATCTTTAAACAAGACTGTAAATGGAATTGTACAGATAGAAGAAAAAAGTAGTTCAAGAAAAGAAGATAGGGATAAAAAGTCTTTACTTATTGGTGGATTTGATGTTAATGCGTCTGATGAGGCTATTGCATATTCTATATTAACTCCCCAGTTTATCTCAGGACTAAAGAAAATGGGAAGAAATACAAGTATCCAGATTTCAGGAAATATGGCTGTGATTGCCCGTAATAATAAGAAGAATTTGTTTGAACAAAAAAGACAAGTTAAAGATATTAATGATGTAGAATCATTCAGACAGGAGTTTAGAAAAGAGCTGTCTGATATTTTGACAGTTATTGATATAGTAATAGATAGTTTATAGGATAAAAAACATGGACGAAAGCAAAAACTAACTAGAACCGCAATAATATCATTCGTCATAGTTACGCTATGCTATACCATCATGTGGTTTATGATGAGGAGTGCAGAGAAAAAATCTTTGATGACTATTGGCAAGAAGGCGCGGCATGGGGCTGCTGTTTTGCTCTATACAATATTGGCTGAGCCCGGACTGATTGCACCGTCAGAGACTGGTATGCTCTTGTATATCAATACATACCGACAGTGGATTTGATGATGGAGGGCATTGGGGATCGTTCGGTTTGGGAAGTGACGAAATATATGCTGTGGTGATAACGATACTCACTTTTGTGGTTATGGTAAAGTGAATTGACCTTGTAAAGAAAAGTTGGAGTGGAGTTTTGTTCTGATTTCTTATCGAACTTGCAAATGTTGTGAGTGTAAAATTTGTGACAGCCAAAGATGATCTCACATTTGCTATTGTATGTGCAGAAACGATTATGTTTATTGTATACATGGCTGTTCAGCAAAGGTTGAATATTGTGACTTGTCTGTTATCACTGCATTAATGAAAAAGCCAGCCACAATGAGAAAGCCAATGCAAATATATAAAACTGAGCGATAGAAAGATTGTCAAAGGATGAATAAATGTTATATCTCATATCTGACATCCACGGCGATGTCAAATCATTCAAAAAAATACTGGATAAGATAAATTTCGATCAGACAGAAGACCACATGATAGTCATGGGAGACATATTTGACTGGAACGATGAGGGAATTTCTCTTCTTGAGTTTATGTCGGACTATCTTGTGGATGGTTCAATGCAGCTCATAAAGGGCAACCATGAGCTGTTTGCCCAGATGTACATAGATGGGAGCATGTCAGAGAGACAGTGGATCATATTCGGCGGTGGTGGTACGGTCAGAGATATAAAGAAGCTCAATGTAGATGAACAGATGAAGCTGCACGGGTATCTGGCTCATCTGCCACATTACACAGAGATATATTCGCCAAAGTACGGGGATTGTGTTGTCACCCATCCGGGAATTCATTGTGGATCGTATGTCAGAAATGCTGACAGGACGATCAACATTACCGCGTCTATTACGAATGCCGTGGGAAGAGATGAATACAGGTTTCTCATATCGCCGGATATCCACAATGTTCCGTTTTCGGATAAAAAGGCATTTGACAGGTATGTGTTCTGCGGACATGTGACGACGAACAGACTCAATGAAGATCATTCATATAACGCTTATGTGACATCATACTATACGGATCTCGACTGCGGAAATGGAGAGAGAAACAGGGGCGGAAAGCTGGCGTGCTACTGTGTGGATGAGAACAGTGCAATATATGTTTGATAAATTTTTTAAAATTAGGGGTTGATTTTTGAAAGAATATGGAGTATTTTATATTCAACAATTAGATGATACGAAATGGACAAAGGTGTTCTCAAGAAGGAGGACACCTTTCTCTTTTTTTGAGGATACGTTAAGGATTCATTTTTGATCAAGAAAAGGAGTAGTAATTATGATGAACAAAATTTCAGCCGTATTTGGCTCACACGTATTCTCAGATCAGGTCATGAGAGAGAGACTTCCAAAAGCAGTTTACAAGTCACTCAAGGCGACTATTGACAAGGGCGAGCCTCTCGATACATCAATCGCAGATTCAGTTGCAGCAGCCATGAAGGAATGGGCAATGGAGCTTGGTGCAACACATTATACACATTGGTTCCAGCCACTTACAGAGACAACAGCAGAGAAGCACGACTCATTCGTAAGCACAGTCGGTGATGGCGGTGTTATCCTCCAGTTCACAGGCAAGGAGCTCATCAAGTCAGAGCCGGATGCTTCATCATTCCCTTCAGGCGGTCTTCGTGAGACATGCGCAGCAAGAGGATATACAGCATGGGATTGTACATCACCTGCATTTGTAAAGACAACAGATGAGGGAACATGTATCCTCTGTATCCCGGCAGCATTCACATCATATACAGGAGAGTCACTTGACTACAAGACACCTCTTCTCCGTTCAATGGATGCCATCAGCAAGGAAGCCCTTAAGGCTCTTGCAATGTTCGGCAACACAACAGCCAAGAAGGTTACTTCATCAGTTGGTCCTGAGCAGGAGTACTTCCTGATAGATAAGAAGAAATTTGCAAAGAGAACAGATCTTAAGCTCTGCGGACGTACACTTTTCGGAGCAATGCCTCCAAAGGGACAGGAGCTTGATGATCAGTATTTCGCAGCGATCAAGGATAAGATCGCATCATACATGACAGAGTTGAACGAGGAGCTGTGGAAATACGGCATCCTTGCAAAGACACAGCACAATGAGGTTGCACCTGCACAGCATGAGCTTGCACCAATCTTCTCAACAACCAACATCGCCACAGATCAGAACCATCTGGTTATGGCAACTATGAAGAAGATAGCTGCAAAGCATGACCTTGAGTGCGTACTCCATGAGAAGCCGTTTGCCGGTGTAAATGGTTCAGGTAAGCACAACAACTGGTCGATCTCAACAGACGAGGGCGAGAACCTCATCGATCCAGGCAAGCATCCTGAGACAAATCTCCAGTTCCAGTTCTTCCTGGCAGCAGTTCTGGCAGCAGTAGACAACAACGCTGAGCTCCTGAGACTTTCAGCATCATCAGCAGGAAACGATCACAGACTTGGAGCTAACGAGGCACCTCCAGCAATCATCTCAGCATTCCTTGGAGAGCAGCTCCAGTCGATCGTTGAGCAGATCATCGAGAAGGGTGAGGCTACAGAGTCCCCAAAGGGCAAGACATATGTATCAGGTGCATCAACACTTCCTACATTTACAATGGATGCCACAGATAGAAACAGAACATCACCATTTGCATTCACAGGTAACAAGTTCGAGTTCAGAATGGTTGGTTCAACACAGTCCATCGCATTCCCAATGATGGTACTTAATACAATAGTTGCAGATCAGATTAAGAAGATGACAGATGAACTTGAGGGCGCTGACGATTTCGAGACAGCCTGCAAGGCACTCATCAGAAGAGAACTCACAGCACATCAGAGAATCATCTTCAATGGCAATGGTTACTCAGATGAGTGGGTTGAGGAGGCAGCAAAGCGTGGTCTTCCAAATATCAAGTGCATGGTTGATGCTGTTCCTTATCTTGCAGCAGATAAGAGCGTTAAGATCTTCGAGAATCTTGGAGTTATGGATAAGGCAGAGCTTGAGGCGAGAGCTGATGTAATGCTTGAGAACTATGCAAAGAAGATCAACATCGAGGCACTCACTATGATAGAGATGTCTAATGAGGAGATCATTCCTGCAGTTATGGAATATCAGGCAGAGCTTGCAAAGGGTGCAGCTGAGATCAAGGCTCTCGGAATTGATCCTACAGTTCAGGTATCACTTCTGAACACTATCTCAGGGAAGCTCACAGAGCTCAAGAGCGCTACAGTAGCCCTTGAGGAGCTGGTTGCAAAGGCAGCAGATTACGAGGGAGACACAGAGGCATGGGCTAAGTACTTCCACAACACAGTATTTGCAGCATTTGACACAGTGAGAAAGCCTGCTGATGAACTTGAAAAGGAACTTCCAAAGACAGCTTGGCCATTCCCAACATACGAGCAGCTGTTATTCGAGCAGTAAAACATAGATTGAGTTTGCTAATCCTACTAAATTCTATATAAAATAGCTTAGAGGCATCCTGTCTGCGCATGTCGCAGGCGGGGTGCTTTTTGCGCGTTATAATCCCGTCAAGCGCGCACATGCGAGAGCTTGCTCGCGGCATGTAGCGCATTTGACGGGATGACGCGACATGAACACGAAGGCCGATAGGCCGGAGTGTGAATGCCGCGTAGAATTGCGGGAGCACGAAGTGCGGAGCAATTCGATATTAACGCGCAATGCGTGTAGAGAAGTGCGAAGTGGAGGGGTCAGGCACCTCCGTTCCCGCTTGCCCCTTGGGGAGAATTCTGTTATATTATAAAAATGCGTTGTGATGTATTATCTGAATTGAAATCAGAATAGGAGCATAATTTGAAGAATTTATATATAGCAGAGAAGCCCAGCGTGGCGAGGCAGTTTGCCGACGTGCTGGGGGTGAAGGGCAATGCGGGAAATGGTTACCTGGAGTCGGATACAGCGGTTGTCACATGGTGTGTCGGACATCTGGTCACCATGAGCTACCCAGAGGTCTACGATCCGAATCTTAAGAAGTGGAGCCTTTCAACTATTCCATTTATTCCAACTGAATACAAATATGAAGTTCTTCCTGACACAAAGAAACAGTTCAATATCGTTGCGGGATTGCTTACCCGCGATGACATAGGCTGTATCTATGTGGCAACGGATTCAGGACGAGAGGGAGAATACATATACAGGCTTGTGGATTCCATGGCTCACGTAACCGGCAAGGAGAAACGCCGTGTGTGGATCGATTCACAGACCGAGGAGGAGATCCTCAGGGGAATCCGTGAGGCGAAGCCACTCTCAGAGTACGACAGTCTCAGCGACGCAGCGTACCTTAGGGCCCAGGAGGACTACCTTATGGGTATCAACTTTTCAAGGGCGCTGTCTCTGAAGTTTTCAAATGTAGTCCAGAGGTATCTCGGCATGGACAGATGTGTCATAGCCGTGGGCCGTGTCATGACCTGTGTCCTCGGTATAATAGTGAAGAGAGAGCGTGAGATCAGGGAGTTTGTAAAGACTCCGTTCTACAGACTCGTTGCAAATGTGGGCGAGGAAGGACAGACATTTGATGCAGAATGGAAGGCAGTGAAGGGCACAAAGTATTTCGAGTCGCCTCTTCTGTATAAGGAGAATGGATTTAAAGAGAGACCCGCAGCGGAGCAGCTTCTGGCGGAGCTGAAGGCAGGGGAGCCCGAGGCTGTGGTCCAGGCTGTGGAGCGCAAGAAAGAGAAGAAACAGCCTCCGATGCTGTACAATCTGGCGGAGCTTCAGAATGACTGTTCATCACTTTTCAAGATCAGTCCGTCCGATACCCTCAAGATAGTCCAGGAGCTCTACGAGAAGAAGCTGGTAACCTATCCGAGAACAGATGCCAGAGTGCTGTCAACGGCCGTGGCAAAGGAGATAGGACGGAACATATCGGGACTTAAGAATTTCCAGCCTGTGGCAGAATTTGCACAGGGGGCCATGGAGAGCGGCACATATAAGGGAATCGCAAAGACGAAATATGTGAACGATAAGCAGATCACCGACCACTACGCCATCATACCTACCGGACAGGGCTTTGGAGCACTTAGAAGTCTGGCACCTACAGCTCTCAAGGTATATGAGATCATATGCAGGAGATTCCTCAGCATATTTTACCCTGCTGCAGAGTACCAGAAGGTTGCAATGACACTCTCCAAGAATGGAGAGAAGCTATTTGCCAACTTCAAATATTTGATAAACGATGGTTACCTCAAGGTGGTTGCCAACAGCTTTTCCAAGAAGAAGGATGACGTGAAGTACAGCCCTGAATTCATAGCAAGGCTTGCGAAGATAAAGAAGGGTGACAAGCTGAGCGTCCAGGGAATCGACATAAAGGAGGGCGAGACATCCCCGCCTAAGAGATACAACTCAGGATCACTGATTCTGACCATGGAGAATGCCGGACAGTTCATAGAGGATGAGGCGCTCAGAGAGCAGATCAAGGGAGCTGGAATCGGAACAAGTGCCACAAGAGACGGGATCATCACCAAGCTGGAGAAGAACAAATATATATCGCTGAACAAGAAGACACAGATAGTGACCCCGACATTCCTTGGGGAGATAATATACGATATAGTATATTATTCCATCAACGGTCTGCTGAGAGCGGACCTGACGGCGAGCTGGGAAAAGGGGCTTGAGGGTGTCGCTGAAGGTCAGATATCCAAGCAGGAATACACGGATAAGATGACTACATTTGTCACCAAATACACAAACCTTGTGAAGCAGATACAGAACCAGAATGGAATAACAGGGGTATTCGACAAAACGAAGGTGTTCTACGCTAAGGGCGGAGGTGCCCAGAAGAAGGAGACAAGAGCCGCAGCCAGAACAGGCGCAAAGGCGGAGAAGAATGCGGATACACAGTGATTGCACATACTGATTCAAAGGTGTATAACATAGTATGTATCAGTTATATGTGATAGAAAAGGAGACTATTATTATGGAAGATATACAGTCAGTTGTAACAATAAAGGAGCTCTACAGCCTGGATCAGACCATGGCAAAGCCTCTTCTTGAGAAGCTTACCTATCCATGGGAGGCGCTTCCACTTATCAAGGATTTCGTGCTTGAGCTTGGAAAGAGCCTGGACAAGGATGAGTACAATGAGGTGGATGAGCATGTGTGGATCCACAAGAGCTGTAAGGTGTATGGAACAGCAACCATCCTTGAACCGACAATCATAGGTGCAGGCACAGAGGTTCGCCCGGGTGCGTTCATTAGAGGAAGCGTACTGGTCGGAGAGAATTGTGTGATAGGTAATTCAACAGAGCTCAAGAATGTCATCATATTCAACAACGTTCAGGTTCCTCATTACAACTATGTGGGAGATTCAGTCCTCGGCTTCAAGTCACATATGGGTGCCGGAAGCATCACGTCCAATGTGAAGTCGGACAAGACTCTGGTTCACGTTAAGGGAAATGTGGACGGACAGAGCTTTGACATTGCAACAGGACTTAAGAAGTTTGGTGCAATGCTCGGAGATAATGTTGAGGTTGGCTGCAACAGCGTCCTCAATCCTGGAACTGTAATAGGAAGATTCAGCAACATCTATCCTGTATCAAGAGTCAGGGGATATGTGCCGGGAGGCAGTATTTTCAAGGATAAGGATAACATAGTTGCAAAGCAGTAACGACCGTATAAACGGTGGGATAAATAAAGGACATATGACCGTATATAATACAAGATATATACGGTCATATGTCCTTTTGTTTTGGCAGAAAGCACCGTGACAGCTAGTTGATCACGGCATCTTTCAGGGCGTTTCGTATGGAATCTATGATAAGTCTGGTAGTGTATGTGCTGTCTCCGGAAGGTGTTATATCGTCCACGGAAGATATGTAGTGAAGCTGAGTATTGATATCCTCGAGTGCCGTTTCAAGAAGTGGGTACATGGTGGTCACAGTCTCATCCACCTGTTTGAATGACACATCTGTGATGTAGTCCTCATCCACAGTGACCATGACGGACAGAGTGTTTTCTCCCAGAACAAGGGAAGATGAGTATGTCCCCGGTGTGTAATGTATCTCGTCGAGCTTAGGAGACGGATCAGTCTGGGCTGAGGTTGCGATGCTCCTGGCTGAACCACTGGTGTCATCCGAATCTTTGCCGCGGAACATGGTGATAAGTATAATGACAAATACGATCACAAGTGCCAGCAGTATGGCGGTGTATATGAGTTCTTTTGATTTTAATACGATAAGTTTTGTTGATGACATTATTTGCTCTCCCTGTTTTTTATATATTTTATTCACAAGAGAGCGATTTTATGAGAAAATTATTAGCAGATGAAAAACAGCATAGATAACAGTATATGAGGTGTAAGGAGAATACAGATGGCAATACGGTTTGTACTGGGACCCGCCGGTTCAGGAAAAACAGAATATGTGATAAAGAAGCTGATAGAGGAGTCGATGGCTCACGGAGACCTGAATTATTTGTACGTGGTTCCAGAGCAGTTCTCCATGGAGGCGCAGAGAGATATAGTGACCATGCATCCGAGGCATGGAACAATGAACATAGATGCCATAGGCTTCAACAGGCTTGCGTACCGGGTATTCGATGAGCTGTCAGTGAATCCGGGAAGGGTTCTTGAGGACTTTGGAAAGAGCATGCTCATCAAGAAGATACTTATGGAGTCACAGGACGAGCTCCTTGTGTATGGAAGCTATATCAACAAGATGGGTTTTATAGATGAGATGAAATCCATGATGTCTGAGCTGTTTCAGTATGCGGTTGACAGGGATTCGATCGACGCAGTCATGGACAAGCTGGATAAGGACAGTCTAGTATACAGAAAAATGCATGACATCAGGCTTATATATAAGAGATTTGAGGAGTACAACAGGGATGGCAGCTATATAGTTGCGGAGCAGCTCATTGAATTGCTGGCTGAATGCGTGGACAGGTCGGATATGCTGGCACACAGCCATCTGTATCTTGACGGATTCACAGGATTTACACCGGTACAGATGGATCTTATCAGGAAGCTCATGACACGCGTTGAGAGCATGATATTTGTATTTACGATAGATGCGTCGCAGATAGGCTTCACAAAGCCGAAGGAGTACGAGCTGTTCAGACTCACCAAGGAGACTGTGCAGGCGCTTGTGAGAATGGCGGGTGATGAGCAGGTGGACATACTGGATAATGTCGTTATGTGTCAGGATCGCAGACCGTACAGATTCGAGAAAAGCAAGGAGCTTGCCGGACTTGAGGCCAATCTGTTCAGATACCCCCATGGCAGAGTCACAGGCGATGACGGAGACATACATGTGGTCGCTGTGGACAGGGCGGCAGACGAGGCTGAGTATATAGCGGGAAGAATACGAGAGCTTGTCAGGGACAAGGGATACCGTTATAAGGATATAGCCGTGGTTGCGGGTGATTTGCAGGATGTGGCAAGGTATTACCGTCAGGCGATGGAGGAATACGATATCCCTGTGTTCATAGATGCAAATATATCTCTTAAGGGAGATCCGTGCTCAGACACCATAAGGGCATTTCTCGGTGTGATGACTGACAACTTCTCATTTGACAGCGTGTTCAGACTGTTAAAGTCAGGAATGACCGGTGTGGATCAGGACGACATTGAGAGGATGGAGAACTATGTGCTTCTCAGGAATCTCAGGGGTTACAGGAGCTGGACGAAGGAGATAACCGATGACAGGAATCCTGACTATGCGGCAGACATGGAGTCTATAAGAGCCCAGATCATGGAGCTTTTCCCGGACAAATGTATCGATGTGTGGAAGCCGGCAAGCCCTGGCTCCAAGAACACAGTGAGAACATATACGGAATCTCTTTACAGCTTCCTTGCGCAGCTTGATGTGTGCGGTAAGCTTGAGGCTCATAAGAAAGTGCTGTATGAGCAGGAGAGATGGGATGAGGGAGATGCATACGGAAGGATATTTGACAAGGTTGTTGCCCTGTTTGAGAAGATGGAGGCTATAATCGGCGATGAGAAGCTTACCGTAAAAGAATATGCGGGAATCCTGGATGCAGGCATAGCGGATATGGAGATCGGTATAGTGCCTCCGACTATAGACCGCGTGGTGGTCGGCGATATGACGAGATCAAGGCTCAACCATATAAAGGTGCTGTTCATGGCGGGAGTGAACGAAGGCATAATTCCGAAACCGGCCAAGAAGGGCAGGATACTCTCCGGTGCAGACCGCCAGAGCCTTGAGGACTACGGTATAGAGCTGGCTCCATCAGATAAGACAAATGCGTACATAGAACAGTTCTATATATACACCACGCTCACCAAGGCGTCGGATATGATCTATGTGCTGTGCCGAAAGATCGGAGAGGATCTCAAGTCCATGAAGCCGTCATACCTGATAGACAGGATAAAGAATATATTCCCGGATATACGGACGGAGGAGTATGATGTGGACGGTCAGATGCCGGAGACTGCGGCGGGAGCGCTCAGATACATCATCAGACATTCTGATGACGCTGAGGCCGGGGAGACGCTGGACGCTGTCAGAAAACTGCTTTCGAAGATGGGATATGGCAGACAGCTCAGATCGATTAACTTCGGGCAGAATTATGTTAACTCGTCAAAAAATCTGTCTCCAGATACTGTACGCCTTATATATGGAGAGAATCTGGTGGAGAGTGTGTCCAAGCTTGAGCGGTATGCTGAGTGCCAGTTCAAGTATTTCCTGACATACGGACTTTCGCTCAGAGAGAGGGAGACATACAGGATAGGCGCTGCAAATGTTGGTAATATACTTCACAGCACCATGGAGAAGATATTCTCATTTGTCAGGATGTTCAGGGACAACGACTGGGTACATCTGGACGAGGCGGAGCTGGAACAGAAGGCGGTGGAATTTGCAAATGAATCTGCGGAGGATGAAGCCGGGCTGTACTTTGAGGATTCTTCAAGAGCGGCATACATGAAAAAGCTTCTGGCGGATGTTGCGTCGAGGACAGCCAGGACGCTCCGCACATTTATCAGATGTGGGGAGATGGACCCGGAGAATTTTGAGCGGCGCTTCAACACATCGGAAAATGCAGACAACATAGACAGATATATATTCAATCTTCCAAATGGACTCACGATGAGCCTCAAGGGAGTTATAGACAGAATAGATGAATTTACGGATGACAGGGATGCTTATTTCAAGATCATAGATTACAAGTCATCTGATAAGAAGCTGGATATAGACAAGGTGCTCGGAGGACTCCAGATGCAGCTCGTGACATACGGCGCCATAGCCTGCGAGCTTGAAAAGCGCAGGATGGCACAGCTTGGAAGACCTGGTGGTATACATGTGGGCGGACTTCTGTATTATACCTTTGACAATCCGGCATGTGACGTGACGGCAATGGGAGATAAGATCAGATACACCGATGACGGCATGGGATTTGCGGCCGATGACGAGGTGTTCGGGGGAGTGCTTGTGGACACCTTCGAGAAGAAGATACTTGAGGAGTCCAGATATTCAGGCCTGTACAATGGAGATAACAGGGCGCTGAAGGTCATGGACAACAGCTCAGCGACACTCAAGAACGGACAGAGCCTTGAGGAGACTCTTATAACAGATCTCATGGAGGCGAACCGCAGGAACATAGAGAGGCTTGCCGGCAGTATAGCTGAGGGAAGCATCGAGATAAATCCGGTCAATGAGGGCAAGGCAAATGCGTGCAAATACTGTGATTTTAAGGGCATATGTGCATTTGACAGCAAGTATTCAGGCAATTCATACTCCAGGATCTATAGGGGCGAGGCGGAAAATTACAACCGCAAAGCTGAGGATATAAAGAATATCAGGACTGACTACAGGAAGGTCAGGGGGGATATGGAGAAGGCTGTTAAGGCATGTGACAGCGCCAAGAAAAAGTACGATGATGCACAGAAGAAGGTCGATGACCGCGGCGATAAGGCAACACAGAAGATGAGGGAGACTCTCGAGAGCACCGGCAGGAAGCTTGCGGAGGAGAGGGCGCATCTTGAGGAGCTGCGAGAACAGGCTGAACAGATAGCGAAGAGAGCTGCAAAGTTTGATATAGAGATAAGTGAGGAATGATGGCATGGGAAAAGATATGAAGACTGACAATGGAATAAAGTGGACAGACCAGCAGGCACATGTCATCGACACAAGACAGGGCAATCTTCTTGTGTCTGCAGCGGCGGGCTCAGGTAAGACTGCGGTTCTCGTGGAGCGCATCATAGAGATGGTGGCCGGAAGGAATTCGCAAGGTGACAGAATAGAGGGTAGCGAGCCTGTGTCTGTGGATGAGCTCCTTGTCGTTACATTTACAAATGCGGCAGCGGCCCAGATGAAGGAGAAGATAGGACAGGCACTGCAGAAAAAGATAGATGAGATGATGGCGCAGGGAGACTATGACGAGCACCTTATAAAGCAGATGACGTTGATCAACCACGCTGACATCTGCACCATAGACAGCTTTTGCCTTAGGATAGTGAAGGAATACTTTGCGAGGGTGGAGCTCGACTGTGCATTTGGCATAGCGGACGACACGGAGATGAAGATCATAAAGCACGACGTGATGGATCAGGTCATGGAGATGTGCTATGAGGATGAATCGGTCGTGCCCGGTTTCGACAGGCTGATAAGGACATTTGCGAGAAATGAGAGCGACAGTGCCGTGCCGGATATAGTTGAGAGGATAATAAAGGTTATATCCAGCTATCCGGAGCCGAAGAAATGGCTTGCGCAGGCGGCGGATGCCATGAAATTTGCCGTGGACACATCATCCACTGAGGGGGAGAAAAGAAGAGCTGTCATGGAACTTCCGATGGTCAGAACATTTGCGGACAGGGTGTACATGATGCTCAGAACTGCGGATGATATGGTCAGGGAGTGCAAGAAATATGCAACTGAGGCGTATGGCCTTGAGGCGTACGGACTCCGTGTGGATAAGGATGTTGAGCTGATAACACACATGCTCAGAAGCTGTGGCGGGGAAGACGACCTGCATGTTGACCTGTTTGAACTCAGAGATATATACAGATCGTCATTGAGACCGGAGGGACTCAAGATGGAGAAGGATGCCCAGGGCCGGAGTATATGCTATGCATTTGACAGATTTGTGAACCCGGGCGGTGGAGCTGACCCGGAGAAGAAGGAATTTGTCAAATCAAGGCGGGATGTGTATAAGTCGATCATAGACGACATAGTTTCGGTCGTCCTGGATGTGGATGACATTCTGAGGCAGACAGCCATGACTGAGCCAGTGATATCATCACTTTTGAAGCTCACTGAGCTTTATATGGATGAGCTGATGAAGGTCAAGATGGACAAGAATATGTTCGAGTTCCACGACATAGAGGAGTTCGCATTCAGGATACTTTGCGATGGAATAGAGGATGACAGGGCTGTCCCTTCAGAGATTGGAAAGGAAGTCTCAAGGCGGTACAGGGAGATACTTATAGATGAGTATCAGGACAGTAACTTTCTGCAGGAATACATTCTGGCAAGTGTGTCGGGACACGGTGAGGATATCCACAACACATTCATGGTCGGCGATGTTAAGCAGAGCATATACAGATTCAGAATGGCGAGACCGGATCTGTTCATAGAGAAGTATGACAGCTACCGCAGGCTGGGTGATGCTGACATAGCGGACCCGGACATAGATGGCAACAGCATACTGCTGACCAGAAACTTCCGAAGTGAGATAAATGTGTTAAAGACGGTGAACTCAATATTTGCCCAGCTCATGAGGCGGGAGATAGGAGACATAGAGTACGATGAGGGCGCAAAGCTCAATTCCAGATTTGCCATAAGTGACGGAGAAGGGATGACGGAGCCGGATGACGTGGATCATGGCCCTGTATCAGAGTTCATACTCATAGACAACAATATGAGAGAAGCGGATGTATCTGAGGAGTATGGCAATCCTGAGGTTGAGGCGAATTATATCGCCGGTAAGATACGTGATATTGTTGACGGAAGTGAACCTCTGTATGTTGGAAGTGGTGCTGACAGGAGACCTGTCAGATATAAGGATATCGTCATACTGCTTAGAAGTGTGTCCACAGCATCCACCATATTTGACAGGGTATTTCAGGAGAAGGGCATACCACTGTATATTGAGAGTGAGAGTGGCTACTTTGATGCTGCTGAGATACGGACACTGGTCAGCATGCTCTCCATAGTTGATAACAGCTACGTGGATTACGACCTGGCTGCTGTCTTAAGGTCGCCACTGGTGGGCCTTGATGAGGAGGAGCTTGCGGTTATAGTGGGTGAATACCGCAGCAGATACGAGAAGAACGGCACGGACTGGAACGCCAGACTTTATGACAAGGTCATAGATTATATGGACACCCATGTGGGCGAGAAAAAACACGCTGTGGACAGACTGTGGGAATTCCTTCACATGCTTGACTATCTCAAGAAGAATAAAAATTATATGTCCATAAGCGACATAATAAGATACGTGCTGGACACCACCGGATTTTACTGGTTTGTCGGTGCCAGACCGATGGGAAGAAGACGCCAGGCGAATATCGACATGCTCATCAAGAAGGCGGATGATTTCGAGGAGAACAGCAAGGGCGTGTTCAACTTCATCCGATATGTTGATGAGCTCAAGACAAATGATCTGGATTTTGCAGAGGCTGATGTGGTCAGTGAGAATGAGGACGTCGTCCGAGTCATGACCATGCACAAGAGCAAGGGACTGGAGTTCCCTGTTGTATTTGTGTCTGGGCTCGGCAAGGAGTTTAATCTGATGGACACCAGATCAAATGTGCTTGTCCACCAGGATCATTATCTGGCGTGCGACCAGGTCGACCTCAGAACAAGAGCCAGAAGAATGACATTTTTCAAGCGGATAATGAGTAAGAATATCGTTGCGGAGACCTATGCCGAGGAGATGAGAGTCCTGTATGTGGCGTTAACCAGGGCAAAGGAAAAGTTGTACATGACCGGGTGCGTGAAGGATGCAGATAAATTCAAGGCAGCCTGTGATATGTATATAATCGGAGACAGGATGAATTATGCATCTATCATGAAAGCAAATGGCTATGCCGCCTGGATATATACCGCGCTCAGATATGTGGGAGAGTGCGATCATGTGAAGAGCATCGAGGTGGAGGCCGACAGCTTTATGTCTCCTGAGACTGATCAGGATGAAGCAGAAAATATGACAGTGGAAGCCTCTGAAGCGAAGCTCGACAAAGAACTGTATGACCATGTGAAGAACGGACTGGAATTCAGGTATGGCTACAGACATTCGGGGCTTAAGAGTAAGATGTCCATAACCGAGATAAAAAGACTTCAGGCGCACGGTGAGGATGCCATTACACCGGATATCCTAACCAGCAGGGAGTACAGTGCCAGAAGTGAGGTCCCAATCCCAGCATTCATGAGTGAGGAGAGGATAGTCCATGGAAATGAGATAGGAAACATTTATCACAAGATCATGGAGCTTGCAGACTTCTCAGGGAAAACTGTTGCGGATGCGGAGAAGGATGTCGACAGAGTGTTTGAGCTTGGGTTATTTGATGAGGTGTACAGAGAGCGGATAAGACCAAAGAAGATATATAAGATGATACACAGTGAGATAGGACAGCGCATGGCGGCTGCGGGCAAGTCGGACAGACTGTACCGTGAGAGACAGTTCTACATGATGATGGAGCCCGGAGAAATAATGAGCTCACTTAAGGACTGCGGAGACGAGACGATAGTTGTACAGGGAATCATAGATGCCTACTTCGAGGAGGATGGCGGCATAGTTCTTCTGGATTACAAGACAGACAGCGTGAAGGATGCGTCGGAGCTGGTTAAGAGATACCATGTCCAGCTCGACAAATACGCCGATGTGCTTGAACAGCTCACCGGCATGAAGGTTAAGGAGAAGGTCATATATTCATTCTGTCTTGATACAACGGTAAACTTGTAAACCGTACGCTGAATTGATATAATAAGACCGGGTATGCAAAAACGATATAGTGATGAAAGGACATGCGCATGATAATAGCGGAGAATCTTAAGAAGGTGTATGGCGGAGACATTGTATCAGTTGATGATCTCAGTTTCCATATACACAAGGGTGAGATAGTAGGATTTGTTGGACAGAATGGTGCGGGTAAGACAACTACCATCAAGATGCTGACAGGTATACTTATGCCGACGGAGGGCAGAGTAAAGATAAATGGTTTCGATATGAGAGAAAAGCCGATGGAGGCCAAGCAGTCCATGGGTTATATAGCCGACAATCCTGATATATTTCTCAGACTTACGGGACTTGAGTATGTCAATTTCATCGCTGATATATATGGAGTATCGACCACCGAGAGAAAGCAGAGGATAGAGCAGATGGCTGAACGCTTTGGTATGGAGGACAGCCTGAACAGACAGATGGTCAGCTATTCCCACGGTATGCGCCAGAAGATGATGGTCATAGCTGCGCTTGTGCACAATCCACCTGTATGGATACTCGACGAGCCTATGACGGGACTTGATCCGAATGCGGCATATGAGCTCAAGAAGATGATGCGTGAACATGCCGACGCAGGAAACTGTGTATTCTTTTCAACACATGTTCTCGAGGTTGCAGAGAAGCTCTGCGACAAGATAATCATGATAAGAAAGGGAAAGGATATATACCAGGGAACTCTGGATGAGCTTGAGACACAGCACAGGAACAAATCTCTTGAAGAGATATTTGTGGAGATGACGCATGAAGAATTTTAGGATATTGCTCAGTATGATAAGCAGGAATAATGATATGGAGATGCCGGAGCACGGGGACAAGGCAAAGGCATATAAGGTCATGGGAATCATCGCCATGTGCTGTATCATGATCCCGTGCTGTATCGTTGTGGGATTTATAGTTTACATAATGACTGCCGCACTCATGGAGGCGGGAGGCTGTACAGAGGGACTCAACCTCGTTATCCAGCTCATGTCGGTGTTCGGTGTTATATTCAGTATAATGGTCATATTCAATCTGCTTTATTTTTCATCTGATCTTGATCATTTACTGCCGCTGCCTGTGAAACCGGCAGAGCTTGTGGCCGCCAAGTTTACACACGCATATTTTGCCGAGAGCGTCATGGAGTTTATGGTTCTCTTCTGTGGATTTATCGGTTACTTTGTAGCCGCAGAGATAAAGCCGGTATCCGTGATAACCTCATTACTTGGCGTATTTTTACTTCCGGTTCTGCCGCTGGTGTACTGTGGTATATTTGCACTGATAGTCATGGCGTTTTTCAGCAGACTCAAACTGCTCAGAAATGTGGACTTCATGGTGGGACTTGCGGTTGTAGTGTTTGCAGGCCTTTTCATATGGTCATTTGCACAGATGGACTCTGTGAATATAAATAATTACATAGACAGCCTTAAAAATGGTGACAATATATTCATAAAGGTAATGAACAATATATTTTTCACGGTTCCGCTGTTCCTGAAGGCATTGGGCAGTAACAGCATCGTGTATATGTTGCTCTTTGTGCTTGTGAACGCTGGCTGTGTGGCACTTCTGTTTTTCCTTGGAAATCTGCTGTACCTCAGGGGCGTATACCTTGTGTCATCCACCGGAAGGTCAGGACGCCGCCAGAAGGAAGTTGTCGGGCTGCAGGACTTTGCCATAAAGACACCGTTCAGATCATATATGGCAAAGGAGATAAAGACACTGGTGAGGACTCCGGCATACAGGAAGTATTGCGTTGTGGTCAACCTGATATGGCCGATACTCGTTGTGGCATTGTTCAATATACCTGCAACTGCGGATTCGATCAGGGCATTCAGAGACACATTTGGAAGAGGGCTTTTCCTGGCTGACATGGTCATGCTGGTTGCGGTCATCGCCCTGGCATTCTTTGCAACAGCGATGAACAGTATCGCATCCACGGCGTTCACCAGAGAGGGAAGCCATATATCATTTATAAAGCACATCCCGATGACATATGATCTCCAGATCCGCGCAAAGGTCTGGGTTAGCATGCTGTTCAGCGGAGTGACGATCGCGGTTACCACGGTTATCCTCTGCATATATATGGAGTGTAGTGTTATAGACAGTGTGTATTATGTTGTGCTGGGAATCCTCGGCTCGGGCATTTGCACATACACAGGTGTGCTTCTCGATTCAACACATCCGAAGCTTGACTGGGAGGATGAATACGGTGCGCTCAGAGGCAATCTGAATGCATTCTTTAATATGGCTATTGCAATTGTTATAGCAATTGTTTTGTGTGTGGCAGGATATCTTGTTTTCAAGTTTACAATGATCCCGTCATATGCAGTATATATTATTTTCTTTATAATAATGGGAGCTATACTCGTTATCCTGCGCAGTATTACTATGCGCAGGAGTGCGTGGAATATAGACACTGATGTGTACAGTTATTAACAGGAGGCAATGAAAATGGCACAGAAAAATGCGTGGAACAAATACAAGAAGGATGAGATAAAGGAGCTGGAGAGCCTGTGTAAGGACTACAGGGAATTCCTTGACAATGGCAAGACAGAGAGAGAATGCGTTAAAGAGATCGTAAGACAGGCAGAGGATCACGGCTACAGAGATCTGAAGAAGATCATTAAGAACAAGGAGAGCCTTGCAGCTGGAGATAAAGTGTATGCCGTGTGGATGAACAAGACGGTCGCCATGTTCAATATAGGAAAGAAGAAGCTTGAGAAGGGCATGAACATACTCGGTGCACACATTGATTCCCCTCGAATGGATGTGAAGCAGAATCCGCTTTATGAGAAGGGCGGATTTGCATATCTCGACACTCACTATTACGGCGGAATCAAGAAGTATCAGTGGGTAACACTCCCACTTGCCATACACGGTGTTGTTGCAAAGACAAATGGTGACGTTATGACAGTGAACATAGGAGAGGACAAGAATGATCCGGTATTCTGTGTTACAGATCTTCTCATACATCTCTCTCAGGAGCAGCTCAAGAAGAGAGCGGATTCAGTGATAGAGGGAGAGCAGCTTGACATACTGTTTGCAAGCAGACCGCTTGAGGGCAAGGAGAAGGAGGCTGTAAAGGAAGCTGTACTTGCGCTCCTTGAGAAGAAGTACGATATGAAGGAGGAGGATTTCCTCTCAGCAGAGCTCGAGATCGTTCCTGCAGGAAAGGCAAGGAACTGCGGTATAGACGAGAGTATGATCATGGCATATGGCCAGGACGACAGAGTGTGTGCATACACATCCCTTGTCGCCATGCTTGAGGCTGACGATCCGGAGAAGACGACCTGCTGTCTGCTCACTGACAAGGAGGAGATAGGAAGTGTTGGAGCAACAGGAATGCAGTCACACTTCTTCGAGAATACTGTAGCTGAGATCATGAACGCCATGGGTGGCTTCTCAGAGATCTCACTCAGAAGATGTCTTGCATCGTCAAGGATGCTGTCATCGGATGTATCTGCGGGCTTTGATCCTACATTTGAGTCAGCATTTGACAAGAAGAATGCGGCTATCTTCGGTGAGGGAATGGTATTTAACAAGTTCACAGGATCAAGAGGAAAGTCAGGATCAAATGACGCAAATGCAGAATACATGGCGGCTATAAGAAAGATCATGGATGATGCGGAGATCACATACCAGACAGCCGAGCTCGGCAAGGTAGATGTCGGTGGCGGCGGAACCATCGCATATATACTTTCACTGTATGGTATGGAGGTAATAGACTGTGGCGTGGCTGTACTCAACATGCATGCACCATGGGAAGTGACATCTAAGGCAGATATATATGAGACCAAGAAAGGATATGTTGCATTCCTCAAAGAGGCGTAGGAGCGGACATATCTTCGGAGGAAAAAATGAGAGATCATCAAAAGAAACTTATCATATACGTGATAATACTTGCCGTGGCGACAGTGATGTGGCCACGGCTTAGTGTGTTTGCAGATGAGGATTTTACATCAAATTATAACCAGAGGACATTCTCCGATACCGATGGGTTTGACAGTGGAGAGGCAAATTGTGTGTGCCAATCTGTGAGTGGATACATATGGATAGGTACGGACAACGGACTTTACAGGTATGACGGAAGTGAATTTACACTGTTCTCACTGGACGGTGACGAGGATGCCACGAAATATTCGATCAACTGCATTTATCTCACAAGTGATGAGAAGCTGTATGTTGGAACGGACAACTATGGACTCTACATGTATGATAACGGAACCTTTCAGAGAGTTTCCGAGATGTACAATCTGGGTGTGTCGACCATCAACGCCATGTACGAGGACGATAACAAGAATCTGTGGATAGCGGCCTCGTCGGGAATATTTCGTCTGTCATCTGACGGTGCGGAAGCTCTGGCTGATGATGTCGTGTCAGGACTCAGCGTGGGAAATATATCAGGACATGGGGACTATGTGTATGCAATAGCCAATAATGATATTTTGATAACCGTTGATCCTGAAAGACATGTCTCCATAACCAACAAGTCAGAGTACAGGGTCGACGATATAAACTCACTGTATGTTGACGAGAATGGCAACAGATATTATGGATCCGCCGGATACAGCATCCTAAAGATAGGAACAGACGGCAAGAATGAGATCATCAACACGGGCAGCCTTCACGGAATCAACAAGATATATTCGGATGGCGACAACATCTGGGCGCTTGCCGATGACGGTGTTGGATATATCTCATCAAAGGGTAATGTGACAGCCATCGGGGGACTGAGCTTTAACGAGTCGATGAGCGATATGATCATAGACTTTGAGGGCAATTACTGGTTTACGTCATACAGAAAAGGTATTCTTCAGTTGGAGAGGAGCAAGTTCCAGAATGTCACCATGAAGTACGGCATAGACAGCTCCATCGTGAACTGTGTGACGAGCTACAATGGCAACACGTTTATAGGAACTGATGAAGGTCTGTATATCGTAGATTCAAATGGCAAGCTTGTGATGAGTGCGGACAATGAGCTCGTATCAAAGCTCAGCGGTATAAGTATACGAGATCTGTATGTGGATTCGGACGATCATCTGTGGATAGCTACATATAAGATATATGGTGTAATAAAGGTGGGCCGAAACTGGCAGTACAAGAGCTACAGCCGTGGAGAGTCATCACTCATAAGCAATGCCGTGAACTGTATAACTGAGATAAAGCCGGGAACGGTGGCGGTTGGAACAGAGAACGGTATATCTGTGATAGAGGGCGATGATGTCGTAAAGAGCATATCGAGACTGGATGGACTTGATAACCCTGACATAATCAGCCTGTACGCAGACGAGACCGGCGAGCTGTATGCCGGTTCCAACGGCGCAGGCGTGTTTATAGTTGACACGGATTATACTGTCGGCAAGATGAAGCTGGATGATACCCAGAAGATGAGCGTTGTGTCAAGTATGGTCCGCGGAAGCAGCGGTTTGTGGATAGGAACGGACAATGGTCTGTATTATCAGGAGGGAACCATCAGACAGGTCACCACCGTGGATAACACCAACAGTATATACGATCTCATAATGGACGATCAGGGATACCTGTGGATGTTTGGTTCCAGAGGTTTATACAGATATTATGAGAAGGATATACTGAGCAATGCCTCACCTGAATATATAAGCTTTACGAAGAACGACGGAATAATATCCAACATAACAGAGAAATCAACCAACTATGTGTCAAAGACAGGCGTTGTGTATGTGTGCTGCGATGAAGGGCTGTGCAGGATAAATCTCAATTCAGAGTATGTGAACGAGGTAGCTCCTAGGGTTCGTATTGCCTCCATAGAGGTGGATGGAACTGAGCCTCAGTTCTCAGATCTGGACGGACAGATAGATGTGCCGAAGAACACCAACAGAATAACTATCAAGTTCTCAGTCCTTAGTTATGTAAACCGTGCTGACATATCAGTGGAGTATTACCTTGAGGGCTTTGAGAGCGAGAAGAGAACGCTCACGGGAACTGACAAGATGGAGGTCGAGTACACCAATCTTGAGGGAGGTACTTACCGTTTTATGTTAACTGCAAAAAATGCGGACGGCGTGGAGTGTGAACAGCCGCTTACATTTGTCATAGACAAGGAACTTGGTTTTTTCGAGACGAATCTGGCAAAGATGCTCCTTGTGATATTTATAGTTCTTCTTATCTTAGTGGGAATAGCTGTTGCGAGAAGTATCTTCAAGCTTCTCAGAAGACAGAACGAGCAGGTGGAAGAGCTCAGCAAGAAGAGTGAGGAGGCGGAGAAGTCCAATCAGGCAAAGAATGATTATGTAAACTATCTTAATCATGAGATAAGGACTCCACTCAATAACATAATCGCCATCTCAGAGCTTGCCATGAGAAACTGTCAGGATACCCAGAGTGATGAGTATGCACAGTACGGTGCCATGTATGCTGCGGGAAGAGAGATACTCGATATGTCCGATGGAATATCGAAGCTTTCAAACCTCAAGGACGACATCATAGAGCCGGAGTACAAGCAGTATTTTGCCTCGGATCTCATAGATGAGCTCTCCGACGAATTCAAGTCCATGGTGAACAGTGATCTCATCGATCTCAAGGTCAGCATTGAGGACAAGATACCGAACGGACTCATAGGAGATATGACGGCGGTGAGAGAGATTCTTGAGAACATATTTGCATGGTCCGCAAATACTACAAAAGAGGGCTATATAAGCATAGACATTGACTGGCGTATAGCCAGAAGAGCTGACGAGGATGTAGATGAGGCGGAGGCCGAGGATTACACAGTCAGTGAATTCTCGGAGCTCATAGAGGAACCGGAGACTGAGATATCCCGAATATTTGACAGGGATCACGATGAGATATATCTGGACTTCAAGATATCGGATACAGGACTTGGAGTTAAGGAAGAGAGACTTGGAACATTGTTTGAGCTGGATGATTCCTATGAGAGATCAGATATAGGAATGTTCAGAGTCAGTCTTGGCCTTGCCATAGCCAAGGAGCTTGTGCGTATGCTGGATGGAAGCATCAGCGCAGAGAGCATATATGGCGCAGGAACGACCATACGCTTCAGCATCAAGCAGTCAGTGTTTGATTATAGTTATGTCAACTACAATGAGAGAAAGCGCAAGGAGATGGCGAGAAGAAATGCCAATTCACATCTGTGGCTGCCGGATGCCCGCATACTTATAGTGGACGACTCAGAGCTTGCATTACAGGTGGAGAAGACCATATTTGATACATATGGTCTGGCGTGCGACACAGCCACATCGGGATTTGATGCACTTGATAAGGTCATGGTGGAGAATTACGATATGGTATTTATCGACACCGTTATGCCTGTCATGGATGGACTGGATACCGTCAGGGAGATGAGAAATCTTGACGGTGAGGAGTACAAGAAGATGCCTATCATTGCGCTGTCCGCCAACACGGTCGAGACATCCAGAGAGGAGATACTCACATCGGGCTTCAACGATGTCATAGTTAAGCCGATAGAGCTCGATCAGGCAGAATCCATGCTGAGGACTTATATATCGGAGGACAAGATAAAGGAGAGAGACACAGAGCTTTCCCAGTCCGATGATGACATCAACTATATGGAGGATGCAGTCCTGCTTGGAAGATTTGTGTCCGTGGAAGATTCCGTCAAAGCCATGGGTGGAAGCTTCAGAACCTTTAACACATTTGTCAGAAATTACAGGGATGAGTACCGGGAAGAGGTACAGCAGCTCAGAAAATATATAGACGACGATGTGAGAAAGTACAAAAATATAATCCATGACATCAAGAGCAGCAGTGCAAATATCGGGGCTTACGGAATCGAGCGCAAGGCGGCCAACCTGGAGTCTGCGATAAATATCGGAAACCAGCAGTATGCCCGCGATAATACCCGCGATTTTATAGCTATGATGAACGACTTCTTCAAGCAGATAGACAAGTACATGTCAAAGATAAATCATGTGGAGGAGCCTGCTGAGAAGGAAGTCCGGGATGGAATAAACAAGAGCAAGCTCAAGGAGCTCAGGGCATTCTTGAGAGCGGGGGACCGCGAACCTGTGGAGGACATTATACGTGATATTGACAGGTACTCCTACGGAGATATAGACACAGAGTTCTTCACTGCACTTAAGGAGTATGTGGGAACCGGAGATTACCAGACCTCCAGTGAGATGATAGACCAGTATCTCAACAGTATCTAACATTATATAAAGTGCGCAGGCAAAATAAGCCTGCGCTGCAATATAAATAAACAAGAAAAGAGGAAATGAAAAATGAGAGTAGCAATTATCATGGGATCAACAAGTGATCTGCCAAAGGTTGAGCCGGCAGTATCAATTCTTAAGAATTACGGTGTGGAGGTCGATGTGAGATGCCTTTCAGCACACAGAGCACACGCAGGACTTTCAGAATTCATCGAGGAAGCTAACAATAACGGAACAGAGGTCATAATCGCAGCTGCAGGAATGGCGGCAGCACTCCCTGGAGTTGTGGCATCACAGACAGTTCTCCCTGTTATTGGAGTACCTCTCTCAGGCGCAACTCTTGATGGAATGGATGCACTTCTTTCTATCGTTCAGATGCCTTCAGGAATCCCTGTTGCAACAGTTGCGATAAACGGAAGCAAGAATGCTGCATATCTTGCCCTTCAGATAATCGGTGTCAACAACGAGGCAGTCAGATTAAAGCTTCAGGATGAGCGTAGAGACATGGAAAAGGCTGCCATGAAAGCTAACGAAGAAGTAATAGAAAAGTTTAAGTACTAACTTTACAATTAAAAAGTGGAATGTTAGTATGTTGGATGGATGGTATTCGAAAGAAGCTGTACCTGAATCATGCTTCCACAGGAAGCGCATACACGGATACTGACAACAGATTTAAGCAGGTGATTGTATGAGGATTGGATTTATTGGAGCTGGAAAAGTCGGATTCACATTTGGCAGGTATATCGCAGAGAAGAGAGAGCTTGTCAGAGAGAAAACGGATGGAGCATTGTGCCTGGAGGTTGGTGGATATTTTAGCGCCAGCAGACAGAGTGCGGAGCTTGCAGCAGAGTTTACCGAGACCTGTGTGTACGACAGCCTGGAGCAGCTGTGTGAGTATAGTGAAATTATTTTTCTCACCGTTCCTGACGGACAGATAGGAGAGGTGTGGAAGAGTATAAAGGATCTTGACATTCGTGGCAGGATCATTTGTCACGCCAGTGGGGCGATGACATCAGATATTTTCTCAGGTATAACAGAGGCGGGAGCCTTTGGTTATTCGATTCATCCTATGTATGCAATAAGTTCAAAGTACGAATCCTATAAAGAACTGGACAATTCATTTTTTACAGTTGAGGGAGATGACAGACATGTCGATAAGGTATGTTCTGTCATAAGAGCCCTCGGCAATAGCTGTGTGCGCATTGATGGTACCGACAAGGTGAAGTATCACGGCGCTGCGGTGTTTGCAAGCAATCTGGTAACAGGGCTGCTGGCGGTTTCACAGGAGCTTCTGACACAGTGCGGCTTCTCGGCGGAGGAGGCACAGAGGGCTATAGTGCCTTTGTTCCTCGGCAATGCGAAAGCTGCGGCTGACAGGGGACCGGTTGACAGCCTGACAGGGCCTGTTGAGAGATGCGATACAGAAACTGTGAGAAAGCATCTGAATGCATTGAGCGGAGATGAACGGAGCGCATATGCTGCGGTGTCCAGATGTCTTGTGCCGGTGGCAGAGAGAAAGCACCCGGACAGAGATTATAGCGGTTTGATACGTCTACTGAACGGAATAGGAGAATTTAATTATGAAGAACACGACGGCAACACTCAGGCAGATGAAGGGAACGGACAAGAAGATATCCATGATCACAGCGTATGATTACACCATGGCGAAGATCGTGGATGAGTCAGGAGTCAACACTATTCTTGTTGGAGATTCCCTGGGCAACACTATCCTCGGATATGAGGACACGATCTCTGTAACTGTTGATGATATGATACATCACAGTGCAGCGGTGGCAAGGGGCGCAAAGAATGCTCTTGTTATCACAGATATGCCATTTATGTCCTATCAGACAAGCGTGTATGACGCGGTTGTCAATGCCGGAAGGATCATGAAGGAAGGACGTGCCGGAGCGGTGAAGCTTGAGGGCGGTCAGGACATGTGTCCGCAGATAAGCGCCATAGTCAAGGCGAGCATACCTGTATGTGCACATCTTGGACTCACACCACAGTCCATCAACGCATTTGGCGGATTCAAGGTGCAGGGCAAGACAGAGGCTGCAGCCAAGAAGCTCATAGAGGATGCAAAGGCTGTTGAGGAGGCAGGCGCATTCATGCTCGTAATGGAGTGCGTACCGGAGAAGCTTGCGAAGATAGTCACAGAGACAGTAAGCATCCCTACCATAGGAATAGGCGCAGGCCGTTACTGCGATGGACAGGTGCTTGTAAATCAGGATATGTTTGGCATGTATTCAGACTTTGTTCCAAAGTTCGTAAAGCAGTTTGCAAATGTGGGCGATGTTATGAGAGGTGCGGTTAAGGCTTATATCGATGAGATAAATGCCGGAACATTCCCGGGCCCTGAGCACACATACAAGATAGACGATGAAGTAATAGAGAAGTTATACTAAAGGAGAAAATGATCATGGTAATTTTAAAGAAGATAGATGAGGTAAGAGCGCAGGTTAAAGAGTGGAAGAAGCAGGGACTTACAGTTGGTCTTGTTCCTACAATGGGTTATCTTCACGAGGGACATCAGAGTCTTATCAAGAAGTCAGTGGAGCAGAACGACAGAACAGTTGTAAGCGTATTTGTAAATCCTATACAGTTTGGACCAAACGAGGATCTTGAGAGCTATCCAAGAGATCTTGAGGCTGATGCAAAGCTCTGTGAGAGCACAGGTGCAGACATCATATTCAATCCGGAGCCTGAGGAGATGTACGCAGACGGCTTCGTGTCATTCATCAACATGACAGGACTTCCAAATGCACTCTGCGGACTTACACGTCCAATACATTTCAAGGGTGTATGTACAGTTGTAGGAAAGCTCTTCAATATAGTTACACCTGACAGAGCATACTTTGGACAGAAGGATGCCCAGCAGCTTGCCATCATCATGAGAATGGTCAAGGATCTGAACTTTGATATAGAGATAGTCGGCTGTCCGATCATAAGAGAGGCGGACGGACTGGCAAAGAGCTCAAGAAACATCTACCTCACACCAGAGGAGAGAAAGGCTGCAGTAGTTCTCAGCAAGGCCGTAAAGCTTGGTCAGGACATGATAGCTGACGGAGAGAGAGACGCAGCGAAGATCGTTGGTGAGATGAAGAAGCTCATCTCTGCTGAACCGCTTGCAACTATCGACTATGTAGAGATGGTCAACATGGATACCATGCAGTCCATAGAGAAGGCAGAAGGACATGTACTCTGTGCAATGGCAGTCAAGTTCGGCAAGGCGAGACTGATTGACAACTTTATAGCTGAGTTATAGAATACAGCCTTTGAAGAAAGGATAAAATACACAGTATGTTAAAAGGAAAGACAGTAGTTCTCGGAGTCACAGGAAGCATTGCGGCATATAAGATAGCCAATCTGGCAAGTATGCTGGTGAAAAAGCATGCGGATGTGCATGTCATCATGACGGAGAACGCAACAAACTTTATCAATCCGATCACATTTGAGACGCTCACAGGCAACAAATGCCTGGTCGATACATTTGACAGGAATTTCCAGTTCAACGTGGAGCACGTAGCACTGGCAAAGAGGGCGGATGTGTTCATGGTGGCACCTGCGTCGGCCAATATAATCGGCAAGATAGCGGGGGGAATAGCAGACGATATGCTCAGCACAACGATCATGCCGGCAAAATGTCCTAAGATCATAGCACCGGCCATGAATACCGGAATGATAGAGAATCCTATAGTACAGGACAATATAAAGAAGCTTGAGTCATATGGATATGAGATAGTGGAATCCGCAACTGGATACCTTGCATGTGGAGACACAGGCAAGGGCAAGCTCCCTGATGCGGAGGTTCTTCAGGATTATATCCTTAAGGCCATAGCGAAAGAAAAGGATATGGCCGGGGTGAGACTTCTGGTTACGGCAGGCCCTACCCGTGAGGCCATAGACCCGGTCAGATATATAACGAATCACTCCACAGGCAAGATGGGATATGCCATTGCCAGACAGGCCATGCTCAGAGGGGCGGACGTCACCCTGGTCACAGGCAAGGTGGAGATAGAACCGCCGAGATTTGTCAATGTGGTTGACATAACATCGGCTCAGGATATGTACGAGGCTGTCATGGACAGAAGTACAGAGCAGGACGTGATCATCAAGGCTGCTGCGGTGGCTGATTACAGGCCTGCAGAGGTGGCAGAACACAAGATCAAGAAGGCTGACGGAGACATGAGCATCAAGCTTTCGAGAACGAAGGATATTCTGCTTGCACTTGGAAATCAGAGAATTGAAAAGGGAATACAGGATCAGATCATCTGCGGATTCTCCATGGAGACGAGGGATCTCATAGAGAATTCAAGGAAGAAGATAGATTCAAAGCATATAGATCTTATTGCGGCAAATAATTTAAAGGTCGCAGGGGCGGGATTTGGTGTTGACACCAATGTTCTCACTCTCATTACAAGGGACAGTATCAGTGAACTTCCGATGATGTCAAAGGAAGAGTGTGCAGACATGCTTCTTGACAGAATAATGGAGATGCGTAAAGTTGCAGACCTGTCCTGACAGGAGTAATATTTTGAAGCAGATAGATAGAAAAAAACTCAGGGCTGTGTGCTCTGTGTTGTTTGTGCTTTATATAATCTGTATCGTTTACTTTCTTATTTTCAGCGATATGTTTGGCAGAGGGGGATATGATGAACGCAGATACAATCTTCACCCTCTGCAGGAAATACAGCGATTTATCACATACGGTGATCAGATGTCGCCAATGAGTGTATTTCTGAATCTCTATGGCAATATAATCGCATTTATACCGTTTGGTATGCTGCTCAGATGGGCGAGAAATAAGAACACGACATTTGTACAGGCTCTCCTGTACTCTCTGGGATTTACACTTGCCATAGAGACGGTGCAGTACATAACCAAACTGGGTGTGTTCGACATCGATGACATCATCATGAATACGCTTGGTGGAGTCATAGGATATTGTATATATTACGTTACAGCAAAACTTATCAGGAGATATCATGCAAAGAAGTAAGGAATTCAAAGTTTCGACACCGGGTCTGCCGACGGACACCATAATTGGATACTTTCTGGGCGGATTTGGCGGAGTGTTTGTGGTCATATCCATCATAAAATCCATACTTACCCAGGGAAAGGTACAGAGGGTGTACGGAGTCCTCATGGTCAGCGCGATGCTGATGGCATTTACAGGCCTGGTATTCTCGGCCATAGGCTACAGGGCGGACAACGGAGGTATAACAAACAAGAAGATGGCGATCATACTTAATGTTATAGTTCTTGGAGCGTCTGTTATATTTTTATTGATGGGATTATAGAAAGGGCATGCGATGAATTATTATAAGAATCTTACAGAAGAATATGATGATATAGAAGAGCGCTATGAGCTTATCATGGAACGTGTGAGACAGATAATCCATGAATCACTGGTAAAGGAGCCGTACAGAGATTATTTCAGTCATGTTGCCGGATTTATAGCTAGAATAGGAGATGTTCTGGAACTGGTAAAAAATGATGCACTGCCAGACAGGAGCCTTGATCAGCTTCAGGCGATGAACCATGGGCTGTACAATGACATACTGGGAGACAACTACAATAGAAGCTATGCAAATTACAGATATATCATGGGTGAGTTTTCAAAGGATTACACCCGTGACAAAGAGGAGATAAAGCGCATCGCCCAGCTTCTGGGATTTGTGTACAACGAGATAAGAGGAATGACAGTGTACGCATTTGAGGGCAGAGTGGTTGACATAACTTTGTTTGCGGAGCTGTTTGTCCAGATATATTTCATGTTTCAGGATGATTTTTCCGTGAAGGATCTGGAATCCGCTGTGTATTATTTTGAGAACGATTATGCCGAGTTTTGGATCACGTACAGGATAAGAGAGCAGCTTGACCCTGATCTCACATTTGCGACGGATATCATTATGAACAGCGATTTGGGCGATGTCACGTATCTGTACAGATATGGAGAGTATGTTGGAAAAAATGAGATCGACACGGCGATTTTCATGAGTACCCTGCCGGATTCAGAGATAGAGGCCATGGCAAGAACATTCACCGAGGGCTACAGACTGGGATTCGAGACTGCCGGAATAGATCTCTCGAAGAAGAAAACTGTAAATATCCGATATTTCCTTGGACAGGAGAGGATGATAAGAGCCGCGATACTGCAGTTTGAGCAGATGGGTCTGAGGCCGATATGCTACCGATATGCGGCAAACAGGATCAACAGGAGACTTATACACAGGATAGGTTATTCGTCAAGCGTTCCTAACAGACAGCTCGAGTACGATCACAGGATGGATGAGGCACTCTTCATGGACAAGAAGCTCATGGAGAGAAAGCTGGAGGTGCTCAGACAGGCATACAAGAATATGGCCTATGAGGCTTCAGTATATGCGGGCCCTGCGGTGGTCGAGGTGTTCGGCGAGAACCCATTTGAGCCGGAGAACAGTGAACTGAATCCTGTGCTCGACAAGAAACAGCAGGAGGCTGTGATCTCATACCGCACAATGAGTTCACAGATCGTAAATGAATATATAGCCCAGGATCAGTGCAGCTTCACTATAATAGCATACCCTGTGCCGGAGATCGGAGATAGATACAGAGATATATTCAGGGATACTGTCAGGATCAACACACTGGACAATGATCTGTTCAGGGCAATCCATCAGAGTATGATAGATGAGCTTGATAAGGCTGAACACGTGAGGGTTGTCGGTCAGGGAGCAAATGTGACTGATATGACCGTTATGATGCACGAGATGACAGATCCATCGAAGGAGACCAACTTTGAGAACTGCGTAGCCGATGTGAATATACCTGTTGGAGAGGTGTTCACTTCACCGAAGCTCACCGGAACCCACGGAATATTAAACGTAAGTGAAGTATTCCTGGACGGCCTGAAATATGTGAATCTCAAGCTTACATTTGAGGATGGAAAAATAGCGGACTATACATGTGACAACTATCCGGATACGGAGAAGAACAAGGCGTATATAAAGGAGAATCTTCTGGGCGGAAGGGATACACTTCCTATAGGAGAGTTTGCAATAGGAACAAATACGACAGCATACGTCATGGCAAACAAATATGACATAGTGTATAAACTGCCTATCCTCATAGTTGAGAAGATGGGACCGCATTTTGCTGTGGGAGATACATGCTATAGCTGGAGTGAGGAAAATGTGCTCCACAATCCTGATGGCAAGGAGATCGTGGCAAAGGACAATGAGTGTTCTATTCTGAGAAAAACAGATGTGTCAAAGGCGTATTTCAACTGCCATACAGACATAACAATACCTTACGATGAGATAGGAGGAATATATTCCGTTCATCCGGATGGAACTGAAGTTCCGATCATCGAGAAGGGCAGATTTGTCCTGCCGGGAACAGAGAAGCTCAATGAAGCGCTGGATCAGGCAAAGTAGACCTATAGGACAAAAAGAGACAGATATCTATTTCAGTCGAAATAAATATCTGTCTCTCTTTATGTATATATCTTTGTTCTGATACTGAAGATTACTTCAGTATGGACATTCTCTTGTATCTCTTGTTTGAGTAAAGTGCCGTGTCTGCCTGTGAGAGTAGATCCTCGATAGTCTGTTCTCCATCGCAGACAAATTCAGTAACACCAACGCTCATCTCTATGAAGTATGGCTTGCCACAGGTTGCGTTCAGCTCGGCTGAGAAATTCTTGATCTTGCGCTGCACTTCGGTGACGTAATCGGAGTCGTCTATAAATGCAAAGCATACGAACTCATCGCCGCCTATTCTACCGATGACATCATGTGGACCGAAGCTCTGGGACAGGATGTTCGCGATGTTCTTGAGGGCGAAGTCACCGTCCTTGTGTCCAAATTTGTCATTTACAACTTTCAGTGAATCCATATCAGCGAAGAGAAGTATGGCCTTCATTCCACAGTTTGACGGAATGTTGATATAGTATTCAACCCGCTCCATAAATCCACGTCTGTTATATATACCCGTCAGCTCATCTGATGTCGACAGGTGGTTCAGAAGCTCGTTCTTCTCGTGGATCTCGTTCAGAGACATCCTGAGCTGTTCCTGCGTGATGTTCTGCTCACGGAGCAGCGACATATATTTCAGTGCTGCACCGAGCTGCAGGCTGGTGGAATATATGGAACTGAAGTGAGCCACATCTGTGTTGCATATGAACACTCCGTGGTGATCCTCGTTTGTAAATATAGGAACTATGACGGATGTAAAACGCTTGTCATAGTATGTATATTCGTTGTCAAAAATTTCTACAGAAGGAACCCTTCTGGACTCTCCGAAAAGCACCTGACAATTGTTCGGGTTGAAGAAAGCCTGAAGGAAGACTGACTTTGGAACGATCCAGCTTCCCGTGTCTGTGATGCGCACAGGATCGTCGTATGTGTAGATGTAAGCTCCTTCGTAATTCAGCCCCTGAAGCTTGTGGAGGATGGATGTGTATGTCTTGCCAAGATCCTCGCCGTATGTCAGGGTGTCACGGGTTATGTATATTGATGACCAGCCCATCATCTTGTTCTCGTATATCGTGTTGTAAAGCTGATTCGAGATGAAGAGTGATATGGTGTTGGTTATGGTCGTGTTAAGTCTGTTGAACTGGAGACTCTTGGCTGCAGACAATTTACAGCTTGAGAAGATGGAAGCCAGTTCACGGAACATGTATGCTGTTTTCTGGACAGAATAAAAATCGGTCAGGTCAGATTCGAGAATACATTTGAGTTCATCGATGATCTTGTTCTGTGGGTACTCCGTATCAATGTCGCTCTTGATCACGGATACTATATCAATGAGTATCCTGTTGTATGCGGACATGACCTTGGAGGCAAAGAAAGAATCTGCGATCTCTCCGAAGAGTCGTCCGTCGAGAATATCGATGATGTCCGGTATGTCAAGATCCAGTAAATGTCTGCCGGCATCTATCAGGTCACTCTCTGTGCACAGGTGACAGCAACAGGACAGTCTGTTTATAAGTCTGGAATCCAGAGTCTCGGATTTCATGTTGCCGGTCTGGGCAAGTCTCACCGCCGCATACACTGCACGGAAACCGAGTTCACAGGAATTGATATTGACTGTGGTGAGGGGGGGATCCATGTTGACGGAAGATGGTGAATCGTCAAAACCGATGACCGACATGGTTTCTCCTATGCGTATTCCTCTGGACTTGAGTTCTGCATAACCGCCTATTGCCATGCGATCATTTGCAAATACGATGGCATCGGCATCCGGGTTGACATCCAGAAGCTGTGCAGTCTCCTCCTGACAGTATTCTGCGAAGTCGCCGTGTATTATCATGCGGTCCTCAACGCTGAGTCCGTTCTCAGAGAGAACCTCTCTGTATATCTTGAGCCTGAGATTGCTGTCGGTGTTGTCATCCTTGCCGGCAACAAAGCATATATGCTTTCTCTTGTGTTCTTTTATGAGATGTTCTATGGCATCCCTCATTCCTCTTGAATTGTCTGTTCTGATGCATGGATATCCCGGAAGCTTCTCCTCCAGTGTGAGGATAGGTATTCCATCAAAATGGGAAAGGAAAGAATTCATGTCCTTCTCCGATAACAGAGATGATATAGCTCCGACGGAGATGATAAGTGCGTCCAGACACTCAGGATGTGCATAGTAGAAAATCGAATTATACTGGTAATCATACAGTTGATTGGCAGGATCATAAAAGGAGGCATTCAGAAACATGCCCGGAAATACGATGAGATTGCAGTCAAGTTCCTTTGCTGCGTATTCAGCTCCTTTGCAAACCTCTGTTGCGTAATCGTTATCAATATGACACGTAAAAATACCGATGTTCAATCTGTTGTTGGTCATGCGGGTGCTCCTTTAGTAACTGCTTTTACTGTAGTATAATCGACTGTTATATATTGCGGATAGCTATAATCACAATATATTGTGATTATACCACACGTTCACCACATTATCAATTTGTAATCATCTCAATCTTTACAAAGTATTCGATATAATCTATAATTTATTGGAATATTTGAAAAGGTGCCGGTGCGCCTTGTACAAAACAGATAACAGGAGGATAAGAAATTGGATTACAAGAATGCCGGAGTAGATATTGAAGCTGGATACAAGTCTGTGGAGCTTATGAAGAAGCATATCAAGACAACCATGAGACCCGAGGTACTTGGCGGAATTGGTGGATTCGCAGGAGCTTTCAGTCTCGCTAAGATCAAGAATATGGAAGAGCCTATACTTCTGTCAGGAACAGATGGATGTGGAACAAAGGTTCAGCTCGCTTATATTATGGATAAGCATGACACCATCGGAATCGACGCAGTGGCAATGTGTGTGAATGATATCGCATGCTCTGGTGGAGAGCCACTTTTCTTCCTTGACTATATAGCATGTGGCAAGAACTATCCTGAGAAGATTGCAACTATAGTAAGCGGCGTTGCAGAGGGATGCAACCAGTCAGGAGCTGCCCTCGTAGGTGGTGAGACAGCAGAACATCCGGGACTTATGCCTGAGGATGAGTACGACCTTGCAGGATTTGCAGTAGGTGTTGTTGAGAAGAAGGATCTTATTACAGGAGAGAGCATTAAGCCTGGAGATACACTTATAGGTATCGCTTCAAGTGGAGTGCACAGCAACGGTTTCTCACTTGTAAGAAAGGTTTTCGAGATGACAAAGGAATCTCTTGATACATATTACGACGAGCTTGGCAAGACACTCGGTGAGGCACTTATTGAGCCTACAAGAATCTATGTAAAGGCTCTCAAGTCAGTGAAGGATGCAGGCATTACGATCAAGGGATGCAGTCACATCACAGGTGGTGGATTCTATGAGAATATCCCAAGAATGCTTCCAGACGGAGTTCGTGCTCAGGTTAAGAAGGATTCATATGAGGTACCGGCTATATTCAAGCTTCTCGCAAAGAAAGGCGATATAGATGAGCATATGATGTACAACACATACAACATGGGAGTTGGTATGTGTCTTGCTATAGACCCTGCAGACGCAGATAAGACTATTGCAGCTATAGAAGCTGCCGGCGACAAGGCGTTTGTTCTCGGTACAGTTGTAGCTGGTGAAAAGGGAGTAGACTTATGCTAAAGGTTGCAGTTCTGGTATCAGGCGGCGGAACCAATCTTCAGGCCATCATAGATGCCATAGATAATAAAGTCATAACAGATACGGAGATAGTTGCGGTCATAAGCAACAATAAGAATGCATTTGCTCTTGAGAGGGCGAAGAAGGTGGGAATAGCAGCGGAGGTCGTAAGCCCTAAGGATTACGCGGACAGAGCTCGATTCAACGAGGCACTTCTCGCAAAGCTTCAGGAGACCGGAGCGGATCTTATAGTTCTCGCAGGATATCTTGTGGTCATACCTGAGATAGTGATAGATGCATATCCGAATAAGATAGTCAACATACACCCATCACTCATACCGGCATTCTGCGGAACAGGCTACTATGGACTTAAAGTTCATGAGGCAGCCCTTGCAAGAGGTGTCAAGGTAGTGGGAGCTACGGTCCATTTTGTAGATAAAGGCACTGACACAGGTCCGATCATCATGCAGAAGGCAGTTGCAGTACAGAATGGTGATACACCGAAAGCTCTGCAGCAGCGTGTGATGGAACAGGCTGAGTGGAAGCTTCTGCCTGCGGTTATAGACAAGATCGCCCATGGCAAAGTACATGTTGAAGATGGAATTGCAGTTGTAGAAGATTAGGAGGAATATCCATGAAAGTATTGGTAGTAGGAAGCGGCGGAAGAGAGCATGCTATAGTTACAAGTATTTCAAAGAGTGATAAAGTATCCAAGATATATTGTGCACCTGGCAACGCAGGTATTGCAGCACTTGCAGAGTGCGTTGATATAGGTGTGATGGATTTTGACAAGCTGGTTGCATTTGCAAAGGATAAGGCAGTCGATCTGGTTGTTGTTGCGCCGGATGATCCGCTTGTTGCAGGTGCGGTCGATGCATTTGAGGCAGCCGGTATCAGAGCATTCGGACCTCGTGCAAATGCAGCGATCATAGAGGGCTCAAAGGCGTTCTCTAAGGATCTCATGAAGAAGTATGGCATACCTACAGCAGCTTATGAGAACTTTACAGATGCCGATTCAGCGCTCAAGTACCTTGAGACAGCCACATTCCCTATAGTTTTAAAGGCTGACGGGCTTGCACTCGGCAAGGGTGTTCTCATATGTAATGACCTTGAGGAGGCAAAGGCAGGCGTCAAGGAAATCATGCTTGACAAGCACTTTGGTTCAGCCGGAAATACCATGGTAATAGAGGAGTTCATGACAGGACGTGAGGTATCAGTCCTTTGCTTCTGTGATGGAACAACGATCAAGCCTATGACTTCAGCACAGGATCACAAGAGAGCAAAGGATGGAGATCAGGGACTCAACACAGGCGGAATGGGAACATTCTCCCCAAGTCCTTTCTATACAAAAGAGATAGACGAGTATTGCATGGAGAACATCTACAAGCCAACCATGGCTGCCATGAAGGCAGAGGGCAGAGAGTTCAAGGGAGTTCTGTTCTGCGGACTCATGATGACACCAAATGGTGTTAAGGTTCTCGAGTACAATGCAAGATTTGGCGATCCTGAGGCTCAGGTAGTTCTTCCTCGTATGAAGAATGATATTATCGATGTCATGGAGGCATGTATCGACGGAACACTTGATAAAGTTGATCTTCAGTTTGAGGACAATGCGGCAGTGTGCGTAGTTCTTGCATCAGACGGATACCCTGTATCATATGAGAAGGGCTATCCTATACATGGACTTGAGAAGTTTGACGGCAAGGATGACTACTTTGTATTCCATGCCGGCACAAAGTTTGACGGTGATCAGATCGTGACAAATGGCGGCCGTGTACTCGGTGTTACAGCAAAGGGCAAGGATCTTTTCGAGGCTCGTGCGAATGCATATGCTGCGACAGAGTGGATCACATTTGACAACAAGTACATGAGACATGATATAGGTAAGGCTATAGACGAGCAGTAATCTATAGATATATATTTACGGAAGAGGTTTTGAGAGAATTTGTCTCAAAACCTCTTTTGTATTCCTGTAATATATATGCTATAATGAAGCACGCTGATGCGTGCGTAGGTCATCGCGCTTACGCACGACGACATATGCTATAATGAAGCGCATAAAATCCTAGATTATTTAGATTTGAGGTGGACTGAATGAAATTACCGTACAGCAAAGAATCTGACATAGTTATAAAAGAGGCAAACAGGGTGGCGAGGAAGCTTGGACAGAATTTTGTCGGAAGCGAGCATTTTATCGTTGCACTGGCATCTGTAGCAGATACAACAGCGTACAGTATTCTGAACGAGAATGGTCTGGATATAGTTAAGATCATAGATGCGTTGAAGTATACATTGGAACCCGGTGGAGTAGTCACAGGGGAGAGAGACAAATATACGATGAGCGCAAGAAGGATTCTCGATGACTCACAGTATGAGGCGAGAAGACTCAATTCCCAGGAGGTGGGAACAGAGCATATCCTTCTGGCACTTATAAAGGAGACAGACTGTGTAGCTGTAAAGCTTATGGCATCAGAGAATGTAAATATCCAAAAGGTGTACACAGACATACTTCTGGCCTGTGGAAGCGATGCGAATACGGCAAAGAGAGAATATGCAGCACTGAAAAAGTCGAGAAATAAGAGCAAGACATCCACACCTACACTGGATCAGTATTCCAGAGATCTGACACAGGAAGCACGGATGGGCAATATGGATCCGGTCATCGGACGTACAAAAGAGATAGAGAGAGTCATGCAGATACTCAGCAGACGAATGAAGAACAATCCATGTATGGTCGGAGAGCCGGGTGTTGGAAAGACTGCTGTTGTGGAGGGCATAGCATATCTCATAGCCCACGATGAAGTGCCGGATACTGTAAAGGGTAAAAGGCTCCTTTCACTTGACCTTTCAAGCATGGTTGCCGGTTCCAAGTACAGAGGAGAGTTTGAGGACAGGATAAAGAAGGTTATCGGAGAGGTCATATCGGATGGCAATATCATATTGTTTGTGGATGAGCTTCACACACTCATAGGGGCAGGCGGTGCCGAGGGTGCAATAGATGCGTCCAATATACTGAAGCCGTCCCTGTCACGCGGGGAGATCCAGATGATAGGTGCTACGACTCTGAACGAATATCGGAAGTATATAGAGAAGGATGCGGCCCTTGAGAGAAGATTCCAGCCGGTGTACGTGGATGAGCCTACAAGGGATGAGGCAGTGGAGATACTCAAGGGACTCAGACCATGCTATGAGCAGCATCACAATGTCGATATAAGCGATGATGCGGTTGAAGCTGCGGTGGATCTGTCCATCAGATATATAACAGACAGATTCCTGCCGGACAAAGCCATAGATCTTATGGATGAGGCATGCTCCAGAAAGAGGCTCGGATTCTCATCGGACAGACATAATTATGAGAAGAAAAAGGCTGTGGAGGCTGAGCTTACAACGCTCAACGACGATCTGGAGAAGGCACTCATGGCTGGCAATATAGAGGCGGCGGCAGAGGTGAGCGCGAGACAGAAGGAGATTGCAAAGAAGAATGCAAGAAAGCAGTCTTCCAGCCGGAGAAATATCACAGTTCAGGAGAACGATATTGCGGATGTTGTGTCCGTGTGGACCAAGATCCCTGTGAGCAAGCTCACGGAGAAGGAGTCAAAGAAGCTTGAACGCCTTGAGAGTGAACTTCACAAGAGGGTAGTTGGCCAGGAGGAGGCTGTTACAGCCGTATCACGTGCTATCAAGAGAAGCAGAGTCGGACTTAAGGATCCGAAGAGACCGATGGGATCATTTCTGTTCCTCGGACCTACAGGTGTCGGTAAGACAGAGCTTTCCAAGGCTCTTGCAGATATAGTATTTGGAAGTGAGGATGCCCTGATAAGAGTTGACATGTCGGAGTACATGGAGAAGCACAGCGTGTCCAAGATGATAGGTTCACCTCCGGGTTATGTAGGCTTTGAGGAGGGCGGACAGCTCAGCGAGAAGGTCAGGACCAATCCGTATTCTGTTGTGCTGTTTGACGAGATAGAGAAGGCTCACAGCGATGTGTTCAACATTCTCCTTCAGGTACTTGATGACGGACATATAACGGATTCTCAGGGAAGAAAGGTGGATTTCAAGAACACCATCATAATCATGACCTCCAATACAGGGGCACAGGGTATAGTTGACCCTAAGCAGCTTGGATTTGTCACGGTAAGCGATGAGACAAAGGAACATGAGAAGATGAAGAGCAATGTAATGGATGAGCTCAAGAGAACCTTCAAGCCGGAGTTCCTGAACAGAATAGACGACATAATCGTGTTCCATGCCCTGAGCGAGGCAAATGTAAAGGATATAACCGGACTTATGTTAAAGGAACTTAAGAACCGTGTCCAGACACAGATGGATATTGAGCTTAAGTTCACCGACCATGCAAAGAAATATATCTTTGGAAAAGGCTATGACAAGAAGTATGGAGCAAGACCACTCAAAAGGGCTATTCAGACATATGTGGAGGATGTGCTTGCGGAGGCGATGCTTAGAGGTGATGTCAAAAAAGGTGATACAGTCACAGTGTCAACGAAGAAAAAGAAGGAAGCCGACGGAAAAACCACTGAGAAAATATCACTTACAGCGAAACAAAAGACAGAGGAATGATGTCGGATTAGATATTTGTGATGTGAGCATGATATACAGTAGTGCCAAGTGCGGAAAAATAGCAGTAGAAATTAATATGAAATATTGGTGAAAATGCATAATTTTGTAGAAAAAAAGGATGCATTACTGTATAATGAAAATCACTAACGGATAGTATACAGAGATTATTGATATATATCAGGATATTATTGCGATAGAGTTCAGATCATACAAAAACAACAGGAGGATAAGATCAATGTCAGTAGTAAATGAATTGATAAATGCACAGGGGGAGTCATTGGAATTCGGTAATTATGAGCTTGGAGCAAAGACCAAGAAGGACGGTTTTGAGTTCCAGGGAGATATCTACAAGATAAAGACTTTCAACGAGATCACAAAGCTTGAGAAGAACGGAATGTTCGTATATGAGTCAGTACCGGGAACAGCAGTACATGGTTTCAAGGCTGATGAGAACGATGTTACATTTGTAGTTGAGGGACCAGAGAATGCGTCCATCACACTTGAGCTTGAGCCTGAGACAGAGTACAAGGTTCACGTAGACGATGTATATGTCGGCAAGAACAAGACCAACCTCGGTGGCAAGATGAGCATAAGCGTAGATCTTGAAGAGGGCAGACCAGTCAAGGTTGATGTTAAGAGAGCATTTGACTAATATAGCATACACAGGAGATATTTATGGCAAAAGGAAAACAGGTGTTTTTTTGCCAGGAATGTGGATTCGAATCGACAAAATGGATGGGGCAGTGCCCCGGCTGTAAAGCGTGGAATTCATTTTGCGAGGAGAAAGTGACAGTAGGCGCCAAGAGCCAGTCCGGTAGAAGGGCTGTCGTGGCGCCTACAAGCATTTTGGAGGTGGAGACCACCGACGAGACGCGTTTTACCACAGGAATAGGCGAATTAAACAGAGTATTAGGCGGCGGGATAGTGAGCGGATCCCTTGTGCTGGTGGGAGGAGATCCGGGTATAGGTAAATCCACCATATTGCTGCAGATGTGCAGGAATATGTCAGAGATGGGACAGAAGATACTTTATGTGTCAGGTGAGGAGTCCCTTTCACAGATAAAGATGAGGGCAGAGCGTATCGGAAATTTTACAAAGGATATGCTGCTTCTCTGTGTCAACAATCTCGAGGATGTGGAGGAGTATGTCAAGAAGGACACTCCAAAGGTCATTGTTATAGATTCCATACAGACCATAGTTACGGATGACGTGGAGTCTGCACCGGGAAGTGTATCCCAGGTAAAGGAAGTTACAGCCAGACTCATGAGGATGGCGAAGCAGACAGGGATCGCCATATTCATAGTAGGACATGTTACCAAAGAGGGAACCGTGGCAGGCCCAAGAACCCTTGAACATATGGTAGATACAGTTCTCTATTTCGAGGGCGAGCGTAATGCCGGGTTTAGAGTCCTTCGTGCAGTAAAGAACAGATTTGGCTCGACAAATGAGATCGGTGTATTTGAGATGAAGGGAACCGGACTTGCAGAGGTGAAGAATCCGTCACAGCTTATGCTGGATGGAAGACCTGATGACACATCCGGGTCTGTAGTAGTATGTACAATGGAAGGAACAAGACCGATATTGCTTGAGATCCAGGCTCTGGTGTGCCAGTCAAGCTTCAATTTGCCAAGAAGAACAAGTGTGGGACTCGACTACAACAGGGTAAATCTCTTGCTTGCTGTCCTTGAGAAGAGAGGCGGCATAGTTATGGCGGGCTGTGATGCATATGTGAATATAGCCGGAGGTATGCGCCTTGATGATCCGTCGGCAGATCTGGGAATAGTATTTGCTCTTGTATCAAGCTTCAAGAACCGTGCCATACCTTCTGATATGGTCATGTTCGGAGAGATGGGACTTTCAGGCGAAGTGCGTGGAGTGTCAGGTGCTGAGCAGAGAGTACGCGAGGCCGCAAAGATGGGATTTAAGACCTGTATCATACCGAGATCCAATCTGGACAATGTGAAGAAGATGAAAGACCTTGGAGACATGAAGGTGGTAGGTGTCGCAAATATACAGCAGGCACTGGAGTATATATAGAAGAAAATATTCAATCATATAAAGCACGATAATAGCGGTGAGCATGGCCACAGTATCATTTGGTATTGTGGCCAAAATTATTTCGTGTAAAATTCAATAAAAGTGCTTGACTTTGCCAAATGATGGTGGTATCTTATAAAAGCTGTCGCGTGAGACGGTGTCAGAAACATCTATAAAGCATCAGATTTTGACATTTATTCGTTATATAATCACCCGGTTATGATACGAAATCAGTTCATAAGAGCTGACGAAATGACTTGAAAAAAGATGAAAAAAGTTGTTGACATTAAGAAATGAATGTGATAGTATTTAGAAGTTGTCGCTGAGAGGCGAAAACATAAAGAACCTTGAAAAATTAACAACATGACAACCCTGAAATTCCAAACAAGAATTTCAAGAACGTCGGATCAGAGATGATATCAAAGATCCAACAAACCAATAACAGTAAAGATGGTTAGGAAAAATACAAGCTAGTATGATTTCTGACATAGGATTTACAAACTTTTTAATGAGAGTTTGATCCTGGCTCAGGATGAACGCTGGCGGCGTGCTTAACACATGCA
>ERZ773130.34-NODE-34-length-157481-cov-13.581835_pt1 | contig 157481 bp, 140 predicted proteins | sample MGYA00511919_ERZ773130 | MGnify/ENA primary metagenome ERZ773130 (study PRJEB29015, sample SAMEA2737851) | human gut metagenome | biome: human gut; feature: human-associated habitat; material: faeces | place: China | collected 2012 ...
GTCATATTCTTTACGTTTTTTGGTAATAAAATAAATATTCGTAACCACGTGAAAAAGGTTAGTTACCTTTTTCGCCTACAAAGTTAGTCCTTTTATTCTTTTCTGCAACCTGTTGCGTGCCACTTTTTGATATTAAATTAAATAAATTTATTGTGAGACAATATTTTGCAAACTAGAGTTGCCAAAATCTTTTTTCTTTCCACCGAATCACTTATCTTTGTACCTATATATATTATATAAAGATGGAAACGAGTAAAATAGAAATTAAGGACGAAGTGCTTCGACAGGGTGCTGAGGAAGGTATGGACGAATTTATTAAAGTTTTTACCGATAAGTATTTGGAAGTGACGGGCGGTGTGATTAATGCTGAAACAATGCCCTTGCTCAATGGTTACCAACATTCTTTGCTAGGCTATCATTTTTTTCGTGAAGAGATTAATGAAGGGGGCTTTATTCAGTTGATTCAAAATGGCTATGGACCGTATCTTTTTGATAATCCTTTTGCTAAATCAATGCGTCTTTTTGGGGCGAAGGAATTCTCAAAGTTGATTTATACTGCCAAGAAAATTTATGATGAAAACCGTGCAGACTTGGAAAAAGACTGCGATGATGAAGAATTTATGGCAATGTATGAGCAATACGAGGTATTTGATGAACTGGAAGAGCAGTTTATGGATATGGAGGAACTTGTCACAGCACAGATTGCCGAGTATGTGGATAATAATATAGAACAGTTTGCTGAAATAGTGGAGTGAGTTTGTTTATGTATTAATAAAGGTTAATATGAAAGAATGTTGTGCAGTATTTGGGTTTGGAGCTCATTTAATCATTAAAACAACAAAAAAGAGTTGAAGTTTCCCTTTACGACTTGAATCTTTTAATTAATTTTGCAAACCCTAATAATAAAGAGAAGAAAATGAAAAAAATGAAGTTGGCAGTGTTCTTTGCTGCATTGGTATCTGTGTTATCCTTTAGTTCTTGCTTGGACACTAACAGTGAAAGTGCTTATGACGGCATAGCGCTTGTAACTGTTACAGGTGATGAGTTTATTGGCTATAAATTATACGCAGATGGAGGTGGAATCTTGGTTCCTACAGCTACTAATATGAAACAGTTTGGTGATTGGAGTAAGGTGAAACGTGCTCAAGTGGCATTTAAACATTTGGATGAAGTGTTGCCTGAGCCGTCAGAAAATACAAAGTATAAGGTTGAAATCGTTTCTGTTGGTCAGTTATTTGGAGGTACCAATATGATTAATACTACGAGAGATGTAGAAGCAGCTGATACTTTGTATAAGAATCAAGATCCTGTTATCGATTTTTATGGGGGAGTTGGTATTTACAAGGGATATATAACATTTAGTCCTCAATTTAATTATAACTCATCTTCACCTTTTTATTTTAATATGAGTTATAGAGAAGAGGATATTGTTGATAATGAAAAACTGACGTTGACATTCCATTATGACAATGGGGAAAGCGATTCTTATAATTCTATTAATGTATTATGCAGTTTTCCTTTCTCGTCAGAACTTTATAGCCATTTCTCTGAAACAGATTCTATAGATGTAGTTCTTAGAGCTATGCAGGATAGAGGTGGTGAAAATTATGTAAAAAAAGAAGTAAGAATGGCTACTAAAGATTTTATAGCTCCTTACGGATACTGATAAATCATTATATTGCAAGTAGAAAAGTCCTCTTTTCCCTTTGGGAAAAGGGGATTTTTTATACCTTTGCAACTCATTGAAGTATAACAAAGGTAAATAGATTAAGCATTGAACTACAAAGATTTATTTAATAGAGTGGTGTTGCTGATTTCCTCTCCGGCTAAGGCTTGGGCAGAAATCAATACAGAAGAGGATAGGCGGAAAGTGCTTGGCACATTTGTTTATCCCATGATAGGATTGTGCGGCTTGTCCGTTTTTATAGGTACTTTTATTGGAAATACAGCAGGTGTATCTGCTTTTCAGATAGCAATGACCCGTTGTTGCGCCATTTTTGTTTCTCTCTTTGGAGGATATTTCTTGGCTGCTTATGCTGTAAATCAATTGGGAAAGAAATTGCTGAACCGAGGCGAACAGTATGAACTAAACCAACAGTTTGTGGGTTATGCCATGGTGGTGACATTTGTGCTTGATATTATCAGCGGTTTGTTCTCAATCTCCATTTTGCATTGGATACTCCAGTTCTATACCGTGTTTGTGGTATATGAAGGGGCACGCACACTGATGAAAGTGGAAGAAGCCAAACTGACCCGATACACATTGATTGCTTCGGTGATTGTAATTGTTTGTCCGGCGCTTATTGCGGCGGTATTTAATGAGTTATCTGTTATTTTGAATTGATGAAACCGACTCCTGTAAATATAAAAAATAAACGTGCGTCGTTCGATTATGAATTTATCGATACGTACACAGCAGGTATTGTGCTTACCGGAACTGAGATAAAATCCATCCGTATGGGTAAAGCCAGCCTGGTAGATACCTATTGCTACTTTGTGCATGGTGAGTTGTGGGTAAAGAATATGCATATTGCAGAATATTTCTATGGTTCGTATAATAACCATACAGCCCGCCGTGAACGTAAGCTGTTGTTAAGCAAGAAAGAGTTGCGTAAATTGGAAGAGGCAGGAAAGAATCCCGGCTTTACTATTGTTCCTGTCCGTTTGTTCCTGAATGAAAAAGGACTGGCAAAATTAGTTATCGCTTTGGCAAAAGGTAAAAAACAATATGATAAGCGCGAATCTTTGAGAGAAAAGGATGACAGGCGTGAAATGGATAGAATGTTTAAGAGATAGTATATATTGTGAATGGCTACATTGAAGCAAATTATTGACGAACGAATTCTCATCCTCGACGGAGCGATGGGGACAATGATACAAAAATACAACTTATCGGAACAGGATTTTAGAGGGGAACGGTTTGCACAAGTTGCCGGTCAGATGAAAGGCAACAATGACTTGCTGTGCCTTACCCGTCCTGATGTGATAAAAGATATTCATCGCAAGTATCTGGAAGCAGGTGCAGATATCATCGAGACAAACACGTTTAATGCTCAGCGGGTGTCGATGGCAGATTATCATATGCAGGATATGTGCCGTGAGATAAATTTGTCGGCTGCCGGAATCGCTCGTGAAATGGCGGACGAATATTCCCGAAAGACTCCCCATAAACCGCGCTTTGTGGCTGGGTCTGTCGGTCCCACCAATAAAACTTGCTCAATGAGTCCCGATGTGAATAATCCTGCAATGCGTGCACTTACTTATGATGAGTTGGTCGGTGCCTATAGGGAGCAAATGGAAGCATTGCTGGAAGGGGGAGTGGATGCTCTCCTGATAGAGACTATATTTGATACACTGAATGCCAAGGCCGCTGTTTTTGCGGCTGAGTCGGCAATGCAGGCGGTGGGACGAGAAGTGCCTTTGATGCTCTCGGTGACGGTATCGGATATTGCCGGCCGCACGCTTTCCGGTCAGACTCTGGATGCCTTTCTTGCGTCTGTTCAGCATGCTCCTGTTTTTTCTATCGGCTTGAATTGCTCTTTCGGAGCCAAACAGTTGAAACCTTTTTTGGAAGGGCTGGCTGCGCGTGCTCCTTATTATATCAGTGCGTATCCCAATGCAGGGCTTCCGAATAGCTTGGGGCAGTATGACCAGACTCCCGGAGATATGGCTTCGGAAGTGAAGGAATACATAGACGAGGGTTTGGTGAATATTATCGGCGGATGTTGTGGCACGACTGAAGAATATATTGCCGAATATGTTCCATTGGTGCAGAAGGCACGCCCTCACATTCCGGCAGGTAAGCCTGAGCGGATGTGGCTTTCGGGATTGGAGCTGCTTGAACAGACACCCGAAATTAATTTTATCAATGTGGGCGAACGTTGCAATGTGGCGGGTTCGCGTAAGTTTCTTCGTTTGATAAACGAAAAGAAATACGAAGAGGCATTGAGCATTGCACGTAAGCAGGTAGAAGACGGTGCATTGATTATTGATGTTAATATGGATGACGGGCTGCTGGATGCCAAGGAAGAAATGACTGTTTTTCTGAATCTGGTGATGTCCGAACCCGATATTGCACGTGTTCCTGTGATGATTGATTCTTCTAAGTGGGAGGTGATAGAAGCCGGGCTGAAGTGTTTGCAAGGTAAATCTATCGTAAATTCCATATCGCTGAAAGAGGGAGAGGAGAAATTTATCGAGCATGCCTGTCTGATTAAAAAACTGGGAGCTGCAACGGTCGTGATGGCTTTTGACGAGAAAGGACAGGCCGACACCTTCGAACGGAAGATTGAAGTTTGTTCGCGTGCCTATCGTATCTTGACAGAGCAGGTCGGCTTTAATCCGCATGACATTATTTTCGACCCTAATGTGCTGGCTGTGGCTACGGGAATTGAGGAACACAATAATTATGCTGTTGATTTTATCAAAGCAACCGGTTGGATAAAGCAGAATCTTCCCGGAGCACATGTCAGTGGCGGGGTAAGTAACTTGTCATTCTCTTTCCGTGGTAATAATTATATCCGTGAAGCAATGCATGCCGTATTTCTTTATCATGCCATTCGGCAGGGCATGGATATGGGTATTGTGAATCCGGCCACTTCGGTGCTTTATACCGATATTCCTGCCGATGTGCTGGAACGGATAGAGGATGTGGTGTTGAATCGTCGTCCCGATGCTGCCGAAAGGCTGATTGAAACAGCGGAAGCTTTAAAGAATACCGAAACCGGCGGCAAACCGGCGGAACAGGAGTTATGGCGTGAGGAAACGGTGGAGATGCGTCTGCAATATGCGTTGATAAAAGGCATCGGTGATTATTTGGAAGAAGATTTGGCGGAGGCGTTGCCGCTATACGGAAAAGCGGTGGATATCATTGAAGGGCCGTTGATGGATGGAATGAACAAAGTGGGTGAGCTTTTTGGGGCCGGAAAAATGTTTCTGCCTCAAGTGGTGAAGACTGCCCGCACCATGAAAAAAGCTGTGAGTATTTTGCAACCGCTTATTGAAGCCGATAAGCAGGAAGGAGTGCGCAGTGCCGGAAAGGTGTTGATGGCAACTGTGAAAGGTGATGTGCACGATATCGGGAAAAATATCGTATCGGTGGTGATGGCTTGTAATAATTATGAAATTATAGACTTGGGGGTGATGGTTCCTGCCGAAACGATTGTGCAAAAAGCCATAGAAGAGAAAGTGGATATTATCGGCTTGAGTGGATTGATTACTCCGTCTCTTGAGGAGATGGCACATGTGGCTGTCGAATTGCAACGTGCAGGACTGGATATTCCGATTATGGTTGGTGGGGCTACGACTTCCAAACTTCATACTGCTCTGAAGATTGCTCCTGTTTATGGAGGGCCGGTTATTCACATGAAAGATGCTTCACAGAATGCATTGGTGGCAGCCCGTTTGCTGAATGCTGAGTCTCGCCAAGAATTTGTGGAGGGAATAAACAGAGAGTATGAAGAACTTCGCAGCAAGAATAGTGCAAAACAGGTGAAGACTGTTTCTTTGGAAGAGGCACAAAAGAATAAATTAAACCTTTGGTAAGAAGATTTATCTTTCAAAGTATTTAGGGAATAATTGAAAAACTTCAAGGTCTTTTTTTAGAAGAACTTGAAGTTTTTTTTAAAGACGGAAGAGTTTTTTGAAAAGAACAAGGTCTTTTGGGAGGGTTGCTGTCACGAAAAACTTCCGCCTTTTAATTTATTTGATGTTTCACCGCAAATCGTTGAGCATGAGTGGAATAATGCCCTGTTATGCGTGAAACGTGCTTTTTATTAAAGTCCTTTTATAGTTGATTTAGAAATTCTTCTGCTTTGATGAGCGTCTCCGGCTTTCCGATATCTATCAATTGTAGGTTGTCGACAGGGTAGCCCTGAATCCTGATGTTTTTGCAAACTTGCAGGTAAAAATCGATAATAGAATATTTCCCCGGTTTCATGCCTTTGTTCAGCAATAGCGGGTTGATTGCTTGTATACCGCTATAGGCGTATTCCCGGTACTTTCCTTCTTCGTATTTTAATCCGGCAGGTTTCACTTCGCCTGTGGTTTTATTTATCCAGCCGCACAAAAGATTGTTGCCATCAAATAGCAAGTAGCGGGAGGTGATTCGTCTGCTTACCAGCATGGTGGCGTATACATCAGGGGTTTGTTGGTGGAAGCGGATTAAATCTTGTAAATTGCAGTTGGATAAAATATCTACATTATGCAGCAGGATACCGTTTTTATCTTCATGGCAGGGGGATATGAAATACTTGCCGGCTTTTTCCAGTCCTCCTCCGGTGTCCAGTAATTCTTCTGTCTCGTCAGAAATATGGATGTCGACACCGAAATTATGATTAGCCTGCAGAAAATCTAGAATCTGATCGGCAAAATGGTGTACGTTAATCACTATTTCATTAAAGCCCGAAGCTTTCAGCTTTAATATGACATGTTCCAGCATGGGCTTTCCGGCTACTTCTATCAGCGCTTTGGGTTTGGTATCTGTCAGGGGTTTGAGCCGGCTTCCCAAGCCGGCTGCAAAAATCATAGCTTTCATAAAGTCGATTCGAATATTTGTTCTATGTTTTGTTCGCGGTGAATCAAGACAACCTTTACACCGAATTTCCGGTTTAAATGCTCAGCTGTATGTTGGGCCGAATAGACCGACCGGTGTTGTCCGCCGGTACAGCCGAAGCATACAGACAGGTTGCTGAACCCTCGCTCCATATATCGTTTGACCGACGCGTCCACCAGTGCGTATGCATGTTCCAGAAAAGGAAAGATTTCTCCGTCTTCTTCCAAAAAGCGGATAACAGGTTCGTCCAGTCCGGTAAAGGGTTTGTAGCGTTCGTATTTACCGGGATTATTTACGGCACGGCAATCGAATACATAACCGCCTCCGTTACCTGTAGGGTCGTCGGGTATGCCTTTTTTATATGCAAAACTCATCACTTTAACCGTCAGTTGGCGTTTTTTCAGCTCGTCTTTGAATTGTTTCAATTCAGTCAGCTCGCGCAAGACGGAGCATAAGTAAGGATATTCGGGATACTCATCGCGCAATAACTGCCGCAGGTTTTCTATGGCATAAGGTACGCTTTGTATGAAATGAGGCTTTTTCTCAAAATATCCGCGAAACCCGTAGGCTCCCAATACTTGCAAGGTGCGGAAAAGTACAAAATGATGCAGTTGGCTGAAAAAATATTCTCTGTCTACCGGTTTGTATTTGCAAAGCGCGTCAATGTATTCTTCCAAGAGTTCTTTTTTTAAAGTGTCAGGGTATTGGGCTTTGGCCTGCCATAAGAAAGAGGCGACATCATAGAAGAACGGGCCTTTGCGTCCACCCTGAAAATCGATGAACCATGGTTTGTCATCTTTAATCATTACATTCCGGCTTTGGAAATCGCGATACATGAAAGTGGCTGAAGAGCTGCGGAGCAGTACATCGCTCATCTTCTGGAAATCGTCTTCCAGTTTGTCTTCCTGAAATTCAAGTCCGGTAGCTTTCAGAAAACAGTATTTAAAGTAGTTCAAATCCCAAAGAATAGAACGTTGGTTGAATTCCGGTTGCGGGTAACAATGGGAAAAATCAAATCCGTCGGCCCCTGCAAATTGGATGGCCGGCAGTAGGCGGATAGTTTTGCGGAGAAGTTCTTTCTCCTCTTCCGAGAATACACTGGTGGTGCGCCCTTTTTCGATGGCATTGAATAATAATGTGTCACCTAAGTCTTCTTGCAGATAGCATGTCTTATCTGCGGAAACACAATAGACTTCGGGAACAGGAAGACCTTTTTTGCGAAAATGTGCGGCCATATAGAGAAAAGCGTTGTTCTCTTCGATGGAAGTACCATAAACGCCGATTAAATTCTGTGTTCCGGTGAGTCTGAAATAACGTCTGTTGGAACCGGAAGAAGGCAATTCGGTAATTGTCTCGGCAGCTACACCTGTGTATGTTTGATATAAATGCTGTAAATCTTCTATAATCATGACTTTAGTATTTGTAAGCAAAGATACCAATTAATATTGGGAATAAAAAAACGGGGAGCGACTTCATTTATTCGCTCCCCGTTTTTTATTTGATTTCGATTTCCTCTTTCATGTCTATTTCTTCTCCATGCATATCGGTAAACTTATATTGCAGGAATGCCAGACTTTGATCGGGGATAATCTTTATTCCGAATCCGTATTTCATTTGCCATTTACGCTTTAGCGACACAAGGCCTTGATTAACGTAAGCAGCAATATACGGGTGGATGTACAGTGTAAATCTCTTAATCTTCAGCTTATTGACCAGGTAATCAATTTTACTCTCCAATGTATCTGTAAAAAGAATGGATGGTTTGATGCTACCTTTCCCGAAGCAGGTGGGACAGGTTTCATCTGTAGTGACATCCATGGCCGGACGCACGCGTTGGCGGGTAATCTGCATCAGTCCGAACTTGCTGAGAGGGAGAATATTGTGTTTGGCTCTGTCTTTCTGCATATTTTGGCACATGCGTTCATACAGCTTTTGTCTGTTCTCAGCCAGGTTCATGTCTATAAAGTCAACGACAATAATACCACCCATATCACGCAACCTCAACTGGCGCGCCAATTCATCGGCAGCTCCCAGATTGACATCCAGTGCGTTAGCCTCTTGTCCGTTACCGGATTTGGAACGGTTACCGCTATTGACATCCACCACATGAAGCGCTTCAGTGTGTTCAATAATCAGGTAAGCTCCACTCTTATACGAAATCGTTTTACCGAATGAGGACTTGATTTGTTTGGTTATTCCAAAATTGTCGAAGATAGGAAGCTGTCCTTTGTACAATTTCACGATTTCTGCCCGTTCAGGGGCAATGAGAGATACATAATCCTTGATTTCGTGGAACACTGTTTCGTCATTTACGTAAATGTTCTCGTATGAAGGGTTAAATAAATCGCGCAACATGGCTACCGTGCGGCTGGTCTCTTCATAAACCAGTGCAGGAAGTTTGGCTGCTTTTTGTACTTTTGTAATGGTCTCTTCCCAATGTTTCAGCAAGACTTTAAGCTCGGCATCAAGTTCGGCCACCCTTTTTCCCTCTGCCACAGTGCGAACTATCACCCCGAAGTTTTTCGGTTTGATACTTTGCAACAGTTGCTTGAGGCGGGCGCGTTCTTCGCTCGATTTAATTTTTTGAGATACGGAAACCTTGTCATTGAAGGGGATAAGAACCAGATAACGCCCGGCGAAAGATAATTCGCAGGTCAGTCTGGGGCCCTTGGTTGAAATAGGTTCCTTTACGATTTGCACAATTACTTCCTGACCTTGTTGGAGGGTGGTTGAAACAGTTCCCTCTTTATCAATGTCAGGCAGCATAGTAGCTTTTGAAATTGGATAAAGTTTTTTGCGGTCGCTTAAAACTTGCTTCAGATACTTCTGATAAGAATGAAATTGAGGTCCTAAGTCTAAATAGTGAAGAAAAGCGTCTTTTTCGAAACCGACATCCACGAAGCAGGCATTGAGTCCGGGCATTAGTTTTCTTACCCGTCCCAAATACATATTTCCCACATTGAAAGAAGCACTTCTTCCTTCTTTTTGGAATTCCACCAACGCCTTATCTTCCAGGAGCGCAATGGAAATTTCTTTGGGTTGTACGTCTACTACTAGTTCGCTTGTCACTTTTGTATTCTTAAATTATTCACTTTTCTCATTAAACAAAGAACAAACCTGAAAGACTTTTGTTGCTTTGCAAGGTTTGTTCTTTATTTGTCGTCACAGACAGACTACAAATTATTTTTTGCTTTTATGTCTGTTCTTTCTTAGTCTTTTTTTACGCTTGTGCGTTGACATTTTATGTCTTTTTTTCTTCTTTCCGCTTGGCATAGCTTCAAATTTTATGGGTTAATACTCTAGTTGTTTATTTTTTTACTGATAATGTAAATGTCTTTGCTGGCTTAAAAGCCGGAATATTATGTTCCGGAATGATAATCGTAGTGTTCTTTGAAATATTACGAGCTGTTTTCTGAGCTCTCTTCTTCACAATAAAACTTCCAAAACCACGCAAGTATACATTTTCCTCTCTTGACAAAGATTCCTTAACTGTATCCATGAAAGCTTCGAGTGTATTCAACACTGCTTGTTTATCAGCACCGGTTTTCTTCGTAATTTCGTTTACGATATCTGCTTTAGTCATTTCGCTAATAATTATTGTTATACTTATATCTTAATTTTTTGGACTGCAAATATATAGCTTTTCTAGCTCTTTAAGAAATATATTCAGAATAAATTTCCTAAAAAAAATGTCAGCTTTGGTTTTCTTGCCTTATTTTTGCAGAATTAACGCACATTTTGTGCTGATTTGTAACGTTAGACATGGATAATTTTGGAGAAATACTAATAAAATGGTATCAAGATAACAAGCGTGATTTGCCTTGGCGCAGGACGAAGAATCCTTATTTAATATGGATTTCGGAAATTATATTGCAACAGACGCGCGTCGCTCAAGGTTATGATTACTATCAACGTTTTGTAAAACGTTTCCCTGACGTGTTTTCATTAGCGGCTGCCGATGAAGACGAGGTCATGAAATATTGGCAAGGATTGGGCTATTATTCTCGTGCCCGTAATTTACATGCTGCTGCGCGTAGCATGGCCGGTGCCGGAGGTTTTCCTAAAACATATAAAGAGGTGTTGGCTTTGAAAGGAGTGGGAGAGTATACTGCGGCTGCCATTTGTTCTTTTGCTTATGGAATGCCTTATGCTGTGGTGGATGGGAATGTTTATCGGGTGCTTTCGCGCTGGTTGGGGATTGAAACGCCCATAGACTCTGCAGAAGGGAAGAGGATTTTTGCGGAAGTGGCGGCGGAGTTATTGGATAAAGCGCAACCGGGGATTTATAATCAGGCGATAATGGATTTTGGCGCGTTGCAGTGCACTCCTGCTTCGCCCAACTGTATGTTCTGCCCTTTTGTTGATACTTGTGTCGCCCGGCAAAAGGGGGTGGTGGATACGCTGCCTGTGAAACAGCATAAGACAAAGGTGGCAAATCGTTACTTTAATTATATCTATGTACGCATGGGCGCGCATACATTAATCAATAAACGGACAGGGAATGATATCTGGAAGAATCTGTATGAGCTTCCTTTGATAGAAACGGAGAATGAAGTGCCCGAAGAAAAGTTCTATGCTTTATCCCGGTGGCGGGAAATGTTGGCTGAAGGCGAGACTCCCTTAGTCCGGCTGGTACAAAAAGGAGTGAAACATGTCTTATCCCATCGGGTGATTTATGCAAATTTTTATGAGGTTATTCTGCCCGAAGATTCTGCCTCTTTTGCACAGTATCAGAGAATTAGGATAGAAGATTTGCATAAATTTGCTGTTTCTCGCTTGGTAAATCAGTTTTTTTCGCTAATTTTGAAGCCTGATAATTAAAATGGAAGAAGAGAATGTCATTAAATAAAGTGCAATTGATAGGGAACGTAGGTAAAGACCCTGATGTGAGATATTTGGATAATGGTGTTGCTGTAGCTACTTTTTCTTTGGCTACCACAGACCGTGCATATACCTTGGCAAATGGGACTCAGGTTCCTGAACGTACCGAATGGCATAATATTGTTTTGTGGAGAGGATTGGCACAAACGGCTGAAAAGTATGTTCGCAAAGGAGATAAGCTTTATATCGAAGGTAAAATCCGCAGCCGTTTTTACGATGATCAGAATGGTATCAAACGTACTATCGTTGAAATCTTTGCTGATAACATGGAAATGCTGACTCCCCGTACTGCTTCTCAGCAGCAAGGAGGATATATGCCGCAAGCTGCTTCACAGCCGGCATCGCAACAGCCTGCCGCCAATAGCAGCGTGACAGATGATTTACCGTTTTAATTTTAAAGAACCGGATGTTTAACTAAAACCAGATTCCTTGGACCCTGACTCGTATTTATGCCGCTTGGCGGATTTGTTTGACGGTGTGACCGTGACTACTCCTACTATAGGAGCAATTATAGCTATTGTATTAGCTGTTATATTATTGTATGCATCAGGCTTTGTGTCTGCTTCGGAAATTGCTTTCTTCTCTCTGTCTCCCGGTGACTTGAGTGAAATAGAGGAAGGGCAGACTTCTTCCGACAGGCGTATCAGTGCTCTGCTGGACGATTCTGAACACTTGTTAGCCACTATTCTGATTTCTAATAATTTTGTGAATGTGACGATAATCATGCTGTGCAATTATTTCTTTGCCAGCACCATCCATTGGGGAAATTCTGTCATACTTGAATTTCTGGTTATAACGGTCATTCTTACTTTCTTATTACTTCTGTTTGGAGAAATAATGCCCAAAATTTATTCGGCACAGCATACTTTGAAGTTTTGCCGTAAGGCTGCTCCTGTCATTTCTTTCTTGAAAACATTATTTTCTCCTTTGTCTGCCCTGTTGGTTCGCTCTTCATTCTTAATTAATAAATGTGTGGCGAAGAAGAACTATAATATTTCAGTCGACGAATTGTCGCAGGCGTTGGAGTTGACCGATAAGAATGAAATATCGGAGGAGAGCAACATTCTGGAGGGAATTATCCGTTTTGGTGGAGAGACTGCCAAGGAGGTGATGACACCGCGTCTTGATATGGTGGATTTGGAAATCAATACTCCTTATGCCGAGGTGCTGAAGTGTATTGTAGATAATGCATATTCACGTATTCCTGTATATGCCGAGTCACGTGATAATATCAAAGGTATTCTTTATATCAAGGACTTGTTGCCTCATCTTAACAAGATGGATAATTTCCGTTGGCAAACACTGATCCGTCCTGCTTATTTTGTTCCTGAAACAAAAATGATTGATGATTTGCTGCGTGACTTTCAGGCAAATAAAATTCATATTGCCATTGTTGTTGACGAGTTTGGAGGAACATCGGGCATTGTAACCATGGAAGATATCATTGAGGAAATTGTAGGAGAAATCAATGATGAATATGATGATGAAGAACGCACGTATGTGAAACTGAATGACCGTACTTATATTTTTGAGGCTAAAACTCTTCTGTCTGATTTCTATAAGATAATGAAGATAGACTCGAATATATTTGAGAGAGTGGAAGGAGATGCCGATACCTTAGCCGGTCTTTTACTTGAGATAAAGGGAGAATTCCCGGTGTTGCATGAACATTTGGATTATGAAAACTATCATTTTGAAGTGTTGGAAATGAACACCCGTCGAATCTTGAAAGTAAAAGTGATTGTTGACGAACCCCAAGTGGCGGAAGAAACGAAGTAATCATTATGCCGTTATATCGGAAAATTCAAGAAAACGGACTGCTGGTCGGGGTTTGGAAAACAGAGGAAACGGTGGAGCAGTTATTGGCTTTGCTTGGCAATATTTCTATGTACGAGAAAGACTTGGAGCATTTTACCTCTGATATGCGGAAATATGAATGGCTGGCTGTACGTGTATTACTGAAAACATTGTGCGGAGAAGAAAAGAAGGTGGTTTATCTTCCTTCCGGGAAGCCATATCTGGCAGATGGAAGTGCACATATCAGCATATCTCATACGAATGGTTATGTGGCTGTTGCCCTGCATCCGACCGAAGAAGTAGGAATCGATATTGAGAGATATGGGGTAAGGGTTCGTAGGGTTGTTTCTCGTTTTGTGCGGCCGGACGAAGAAAAAACGATGAATCAAGGTGATGAAGTATATGTATTGCTTCTTCACTGGTCTGCCAAAGAAACATTGTTCAAGGTGATGGGGGTGGAAGGTGTAGACTTTATCCGGCATTTGCATATTTTTCCTTTTGTCATGGAAGAGGAGGGGTGTTTGGAAGCGCAGGAATATCGGACAGAGGAACAGTGGCATTATCGGGTGCGTTATCTGACTCATCCCGATTTCGTGCTTACTTGGACTATAAAAAAAATGCCAACGTGATTCCCATCAGGCTGGCACTCAAATAAACTTGGCAGAGTTTATTCTTATAAAAAATCTCTTTTACCTGATCATCTCTTTTGGGATAGCGAAACGGAGAAGATAGCGGATGCTAATCATCCTTTATGTTCAATGTTCCAAGCTCTTTCCTCGAAAGCTTCAGGATGTGAAAGTGTATAGGCAGGTCTTCTGACTTGTTTCCGCTATAAGCACCTTCCCGGAAATGCTTTCCAGTGGTTAATGGAGTTTGCTTATGCGTTTTGTGAAACATACAGCAGCGGGACTGTTCAGGATTCTCACCTGATTCCCTTTTAATCATTTATCTTTGACTAAAGATAAACAAACCAATACATTGCAAATATACTGCTTATCTTTAGAAAAACAATTAATTCTTTTGGTTTTTGTAAAGGGAGGAATAGAAATTTTGCCTTATCTTTGTGACATAATTTAGAGTAACTATGATTATAGCAGTAGACTTTGACGGAACAATCGTGGAACATAAGTATCCCGCAATAGGTAAAGAAATTCCTTTTGCCATAGAAACATTGAAAAAATTGCAGCAAGAACGTCATTTCCTTATATTATGGAGCGTTCGTGAAGGTCGTTTATTGGAAGAAGCGGTGGAGTTTTGCCGTCAGCGGGGACTGGAATTTTATGCAGTCAATAGCAATTATGCCGAAGAGAAAGATAAAAGCCGGTATTATTCGCGTAAACTGAAGGCGGATTTATTTATTGATGACCGTAATTTGGGCGGGTTGCCTGATTGGGGGGTGATTTATGAAATGGTGCACAATCGCTTAAGTTATGAGCAGGTATATCAAAATCTGCATAATGAAAAACGCCCTGCTCCTAAAGGTTTTTGGGCAAGGCTTTTCAAATAAAAGGAAAGGCGTCCTTTTATTCTTTACACAGCGTAAAGATAAATTCCAGCCCCCCACCGGGATTATTCTTGGCAAAGATAGTCCCGCCATGCAGAATGACTGCGTTTTTTACAATGGCAAGTCCGAGTCCTGTGCCGCCTAATTTGCGTGAGCGTCCTTTATCAACTCGGTAGAAGCGTTCGAACAGGCGGCTTAAATGCTCGGGAGCTACTCCTATACCGGTGTCCGAGAAACTGAAATAGTAGAAACGTTCGTCTTCACGGAAGCAACGGACTGTAATTGATATTCCTGTACCGGCATAAGCGATGGCATTGTCTGTCAGGTTTCTGAAAATGGAATAGAGCAAGGAAGCGTTGCCGGATACAGTCAGTCCATGGGGTAGAAAATTGGATGCTGTTATCTGTTTTTCTTCCAATTCCAAGGCAACTTCATTCAGTATGTTTTGCATCATAACTGTCAGGTTGACTTGTTCAGTCTCTATCATATTGGGGGCTTCCTCCATGCGTGTCAAGACAGAAATATCACGTAATAAATGTGCCAGGCGATTACTTTGAGCATAACTGCGTTCGAGGAACGTATTTATTTTTTCTCGTGGCAGTCCCGGGTTATTGACTATTGTCTCAAGATATCCTTGTATGCTGCTGACCGGGGTCTTTAATTCATGGGCAATATTCTGAGTTAATTGTTTTTTTAACCGTGCCTGTTCTTCTTCCTGAGTGACATCGTTGATAGAAATTTCAAAGCTGTCGTCTTGAAAAATAATACAGTCTACCGAGAAAATACGACCGTTTTTGTCTATAACAATCGACATTCGTTTCTCTTCTTTGCTGATTGTGCGCTCTTTATTTTTGGCAATGAAATCAGTAATCGGCTGAAGTTCCGGAATAGAGAAGATTTCCTCTGTCGAACTCAGGTTTTTGTCCGAAATGAGGTTGGCGTACTGGGTAAAGAGATTATTAACCAGTATTTCTTGTTTCTTATGGGTAAAAACTCCTAATCCTTCACGGGATATTTGCAGGTGGGTTATCAGTTTCTCTCTTTCGATATATAAATCTTCTTTTGCCTGATGCAGTCGTCTGTATATCTGAATGATATGTTGGGAAATCTCACCCAATTCGTTTTTCGGAAATGCTCCTTGCAAGTCGGTGTCTATCGGTTCGTTACGATCAGCTTTCAAAGCAAATTGTTGCAACTGTGTGATTGACATCCCCAATTTATGTGTAAAACGATAAAAGATAAAAATCAGCACGAGACTTACTATAAGCGTAAACCATACAAAATGGGAATCTGCTTTTAAATGACGCACCAGGCTGACACTATATGGCAATGCGGAACGGATTATATAATTAGTGTTCGGATAATATTGGGCTGAATAGAAAAACTCTCCTCCTAAACTTTCGGATTGGCGATTAATGGAATAGCCGCTTCCTTGGCTGATAGCTTCCTTTATTTCTTCCCGGTTGAGATGGTTGCTGAAGTACAGCGGATTCTGTTCGATATTATCATACAACACTTTCCCTTCTTTATCAATAAGGGTGACGCGCAATTCATCCAACGTATGTTCGTGTACATATTTATCTAAAAGCCTCAAATTCAATGTGTCTTTTCCACGGAGAAAGTCATTCAGACGGTCATTATAATTCTGTAATTGAGTGTTGAGCAGTTCTATTTTGTATTCCTTTTCCCTGCGATATTGAAATGCCATAAAGCAAATGGCAAAGACAAGAAACAATACAATGACAGAAAGAAAAAGCTTCTTGCTGAACGATAATACATGGCTGGATAGTTCAAGTGTCATGATAAAGCAGACTTTATTTATTGATATTCAAAGCAATATCCGTATCCCAGACGTGTTACGATACATTTTCCATATTCTCCGACTTTTTTGCGTAGCCGGGTGATATTCACATCAATGGTGCGGTCGAGTACGTATACTTCTTCTTGCCAGACTTTTGCTAAAATATCTTCGCGGGAAAACACACGTCCCTGATTTTGCAATAGGAGCAGCAGAATCTCAAATTCTTTTTTGGTAAGAGAGACTTCAATACCGTCAATACTTACTTTCTTTTTGGTCATATCAAGTATCAATCCTTTATAAACCAGTTGTTGCGGAGCTTCTTTTTCGTTACCCGATGCTGTGCGACGCAACACCGCCTTGACACGTACCATTACTTCGCGCAGGGAAAAAGGTTTTGAAATGTAGTCGTCAGCTCCCAAATTGAAGCCGGTCACGGTATCGTTTTCTGTATCTTTGGCAGTAATGAAAATGATAGGAATAGTGGCGGTGGCTTTATTTTTTTTGAGCATACTTGCCATCTTGAAACCTGAGATCTCACCCATCATGACATCCAATAAAAGGAGATCGTATTTAGTGAGATCCGTTTTTAAGGCTTCTTCGGCAGAGTTGGCAGTATCTACCAAATATCCTTCGTTTTCCAAGTTGAATTTAAGAATCTCACAGAGATCCTCTTCGTCATCAACTACTAAAATGCGGTAATCATTCATGTCGTTCCTCTTTTTATTTACTACAAAACTAATCTTTTCTTGTTTCGCATTGCAAAGATGGAGCGTTTTTATTACTATTTAATGAAACAAATATTACAAATGTGTTACATTGTAGGTATGGTAAACTCACCGGCAACCGGAATACTCATTTGATGCCGTATCTCACTTTCATTTTTGCCATGACCCAAAAGAAACATTAGTTTTGTAAGAACGGACTCTACTGTACTGTCATATCCACTGATAACTCCGGCATCGAGCAAATGAAGTCCGGTTTCATATCTTCCCATCTCTACACTTCCTGTAGAACATTGGGAAATATTGATAATGACGATACCACGGTCGGTAGCTTCTTTCAGTAAGTCGATGAACCAAGGTTTTTGTGGAGCATTACCCGAACCGTATGTTTTAAGCACCACTGCCCGCAATCCGGGGGTATGAAGTATGTTTCGTATCATATTTTCCTGAATACCGGGAAAGAGTGTCAGGATGACGACATTGGTGTCGTACAGATAGTGGGGCTTTAGAGCCACATTGGGATTTGCTTTATGAATACGGTCATATTCATACTTAATATGAATACCGGCTGTAGCAAGTGATGGATAATTATATGAACGGAAAGCATTAAAGTTTTCTGCATTAATTTTTGTCGTTCTGTTGCCGCGAAGCAAGTGGTTTTCAAAGAAGATACACACTTCGGGAACGATGGCTGTACCATCGGGGTGTTTGGCAGCGGCAATTTCAATGGAAGTGATAAGATTTTCTTTGCCGTCGGTACGCAACATGCCAATGGGAAGCTGGCTACCTGTCAAGATGACCGGCTTACTTAAATTTTCCAACATGAAACTAAGGGCAGAAGCGGTATATGCCATGGTGTCTGTTCCGTGAAGAATGACAAAACCGTCAAAATTATCATAATTGTAAGCGATGATTTTTACCAGTTTTGCCCATAAAGAAGGTTCCATGTCGGAAGAATCGATGGGAGGATTAAACTGATAGGAAGAAATGCGGTAATTGAAACGTTTTAACTCCGGAACATTCTCTTGAAGTTGATCAAAATTGAAGGCTTCTAAAGCACCTGTTTCGGGATTCTCAATCATACCGATTGTACCACCTGTATATATTAGCAAAACGGAAGGATATTCACTCTTTATCATAAGTATATCTGATTGGATTATGGCACAAAGATACGGAATATGTGGAAATATGGCAAAATTAAGATGGAGAAATAACAAAATGTTTTTGCTGTTTCTCCATGCATTTGTTTAAATAGTGCTTCTCCTACTCGTTGTTTAATGCTTTGAGCAACTTGTCGGTTGCTGCTTCAGCATCTCCTTTTTCATCACCAAGTAGCGTAACGAACTTGCTTCCGATTATTGCTCCTGCTGCATTGGCAGAGGCTGTTTCGAATGTCTGTTTATTTGATATTCCGAAACCTATCATTCGAGGGTTACGCAACTTCATAGCTGCAATGCGTTGGAAATATGCCTGCTTCTGTGTACCGAAATCTTTCTGTACACCGGTAATGGCTGCCGAAGATACCATATATATAAATCCATCTGTATGTTCGTCAATCAGCCGGATGCGTTCTTCACTTGTTTCAGGTGTAATCAGCATAATCACTTTTATATCATATTTTTCTGCAATGGGGCGATACTCATTCATGTAATCTTTGAAAGGAAGGTCGGGAATGATAACTCCGTCGATACCAACCTCTTTGCAGGTACGGCAGAAGTTTTCGAAGCCGAATTGCATGATAGGGTTTAAATATCCCATTAAAATAAGAGGAATCTGTACTTTGTGGCGAATATCCTTCAGTTGCGTAAAAAGGAGTTGTAGTGTCATGCCGTTTTTCAATGCCTGCGTTGCTGCATGTTGGATAACGGGGCCGTCTGCCATCGGGTCACTGAAAGGAATACCTATTTCAATCATATCGATTCCTTTACTTGCCAGTGTGTTGATAACGTTTGCAGTACCGTCTGAGGTAGGATAGCCGGCACAAAAATAAATGGATAAAATATCTTTTTGTTTTGTGCTGAATAAATTATTAATTCTGTTCATTCTATGTTAGATTTGATTTGTTTGATAAATGTGTTTAATAGCGTTGTATCCTTTTTGCCCGGAGAGATTTCGAATCCGCTATTGAGATCGATGCCTGCCCATGCAGGATGGCGGAATTCTTTCAGAGAATGCAGACTGTCGGGCTTTAGTCCGCCGCTTAGCAGAAAAGGAGTGGAACCATGATACGCCGTAAGCACTTGCCAATCGAATGTTTTTCCCGAACCGCCATAACCGGTACAGGCTGTGTCGAACAGGAAGTAGTCGCAGACATTTTCATAGCAGGCAGTAGATTTCAAATCACTCATTGAGGCAATAGGGAATACTTTGATAACCCCCAGTCCGGCACGTTTCAGGTTGAGACATTGTTCGGAAGTTTCTGTTCCGTGCAGTTGGATATAATGAAGGTCGAATTCTTCCGCTTTTTGTAGGATGGCGGGTGTTACTTCATTGACAAATACGCCTACACGCTTGCATCGCTCCGGCAGGTAAGCCGGACGGAGAGAGACATGACGGCTGGAATGGGGGAAAAAGATAAATCCCATCCAGTCCGGACCGGTCTGTTCTACGGCGCGAATGTTGTCGGGCTCGCGCATGCCACATACTTTTACAATCATTTTGTCAATATGATTTTTATAACTTACTGATAAACTCTTTCAAAGCATTTCCCGGTTGAGGTGTCTTCATGAAATTCTCTCCAATCAAGAAACCCCGAAAGCCGGCTGCACGTAATTGTCGGACAGTCTGTGGGCTGGAAATGCCACTTTCGGAAACAAGTAACATTTCTTTAGGTAACTTCTCTGCCAGTCGGAAGGAGTTTTCCACGTCTGTATGGAAAGTTCCCAGATTGCGGTTGTTCACTCCCACCATATCAATGTTGTCTTCTATGTATTCCAATTCTTGTTCACTATGAATTTCGAGAAGTACTTCCAATTTCAGTTCGTGCGCTTTGGCCGCCAACATACTGCATTGCTCTTTTCTGAGTGCTGCAGCAATCAGAAGAACTGCATCTGCCCCTACGATGCAGGCTTGGTAAAGTTGATATTCGTCAATGATGAAGTCTTTACGTAGAATGGGAAGGCTCACTTGGGGACGTGCGGCACGGATGTCTTTTAGGTTGCCGCCAAAAAAATTCTCGTCTGTCAGGATGGAGAGAACGGAAGCTCCTGCCATTTCATAGGCAGGAGGAATGATATCAGCCTGTGCGTTTTCTTTTATCCATCCTTTGGATGGTGAACGGCGTTTAAACTCGGCAATGATGCCGGAAGGTGATGCCGAAAGGCTGGCGCGCATGCTCCTTCTCGGCATAGGCTCATTGCAGTTGTTTATCAGCAACTCTTGGCTGATAGCGGCTTTTTGTTGTTCGATTTCTAACCGTTTGTGGGCGATGATTTCATCTAATATATCTGTCATAGCTTTACTTTTATACCGGGTTGTCAACTGTTTAATTCGATAAAACGTTTTAATGTTTTCAGAGCCTTGCCGCTTTCCAATGATTCACGGGCTATGGCGACACATTCTTCTATTGGTTTGGCCGGTTCCATAGCTTGGATGGCAAAAGAGGCATTAATCAACACACAGTCGGTCTGTGCTTTGGTTGCACGGTTTTGCAATACGTTGTCGAAGATGCAGGCAGCCTCCTGAGGGGTTGTTCCACCATAGAGTTCTTCTTGGCGGGCGAGAGAAAAGCCGAGTTCTGATGGCTTGTAAATAGTTTCGTAACGGTTGGTCATTACTTTAAACTCATCCGTAAGGGAGATTTCATCGTATCCGTCCAGATTATTGACTACGGCAAAACCGATGCCAAGCTTTTGGAATACATTGGTGTAAAGGCGCATTTGAGGAAGATCTGCCACACCCAATAATTGGTAGGAAGGTAGGCAAGGGTTGACCAATGGTCCGAGAAGATTGAAGATAGTCCGCACTTGTAGGGCTTTGCGTACCGGACCGACGCTTTTCATGGCAGGATTGAACAGCTGGGCGTGCATATACACCATGCCACACTCTTCCATACTGCGAGTAAGTATCGATGGGTCATTGGTAAATTTCACTCCGTGTTGCTCCATTACGTTGCTTGCTCCGCTTATTGAGGTTGCACCGTAATTTCCATGTTTTGCCACATGATATCCGGCACCGGCAACAATAAGGCAAGCACAAGTAGATATATTGAATGTATTCTTTCCGTCTCCCCCCGTACCTACAATGTCAATAGGTTTGTAGGCAGAAAAGTCTATGGGTACTCGTGTTGTAAGCAGTGCTTCACGAAAACCGATAAGTTCTTCTACTTTGACGCCACGCATTTGGAATACTGTGAGCAGAGCAGCTATTTGTGAGTCATTATACCTGCCTTTGGTGATATTGAGTAACAAGTTTTTTGCTTCTTCACGATTCAGTTCTTCATGGTTGAAGAGGCGTGATAATATAGCTTTCATATCGTTTGAATTGTTGTTTTATGCGTTTAGGAAATTAGCAATTATTGTTTTTCCATTCGGTGTCAGCACAGATTCGGGATGGAATTGGATTCCATGTACATCATATTTTTTATGTTTGAGTGCCATGATATATCCTTCCCGGCTCATAGCTGTTACTTCCAAACAGTCGGGGAATTCGTCTGTATCTACCACCCACGAGTGATATCTTCCGACGGGTATTTCCTGTGGCAACCCTCTAAATATATAATCGTCTTTTTCTATTGTTATCGGTGTTTGTACTCCGTGAAAAACTTCACTCAGGTTGATCAGTTTGGCTCCGAATACCTCTCCGATGGCCTGCTCTCCCAGACATACACCGAGAATAGGTTTTTTCCCTGTATAAGTCCGGATAACATCCGGCAGTAGTCCGGCTTCAGAGGGGATTCCCGGTCCAGGTGAAAGAATTATTTTATCGAATACTTTTAATTCTTCCAGTTTAAAGGAATCATTGCGCATGACGGTGACTTCTGCACCGAGTTCTTTTACCAAATGACTCAGGTTGTAAGTGAATGAGTCGTAGTTGTCTATAATTACTATTTTCATAATAGAGTGTTTTTTTACATTTGTTCTGCCAGGAGAATTGCTTTTTTAAGTGCTCCCAGCTTATTGTTTACTTCTTGTAGTTCGTATTCTTCATTACTTTTTGCTACAATACCACCTCCGGCTTGAAACCAAAGTTCGTTGTTGCGACTGACGAAGGTGCGGATGGTGATTGCCTGGTTCAGTGTGCCGTTTAGTCCGATGAAACCGATACAGCCACCGTAGGCTCCACGGCTGTGAGGTTCGTATTGGCTGATGAGTTGCATTGCCTTTACTTTAGGAGCCCCGCTCAGGGTACCGGCCGGGAAAGTGTCGATGAATGTTTTGATAGAGTTAGCATTTGGGTTTAATTCACCACTGACTCGGCTTACTAAATGGATGACGTGACTATAATATTGAGGTTCTTTATAGAATTCTACTTGCACATCTTTACAGTTACGGCTCAGGTCGTTGCGTGCCAGATCTACCAGCATCACGTGTTCGGCATTTTCTTTCGGGTCAGCAAGTAAGGCAGTTGTGAGTTCGTCATCTGTTTGTTTATTTCCGCTGCGGCGGGTTGTTCCTGCAATGGGATCGATGGTAGCACGCCCCCCTTCTATTTTGCAATGTGTTTCGGGGGATGAACCGAAGATACGAAATCCGCCAAAGTCGAAGTAAAATAAATAAGGTGAAGGATTGATGCTCCGCAGCGCACGATAGAGTTTGAAGTCATCACCTTCATAACGTTGGATGAATCGGCGTGAGAGAACGATTTGGAATACATCCCCGCGCATACAGTGGATTATACCTTTTCGGATATTGGCTTTATGCTCCTCATCGGTCAGCGTGCTCGTTGTTTCGCCTACAGCATGAAAATCATAGGTAGTGTAGTTGCGGTTATGGATAGCTTTTTCTACATAGTCGAGATGGCTTTCTTCATTATCCTGAAGCATTTCGAGCAGAAGCATTTCATTGCGGAAGTCATTGAAGACAATCAGATATTTATATAAGATATAGAGCATTTCGGGAGCGTCATTTTTGGGGTCGCAACTGTCTTTTACATTAATGTGCTCAAAGTAACGTACTGCATTGAAAGTGGTGTATCCATACAGACCGCAATAATGATTATATTCTCCGCGTACTTTAAAATGGTTCAGGAAATCGGTTATGGCATGATCTACTTTGTAATCGGCAGTAATGGTATGCTCTTCTGTGCTGCCGTCAGGGTAAGTGGTTGTGGCGACTCCGTGGTTAATGCCGATGCTGGCAACAGGGTTTAGTCCGATAAAGGAACGGTTGTTTTCACTTCCGTGGTAATCGGAGCTCTCCATCAGTGCACTTTGAGGGAAGATGTCCCGTACTTTCAGATAAGTACTTACCGGAGTATGAAGGTCTCCCAACATAGTTTTGTGCTTAGTTGTATAGATAAATGTTTTCATAATTTCGTTTCTTCTGGTTTGTTATTCAAATAAGTTTCTGTATCCTTATCTCCTCGTCCTGAGACAGTAAGTACCACTATATCTTCGGGACGGAACTGCATTTTATTGAGTGCACCCAATGCATGAGCCGATTCCAATGCCGGAATAATACCTTCCAAACGGGTTAGCTCGAATGCAGCGCGTATAGCTTCATCATCATTGATGGACAGAACAATGGCCCGCTTTTGTCGGGCAAGATTGGCATGCATGGGGCCAATACCCGGATAATCCAGTCCGGCAGAGATAGAATAAGGTTCCTCTATCTGTCCGTCCTCGTTTTGGATGACCAATGTTTTTGCTCCGTGGATGATTCCCATCTTTCCCAGTTGGATAGTAGCTGCCGACATTCCTGTTTCTATACCTTTTCCACCGGCTTCGGCCAATACGATTTGTACACGTTCGTCATCGATATAGTGGAAAATAGTACCGGCAGCATTACTTCCCCCACCCACACAAGCCATTAGATAATCGGGATACTCACGTCCTTCATGCTCTTTCAGTTGTTTTCTGATTTCTTCACTGATGACAGATTGCAGTCTTGCCACCATGTCGGGATAAGGATGAGGCCCTACCGTAGAGCCGATTACATAATACGTATCGGCTGGATGACAGCACCAGTCTCGAATCGCTTCATTGGTGGCGTCTTTCAGTGTCATGTTTCCCGATGTGACAGGGCGGACTTCAGCTCCTAGCATCTTCATTTTCTCTACATTGACATGTTGGCGTTCTACATCAGTTTTACCCATATAAATAATGCATTGCATATTCATCAGTGCACAAACGGTTGCGGTTGCCACTCCATGCTGACCGGCTCCGGTCTCGGCAATGATACGACTTTTTCCCATACGTTTGGCAAGCAATACTTGCCCGATGGCATTGTTTATTTTGTGTGCTCCTGTATGATTCAGGTCTTCGCGTTTCAGATAGATTTTACAGCCGTACTTTGCGCTTAACCGACGGGCAAGATAGAGTGGAGAAGGACGTCCTACATAGTCATGCAACAAGTCATTAAATTCTTGTTTGAAGTCTTCGCTATCCAATACATTTAAATAAGCGTTTTTTAGTTCATCTACACAGCGATGAAGAATTTCTGGGATATATGCTCCTCCGAACTCGCCGTAATAACCTTCATTGTTTACTTGATAAGTTTTCATTGTGATTGAGTATCTATTTTTTGTATATTGCATAAACGAAAAAAGGCCTGTCGTAAGTACGACAGACCTTTTCTGAATATCCTTTTAGAATGTTAAGTATATACACATGGACTGGTTCTCTTACGACTTATTCAGTTGCAAGAGACGCCACCAACATGTATTTACTAATATTCTTTTCATCTTTTTTTGTTTCTATTTCGGTGCAAATGTAATCGTTTTGATTTTATCTCCAAAGAAAAAACTTACTTTTTTTCTATTTATTGGTAACTTCGTTCAATTTGCCTTTTACAGCTTCGGCCTGTTGACTCATCTTTTCCACCACTTCTCCGCTTACTTTCTCTGCTTTATGCTTAGCGCGATGTGCAAAGTCATACGCATCTTCTTCCAAGTCCTGAATGGTGTCATAAATGTCTCTTCTCAGTTTGCGTCCTCTGTTGCTGTGGGCGAAACAACTCAATGCACTGCCGACCAACGCACCTAGTGCCAGTCCTGCGAAAAATTTTCCATTATTCATAATCTTATTCATTTAATTGGGTTTTATCTATGAACATTTCGGCTGTGTGGATGGTTCTTAATGCATCAGTTAATAAATCATTAAAAAGGAAATAAGATGAAACGTAAACTTTGGATAAGAATAGGAGCGGTGGTATTGGCTGCATTATTGTTGTGGTGGCTCTTTTGGGCTATATTGATTGACGAAGACGAGAATGATCAGGGCTTACCGGAAACAGAACAAATAGAGGCAGTGGATTAATTCCCTGCCTTTTCTTATTCTTTTTCAGAAATATTCTGTATATTCGCTTATTGATTATTGAAAAAGTGTAATAGTATAAATAATATGTAACAATGAAAACAATGAATTATTCTATAATCCGATGCATCTGTGCATTAGTATTGGGCGTATTATTGGTAGCATGGCCCGAAGCTGCTATCCTGTATTTGGTGATTACTATCGGAGCTTTGTTTTTGGTACCAGGTCTGTTCTCTGTCTTTGGTTATCTTACTCGTGGAAAGCAGAATGGAATGTCTTTTCCTATAGCCGGATTGGGTAGTCTGCTGTTTGGTCTTTGGCTGATGATTATGCCGGCATTTTTTGTCGGTATTCTGATGTATGTGTTGGGAGCTGTTCTTGTGTTGGCAGGTATCAGTCAGATTGTAAACCTGTCTGCTGCCCGTAGTTGGACGGTTGTGCCGGGAGGTTTCTTTGTCGTTCCCGTGCTGGTGCTTATTGCTGGTGTTGTTGTTTTGTTCAATCCGTTTACGGCTGCCACTGTGCCTTTTATTATATTGGGGGTCAGCAGTATCGTTTATGGACTTTCGGATTTGGTGAACATTATTCGTTTCCGCCAAAAGAAAGATATTCAGACTCCTATTATAGAGGATGTGACTCCTATTGAAGAGATTAAAGATTAATATACTTATGAAAAAACGACTGAACTATTTATTGCTGGTATTGTGTTTATTGGTAGCCTCTGCATGTAAAAACGGAGTTTCTACCACAGCCTCCGGAAAAGATGAAGGCGCCGGAGGTTGTGAGGGAGAAAAGGCAAAAGCTATTTTGTGGGTAGACTATAAAAAAGGGCGTTCTATCCCTGCCGGAGTTGCTATCAGGACAGTGAAAGTGCGTGCCAATGTGTTTGCCGATGGTAGTGTGAAGGTTCTTTCTTTCTGTAAGAAACAATCTTTCAGAGTGGAAGATTATTTATTGAAGAGATTGAAAGTTTACCGAATTCGGGATTGGGCATTTGAGGGGAATTATATACAGACCGGCGAGCAATATTTACAGTTGCGTTATATTCCTGCCTGGATAAAGTAAAAGTGTTGCCATATTAGTATCTGTCTGCTGATGAAAGCAATGTACTCACTTTATGAAGGCTGCATTTTACCGAACTGAAATTAAGGTATCATACTGTGGGAGGTGCCGACAGGTATAGTTATTATGTATTGACCGGTCTTCGTTTCTCTTTCTTTTAGGGGGTAGCATCCCCCCCCCCTCCTCGGACATGTCTTTTTTTGTGAATACAATTAGGCAGACAAATTCATTCTACATTTTCCCTATACTGTTTGGGTGACATTCCTGTATATCTTTTAAAGTATTTCCCGAAGAATGAAATATCGGGGAAGTTCAGTGAATACGCTATTTCCTGAATAGTGAGGTCGGTGGACTTCAGTTTTGCTTCCGCATCGGTTATCACTAGTTTGGCGATAATGTCAGTAACCGTTTTCCCGGTTATCTTGTTTACGGTGGTGCTGAGGTGTTGTGGTGATATATGGAGCAAATCGGCATAAAAGGCTACACTTCGCTCTTGCGTATAATGTTTGATAATATATTGAACCAGACGTTTTACAATCTCTTCTCCGCGATTGAAAGCGCGGGTGGTCACATTGGTATTTTGATGAATATTGCCTACGCCATGCAGTATGGTGAGCAGCATGGAGCTGAGCAAGTCCTTATTGGGCTTTGCTTCTATGTGTTTCATTTTTATCAATAACATAAAGTAGTCTTGGAACAATTCGGATGTTTCGGGACGCAGAGGGGTGACAGGTGTATCAATCAGGGCCGAAAGATAATTCTTGGTGGAATTGAAAAAGTTTATTCCATTCAGCAATTCTTTGTTGAATCCGGCTAAGTATAAACGGCAGTCGGGACTTTGCCGGTGAACATGGACGAATGTTTCGGGCAGTATGGTAACAATGTCGTTTTTTTGTATCTTGTGTTCAGACAGGTGGATAGTTATGTCACACTCACCACGCAGGCAAAGAATAAATAGACAACCATTCATGCGCTGAGGGTAGTGGTAGATATGTCCGAAAGTACCGGTTATGTCAATTTCAGCTGTGAAATCTTTGTTCAGTTTAAAGATGTTAATGTCGTCAGTGTACTTCATAAAAATAAAGAAGACTTTGGTTATACACCACAAATATAGGACAGTTTAAGCAGATTACAAAGAAAATGCTTAAAAATAGACTAATATATCTTACTGTTAGCACTTGTGCACATTTAATAAATGTGAGAACTTTGCATTCGAAAACTAATGTGAAGATTAACAGTATGAAATGTAGAAAATTGTCTATTGTGGCAGTGAGTGTGGTATTGTTCTGTTCATGCGGACAGCAACCTGCTCAGGAACGAGGCCCCCGTCCGGTGAAATTGGCGGAAGTTGCGTCGTTAAATAAAATTGAAAAATCCTATTCAGGCGTAGTGTCGCCCGATCAATTCAGTGATCTTGCGTTTAAAATGTCCGGTCCGTTGGTGGCAATGAATGTACTCGAAGGACAGAGAGTGAAAAAAGGGGAGGTGGTAGCTGAAATTGACCCGACAGATTATAAGTTGGATTATGACGCAAAGAGAGCTTCCTTCCAGAAAGCGTCATCGCAAATGCAACGTGCAGAGAAGCTATTGATGAAAAATGCCATATCTATGCAGGAGTTTGAAACGACTCAGGCATCTTATACCAATGCTAAATCTGCTTTTGAAAATGCACAAAACACATTGAATGATACAAAGTTGCGTGCACCGTTTGATGGATTTATCCAAAAGAAATATGTGGAAAATTATCAGCGTGTACAACCGGGACAAGGTGTGGTATGTCTGATTAACCCGGCAAAGTTGCAAGTAGAATTTACCATTCCCGAAACAAATATTGCCTATGTGACTTCTCACGGAAGTATTTTTGTAGAATTTGATGCTTATAAAGGCAAGTTATTTCAGGCAAAGGTAAAAGAGTATGTGGAAGCATCGCAAGACGGTGCCGGAGTTCCTGTATTCCTTTATATTGATGACCCCGAATTTGACTTGAAGAAATATAAGGTATCGGTGGGCTTTTCTTGCCGTGTGGTAGTTAATATTGAAAATGAAACGGTAAAAGGAGGAATTACCGTTCCGTTATCTGCTGTAGTATTTGATAACAATCTGAATAATAAGGTTGTATTCATTTATAATCCTTCTACCCAAAAAGTAGAGAAGCGTAAGATTTATGACGAAGGAACCATTGTGGGACGTAATGATTTAATTGTGACCGGAGAGGTGAAGGCCGGTGAACAAGTAGTAGCTGCGGGAGCTTCTTATCTAGTGGACGGTCAGCAAGTCAAAATATTAACCGAATAAAAGAGGAGAGTACAAATCATGAATATTCCAAAATATTCTTTAGAGAACCAGAAGGTTGTCTACTTTTTTTTGGCTATTTTGTTGATAGGTGGAGTTATCTCCTTTTTTAAATTGCCAAAGAAAGAAGACGCTCCTTTCGTGATAAAGACGGCGGTTCTTGTTACCCAATATCCGGGTGCGAATCCGCATGAAGTGGAGAAATTGATAACCGAACCGATTGAACGTGAGATTCAGTCAATGACTGATGTATATCAGATTAAATCGGAATCTTATTTTGGGCTGTCTAAGATTTCTATTGAGTTACAGCCTACTATCGACCCTGATTATATGCCGGTAAAATGGGATGAACTGCGTCGTAAGGTGGCAAATATCCAGCCGAAGCTGCCTAGCGGTGCATCTACTATCACGGTGAACGATGATTTTGGTGATGTATATGGTATTTATTATGCATTGACAGCCGATGAAGGTTTTTCATACAAAGACTTGCGTGACTGGGCACAGCATATACGTACGCAGCTTACTCCGATTGAGGGTGTGCAGAAAGTGATGCTTTATGGTGAGCAGACAGAAGTAATCAATGTGAAGATATCTACTTCCAAACTATCATCTTTGGGTATTGACCCGACTTCTATCATGGGGATTTTGCAAAAACAGAATGTACAAGTCAATACGGGAGATATCGCTACCGATATTTATCAGTTACGCTTGCGCACAGAAGGTACTTATACTAGTCTTGAAGATATCGAGAACCAGCTGATTGTTAGCAAAGATGGACGTGAAGTACGTTTAGGGGATATTGCAACAGTGGAACGCGGTTATTATGATCCACCTTCAACATTGATGCGTGTCAATGGCAAACGTGCTATCGGCATTGGTGTAGCCAGTGGTGCAAAGGATAATGTGGTTGCTGTTGGTGAAGCCGTGGATAAGAGCTTGGCAGAGATAGAACAATTGTTGCCTATCGGTATAGAATTGTCTTCTCTCTATCCCGAAGACAAGATTGCGGATGAAGCTAATAATGGATTTATTCTCAATCTGATAGAGTCATTGGTCATCGTGATTTTGATTATCTTTGTAGTGATGGGATCGCGTGCCGGTATGTTGATTGGTAGTTCGCTATTGTTTTCTGTAGGAGGTACCTTGCTTATCATGTTAATGTGGGGAGTGGGTTTGAACCGTACTTCTTTGGCTGCATTTATCATTGCCATGGGTATGTTGGTGGATAATGCCATTGTGGTGACAGACAATGCCCAAATCGGAATCAAGCGCGGAAAATCCCGTTATCTTTCTTTGATAGAAGGTGCTATCAAGCCTCAATGGGCATTGCTGGGAGCGACCTTTATTGCTATTTGTTCATTCTTGCCGTTGTATTTGGCTCCTGCATCGGTTGCTGAAATTGTAAAACCGTTGTTTATCGTGTTGGCCGTGTCATTGGGATTAAGTTGGATCTTGGCTTTATGCCAGACTACAACTTTCGGTAACTTTATTTTGCAAGAGGCTACTCCCGGTAGTGAAGGTAAGGATCCATACGATACCAAAATTTATCATAAGTTTGAGAAGCTCTTGACTTTATTGATTAAGCGCCGTTTTATAACATTGACTACTGTTGTTGTTACTTTGGTGCTTTCTCTGGTCATTATGGCAGTTATGCCTCAGAGTTTCTTTCCGAAGATGAATAAACCTTATTTCCGTGCCGATTTGGTATTCCCGGAAGGTTTCAGTATTCATGCGGTAGACGAAGACGTGATGAAGGTGGAAGAGTATTTGGAGAAGAATGAAAAAGTAAAATCTTATTCTGTGACTTTAGGTGGTACTCCGTTGCGTTACTATCTGGCAAGTTCTTCTTTCGGTCCGAAGTCTAACTATGCCAATGTGATGGTGGAAACAAAAGACCCTGAAGATGCTGCCGAAGTAGAACAACAGTTCTATGAACACATGACTCAGAATTTTCCGAATATCATTACCCGTTCGGCATTGTTTGCGTTGTCACCGGTGCCCGAAGCTGCCATTGAAATCGGATTTATCGGTGAAAATCCGGATACGCTGACTGCTTTGGTGGAGCGTGCGAAGAAGATTGCGCATGAATGTGATATGGTGACGGATATACGTTCTAACTGGGGTGATAAAGTGCCGGTATGGAAACCGATGTTCTCACAACAGAAAGGTTTGCGCCTTGGTATTACTCGTCAGCAGGTTGCCAATTCGTTCCGTACTGCTACCAATGGCTTGCCGTTGGGCGAGTATCGTGAGGGGGATATTTCACTTCCTATCTTATTGAAGGATGAAGATGCAGAAAATATGAACCTGAATGATGTGAAGAGTGTTCCGGTATTCAGCACTAAAGGAAATTCAGTTAAGGTGGAGCAGGTGATTGATAATTTTTCTTTGGGTTATGATTATAACGTAGTGCGTCGTTTCAACCGTGAACGTTGCATGATGATGCAGTGTGAACCGAAGCGCGGTGCCAATACGATGGCTGCCTTTAAGCAGGTGTTGACCGCCGTACAGGAACAGATGCAACTGCCCGAAGGTTATAAGATGAAATACTTTGGTGAACAGGAGACACAAGATGTAAGTAATGCTGCTTTGGCAAAGAATATTCCGTTGACATTCTTGTTGATTTATGTCGTTTTATTATTCCTTTTCCCGAGCAATTACCGCAAACCGGTATTGATTATGCTGATGTTGCCATTGGTGTTCATCGGTGTCGTATGGGGATTGTTGTTGTTCGGTAAATCTCTTGATTTCTTTGCCATTTTGGGCTTGTTGGGCTTGATTGGTATGAATATCAAGAATGCGATTGTACTGGTAGACGAAATCGGACTTCAACTGAAAGATGGCAAAGGGGCAGTACCTGCCGTGGTTGAGGCTACCAAAACACGTATTGTTCCCGTAACTATGGCGTCGGGAACCACTATTTTGGGTATGCTTCCTTTGTTGGGTGATGCGATGTTTGCAGGTATGGCAGCTACCATTATGGGTGGTTTGTTCGTATCAACCATTCTTACCATCTTCGTGCTTCCGGTGACTTATTGTATATTCTTTAAAATCAGAGCAGACAGATAATGAAAACGAATCTTATATATATACTTGGAATGATGTGCTTGTCCGGCACGGTTTCAGCTCAGACTACCGTAAATTATACGGAGTTCGAACAGAAAGTGTTGGATTATAGTCAGACTTTGAAGCAGAGTGTGTCACAACGTACAGCCATGCAGAAAGCAATGAAAGCTGCGAAAACTGCTTTCTTCCCCGCAGTGGATGCCACGGGTAGTTATCAATATCGTATAAATAAATATGATATGGATTTTGGTGGAATGGCTGTTCCTATGGAGCATGATTCTTACAGTGCCGAAGTGGGAGTTGTCCAACCTATTTATGCAGGAGGAAGTATTTATCATACTTATAAGGCATCACAAATTCAGTCTCAGATAGCTGACAAGTCGGTAGATTTGACCACAGATAATCTTATTTATGCTGCAGAAGCCAGTTATTGGGGTACTGCGGCTCAGAAAGAGATGTATAAAACGATGTGTCAGTATGTGGAAATTATCAGTCAGTTGACCAAAGTGTTACAAGATAAGTATGATGACGGTTATATCAGTAAAACAGATTTGATACAAATGCAGACTCGCCTGAAAGAGGCAGAGTTGCAACGTTCCAGCAGTTATCAGTCTTATCAGATAGCTTTGCAGAACATGAATGTGTTGATGGGATTGGAACCGGATAAAGAAGTAGGTTTGGTTGATTCTATTTTCGTTGAGTTACCATTACCAGCTTATGTCGGTGCTGATGCTGCACTGAATGTTCGTCCTGATTATGCTATTTCTCAGTTGGATGTGGATTATCAAAAAAGACAGGTTAAACTGGCTGCTGCAAAATATAATCCATCCTTGTCTATCGGCTTTAAGGAGACTTGGGGGACACAAATGTTGAACATTTCGGGCGAAACAATGTTTAATAGTAATGTGTATGCTTCTGTCAAGTTGCCGTTGTTCCACTGGGGAGCGCGATTTAAGTCGACGGCTGCACAAAAAGCGATTTTACTTGGTAAGCAGTATGCTTTGCAAGATAAACAAGACCAAATCACGAAAGAGGTAGCCAAAGCATGGACTAGTCTGACAGAAAATACCCGTCAGATAGATATTGCTAAGGAAAACTGCAAGTTAGCAGAAGAGAATTTGGATTTGAATACATTTAGTTATACGGAAGGTAGGCTGACTATTTTGGATGTACTTTCTGCACAGTTGACTTGGGTACAGGCATATACAAATCTTATCCAATCATATTATGAGCAGAAAATAGCATTGGCAGATTATAGGAAAGCAACCGGTATAAGGTATTTAGGACAGAAATAAGTAATTTCAGACCAAAATCTTATAATTTAAAATGCCACTTTAAAGCAGGTTTGGATTATCTTTGCATCCAAATCTGCTTTTTTCTTATATATGAATACATTATGAAGAGATTGTTACTTTTAACATGGATATTCGTATGTATGGCGGGCATATCTTTTGCAACTCCCAGACACAGTGAGTTGTTTGAGTTTCCAACAGATACGATACAACACAAAGACAGCACTGTACGGAAAAGAAGCTTTTTCAATAAGTTTCTTGACTACTTTAATGATGCGAACAAGAATAAGAAGCACAAGAAGTTTGACTTCAGTATCATCGGTGGACCTCATTATAGTACAGATACCAAGTTGGGACTTGGATTGGTAGCTGCCGGGCTTTACCGTTCGGATAAGAATGATACTATTCTTCCTCCCTCCAATGTTTCCCTGTTTGGCGATGTATCTACGGTAGGTTTTTATTTGCTGGGAATTCGTGGTACCCATATTTTTCCACAAGATAAATATCGTTTGGATTATACCTTATACTTTTATTCTTTCCCTTCCAAATTCTGGGGAATGGGATATGATATGGGAAATGTAGATGCCAACGAAACGGATATGGACCGTTGGCAGGCACAGATAAAAGCTAGTTTTTTATTTAAACTGACAGACAATTTGTATTTGGGACCGATGGTAGCTTATGATTATGTGCATGGAAAGAACTTGGAACGTCCCGAATTGTTGGAAGGAATGGATTTGACTACAACTAATTATGGTGCCGGATTCTCCTTGGTGTATGATTCACGTGATGTATTGACTAATCCTCATAAAGGATATTATCTGAATATATCGCAATGTTTTCGTCCCAAGTTTATGGGAAATGATTACGCTTTCAGCACCACCGACTTGCGTACTAGCTATTATCATCCTGTTTGGAAAGGAGGTTTGCTTGCCGGAGAGTTTAGGGGGATGTTTAATTTTGGCAACCCGTCTTGGTCAATGATGGCTTTGTTGGGCAATTCTTACTCGATGCGTGGTTATTACGAGGGCCGCTATCGTGATAAACATAAAATGGAAGGGCAGATAGAATTACGCCAACATATTTGGAAACGTAATGGTATAGTGGCTTGGATTGGTGCAGGAACGGTGTTTAACAAGTTCAGTGCGTTGCGTGTCAATCGCGTTTTGCCTAATTATGGTATCGGATACCGTTGGGAATTTAAAAAGAATGTGAATGTTCGCCTCGATTATGGGTTTGGAAAGAACGGACAATCGGGGTTCTTATTTAATATAAATGAAGCGTTTTAAAGAGATCTATCAATGGTGTTGTGAGCCGAGACAATTATTTTTTCTGTTTATAATTGTATTAGCTATTCCTAATGTGGCATTGTTCTTCACAGAGCAAATGCCTTTATTGGTACGTATATGTAATATTATTTTGCCGGTATCGGTATATTGGATGGTGATGACGCTGAGCCGGAAACCCGGAAAGATAATATGGATATTGTTTCCCTTTGTTTTCTTTGCTGCTTTTCAATTGGTTTTGCTTTATCTTTTCGGACAGTCCATTATAGCAGTCGATATGTTTTTGAATTTGCTGACAACCAATTCCGGTGAGGCTATGGAGCTTCTAGATAACTTGTTGCCTGCTGTGATTGGCGTATTTGTGGTATATTTGCCCACTTTGGCTTTGGGTATTGTTTCGATAACAGGGAATAAGAAACTGGATCAATACTTTATATATCGCCAGCGGAGATATGCCCGGATGACAATGGGAGTAGGAGTCATCCTGACCGCATTGTGCTATGCAGACCATGAGGATTATGCATTGAAACTCGATATGTATCCGGTCAACGTATGCTATAATCTGACTTTGGCAATAGAGCGTGCCGGTGAAACAGCCGGTTATCAAGAGAGTTCAAAGGAGTTTACTTTTGGTGCACAAGCCACACACGATAAAGATGAGGCAGAGATATATGTGTTGGTAGTGGGAGAAACTGCAAGGGCTTGTAACTTTGGGCTGTATGGGTATGAACGGAATACCACTCCGCTGTTGGATAAAACAGAAGGCTTGGTCGCATTTACAGATGTACTTACCCAATCAAATACAACGCATAAAAGTGTGCCAATGCTCCTTTCGGGAGCTTCTGCTGAAAATTACAATCGTATTTATCGGGAAAAGGGTATCATTACTGCTTTTAAAGAAGCAGGGTTTCATACAGCTTTTTTTTCCAATCAGCGGCCTAATCATTCTTTTATTGATTTCTTCGGAATGGAGGCGGATGAATGGAAATTTATAAAAGAAGATGCACCTGAGGAAACGAATATATCAGATGATGAATTATTGAAGTTAGTGGATAAACAACTAAATGACGGACATCGGAAATTGTTTATCGTGCTGCACATGTATGGTTCCCATTTTAATTATAAAGAACGTTATCCTTCGGATATGGCAGTGTTCAGGCCGGATAGCCTGACCGATGCGAAATATGAGAACCGTGAATATTTATTGAATGCGTACGATAACACAATCTGTTATACAGACGGCTTCTTGGCGTCACTGATTGAAATGTTGCAACGCACGAATGCTTCATCGGCTATGCTTTATACTTCCGATCATGGAGAGGATATTTTTGATGATGACCGGAAACTGTTTTTGCATGCGTCTCCGGTACCTTCATACTATCAGTTGCATGTTCCGTTCCTGATTTGGATGTCTGAGGCGTATCGTAAAGGATATCCTGTTCAATATGAGGCTGTGTGTATGAATCGTGAAAAGCCGGTGGCAGGGAATGCATCTGTTTTTCATTCAATGTTGTCGTTGGGTGGCATACAAACCGATTATAAAGAAGATAGTTTGTCTGTCGCCAGTAAGCGGTATGTCACTCGCCCCCGTTATTACTTAAATGACCATAATCTTCCTAAACTTTTAGATAAAATAGGATTGAAGGAGAAAGATATTAAACAACTTGAACAAAGAAAAATGATGTATCCATGATAGATGGAGGTGTGTCAAAATCATAAAGTTATCCTTCTATTGTTATTGACGCAAAACGATAAATCTTTTCATTTTGACACATCCTCATACAAAGTCTGCTTTCGTGCTTTTAAATTTTATCAAGTGCCTGTTCCAAATCGGCCAGCAGGTCATCAATATGTTCTGTTCCGATGGATAACCGTACTGTTCCCGGATAAATCTCCTGTTCTTTAAGTTCTTGCTCATTTAGCTGTGAATGAGTTGTGCTTGCCGGATGGATAACAAGTGATTTTACATCGGCCACATTAGCCAGTAAAGAGAATATTTCGAGGCTGTCTATAAACTTATGGGCCTCTGTTTGCCCTCCTTGCACTTCAATTGTAAAGATAGAGCTGCCTCCATGAGGGAAGTAGCGGTTGTATAAAGCATGGTCGGGATGTTCAGGCAGTGACGGATGATTTACTTTTTTTACTTTAGGATGTCTATTTAGGAATTCCACCACTTTCAGTGCATTTTCTACATGACGCTCTACACGTAGAGAAAGAGTTTCCAGGCCTTGCAGTAGGATAAAGGCATTGAATGGGCTGATGGCTGCTCCTGTATCTCGTAATAAAATGGCACGGATACGAGTGGCATAAGCCGCTGCTCCTGCCGCATCGATAAAACGGATTCCATGATAACTGGCATCGGGTTCGGTCAGTTGTGGAAATTTTCCTGAAGTTGCCCAGTCAAATTTACCGGAATCTACAATGACTCCTCCTAAAGAAGTACCGTGTCCGCCAATAAACTTAGTTGCCGAATGTACCACAATGTCTGCTCCATGTTCTATGGGTCGGATGAGGTAAGGAGTTCCGAAAGTATTGTCTACAATCAAAGGAATCTGATGACGGTGTGCAATATCTGCTACAGCTTCTATATCGATAATATTAGAATGGGGATTGCCCAAACTCTCGATGAACAGTGCTTTCGTGTTTTCCTGAATTGCATTTTCAAAATTGGATAAGTCATTCGGGTCGACAAAGGTGGTGGTTATACCATAGTCGGGTAGGGTATGCGCCAGCAAATTATAACTTCCTCCATAAATTGTTTTGGCGGCAACGATATGGTCACCGGCACGAGTGATGTTCTGAAATGCGTAGGTAATAGCAGCTGCACCCGAAGCTACCGCAAGTCCGGCTACTCCTCCTTCTAACGCTGCTACACGTTGTTCAAAGACTCCTTGAGTGGAATTGGTCAGACGTCCATAGATATTCCCCGGATCCTGTAAGCCGAATCGTGCTGCTGCATGAGCTGAGTTGTGAAATACATAAGAAGTGGTTTGGTAGATGGGGACTGCACGCGCATCTGTTGCTACATCGGGCTGTTCTTGTCCTACATGGAGTTGTAATGTTTCAAAATGTAATCTCTTAGTTGCCATAGTTGTATTCTTTTTAGTTAAACTGATGATTGATTTATTGGCTGCAAAGTTATAATTGATGGTAATATCGAACAATATATTGTGGAAAAATGGAAAATATATCTATATTTGTTGTGATATATAGAATAAAATTATTGTTTTACTGTTGGATGTCATACTTTAAAAGAATATTGCACTATGGATACATTGGATAAAACAGATTTGCAGATACTTCGTACATTGCAAGAAAACGCACGACTTACCACTAAAGAACTGGCTGCACGCGTCAGTCTGTCTTCTACTCCGGTATTTGAACGACTCAAGCGTCTTGAAAGTGGGGGATACATTAAAAAGTATATAGCAGTGCTTGATGCAGAAAAACTGAATCAAGGTTTTGTGGTATTTTGTAGTGTGAAACTCAGGAGGCTTAATCGGGATATTGCAGCTGAGTTTACCCGTATGATACAAGGTATTCCTGAAGTGACGGAATGCTATAATATTTCGGGAAGTTATGATTATCTGCTCAAGATACATGCCCCCAATATGAAATATTATCAGGAGTTTATATTAAATGTCTTGGGAACCATAGATAGTCTGGGTTCGCTGGAGAGTACATTTGTGATGGATGAAGTGAAGCATGAGTATGGAATACATATATAAAAAGAAAAACACGTTCGTATGTGTGGGGTTACACGTTAGTATGTATAAGTTAATACGTTAGTACGTGTGAGGCTATACATACGTATGTATAAGGTCACACGTACTAACGTGTAGAAAGTTGCTTTTATTTCTTTTCACCTACGGTCTTCAACATTTCCTGTACGGCTGCTTCCAACTGTTGGTCTTCTCCTGTGAGTGCCTTTTCGGGAGCATTATACACTTCAATGTGAGGTGTAAGCAATTGGTTTTCGGCATATTGTCCGCGCATATCCATACAGCCTACCTGCGGAATACCGAATACAATAGTTGGATCAATCTGTGTTTCCCACCATACGGCAGTCATGGTTCCCGGAACGGGCGCACCAATCAGTTTACCGATTTTCAGTTCTTTATATACCCATGGGAAACCGTGTGCATTGCTGTAATTATCCTCGCAAATCAATACACAGGAAGGTTTGAGCCATTTATTGAATGGATCACTACCGATATATTGTCCGCGTGGAACAAAGCGCTGATATTCTTTACCACTCAATAAGGTAGCCAAATCATCGTGCAGCCAACCGCCTCCGTTGTGGCGTGTGTCTACAATTACGGCTTCTTTATTGCGGCAACGTCCGAGCAATTCGCTGTATACTTCACGGAAACTTTGGCTGTCCATACCTCTGACGTGTACGTAGCCTATACGACCGTTCGACAGCTTATCCACATTCTTACGGCAGCGTTCTACCCAGCGTTTGTAAAGCAGATTGCTCTGTTCGCCACTACTGATGGCTTTGATGGTCACGTCAAATCGTTTTCCATTGGCAGGATTATACATGGCAAGCAATACCTTTCGACCGGCTTTACCTTCCAGTAGCGGGAAATAATCCCGGCCTTTTAAAATCGGTTTGCCATCTATCTTTTCAATGATACATCCCGGAGTAACGTCAGTTTTCTTGATGGCAAAGGGTCCTTTGGCCAATATCTCTTTTATCTTCAAGCCGTCTCCATTGTAAGTCTCGTCATAGAATACACCTAAAGCGGCTGTGGAAAGAGAGGCCCCTGAACCATAATAACGGGCACCGGTATGAGAACCGTTCAGCTCGCCTAACAATTCACTTAACATCTCTTGGAAATCATAGTTGTTATTGATGTAAGGCAAGAAGCGTGAATAGGCTTCACGATAACCCTTCCAATCTACCCCGTGCAGGTCTTTTACATAGAATTTATCTTCTACTTGTTGCCATACGTGGTTGAAGATATATTCGCGTTCGCCGTATGGTTGATAATCGAAGAAAGCTTCAAATTCAACTGTTTTAGGCTCTCCGGTACTTACGCTGACTTTTTTGATGCCTCCGCCTGTGCATAGGAATACATTTTCACCTTTTTTGTCGGGATACATGGCACCGCCACCGACAGATTTCATCACAATCTTCGTCTTATTCTCTTTTAAGTCATGTTCCCATAAATCATATCCGCCTTCAAAAGCAGCCTGATAATATAGTTTATCTCCTTTCGGTGTGAGAACAGCATCTCCCAAATGAGAAGAGTTGACAGTCAGGCGGACAATTCGGTCTCGACAGTTTTCGAGGTCGAAAACCAAAGGTTTGACTTCTTCTTTCTTTTCATCTTTCTTTGTGTCTTTTTTATCGTCTTTCTTCTTGCCGGTCTTCTCGTCTTTTTTCTCTTTATCATCCTCTTTTTTCTTGCTTTCGTCGATAAGGGCAAGCTCTTCTTTATTCATACGGAAACGTTCGTATGCGTCAAGGTCGAAGAACATGATGTAAACATCCGCTTCAGCTCCCCAACTGCCGTGGCTGCGGTATCCGGCACGGTCGCTATACCACATCATTGCTTTTCCGTCGAGCACCCATTTGGCATTCGTGTCTGTATAGCCGCTTTCGGTCAGGTTATGGATTTCTCCGTTGCCTGATGCGTTAACCAAAGCCACATCTTGGTTGTTCCATCCACCTATGCCAATATAGTTGGTGAGAATCCATTTGCTATCCGGACTCCATTGATACCATTGATCACCGTCACTGTATGAATATTCAAACTTACCGTCCATTACAGTGCGGACATCTTTACTTTTCAAGTTAAGCACACGAATCGTGGTACGGTCTTCCAAAAACGCTATTTCTTTACCATCAGGACTGAATTGGGGTTGGAAAGAAGCAATGGCTGAACCGGTCAGTTTCTCCTCTTTAATATCTGTAGCATAAGTGAATTGTTTCTCTTCTTTTTTGTTCAGGCTTGCCTGATAAATTTGCCACAAACCGTTTCTTTCCGAAGCATACACGATACTTCTTCCATCGGGAGCGAAGTTGATGTCGCGTTCTTGTTCCGGAGTATTGGTGATTTGTTTTGTTGTCTTATATTCCACTGAAGTGACGTAAACATCGCCGCGCAGAATGAATGCTACTTCTTTAGCATCGGGAGACAGAGCTATTTCTGTTGCACCGTTTCGTCTGATTTGGCGAATCAGGTCTTTGTCATTTTTGTCCGTTAAGATGGATATTTGTACTTTCCGAGGTTCGGTTCCTTCTTTTATTGTATAGATTTCTCCATCATATCCGTAGCAGAGTGTGCCGTTGTCGGCAGCAGTAAGGAAACGGACCGGGTGCTTGGTATGGTGGGTGAGCTGGGTGGAACTTGTTCCATCCAGTGCACGTTTGAATACATTGAATGAACCTTTTTCTTCACTCAGATAATAGAATGACTTTCCGTCCGAAGCCCATACAGGAGTACGGTCTTCACCATTAAAAGAGGTTAGCTTGCGATAGCTGCGTTTTCCGTCCAATGAACACAGCCAGATGTCGCGTGTGATAGAAGAAGTGTGATGCTTGCGCCAGGGATCTTCGTAACCTTTCTTATCATGGTAGAGTAAAGCATTGCCGGTTTTGTTGATGCTGATATCTTCCATAGGCATGGAGGAGAACATGACCGGACGGTCGCCTGTAGTGCTAACTTCATATACCTGTTGGAATTGTCCTGATGGAAATTGGGCATCTTCGGCTGACGGCATTACATTTGCCAGAAACAGGATATGGTCTGCATCCTTGAATGCTACGGGTGTTTCGTTGCCGGAGTGAGTGGTTAATCTTTTTGGGATACCTCCCTCTCTGTCTACCACGAATATATCCATACTGCCCATGCGGTCGGAAGCAAATGCGATTTGTTTTCCATCGGGGCTCCACACCGGATGAGTGTCGTGCGCTGCATTGGTTGTAATCTGTGCAGCTTTGCCTCCGTTGACCGGTACTGTGTAAATGTCTCCTTTATAAGTAAATGCGATGGAAGTTCCATCAGGTGAAATGGCACAATAACGCATCCACAACGGATTGTCTTGTGCATGTGCAGATAATGCCAGCATAAAAGCTGCCACTCCCAGTAGTTGTCTTTTCATTTGATTTGTTTAATAGGTATGTTAATTTATAGATTTTCTATTTCTTCTTTTTGGTGAAGTAACTTCTTACTTTCCGCATTATTTTGATGCCGGTCATTACTCCGTCATAAACGGCTATTCCGGTATTTACATGTTGCATAATCCCTTCTATACCACCCTTATTTTCTTCAGGTACAAATAATTCGCGCAAAGTTTCGGTTATTTGTGTCTTCGCTTTGAGCACTTCCTCCCGTTTTTCGGCTTTTCGCCGGGCTATCTCTTCCAGGGTGATAATCGGTGTATGTTTAGAATCGTTGTTGTTCATAATCAGTCATCGTTTAAAAGCAGATTGGCGAGAAAGTTAACCATAGGTTGCATAATCAAACGTTTACGGAAGAATATGATTAATATAATCAGTAGGATGATACATCCGGTGATGATGCCGTAACTAACCATCAATCCGCCTACATGAGGAGCCAATACATAAGCTAATGTAAAAGAAAGGTAGAAGAGGGCAATGATACCTAGAATAACCAATACCAATACCAGAATCAGAGAGGATACCAATATGGTCAGCTTTTCTACTAAATGCAGTTTTACATAATCTTTTTGCAGCTCTGCATATTTTTTCAGTTCTACAAAGAGTTGTTGCAGGTTGTCTATATTCTTATCGTTTGCAAACATTCGCTGTTGTTTTTTACATTAAATATTGCCATTTATGTGTGTATGATGGCTGTGTGTCAATCGGTAAAGAGGTAAAATGAAGAATCCATAGACATATAATATATGTATATAGATTCTTCAATTTTGTTTAGAATGACAAGGTAAGTTGTATGATACCTTATTATTCTTTTACTTCTGCAGCAATTTCATCTACCAAGTCTTCCATTTCGGTACGGCTCAGTTTGATACCTCTTTTACGCAAAGCGTCAACAATTTTATTACGAGTATCTTCTCCTCTTTCGGGAGCAAATAAAACTCCGGCTGCTGCACCTACAACGGCTCCGCCCAGAAATGCAGCTAAAATACTTAAACTTTTCATAGTCTTATTAATTTTTGAACATTACAAAACTAACAAATAAAATTGAAAGTTGTTGCTATTTGGGGATGTTTCTTAGTAAGAAATTGACGATTATAGGCTGATTAACTTAATTTAACTGCGTATTAGATGTGAATGCTGTTGATATATTGCTACTTTTGCAACAATTATTATAGGATTAAACTAGAGTATTAATTTATAAAGATGGAATAATCATGAAAAAATTAGTTGTGTTGGGTATGGGATTGTGCGTAGCTTTGGCATTCTCCTCTTGTAAATCAAGCGAAAGCGCTTACAAAAAAGCATACGAAAAGGCAAAACAACAGGAATTGGCTGAGGCTCCTGCTGCAGCCGAAGAGGTAGAGGCTGCTCCTGTAGTAGCTGCTCCTGTTGCAACTGCACCTGCTCCTGCTCCGGTAGCCGGCCCGGTTCGTGAAGAAAAAGTGGAGCTGGTTTCAGGTGATGGTTTGAAGGCTTATAGTGTTGTTTGTGGAAGCTTTGGCGTAAAAGCAAATGCTGAAGGTCTGAAACAATATCTGGACGGGCAGGGTTATAGTGCTAAAGTGGTTTACAACCCCGAAAGAAACATGTATCGTGTAATTGCAGTTTCTTTTGATGACCGCGCACAAGCTACACAAGCTAAAGAAGAATTTAAAGCGAAATATCCTAACCGTGACGACTTCCAGAAGGCATGGTTACTTTATAGAGTATATTAATAATTTCTTTTTGGTAAATTAAGAAGAAAATATAGTCTATTCTTCTTTATTAAAAGTGGTAACTGCGAAGTTGCCGCTTTTTTTTATAACTTTGTTAATTCTAAAACAACAATAAAAACTAGTTGGATATGAAGTATTACAGTAGAATGTCATTGCTTGCTTTGCTGGCTGTCATACCGTTTAATGGTTTCTCTCAAGAAAGAGAAGTTCCTATTAAATATGGTGATATGGAACAATGGGTGACACGTAAGATTCATGAGTCATCGATTATAGGTGGAAATACCAGACTTCTTTATGAGATAGCTCCGACTCAGGAGGTTGATGGTAATGTGGCTTATGAAAATATGGGAGGGTCTCCTTGGGGGACATCCAATGTGATGGCGAAGGTGATGGGGATTGTCAAAACTAATAACACGGTATATAAGGAAAAACGTTATCATGGCTATTGTGCCCGCTTGGAGACGCATATTGAAAGAATGAAAGTGCTGGGCATGGTCAATATAACCGTATTGGCTGCCGGAGCCATTTATTTGGGTGATATGAAAGAGCCTATTACGAGTACGAAAGAAGGGGTGAAAAACATGAATTGGGGCATACCGTTTACAGAAAAGCCCAAAGCGCTTCGTTATGATTATAAAGTTAAAATGTCCGGTGAGAAAAATCGTATCCGTTTGACGGGCTTTAGCAAAAAAGAAGTAGTGAAAGGTCAGGACTGTGCTATTACTGTATTTTATCTTCAAAAGCGTACAGAGGATGCTCAAGGGAATATCACAGCAAAACGAGTGGGGACGATGGTTGTGAAGTATGACAAGGATTCTGAAGGATGGGAAAATGATGCTACTTATGAGATTCTATATGGTGATATAACCCAAGACCCTCGATATAATCCTGAGTTTATGGGATTGAGATCGGTTGGTTATGCCCGTAACAGTAAAGGGGAGAGTGTCCTTGTTAAAGAAACGGGATGGGCTTCACCTGATGAAAAACCTACACACATGCTATTGCAGTTCTCTTCAAGTCACGGTGGAGCATATGTAGGTTCTCCCGGAAATACTTTTTGGGTAGATAATGTGAAGCTGGTCTATTGATAAGGCTTTTTCTATAATTTATCTTTATATATCAGACAGGTATGGAATAAATTTGTATTTTTGTGCTCAATATGAGTAGAATATTAGCAATAGATTATGGTAAAAAGCGTACGGGAGTGGCGGTTACAGACATTTTGCAGATTATTGCGAATGGCCTGACTACTGTTCCCACCCATCAGTTAATGGACTTTATTCTGAAGTATGTGGAGAGTGAACCGGTAGAAAGAATTATTGTAGGGCATCCCAAGCAAATGAATAATCAGGAATCTGAGAATATGCGTAACATTGTTCCGTTCATTAATCAGTTAAAGAAAAAACTTCCCAATATACCTGTCGAACTGGTTGATGAACGGTTCACTTCTGTTTTGGCGCATCAGGCCATGCTGGATGGCGGACTCAAGAAAAAAAATAGACAGAATAAAGCCTTGGTTGATGAAATCAGTGCTACCATTATTTTACAATCCTATTTGGAATCAAAGAAATATATAAAATAAAAGAGAAATGATATTACCAATTTATGTTTATGGACAACCGGTATTGCGCAAAGAAGCGGAAGATATTACACCGGATTATCCTAATTTGAAAGAGTTAATTGAAAATATGTTTGAGACAATGGGACGTGCAGACGGAGTGGGGCTTGCAGCTCCTCAAGTGGGACTTCCCATTCGTGTGGTTACGATAGACCTTGATGTAATGTCGGATGAATATCCTGAACTGAAAGGTTTTCGTCATGCATACATCAACCCGCATATCATAGAAGTGGGTGAAGAGGAAGTTTCGATGGAGGAAGGATGTTTGAGTCTTCCCGGTATCCATGAAGCAGTAAAGCGTCCGGACCGTATTCATGTCACTTATCTGGATGAAGATTTGAAAGAACATGATGAGTGGGTGGAAGGTTATCCGGCACGTGTGATGCAACATGAATTCGACCATTTGGATGGTAAGATGTTTATCGACCACCTTTCTACGCTGCGTAAGCAGATGATAAAAGGCAAGTTGGGCGCTATGCTGAAAGGCAAGGCACGTTGCTCTTATAAGGTGAAAACTTTGAAATAAGATGATAAAACGGATTCTGTACCTATATATATTAATAATGTGTCCCGGTCTGGCTTTTGCCCAGATTAATACGGACCGTGTAATGGCAATTGGACGCAATGCTCTCTATTTTGAGGATTATGTCCTTTCCATTCAGTATTTTAATCAGGTAGTCAATGCGAAACCTTACTTGGCTGATCCTTACTTTTATCGGGGGCTGGCTAAGATAAACCTTGATGACTTTCAAGGTGCGGAAAGCGATTGCTCGGAAGCTATAGAACGGAATCCGTTTGTAGTCAGCGCTTATCAGGTGCGGGGATTGGCACGTATCCGTCAGGATAACTATGCCGGTGCCATTGAAGATTATATGAAAGCACTGGAGTTTGATCCCGAAAATATAGGTGCATGGCACAATATGGCTTTGTGTAAAATAAAGCAGGGAGATTACTCGGGCGCAAAGAATGACTTGGATCGATTAATCACCATCTCTCCGCGTTACACAAAGGCATATTTGATGCGTGGGGAAGTCGATTTGAAACAAAAAGATACGATTGCTGCCGAGAAGGATTTCGGGCATGCCATCGAGATAGACCGTTATGATCCGGATACATGGGCGAGCCGTGCGATTCTCAGACTTCAGCAACAGAAATATAAAGATGCCGAAGCCGATTTTGACCATGCTATTCATCTTTCGACACGTAATGCAGGTGTATATATCAATCGTGCTTTGGCGCGTTATCATCAGAAAAACCTGAGAGGCGCAATGAGTGATTACGATATTGCTCTTGAAATAGATCCGAATAACTTTATCGGTCATTATAACCGAGGCTTGCTACGTGCCCAGGTAGGTGATGACAATCGTGCCATCGAGGACTTTGATTTTGTTATCAATATGGAACCTGACAATATGATGGCTATCTTCAATCGCGGTTTGCTTCGTGACCAGACGGGGGATTATAAAGGGGCGATTAAGGATTATTCTACGGTGATAAATGAATATCCTAACTTTGTGATTGGTTATCAGTATAGAGCTCAGGCGCGCAAGAAGGTGGGAGATATAAAAGGAGCTGATGCCGATGAGTTTAAAGTTCTCAAAGCTCAGTTGGATAAACAAAACGGTGTAAGTCAGAATAATCAGACAGCGGATAATTCGGAGAGCGGAAACCGTACACGCAAGAAGTCTGATAAAAATATGAACAATTATCGAAAGATTGTAGTTGCCGATAACGAAGAAGGTGAAGAAAAGTATAAAAGTGAATATCGCGGACGTGTACAGGATAAGAACGTGACCATTGTTCCGCAACCTATGTTCGTGCTTACTTATTATGAAAAACATAATGATGTGAAGCGTCAGGTTAACTATCATAAATATATAGAAGAGCTGAACTCAAACAAGGTATTGCCTGAACGTTTGCTTATCACGAATGAGGAAGCACCATTGACGGAAGAACAAGTGAAAAAACATTTTGCATCCATCGACGAGCAGTCGGCTGCTATTGTAGCCAGTCCGAATGATGTGACGAAGCGCTTTGCACGTTCTTTGGACTTCTATCTTGTGCAAGACTTTGACAATGCCATCGAGGATTTGAATCAGGCTGTTATGTGCGAAAGCAAATTCTTCCCGGCTTACTTCAACCGTGCTTTGATTCGTTTCAAACAGCTGGAGTATCAAAAGGTGGCGAAAGAATACAATGACAAAAATGCGGAAGAACAGAAGACCAAGACCGGTGATTATGAAATGGTGAAACGCGATTTGGATAAAGTGATAGAGTTAGCTCCCGATTTTGTCTACGCTTACTATAACAGAGGCAATGTGCTTTCGTCACTGAAAGATTACCGTGCTGCCATTGTCGATTATGACAAGGCGATAGAACTGGATTCCAAATTTGCCGAAGCATATTATAATCGCGGATTAACCCATATCTATTTGGGTAATAACCGTCAAGGAATTCAAGATTTGAGTAAAGCCGGTGAGTTAGGCTTATTCTCTGCGTACAATATTATTAAACGTTTCACAGAGAGAAAAGAATAACATTTTTTTGCAAAAAAGAGAGGAAGTCAAAAAGAATTCGTTATTTTTGCATCCTCAAGGAAGAATTAAACGTAATAATTATGATAAAGATAACATTCCCCGACGGCTCTGTTCGTGAATACAACGAAGGAGTAACAGGTCTGCAGATTGCAGAAAGTATCAGTTCACGCCTGGCGCAAGATGTTTTGGCTTGCGGTGTGAATGGCGAGACTATTGACTTGTCACGTCCTATCAATGAAGATGCAAACTTTGTTCTTTATAAATGGGAAGATGAACAAGGTAAACATGCTTTTTGGCATACAAGTGCTCACTTGCTGGCAGAAGCATTGCAAGAACTTTATCCGGGTATTCAGTTTGGTATCGGTCCGGCTATCGAAAATGGTTTCTATTATGATGTAGATTCGGGAGAAGCTACCATTAAGGACTCGGATTTGCCCGTTATCGAAGCAAAGATGGCTGAACTGGCAGCAAAGAAAGAGACTTTGGTGCGTGAAAGTATTGCCAAAGAAGACGCTTTGAAGAAATTTGGAGAAAGAGGTGAGACATATAAATGTGAATTGATTTCCGAACTGGAAGATGGTCACATTACTACTTATACACAAGGTGCGTTTACTGACCTTTGCCGTGGTCCTCACTTGGTGTCTACTGCACCTATCAAAGCTATTAAGTTGCTTTCGGTAGCCGGTGCTTATTGGAGAGGGCAGGAAGACCGCAAACAAATGACGCGTATTTATGGAATTACTTTCCCAAAGAAAAAGATGCTGGACGAATATCTGGCAATGTTGGAAGAAGCCAAAAAACGCGACCATCGCAAGATAGGTAAAGAAATGGATTTGTTCATGTTTACGGATATGGTAGGTAAGGGACTTCCCATGTGGTTGCCGAAAGGTACTGCACTGCGCATCCGTTTGCAGGATTTCTTGCGCCGTATCCAGGCTCGTTACGACTATCAGGAAGTAATGTGTCCGCCTATCGGAAACAAGAATCTGTATATCACTTCCGGTCACTATGCCAAGTATGGTAAAGATTCATTCCAACCTATCCATACACCGGAAGAAGGAGAAGAATACTTCTTGAAACCGATGAACTGTCCTCATCACTGTATGATATACAAGAACTCCCCGCGTTCTTATAAGGACTTGCCTTTGCGTATTGCAGAATTCGGAACCGTATGCCGTTACGAACAGAGCGGCGAGTTGCACGGGTTGACTCGTGTGCGCAGCTTTACACAAGATGATGCTCACTTGTTCTGCCGTCCCGACCAGGTGAAGGAAGAATTCCTCCGCGTGATGGACATCATCAATATTGTGTTCAAGTCCATGAACTTTGAAAACGTAGAAGCTCAGATTTCTTTGCGTGACAAAGTGAACCGTGAAAAATATATCGGTAGTGACGAGAATTGGGAAAAGGCTGAACAGGCTATTATTGAAGCTTGTGAGGAAAAGGGATTGACTGCAAAGATAGAATATGGTGAAGCCGCATTCTATGGACCTAAGCTGGACTTCATGGTAAAAGATGCTATCGGTCGCCGTTGGCAGTTGGGTACCATTCAGGTAGACTATAACTTGCCGGAACGTTTCCAATTGGAATATATGGGCTCTGATAACCAAAAGCATCGTCCGGTAATGATTCACCGCGCACCTTTCGGTTCAATGGAACGCTTTGTAGCAGTGTTGATTGAGCATACAGCCGGAAAATTCCCCTTGTGGCTTACTCCCGAACAAGTCGTTATCCTGCCTATAGCGGATAAGTTCAATGACTATGCCGAGCAGGTGAAAGCCGAGTTGAGAAAATACGATATCCGCGCTATTGTGGACGGTCGTAACGAAAAGATTGGCCGTAAAATTCGTGACAATGAAATGAAGCGCATTCCTTACCTGCTGATTGTAGGTGAAAAAGAAGCGGCTAACGGTGAAGTTTCGGTTCGCAGACAGGGCGAAGGCGATAAAGGAACCATGAAAATTGAAGAATTCGGAAAAAATATTGCCGAAGAAGTTTCTAATATGATAAATAAATGGTAACTTTGCAGCCGTTTGCAAAAGAGCGCATTGTTAAACCTTTATGTATTCTTTTGCGTTAAGATAAAGAAATACTAATTAAAATAAGAAGAAACAAACAGGAACTAAAAGTTTTTTAATGAAGAATGACAGTTTAAAAGGGCAACACAGAATCAATGAACAGATTCGTGCCAAAGAAGTCCGCATAGTGGGCGATGATGTAGAACCGGCAGTATATCCGATAGCTCAGGCATTAAAGATGGCTGAAGAGCATGAAGCCGATTTAGTTGAAATTTCACCCAATGCTGTTCCTCCGGTTTGTAGAATTATTGATTATTCTAAATTTCTTTATCAATTAAAGAAACGTCAAAAGGAACAAAAGGCTAAACAAGTAAAAGTAAACGTAAAAGAAATCCGTTTCGGACCTCAGACAGATGACCATGATTATAACTTTAAGTTGAAACATGCCATCGGTTTTCTGCAGGATGGAGATAAAGTTAAAGCTTACGTATTCTTCAAAGGTCGTTCCATTCTTTTTAAGGAACAGGGAGAAGTGTTATTACTTCGTTTTGCCAATGACCTGGAAGAATATGCCAAGGTAGAGCAGATGCCATTGTTGGAAGGTAAGAGAATGACAATTTCTTTGGCTCCGAAGAAAGCAGGCTCTCCTAAAAAAGCTGATGCTCCAAAGAAAGCGGAAGGAACACAAGAATAAAAAGAGTGCGTAACGCGCCGGTATAGTGCGTTACCACCTTATTTGAATAATAATTATTTAAAATTAAAACAAGATGCCAAAGATCAAGACTAACTCCGGTTCTAAAAAAAGATTCGCTCTTACCGGAACAGGTAAAATCAAGAGAAAGCACGCTTTTCACAGTCACATTCTGACTAAGAAAACTAAAAAGCAAAAAAGAAACCTTGTACATTCAGGCTTAGTAGCTAATGCTAACTTGGATCAGGTGAAAGAACTTCTTTGCATGAAGTAATCTAAAGAAAAAAGCGTAATCGTATTATTTTAAGTATTAACCGAATGTCTTTAGCTTTAAGTTCGCTGTGTGAAACAGGGGCGCTAACATTCAAAAAGAATTAAAACTATGCCAAGATCAGTAAATCATGTTGCTTCAAAAGCAAGAAGAAAGAAAATTTTAGGTCTTACCAAAGGTTATTTTGGTGCAAGAAAGAATGTATGGACAGTAGCAAAAAACACTTGGGAAAAGGGTTTGACCTACGCATACCGTGACCGTAAGAACAAGAAACGCAATTTCCGTGCTTTGTGGATTCAGCGTATCAATGCTGCTGCTCGTCTGGAAGGAATGTCTTATTCTAAATTGATGGGTGCATTGCATAAAGCAGGTATTGAAATCAACCGCAAAGTGTTGGCTGATTTAGCTATGAATCATCCGGAAGCATTTAAGGCTGTTGTTGCTAAAGCAAAAGCTGCTTAAATATAACTGTCGGTAAGATTGTTATTACAAGACATATTATAATTAAAGAGTCATCTCATAAGAGGTGGCTCTTTTTTTATTTTTATATGTGACAGGGAGAATCAGTTCCCGACTATGGTAAATAGAGATGAATAGCCAATCAATCGGAATGACAGACAGTTACTATATTCCTTATGAATTTTAACAAAGAAAATTCTTCTTACTCTTGGTTATATCATAAAAAGGCTGTATATTTGTCATACAGAAAGAGATGAAAAGCGAGCCGCATTAGTTGGATTGGGAAACTCATCAAACTAATCTGAAAACCGAGACATAGCTTCATCTTCCAATGGCGGGCCACGCCTTCGGGTAGCATTTATGCCGGTGGATTACAAAGGGAGAGAGCACTCAAAACCTGTCATTCGGAGTTTCATCGCATCACTGGTGCGGCTTCATTATAAGGCGATGCTAATTCAAAAGATTAGCATCGCTTCTTTTTTATAAAATAAATGGTCTGAAAGATTAATGTAAACGCTTATGATATTTTATTTTTCCGGTACGGGAAATTCGGCTTGGGTTGCCCGGCAAATTGCAAAAGCTCAGCAAGAAGAGTTGTTGGCCATTGCTGAAGAAATAAATAAAAATAAAGAGTATGCCTTAAAAGACGGTGAGAAAGTCGGCTTTGTTTTCCCTGTGTATGCATGGGGGCCTCCCGGAATAGTGCTTCGTTTTATCCGTCAATTAAAGATGAAGAATCCGGAGTATCTTTTTTTTGTTTGCACCTGTGGAGATGATACGGGGCGTACTGCCCAGGTTTTTTCATCTGCTGTTCGGAGAAAAGGATGGCACTGCGTGGCAGGCTACTCTGTTACGATGCCCAATACTTATGTTTCCTTACCGGGATTTGATGTTGATGCCGAGGATGTGGAGGAACAGAAAGTACAGAATGCAATGGCACGTCTTGACTTTATCAATGGCGAACTGGCCGGTAGGATACACATGAAACATTTCAATTGCCACGAAGGAGCGTTGCCGTTTACCAAGACATATCTACTTAGACCGCTTTTCAATACCTTTTTAATGTCTCCCAAACCTTTTTATGCAACGGATGCCTGCATTGCTTGTAAAAAATGCGAGAAAGTTTGTCCGGTACATAATATAGAAGTAACCGATAAGCCTCAATGGGGCAATAACTGCACCCAATGTTTGGGATGCTATCATATTTGTCCTTTGCACGCGGTGCAATATGGTAAGGCAACACGTGCTAAAGGGCAATATAAAAGATTCTTAAAGAAGTAGGGCGGTTTTTATTTTATCCTTCTTTTATTAAGCTCCTGTTGGTATCGACGGGCATTTGCCATGTGCTGTGACAGCGTAGCAGCAAAGTTATGAGTACCCGAAAAGTCCTCTTTGGCACACATATAAATGAAATTGTGGTGCGTATAATTCAATACACTTTCCAATCCCTGAATAGACGGTATGCGTATCGGTCCGGGAGGGAGGCCGGCGTATTTGTAAGTATTATAAGGAGAATCGACAGCCAGATGCTTGTTGAGGATACGTTTTAATCCGAACTCCTGCAACCCGAACTTCACGGTGGGATCTGCTTGCAGCAACATACCCTTGTTCAAGCGATTAATGTAAAGTCCGGCAACCATCGGCTTTTCCGCGTTGTTGGCCGTTTCTTCTTCCACTATGGAGGCAAGTGTTGCCACTTCTTCGGGCGAGAGACCGATATTTGCTGCTTTGCCCCGTCTTTCCTTGTTCCAAAAGGCAGCATGCTCTTTCTGCATACGTTTCATAAAAGCGTCAGCACTCATGTTCCAATACACTTCGTATGTATTGGGAATGAAAAGGGCAGGGAGGGTCTCTTTGGTATATCCCATTTGAGTATAATAACTGCTGTCGGCAAGTAATCGGGCTATTTCCACAGAATCAATCATGAGCTGGCGGGCGACAGTGCGTGCCAGTCTGTCCAAGGTGCGTACGCCGGGGATGGTGAGATTGACCGGAGTCTGATATCCCATCGAAAGGCGGCGATAAAGATAGCGCATATTGTCTTCAGGACGGATGGCATACCGTCCTGTGCGTATGTTTTCTCCGTAATTTCCTCTTTCTGCCTGGAATTTGAAGCCATACATGGTTTTAGGATGTCCTGTCGACTCTATTTTGCTATAAATGGAATCCAAATTATCATCTCTGTCAATATAGATATAAGCAGTTTTTGATAAGTTGAACTGTCGGGAGAAGAAATAATAGTAAACCGTTCCGGCACTTCCTGCTCCGGCAAGCATAATTATCAATATAACTATTACTAAAATATTACGTTTCTTTTTATCCATTGCTGTCAATTTGTTTTCGGTGCAAAGATAGGTAAATATACGTGAGTTCTGTGTAAGAGTTTATAGAAAAAAGTCCGGTCGTCAGATGATACTCTGTCATCTTTACCTTTGAAAAGCAATTGGCTTCCATACATAAAGCCGGTCGACTCTTGATGTATTTATGAATTTCTGCCACTGATTTATTAATCGGTGCCGGAAATTCATAAATCAGTGGCACGGTTTATCAGGTCAATGCCGATGATTAATGAAGACAACGGACGGCTGTGAAGAATGTATCAGCCTGTCGGATGAAATATCTATTGATTCGTTTGGGTTATTAAGCTGAAATCTTGTGTATGATTGTGGAAACTCCCTAAAAAACAGGAGGTACGGATGCAAAAAAAAGGCTTTTACCATATACCTTAAAGAAATTTGTATTATCTTTGCAACATCCAGCTGGCCCAGTGGGGTTTGGTGGGATCTTGATATTAAGAAAAAGGCGTTTACCAAACGTTATCGTCTACGTTCAAACTTCGCAACTTTGAAACCTTCAAGATGATACGGCAACGGGGAACGTCCACTAAAGGTGTAGTGTCTAAACATTGTGCTCTGCGCGGTGTTCTGTATATCCATCTTGGCGTGGGCTAGCTGCGTTGCTTATCCTTGAAGGTGGGCAATGCGAAGGCCTGAACGTGGGATAAGCAGAAGTACAGACTCCCACGCTTTTTTTATGTATTGCTGAATCCGGGGAGTCTATAAGCTCTCAACACATTTATAAGACAGTCTACAAAAGGGTGGACTTTAAACCCCGGAAAAAATGAAACACAATGGCTTAATTTCTGCAATTGCATGCTGTGCCTGCACTTTGGCGATGTTTATGACTTCTTGTACGAAAAAGGTATATGTACCTGCCCAAAACACAACTGTTTCTGCACCTACTACCCCCAGATTGCCCAATGGTGAAGTAGAACTTACCACATTTTGTATTGATGATGCCTATGATAAACCGGGCGAATATATGGCAGGTCTTGGCATTGCTGAAGATCGTCCCGACCGCGCAAGAGCCATCACCGACGCCAACCGCGTAGCCATTGCCGACATTGCATCTCGCTATGTGGGCATGATAAAGAATGCGATAGAAGATTACAGTAAGGATACCAATGTTCCGAGTAGCAAGAAAATGTATGAAAGTTCATTGGAAGGCGGTGCTAAAGCCATAGGTACAAAAGTGATAGACAAATATGCTAATGCCGTATGCCGCAAGTTTACGCAAAGTGCTACCGGTGGGTATGTGGGCTATGTAGCAGTACATGTATTGTTGGAAGATGCCAAGAAAGGGCTTGCCGAAGAGTTGGAAGTCCGCAAGGTAGACTACGATAAGAAAAAATTCTTCGAGAAGATGGATAAGGAATTGGCAGCCAGTGCAGCCAAGCAGAAGGAAGAAGTGGATGCAATGAAATAGTATCAGGATAATGAAACGCTATCTGCTCTTTTTGTTGCTGCTGAGCAAGACCCTTTTCGGCTATGCCCAGCAGCTTCCCGACTGGGTACTGTCGCCTCCCGCACGCACACATACTTATTATTACAGAGTGTCTCAAGGGACAGGGCTGACGGAGGAAGAGGCCGGGAGGAAAGCTTTTGTCATGGCCATCATGGAGAGTGCTTTTGCCATAGGAATTCCTGTAGATGTGAAGAAACTGGAAAAACTGCAAGGTGACAGTCTCTTGATGGAGACCTCTCGTTACGTGAAAATCCCCATAAACAAGGTATGCCAATGCACCGAATCGCTTGTTACCAGGCGCGGCTATCGAGTTTATGTATTGTGTCAGGTAGCCAATGACGTACATACGCTTCCGGCTTTCAAATCATTTAACTGTATAACTAATAAAGAAGAATGAAAAAACTTGCATTCCTCACGGCACTCATGCTGATTGGCATGAATGCCTTTTCCCAAGCCGTAACAGAACTTCGCCCCTTCTGGGTAAAACAAGTGCCTCAAATACCCGTAGGAGCCAATTACTTTGTGAACTGGGGCGTAGGCGAAGGCCGTACAGAGACAGAAGCCACCAACATGGCTTGGGCAGATGCTCTGCAGAAGTCTTTGCATGAACTGGGCGTAGTAGGCATTACGGCACAAGATATCAATGCCGTGGCAATGAACGGAATCAATGCCGTAGTAAAATTCAACCGTATGAAGAGACGTATCGTAACTTCTACAGAACCTATTGTCTTGTCCGCCAACCGGGTGAAGATATACATTCTAATACAAGTGCAGCGTAACGTGAACGGTCCGGATGACTTCTATTCGCTGAACACCGCAAACTTCAAAGATACATCGTTCAACAAGAAGATGAAGGGCTACAATGCCCAGCTCACCGGACGTTATCCCTTCTCGGCCCGCGTCTTTGTGCCCGGCATGGCACAGCTGCACAAAGGCAGTATGGGGAAGGGGCTTTTTTTTATCATAAGCGAAGCCGCCTGTGTAGGCGGAATCGTAGCAACGGAGTGTATGCGTGCTTCCTACGACTCCAAGATAAAATCCACGCACGATGCCGGGAAAATCCGCAGCTATGCCGACAAACGTGACAATTGTGCTAACGTGCGAAATGGATTCATTGCCGGTGCCGCCGTGCTCTACGTATGGAACGTGATAGACGGTATTGCCGCCAAAGGCAAGAAGAAAGGAATTGCCTTAGGAGATGCCCAATTGCGCATGGCTCCCTATGCATCGCCCCAAAGCGGAGGCATTGCTCTGGCACTCCGTTTCTAAATCAAGTTAATGTATAAAACAATAGCTATGAAAAAAAGATTCTATCTGCTGGCAATGCTGCTCACCGTGTGGAACGACCTCTGCGGGCAGAATGACTTTGAACGATATGCCCTTGAACAAGAAGCTGCATTCAAAGCCTATTCGGACAAGGAGGAAGCCGATTTCAAAACCTATTCCGATTCTGTCAACCGAGAGTTTGGTCGCTACTTGGCGGAGGCATGGCCGGACTGTCCCCTGATAAAGCCCGAACAACCCATCAGGCATCCTGTTCCGCCCGAGACTTTCGACCCCTCCAAGCGGCGTCCTACCCCAATGAAGCAGCCGGTAAGAGGGGAAACCGGACTTCCGCCAATTCCTAGACCAGTTCCTCTGCCTTTGCCGGATGTGGGTAAGAATCCTCCTCTGCCGCAAAATCCTTTCAAAGGCGGTAAAGGAATGGAAGTGGAGGCTTCTTTCTTCGGGACTATCATCCCATTGCCTAAGATTACAACACGCTTTCCCCGCCTGACCGGTGCAGACGAACCGCACGTTTCCTCTTACTGGAATGCGCTCTCCGTCATGCCCTACGAGGTGTGGACCACCCATATCGGAAAACTGAAATCCCTATTGAGACTGAACGGTTGGGGGCTGTACTTGCTTATCGAAGATGTTTTCAAGGCTTACTGCCCGCAAGACAGTGAAAACGAGCGGGTGATATTTTCTGTGTTTACACTCAATCAGCTGGGGTGCAAGGCCAAGATAGGACGGATAGGGCAGGAGTTGCTCCCTTTAATGGCCTTCAATTGTGAGGCGTACAATGCACTTTACTTCACATTCCCCACGGAGCAAGGTATTCGCTACTCGGTCATTGACCGGAAGCACCGCTCTCTTTCATCAGTGAAATGCTATACGCTGAATCATGCCATTGCCCGAAGGACAGTAGATGTTTCCTTGCCGGAATCTCCGCGTCTGACTGCCGATGTACGCACCAAGACGCTGAATGACCACCGGAACGATTACTGCCTGGCATATAATAAGAACTTAGTGGACTTTTACGCCACGTTGCCTTGTGTCAGCTTTGCGGTCTACGGACAAGCTGCCCCGGATCCTGAGTTCTTGGAAAGCGTGGAGCGGCAATTGGCTCCTGCCATCCAGAGTATGACACAGGAAGCAGCCGTCAATCATCTGTTGCACTTTGTGCAATATGCGTTTCAATACAAAACGGATGAAGAACAGTTCGGCTATGAAAAATGGTTCTTTGCCGAAGAGACCATTGCTTCTTCTCATTCCGATTGTGAAGACCGCTCCATCTTGTTTGCACAGCTGGTACGTCATCTGCTGAAAATGCCGGTAGTCTTTGTCTATTATCCGGGCAGGCATCTGGCAACGGCCGTCCGTTTTAGCAATCCGGATACGAAGGGCGACTATATTACCGTGGACGGTGCGAAGTATCTGCTTTGCGACCCCACGTACATCGGTGCTGATTTGGGAATGGGAATGCCACAGCTGGTGGGGATGCCGATAGAGATTGTCAAACTAAAATAATGAATAACTATTATTTTCAAAACATTCAATTATGAAAAAGATGACTCAGTACATAGTGGGATGTATTTTTTTTATCAATAGGATTATTGATGAACTGTACCAGCTCAGAAGAAGATTTATACGGCAGTTTCTCGGGCATTGTTACGGATGCAGATACCAAACAACCTTTGAATAGTGTTTCTTCCGATAATGTCGGTACGGAAAATCCAACAGGCAGTAATGGAAGATGGGAGAAAACAGATTGTGGTTATTATACACGTCATTCTACTAATTGCCCTATTATTACGATGGATAACAAAGATCTTGTTGACGCTCTCAACGAATGGGTAAACGACAATGCCCCTACCCTCTACCGCAAATGGATATATAAGAAAAACAGCGAGGGTAAAGTATACCCGGCAATGGAATAACAATATCAATTAAAACAGAAATAATGATGAACAAACTAATTGCAAAGACAGTAGTAATGCTCCTTTTGTTGGCCATAGGAGCATGTACCAGTAGTGAAGAAGACACTACCGGTTCCATCTACGGAAAAGTGACTGACAACAAAAACGGCGAAGTGCTGCAAGGAGTAACCATCACGTTGACGCCCGGCGGACTGGCACGCACTACGGGCAGTGACGGCACATACGAATTCCTTGGACTCGAAGCACAGCAGTATCAGGTGCAGGCACAGAAAGCGGGATACACAACGAATACCAAATCGGTAAATGTGTTGGCGGGGCAGGCTACCTCTGGAGACATACACCTTACACCTGAAAAGAAGGATGCGGAAATTACGATAACCCCCTCTTCTCTGAACTTTGGAACTACCCAGGAAGAAATGTCGGTCACCGTCACTAACAACGGAAATACGGAAACGGAGTGGACACTGGAATTAGGTAGCAACAGCTGGCTGTCTGCCAATCCGAAAGCCGGACGAATCGGCAGCAACAAGACACAGAGCATCGTTTTCTCTGTCAATCGTGACAAGTTGGGGGAAACAAAATCCGTGGTGGTGAATCTCTCCGCTTTCGGCAATTCGTTCCCCATCTCTGTCTCTTGCTCGCCTAAAGGCGAAAAAAAAACCGAAATGAGCGTGTCTCCCACAACGCTGGACTTCGGAGATACTGCACAGGAGCAGACATTAGAGATAAAGAATACAGGCGAGGTTAACCTTGACTGGAAGATTAAAGGTATCACTTCAGACTGCATCACCGTCTCCGAAAGTGAAGGTACAGTAGCCCCTGCCGGCAAAAAGGTGGTGCAGGTGAAGCTGGATAGAAGTAAGATGACCGGTGACTTGAACACCTCTTTCATCGTTTCGGACGGAACGAAAGAAGAGCCTGTCACCCTGAAGGCAGTCAAGGCAAAGGCTACACTCTCCATCTCTCCGAAAAAACTGGATTTTGGCGAAGAGCTGGCTGAACTGGTACTGAACATCGGCAATACGGGCAACGCGGAACTGAGTTGGAGCATCACGAATGTGTCTGATGAATGCCTTTCCGTTTCCACAACTTCCGGCAAAGTGCCGGCACAAGGTTCATCGGAAGTAACGGTGAAACTGAACCGCTCTATTATGCCACAAACACTGAATGCCACTATTACGGTTTCTGACGGTGTACAAGAAGAAAAAGTGGCGGTAACTGCCGTGAAAGGTAGCATTACAGACGGTATAGTCATTCCCGAAGGTATGTACGTTTATTACAAGTTCGACGATGACTTTAACGATGCTACAGAGAATGCCATTCACGGCTTCGGTTCCAACTCCCCGACCTTTGTCGAAGGCGTTGCGGCAGGTTCTAAAGCAGTGAAGTTTAACCGCACCAACAATAGTTCGTTCGTAGTAGCTAAGCCTATTATCGACTCCCGCGACATGACCATCAGTTTTTGGGGTAAAGATTTCGGCGATGGCAACATCTTCTATATGGTGTCTTCTCATCAAAACGGACCGATGTTTACACTTAGTATGAAGGAAGGTGCCTTGAAATTTATTGTTACACTTTATAATAATGGTTATCAATATGCAAAATCTGGTACATTTATGCATCCCACGCTTACAGATGGGAAATGGCATCACGTGGCACTGACTTCGGACTTCAATAAAACAACGTATGCCACTATTACAACTAACCTTTATGTGGACGGTCAGCTTGTAGATGTCGTAACAGAAGACGCTAATCCTTTCAGTGAAGCCGAATCGTCAGGTAACAGCTATGGTTCAGGAACCAAGTTCATAATGGGAGGCAGTATAAAACTGTCTAATAGCAATACCTTGAATGGAACCAACATGGCAGTGGACAATTTCCGCGTTTATGACACTCGCCGTCTTTCGGCAGCTGAAATAAAAAGCATTTATGATGCCAAACAATAACTGATATTATTTGATATCCTAAAAATAAGTATGAATGCCGGCTGAAAGAACAAATAGCTTTTTGCCGGCATATTTTATTACCACTCAAAGGTTGCATTGTCTTTATACTAAGATGGGGAGGTGGCAATGCCTCCCCGGGTGGAACAGACGTATTTATTTAAGGAAGCTTTTTTGCCGGTTCCGCTTCAATCCTGTTTTCTACCTCATCCGGCAATGCAGGAAAAAAGTCAATGCCTGTTCTTTTCTCCACGCTGTCTACCGTGACAATGTACTTTTTCAATGGCTTATGTCCCGCTTTGTTGGGGAACAGAAAGCCGATGGCTTGCGGGGTCTTTGAGTCGTTGATGAGGATTACTTTGTAGAAAGCATCGGGAACGGCGACTTTATTGTTTCCTATTCTTTTGGGTTTGCCGTGGTCATATACAGGTCCGCAAGCGATGTAGACCGCTCCATACTTTTTAGCCCATTGGCGCGATTTCTCTTCCAGGTCGTTCCAGTCTCCGCGGTTCAGGTTGGGGTTTTGCGGACAGATATTGCTCATGTAGAAAGATTCCGCCATCGCTTGCTTGCTCCATTTCATGTCGGCGGCCGGTGCCATGTGCCCGCGGTCGTAGCCGGATTTGGTATAATCGTTGCTATATGCTTTCGCTCCGCGCACATCGGGGTCGGGCAAAAATTTGTCTGTTCTTTCTTCTTTCCCTTTTGTTTCCTTCCCGGTGAGTTCCCAGGCTACCCATTGCGGTGTCTTATAGTCGGCATTGTATGACAGCGTATATCCTTTTCTCTTGATAAGCTGGCCTCCGGTGCGCGATTGCATGACCGGAATTTCCAAAGCATCGGCCGGGGCGGAGGACGGAAGGGCAGAGGTTTGCTCCGTAGGAATGATATCGGGCAGACCTTTTAAGAACTTTTCGTCCAACAGCCGGTATTTGTAGGCCATCAGTCCTATCAGTACTGCGATAATGAGCAGAGGCAATGTCTTGTTGGAAGATTGTTTTTTCTTTTTTGTTCTCATAAGTTTTGATTATAGCACTGCAAAGATAGGAATTTAAAAGAAAAAGTCTGTAAACTTTAAGCCTGAAAGGGCAAAATGCGTTATCTTTGTTCAGAAAGTTACAGATTATACTAACTATCCTGCTAACCGATATTAATTAAAACTAGTATGTATATGAAAAATTATCGATTATCACTGCCGTTTCTTGGTCTGCTCCTGGCATTGTCTCCATTGCGTGCGCAGGAGGCAGCTGTTCAGCAAGAAACATCCGAACAGAAAGACAAACGTATGGAATGGTTTTCACAGGCAAAGCTGGGTATTTTCATTCATTGGGGAATCTATGCCGTCAAAGGAGTTTCCGAAAGCTGGTCGTTCTTTAATAATTACCTGCCATACGATGAGTATATGAATCAGGCGGGCGGATTCACTGCTTCCCAATACGACCCGAAGGCATGGGTGGATTTGATAAAGGAGAGTGGAGCGAAGTACACGGTTATCACGACCAAGCACCATGACGGTGTGGCTTTGTGGGATACCAAAGTGGGAGACTTGAGCACCGTAAAGAGCACGCCTGCCGGACGTGACCTGATAGCACCGTTTGTGAAAGAGGTGCGTAAGCAGGGCTTGCATCTCGGCTTTTATTATTCCTTGCTGGATTGGTCGCATCCCGATTATCCTAACAAGACGCGCACCGAGGTACGTTATAAGGACGACCCTGCACGTTGGGCAAAGTTCAATAAATTCAATTTCGGTCAGTTGGCTGAGCTGAACAAGACATGGAAGCCCGACCTTTATTGGTTTGACGGCGACTGGGAGCAGAGTGCCGAAGCTTGGAATTCAAAAGGTATTGTGGATTTGCTTCGTTCGGACAATAAGAATGTGATTATCAACTCCCGCATTCAGGGATACGGTGATTATGCCACTCCCGAACAAGGTGTGCCGGTGGTTCGTCCGGAAGACAAATATTGGGAACTTTGTATGACCATGAACGACTCATGGGGATATCAGCATACCGACAGCAACTATAAATCACCTTACATCTTGCTTCGTACGTTTGTCGATTGCCTGAGCAACGGAGGCAATCTCTTGCTGGATATCGGTCCGAAAGAAGACGGGACCATTCCCGAAGAGCAGGTGGCTGTACTGAAAGAATTCGGCCGCTGGACAAAGAAGCATAAAGAAGCGGTTTATGATACCCGTGCGGGTATTCCGGCCGAACATTTCCAAGGCTACACGACGCTGAACAAAGCAGGAGATATTCTTTATCTGTATCTGCCTTACAAACCGAACGGAGTGGTGGAAGTGAAAGGCTTGGTCAATAAAGTGAACCGCGTGTGGGTGGTGGGCAACGGAGCCATGCTCAGTTATAAAGTGCATAATAAAAACTACTGGAGTGATGTGCCCGGCAATCTGTATATCAATGTGCCCGAACAAGTGCTGGACAGCCAAATCACGGTATTGGCAGTTCTTTTGGACGGTCCTGTCAAACTGTACAGAGGCGTGGGGCGTGTGATTGAAAGTAATTAATCTGAAGCCTTGGAACAATAATGAAAAGAATGAAATACTTTTATCCGCTCCTGCTGTTGCTGTCTTGTCTCCCTGCCGGAGCCCAGAGCCTGTATGAGAAATATGAACGTTTCCTGACAACTCCCCGCACGTATGTTTGCTATCGTGCGGACGGCAAACTGAAGATGGACGGTAAGTTGAACGAAAGCTCTTGGCAGAAGGCGGAAGCTACCGCTCCTTTTGTCGACATCAGCGGAGAGGGATTCCCCGCTCCCAAATATGAGACAACGGCCAAAATGCTTTGGGATGACGATTATCTGTATATTGGTGCCGTTCTTGAAGAAGAAGATATAAAGGCGCGTCTGACCCGGCGCGATACCATTATTTACTATGATAATGACTTCGAGGTGTTTATTGACCCGGATAGTGACGGACATAATTACTTTGAAATCGAGACCAATGCCCGTGGCGTGATATTCGACTTGATGTTGGACAAACCTTATCGCTCCGGTGGTAACTTCATGGTGCAGTGGGACTGTCCGGGGATGCAGATGGCTGTTCATTGCGAGGGAACATTGAATAAGCCAAAGGATAAGGACAAATATTGGAGTGTGGAAATGGCCATTCCTCATCAGGCATTGACCATGAATTTCAATAATCCCCTGAAGGCGGGAAATACGTGGCGTATCAATTTCTCGCGCGTGCAGTGGCTGAAGCCGAACGGACCTGAAGAAAACTGGGTGTGGAGTGCTACCGGCAAAATAGACATGCACATGCCCGACCGTTGGGGGTATCTTTACTTTTCCGATTCTCGGGTGGGAACGGACAAGACGGAGTTTGTCTATCCTTACAACCAACCCATGTATAAGTTGCTGTGGGCCATGTTCTATGCCCAACAGGAATATTACGGAAAGGAGCATAACTATCTGCGCACCAAAGACAGTTTCTTTCTTACGGAAAAGGAGCTGAAAGACCTTCCTGCCGGTGCGGAAATCACAGTGGAGGCTACCCGGAACACATATCGCATCGCTATATCGAATCCGGCAGAGGGAGTGCGTTATGTCATTAATAATGAAGGACGTTTCCATATAGAGAAAATAGCTCCGCGCGAAGTGAAGAACTGGGTATGGACAGGCTTTCCTAAAGGTCGTTCGGCGGCAGACTGGCAGCAGTGGTTCAAACTGTTGAAAGAATGTGGTATTTCGGGTGTGCTTTTTGAAGGTTATGATGAAAACATTTACCGCATGTGCAAGGAAGCCGGCTTGGAAGCCCACTATTGGAAGTGGACGATGAACCGTGCGGAACTGCTGGACAAGCATCCTGACTGGTATGCTGTCAACCGCAAGGGAGAGTCGAGTCACGATAAGCCTGCTTATGTGGATTATTATCGTTTCCTTTGCCCCAATCATTCGGGAGTGGCTCCCTATTTGGCAGAAGATTACGTGAAAGAGGCTCATAAACCCTATGTGGACGGAGTTCATTTGGATTACGTCCGTATGCCGGATGTCGTGCTGCCGGTCAGCTTGTGGAAAAACTATGGCATCGAACAGAAAGAAGAATTGCCCGAATACGACTACTGCTATTGTGATACTTGTCGGGCGCTGTTCAAGGCGAAAACAGGGCAAGATCCTTTGGAACTGAAATATCCGATGGAGAATCAGAGCTGGATAAACTTCCGTTTGGATGCGGTCACTCATGTGGTAGAAGCCATAACGAAAGCTGTAAAAGCCGACCATAAGTTTATTTCGGCAGCTGTATTCCCCGGACCGTCCATGGCACGGAAGATGGTTCGTCAGGATTGGGGCAACTGGTCGTTGGATGCTTATTTCCCGATGATTTATAATAAGTTCTATTACGAAGGAGCAGAATGGATCGGTCGTTCGGTGCAGGAAAGCGTGCAAACCGTCAATGGTCGGGCAAAGGTATATGCAGGGTTAATGTTTGGCGACATCAAAGATGATTTTGAGAAAGCATTGGATGAAGCCTATGGTAATGGAGCTTCGGGCGTTTCTTTTTTTGCCGGTCCCGATGAAGAATACCTTCGCCGTTTTAAGGCTTATTTGGATAAAAGAGGCTTTATAGTGAAGTAAATTCTGCATTATTCTTAATGGAGTGCTTTGGTGAATCTCCGATACAATTTTCTGATAAAGGGAAATAGTATCGGAGATTTTATTTGTTTATTCCAATTAAATCCCGACCTTTGTTGCATATAATATAGAAAGGAAAATATGGAAGGAATGGAAGACCCTGAGTACTACTCAAGTGATTTTTTTGTCAGAACGCTGGGTAGTGAGGATATAGACGTAAAGCACTTCATGTATCTGGTGGGGCGGGTCAGTATTTATTGTGATGGCACAGATAATATTACCGGTGAGTCGTGTATACCTCAAAGATTAAATGATGAGTTTATAGCATTGGCACATAAACTGCATTATAGGGCGGTGATAAAATACAAAGAAGAGATTAATTAAGGAAGAGAAGGGTAAAAGCAGGACAAAAGGCTATACCATGAGTCGCGTCGAAGAAGAGCTTGTTGGTTCTCTGACTTGCTTTCTTATCAAGCATTCCGGAGAGAAACAGCTATGTCTTGCAATAATGGACAAGGAAACAGTTTTCAATCTAAAGGGTATGAAGAAAGAATGCCTTTTGCTCATGGATTCCCCAAACTACCGGTTCTCTATGCCTACCGTTCTGAACCTTATTGTAAAAAGATAAAGACTTTTCGGGTCCGGTTGGAGAAAACATCGCCACCCAAAAGGCAGAGGATGTAACGGGCGAGATAAAGGTAAACTCTATTGTAGAGGGTATCAGCTTTTCGGACGTGCTTAATTCCATTATCAAACTCTGCAATATTGTTTATGAGAAATTCTGTCCTGATGTAGGCTCTTTTCCCTTTTTGTGAAATGCAGACTAAAATAGGTAGTTTGCCATCGTTTTCCTTAATGGAATTTAAAACTGTTAATCTGATTGTTGCCATAGTGAATAATCTACTATACAATTTTAAGCAAATATATTCGTAGAAATATAGTTTTTTTTATTCATTCAGCGTTTTAGGAAAGAAAAAGCACTGATTAAATTATTGATAATCAGTGCTTTTTGATGAGCCGAAACCGGGACTCGAACCCGGGACCTATTCATTACGAATGAATTGCTCTACCAACTGAGCCATTTCGGCAACTGTTTTTTCTGCAAGCGCGGGGTGCTTTTCTGAAAAAGCGTTGCAAATATATATCTTTCTTTTGAAACGAAGAAACTAAAAGCGGATAATTTTTCAGTTATCCGCTTTTGTTATGTCAATTGATGTCGGATTTATTGGTAGACTTCTTCATGTATTTAAGAATGTAAGTATTCATATTTATTAATAAAATGAGTAAAATATTTCTTTTCGATTTTTATTCTTGCTTTTTTATTGCTTTCGTCAATTATTTATGGTTTATTATTGCATTTATGTTAATTGATATTTGTATCTTTGCAGCCGAATCAGAACATATATTTTAGTAGATTATGTGTGGAACAGTAGGCTGCATTGAGAAACGAGATGCTTACTCTGCCTTCATAAAAAGCCCGAAACGGTGGGAACATCGGGGCTATGGCAGTGCAGGCATTGCATTGATTGACATAGGAAGAAGGTTAAGTATTACACAAAACTACGCATTCCGCTCAAAAACACTTCAACAACAGGGATTTATCTTCAGCCGTAGTCCCAATTCCGTCTTTTTGATTCTATTATTTGAATATTTCCGTATTTTCCATTACTTAGACTTATTTTTGTTTTTTATCGTACCCGGACAGCAGAAAACATTCGCTTGTCCGAAACCGTTGATAAAATCAAGATGTACCGGTAAGCGGGAAAAGTGCGGAGGACAATGGTAAACAATGGAGATATCTTTGGAAAAGAGTAACGAGAGTTTTTTAGTATAAAATAATGAGGTTAAAGGAGAGAGAATGGAACCGTTAAAGCATGAATGTGGCGTGGCAATGATACGATTGCTTAAACCGTTGGAGTATTACCGGGAGAAGTATGGAACTTGGATGTATGGCTTGAACAAGCTATATCTGCTGATGGAGAAGCAGCATAACCGGGGACAGGAAGGTGCGGGACTGGCGTGCGTGAAGTTGGAAGCCAACCCCGGTGAAGAATATATGTTTCGCGAAAGGGCCTTGGGGTCGGGAGCGATAACAGAGATATTTGGCAATGTGCAGGGCAATTTCAAGGATTTGACTCCCGAACAATTGAATGACGCCGAATATGCCAAGAAATACTTGCCTTTTGCGGGGGAAGTGTATATGGGGCATCTGCGTTATTCCACCACCGGGAAGAGTGGTATATCGTATGTGCATCCTTTCTTGCGCCGCAATAACTGGCGTGCCAAGAATCTGGCGTTGTGTGGTAATTTCAATATGACCAATGTGGATGAAATCTTTGCACGCATCACTGCTGACGGGCAGCATCCGCGCAAGTATGCCGACACTTATATCATGCTCGAACAAGTGGGACACCGCCTCGACCGTGAAGTGGAGCGCCTCTATGTGCAGTGCGAGGCCGAAGGATTGAAAGGCGTGGACATTACTCATGCCATTGAGGAGCGTATTGATTTGGCCAATGTGCTTAAGACATCGAGCAAGGAGTGGGACGGAGGTTACGTCATCTGCGGAATAACAGGAAGCGGAGAATCCTTTGCTGTACGCGACCCATGGGGTATTCGTCCTGCATTTTGGTACATGGATGACGAAATCATGGTGTTGGCTTCAGAGCGTCCGGTCATTCAGACAGCACTCAATGTGCCTGTCGAAAGCATCAACGAGTTGCAGCCGGGGCAGGCTATCCTGCTGAATAAAGCCGGAAAGATGCGTCTGGCGCAAATCAACCGGGCAAAGGAAAAGAAGGCATGCTCTTTTGAGCGTATCTATTTCAGCCGGGGCAGTGACATGGATATTTATAAGGAAAGGAAATTGCTGGGTGAGAAGTTGGTGAACCCTATCCTGAAAGCGATAGATTATGAGGTGGAGCACACCGTGTTCTCCTTCATTCCGAACACGGCAGAGGTGGCGTTTTATGGTATGCTCGAAGGATTCGATAATTATCTTAATGAGCTGAAGGTAAGAAAGATAGAGGAATTGGGGCATAATCCCGGTCACGAGGAATTGGAGAAAATCCTTTCTTGGCGCATCCGCAGCGAGAAGGTGGCGATAAAGGATATCAAGTTGCGTACATTCATTGCCGAAGGTAACAGCCGTAATGACTTGGCAGCTCATGTGTACGACATTACATACGGAAGCCTGGTACCTCATGTGGACAATCTGGTGATTATAGACGACAGCATTGTGCGCGGAACAACGCTGAAACAGAGTATCATCAGTATTCTTGATCGTCTGAATCCCAAGAAGATTGTGATTGTATCTTCCTCTCCGCAGGTGCGTTATCCCGATTACTATGGTATCGATATGGCGAGCATGGATCAGTTTATCGCATTCAAGGCTGCCATCGAACTCTTGAAGGAGCGCGATATGAAAGATGTCATCGCGCGTGCTTACCATAAGTCGAAGAATCAGACGGGGTTGCCCAAAGAGCAGATGGTGAATTATGTGAAAGAAATTTACGCACCGTTCACTAATGAGGAGATTGCTGCCAAGATGGTGGAATTGCTCACTCCGAAGGGAACACGGGCAAAGGTGGAGATTGTTTATCAGACCTTGGATGGATTGCACGAAGCCTGTCCGTCGCACACCGGAGACTGGTACTTCAGTGGAGATTATCCCACACCGGGCGGTGTAAAGCTGGTAAATCAGGCATTTATAGACTATATAGAAAAGATATATCAATTCTAAGAGAACAAAATTCAAGATAGATTAAATGAGAAATGTAACATTGATTCTTGACGACGGGAGCCGTTTCTCGGGCAAGTCGTTCGGTTATGAGAAACCGGTAGCGGGTGAAGTGGTGTTTAATACCGCTATGACCGGTTATCCAGAGAGTTTGACAGATCCTTCATACGCGGGACAGTTGATGACCTTGACTTATCCGTTGGTGGGTAATTATGGTGTTCCTCCTTTCACTGTCGGGCCTAACGGACTTGCTGTTTTAATGGAAAGTGAACGCATACATGCCGAAGCCATTATTGTAAGTGACTACAGTGAGGAGTACAGCCATTGGAATGCAAAAGAAAGTCTTGCCGACTGGTTGAAGCGCGAGCAAGTGCCCGGCATTACCGGCATTGATACCCGCGAACTGACAAAGGTGCTTCGCGAACATGGGGTGATGATGGGGAAAATTGTGTTTGATGACGATCCCGATAATCAGCCCGAAGCCCGTTACGAAGGCATTAATTATGTGGATAAGGTTTCGTGCAAAGAAGTGATTCGTTACAATGAGGGAGCGGACAAAAAGAAAGTGGTTTTGGTGGATTGCGGTGTGAAAACCAATATTATCCGATGTTTGCTGAAGCGTGGCGTGGAGGTGATTCGCGTGCCTTGGAATTATGATTTCACAGGAATGGAATACGATGGATTGTTTATTTCGAACGGACCGGGCGATCCGGATACGTGTGATGAGGCTGTACAGAATATTCGTAAGGCGATGGCTCTGAGCGACAAGCCCATCTTCGGTATCTGTATGGGGAATCAGTTGCTTTCCAAAGCGGGAGGTGCCACCATCTATAAACTGAAGTATGGACACCGCAGCCATAACCAACCGGTACGCATGGTAGGAACGGAGCGTTGCTTCATCACCAGTCAGAATCATGGTTATGCAGTCGATAATAATACGTTGGGAAATGACTGGGAACCGCTGTTTATCAATATGAATGATGGTTCGAATGAAGGTATCAGACATAAATTCAAGCCTTGGTTTTCGGCACAGTTCCATCCCGAAGCTGCGTCAGGACCTACAGATACCGAATTTCTGTTTGATGAATTCGTGAAGCTATTATAAAACCGGTTGCCGTCATCGGGCACCCGATAAAAAAGAACATATATGAAAGACGAAATAAAGAAAGTATTATTATTAGGTTCCGGCGCCTTGAAGATTGGTGAAGCCGGAGAGTTCGATTATTCAGGTTCGCAGGCTCTGAAAGCGTTGAAGGAGGAAGGTATCGAAACCATTCTGATAAACCCCAATATCGCGACGGTGCAGACCAGCGAGGGGGTGGCCGACCGGATTTATTTCCTTCCTGTCACTCCTTACTTTGTAGAAAAGGTGATTGAAAAGGAACGTCCCGACGGTGTGCTCCTTTCTTTTGGTGGGCAGACCGCCTTGAATTGCGGTGTGGCTCTTTATAAAGCCGGTGTCTTTGAAAAATATAACACGCGCGTGTTGGGTACTCCGGTGCAAGCCATCATGGATACCGAAGACCGCGAACTCTTCGTAAAGAAGTTGGATGAGATAGATGTCAAGACCATCAAAAGTGAGGCAGTGGAAACGATTGAAGATGCCCGCCGTGCCGCCAAGGAACTGGGTTATCCGGTGATTATCCGCGCTGCATATGCCTTGGGAGGCTTGGGCTCAGGTTTCTGCGATAATGAAGAAGAACTGAATGTTCTGGCCGAAAAAGCCTTCTCTTTCTCGCCGCAAGTGCTGGTGGAAAAGAGTCTGAAAGGCTGGAAGGAAGTGGAGTATGAAGTGGTCCGTGACCGTTATGATAACTGCATCACCGTTTGTAATATGGAGAACTTTGACCCGTTGGGCATCCATACCGGAGAGTCCATCGTCATTGCTCCTTCGCAGACTCTTACCAATGCGGAGTATCATAAACTTCGCGAGTTGGCTATCCGCATCATCCGTCACATCGGTATCGTGGGAGAATGCAATGTGCAATATGCGTTCGACCCCGAATCGGAGGACTACCGTGTCATAGAGGTTAATGCCCGTCTTTCGCGCTCGTCTGCATTGGCTTCCAAGGCCACAGGCTATCCGCTTGCTTTTGTTGCCGCCAAACTTGGTTTGGGTTACGGTCTGTTTGATTTGAAGAATTCCGTGACAAAGACCACCAGCGCATTCTTCGAACCGGCTCTGGACTATGTGGTATGTAAAATACCACGCTGGGATTTGGGCAAGTTCCACGGTGTAGACCGTGAATTAGGCTCGTCCATGAAATCGGTGGGAGAAGTAATGGCAATCGGACGTACCTTTGAAGAAGCTATTCAGAAAGGATTGCGCATGATCGGTCAGGGTATGCACGGCTTTGTAGAGAATAAAGAACTGGTAATAGCCGATGTGGACAAGGCTTTGCGCGAGCCGACCGACAAGCGCATCTTCGTCATCAGCAAAGCCATGCGTGCGGGTTATACCGTAGACCAAATCCATGAGCTGACCAAGATAGATAAATGGTTTCTGCAAAAATTGCAGAACATAATGAATACCTCCAAGGAATTGCATGAATGGGGAAACAACCATAAGCAGATGGCCGATATGCCTGTTGATTTGCTTCGTAAAGCAAAGGTGCAGGGCTTCACTGATTTCCAGATTGCTCGTGCCATCGGGTTTGATGGGGACATGGAAGAGGGCAGCCTGTATGTCCGAACTCACCGCAAGCAGGCGGGTATCCTTCCGGTGGTGAAGCAAATTGATACGCTGGCTGCCGAATATCCGGCACAGACCAATTACCTGTATCTTACTTATAGCGGTGTTGCCAATGACGTGAAATATCTGGGCGACCATAAATCAATTGTCGTACTCGGCTCGGGAGCTTATCGCATCGGTTCATCGGTGGAGTTCGACTGGTGTGGCGTACAGGCATTACAGACTATCCGTAAGGAAGGCTACCGCAGCGTGATGATTAATTACAATCCCGAAACGGTATCTACCGACTATGATATGTGTGACCGCCTCTACTTTGATGAGCTGACTTTCGAGCGTGTGATGGATATTCTCGAACTGGAAAACCCGCATGGAGTCATCGTTTCCACCGGTGGTCAGATACCGAATAATCTTGCTCTCCGCCTGGACGGACAAGGAGTTAACATCCTCGGAACAAGTGCCAAGAGCATTGACAATGCCGAAGACCGTGATAAATTCTCGGCCATGCTTGACCGTATCGGAGTAGACCAGCCCGAATGGAGTGCATTGACTTCCATGGAAGACATTAATGCCTTTATTGACAAAGTGGGCTTCCCGGTATTGGTTCGCCCTTCATATGTGCTGAGCGGAGCCGCCATGAATGTATGTTCTAATCAGGAAGAATTGGAACGTTTCCTGAAACTGGCTGCCAATGTATCGAAAAAGCATCCGGTAGTGGTGAGCCAGTTCATCGAGCACGCCAAGGAAGTGGAAATGGATGCCGTGGCACAAAATGGCGAAATTGTGGCATACGCTATCAGTGAGCATATTGAATATGCCGGAGTGCACTCGGGCGATGCCACCATTCAGTTCCCTCCGCAGAAACTATATGTGGAGACCGTTCGCCGCATCAAGCGCATCTCCCGTCAGATAGCCAAAGAATTGAATATATCGGGACCATTCAATATTCAATATTTGGCAAAGGATAACGATATCAAGGTAATCGAATGTAATCTCCGCGCTTCGCGAAGCTTCCCCTTTGTGAGCAAAGTGCTGAAGATAAACTTTATCGAGCTGGCAACGAAAGTCATGCTCGGCCTTCCGGTAGAGAAGCCTAACAAAAATCTTTTTGAATTGGATTATGTCGGAATTAAAGCGAGTCAGTTCTCATTCAACCGTTTGCAAAAGGCTGACCCGGTGCTGGGGGTGGATATGGCCTCTACCGGTGAGGTGGGCTGTATCGGTTCTGATACCTCGTGTGCTGTCCTGAAAGCCATGCTTTCCGTTGGATATCGCATTCCCGAAAAGGGCGTGTTACTGTCCACCGGTAATGCCAAGCAGAAAGCCGATACCTTGAATGCTGCCCGTATGTTGCAGAAGAAAGGGTATAAACTTTATGCCACCGGTGGCTCTTCCAAGTTCCTGACCGAGAACGGTGTGGAGAATACCCGCGTGTACTGGCCCAGCGAAGAAGGACAGCCTCAAGCACTGGATATGCTTCATAAGAAGGAGATAGATATGGTGGTCAACATTCCCAAGAACCTGACTGCCGGCGAACTGGACAACGGCTATAAAATCCGTCGTGCTGCCATCGACTTGAATATTCCCTTGATAACCAATGCTCGTTTGGCAAGTGCGTTTATCAATGCATTCTGCACCATGACCATAGACGACATTGCCATCAAGAGTTGGGAAGAATACAAGTAATCAGTTTTTCGTCCATTATTTATCCATCGTAGCGTTAGGTAATTATACCTACCGCTGCGGTGGATATTTAGTAAGATTGAATTTAACGGTAAATATTCCGATGATTCTTTCTTTTGTTCATGGAAAGTGTTTATATTTGACCCATAAGTAATTATAAACTTATTTGGTATGTTGGGGCAAGAGAAAACAAGGGAATTATTGGAGCAGGAGCTTGAGAGGTTACGAAACGAAAATCATCGGCTCAAAGAGGAACTGACCTCTTTGAAAGAAAAAGAAACGAATCAGAGTTTTAAGGAGAAGTATGCAGTGAGGATTCTGGAGTCTTTGCCGGATATGCTCACAGTGTTTAATCATGAAGGGACAGGTATAGGGGTGGTGTCCAGTGAAGAAACCAATCATGTGGGAGTTCCCAATAGTGCTTTTGCCGGTATGCATATGCGCGACATGATACCCGAGGAGGCATATCACAATGTTTATAATAATCTTCAGAAAGTGATTGCGACGGGCAAAGGTTCTACAGCCCATCACGAACTGGATGTTAATGGTGCACATCATTATTACGAAAACCGTATCTTTCCTTTGGATGAAGAGTATGTGTTAATCATGTGTCGTGACATCAGCGAGCGGGTGGTTACACAAAAGAATCTGGAAGTGTTTAAGCGCGTGCTTGATAAGGTGAGTGACAGCATTCTGGCTGCTTCTACCGATGGTACTTTGGTGTATGCCAATAAGCAATTCATTGAAGAATATGGTGTGAAAGGCGAACTGGGTGTACAGAAAGTCTATGATTTGCCGGTTTCTCTTCATACAAAAGAGATATTTGAAAAACGAGTGCAGGAAATACGTGATAACGGGGGCAGCATGGGATATCATGCCCGGTATACCCGGGTGGGGGAAGTAAAAGAACGTGTGCATCAGGTGTCCACTTTCATAATGGAAGATGGGCAGGAAGAGATTGTATGGTTCTTCACTCAGGACATTACGGATGTAATTAAGAATAGGGATGAATTGCGCGAACTGAATTATCTGCTGGATGCCATCTTGAATAATATTCCGGTATATATGTTTGTAAAAGACCCGGAAGATGATTTCAGATATTTGTATTGGAACAAGGCACTCGCCAATCATTCCAAAATTCCGGCATCGCGTGCATTGGGACGTACCGATTTCGAGATATTTCCGGAAAGGTCGGATGCGGAGAAATTTCATCAGGATGACTTGGAACTGATGCGTACCGGAGAGCGGCTGGAGATGCAGGAAACCTATGTGACCGCTGCCGGTGAGACGCGCATTGTTCAGACTCTGAAGACGCATATTCCGCTTGTAGGGCGTGTGCCTCTTATTATAGGCATTTCGTGGGATATTACTAATGTGCAGAATATAGAACAGGAGTTGATTCAGGCACGTATCAAGGCAGAGCAGTCCGACCGTCTGAAGAGTGCTTTTCTGGCTAATATGAGTCATGAAATACGCACTCCCCTGAATGCCATTGTAGGTTTCTCAAGATTGATGACTACTACCGACAATCGGGAGGACGAGAAGCTTTATTCCGAAATCATCAATCAGAATTCAGACGTATTGTTGCAGCTGATTAATGACATTCTTGATTTGTCTAAAATAGAGGCAGGGACATTTGAATACATCAAGCAGCCTATGGATTTAGGTGAGATGTGCCGTAATGTTTATGAAATCCATAAAGGTCGTGTGCAGGAAGGGGTGACACTGACTTTGGATAATGAGAATGACAGCTTGATGATTAACGAGGATAAGAATCGCATATTACAACTCATTACCAATTTGATAACCAATGCGATTAAGTTTACTTATGAAGGTGAGATTCATTTTGGTTTCAAGTTGAAGAAGGATTATATAGATTTCTATGTGAAGGATACCGGCATAGGTATCTCTGAAGAAAAATTATCTCATATCTTCGGTCGTTTCGTCAAGTTGAATTCTTTTGTTCAAGGAACCGGACTGGGACTTGCTATTTGTCAGATGATTGTAGAAAAGATGGGCGGCGCTATCACGGTGGAATCTGAACTTCATGAAGGTTCTACGTTCCGCTTTACTATTCCGTATGATATGTATAACAAGCAGGAGAAGTTTAAAAAAAATGCGGAAAGAGAACAGCACTTGAAAGTGGCCATTAAGTCATTGCAATTGCGCACCCTGTTAGTGGCGGAAGATGTGGATAGTAATTTTTTACTCATGAACACTGTTCTTGGCAAGAAGTATAAGCTGATACGTGCCCGGGATGGTCGTGAGGCTGTCGATATGTATAAGGAGAATCATCCCGATTTGATATTTATGGATATAAAGATGCCCTATATGGATGGCTTGGAAGCTACTCGTCTGATTCGCGGTTATTCGAAGGATATTCCTATTATTGCGTTGACAGCTTTTGCCTTCGAGTCGGACAGGGAAAGGGCAATAGAGGCGGGATGCAACGATTATTTAACTAAGCCCGTATCGCAGGAAGCTATAGAGAAAATATTGGATAAGTATTCATTGTAAGCCTTTTCGAAAGAGGAACTAGAACCCTCCACAAAATAAAAAAGCTATATCACACTCTGTTTTGAGTATTGATATAGCTTTTTTTAATTACTGCTGGGGGCAGTGAAGTCTCTTAGAACTTACAAACGTTCAGTTTCTTGTCTACCAATAATCCGTCAATCATCTTCAGATTGAAGTTTACTCTTTGTTTAGCTTTTAATTTCAAGATAAACAAGTCATTGGTTCCTTCGAGTGAAGGTTTGTTGCCGATATTGACGAAAGTTGGATACAATGCTTTTGTGCCATTGGTGTGAAGGCGGTCATAAGTAAAGTTTTCCATCTCTTTCATGCTAACCGGTTGTACACCGACAAATTCAAACTTCTGCTGGTCATAAGGCAAAGCGAAGCTCAGTGCATTGACAGATTTAAGGTCTATACCTTTCACTATCACTTCAATGATTTCATCCTTGTTATAACTACGTTTGGCAGTGCTCATTTCGATTCTTCCGCTTACTTTTTCAGTTTCATTGCTTTCGTCTACACCATCTTCCAACTGAGTGGCTACTACCGAGATATCATAAGCGTCAATCAAATCATTCTTGTTGATATCACCATTGCTGATGTAACCTTCAAAGTCGCCGTCGCCTTTACGCAAACCGGTGTAGTTGGTATAAGAAGTCAAGTCGTTGTTGTCAATCTTACCGTCATTGTTGATGTCGCCTGGCAAGTAACTTTCAGTTCCGGGAACTTTGAATACATACAGTTCACGACCGGAACCATAATTGCCAACACCTTCTGTTACAGAAAGTTTGATGTAACGTGCAGTCGGACGTTCTGTGAATGTAAATACTTTCACCTCATCCTTGCGGTTCCATTCAAATGCACCGGCTTCAGTCCAGTGTTCTTTGTCCATACTATATGAAACGGTTCCTTTCAACAATGTTCCGTTGCCTCCGTCCTTACGGCTCAGATAGTGGAATTTATCCAATTGGTTGACACTTCTCAAGTCAATAATCATGTCGAACGGCAAAGCATTGGCTCTGTACTTGGTGTGCCACATATCACCCATTTCGGCAAAGTCGAAGAGACGATCGATTTCAAATCCTTCTTGTGATTTGGCTGTCACTTCACCCTTAATGCCTCGGATAGCAAATTCCAATGGGTTAGATTTTGTCTTGGCTGTAAAGCTTGCCCAGTCTGATTGACCGTCTTTGTTTACGGCACGAATCTTGAAGTCATAAGTTGTTTCGGCTTCCAATCCTTCAAATAGCAGTTCTGTATCTTTGATGGTGCTGTAAAGAATACCATTCAATTCTATTTCATAATAGTCTGCATTGGCTACCGGAGTCCATGTTGGTTTCAGCGTATAAGCTTCCGTATTTTCGGCGGTTACTTCGGCTTTCGGAGCTGTCAACGAGCCCGAAGTGACGCGGTAAGTATCGGCCGGTGCGTAACGGAATCCGCTGACTGTTACGTTAATCTGATTAGTGGTAACATCCATTGGAGCCAGCTTGATGAGAAGTTGAGGATTCTTAACGATGGTTACCTTTTCAAACTCACTTCCCGGAGTAGCAAATTTATTCAGGTTGGGAGCAGCATCGTAGAAGTATACGTTCTGTCCGTTTTGGAATTGTTCCAGAGATGCAACTTCGGTCAGCTTAATCTTGCTTTTTCCTGCTTTGGCAGAGATAGCTTTGGGCTTTTCGGTTACATTGATTCTGAACTCAGTGGCTTTTTCTTTCACGAAGCCGTCAAAGTTACCCTGAGTGCGGTGTACGGTGATGAGCACTTCGTTTTTGGGAGTAACGTTCGATTCAATGAAAGTGGTTACACCCTTACCGTCTTTATATGCTTCGGTGATACCGTCATCGTCATATTCCACGGTCATGGTGTGTTTATTGGGGTACATTTCATAAATGCGCAGACCCTTGTTGATTTCACTCACGTTATTGTTCGGGTTAGTCATCGGGATGATGGCTCCGTTCTTGACAAATACGGGGAGTTTCCACAGAGGAGCAGCGAAGTTATTGATAACGCGTCCGCCTTCATATTTCTCGCCGGTGAAGTAATCGATCCATTCGCCTTCGGGCAGATAGATACCGTTGCGGATATCATTGCCTTCGGCATCTGCTTTGGTATTTTGATAGATAGGTGCCACCAGGAAGTCGGTTCCATACATATATTGGTATTTGGTGGCGCTGCCCATCGTATAGTCGTTCGGGAATTCGAGGAACATGGCTCTGATGATAGGCATTCCGTCTACAGCTTCTTTGGCAAAGCTGTAAGCATATGGCATCAGCTCTGATTTCAGCTTCAGATACATACGGTTGATAGAGGTTGCCGGTTCACCCAAGGCATGAGGATACTTTTCGTTGCTGCCCCAGCCGTCCATATTGAGCTCCATCGGTGTCCATGTCTTCCACTGAAAATCGCGGATATTCACGGCCGGGTTCTTTCCGCCAAAGATTCCATCCATATCGGAAGTGATATTAGGTTGTCCCGAAAGGCCCGAACCGATATAAGTCGGGATATGGAAGCGGATGTATTCCCATTCGCCGCCGGTCTGGTCACCCGACCATACACCTGCATAGCGTTGAGTTCCTGCCCATCCGTCCAATGAGATGATAAACGGACGTGCGTTGTTGCCATAATAAGGCATGATTTTACCCACATCGGCCACACCGTTCAAGCCGAATGAATAGCCTGCGCCTACCCATGCAACATCTGTTTTCAGAACACGCACACCGGCGTCTCTTACTTCTTTCACGATATCACGCTGAAGCAATGCACTGATTCCTTCTTTGGGATGGAGGTCGGATTGTGTCCAAAGCCCGATTTCCACTCCGTTCTTGCGGGCATAGTCACCCAGTTCTTTCAGGTTTTGGATATTGCCGTCCAATGTTTCGGTTTGTCCATATCCGGCTCCGTAACCGTCATTAGGGAGCAACCAGCCCAAAGGCATATCATGGTTCTTATAACGGTCTATCACAGCACGTGCCGAGAATTGGTAATTGTTTTTTTCACCGTTCAAAGATTCCTTGATACCGCCATTGTCCTTTTGGCTTTCCTTATAACGTTTTCCATCTTCAAACAAGATTCCCTTTTCGTCCTCTTTCCAATAGTCGCGGTTGTATGCATTCAGGTGTCCCTGATAGAAGCCGAACTTGGGTAATAATACCGGATTACCGGTGAGTTGGTAGAAGTCGTTCAATAAAGCAACGGCACCGTCACTCACCATGTAAAAGACATCCAGATAATCTGTTTCGTGAGATAGTTTTACTTTTCCTTTTTCTTCTGCACCAAAGTCGTATTTACCTTTCTTGAAGGTATGCCACATCACGCCGTATCCGTTGGTAGACCAATAGAAAGGAGTAGGAGAAGCTACGCCTCCATCTGTCCAGCTATTTTGGTTTTCGATAGCAATTGCTTTCCCTTTGTGTGAGAATCTTCCGTTTTGCACACCACCTCCGTAGAAATATTCTTTCGGATTTTCTTTCAGGGTGATGGTTACTTTATCTTTCTCAAACGAAACGGGAGCAAGTTCTTCCACTACTACCTTGCCGGTTTTAAGGTTGGTGATTTTCAGTAACGAAGTGGCTTTGTCAATCTGTATGCTGATATGCCCGGTTGTGATACTGATTGTGCTTCCATTGTCGTCAATGTCCAACTTTGACAATGACATTCTGGGATTGTCTACCAATATCTGTGCTTCGGGTTTGGCTTCCGGATTTCGGATGATTCCACCGGCATTATCTTGAAAGACTCTGAAGATATTATCACCGTAAAAATCCAGTGTCATGCGTTGGTTGTTGGCAAACAAAACTTCGACAGCTGTCGGATTGAGTCTTTTGATGCCCACAATTTGAGGACTCGGAAGAGCAGTTTCACTTGCGACATACGTTCGTTGGGCAGCCTGCACGGGTGCACCTGCCAGAACAAGTGGAAATGCCAAGGCAAGTAGTGCCGCTTTTTTCCCTTTGTGGTGTTGGTTAGTGGTATTTTTCATAATAAACTATGATTAAATTAGAATATTGTTTTAATTTATTCGGTAAAGATAAAGCGTAATATTGATAAACAGGCAGGTTTTTAAGAAAAAATTAAGTATATCTTTTAAACTTTTGTATTCGGAAGGGCGAAAAGGCTGCCTTTAAGGTAGGTGTGTCTGTAGATAAGGATGGAGTACGTTTTTTTATGTTTGGTTATTTTTATATATAAACAAGAAGGTGTGTTAAAATTCCTCTATGATAACAACGTAACAGTTGCTTTGGAATTTTGACACACCTCTTTATTACTTTCCGAATGGCATTGCAGCTGTGTTTCGGGAGGTTTTCGGTTTTATCGTTTATTTAACTTCGATTACCTTTGTTGCTTTTTCCTTTTCTTCAGGAGTCCGTTTCGGTAATTCGATAGTCAGGACACCGTCATTCACTTTGGCGTCTATTTTATCCTTATCTACATCATCCGGCAGAATCAGGGTTTGTTGGAACTTAGAGTAAGAGAATTCGCGGCGCAGATAACGGCTTTCTTCCTTGCCTCCTTTGTCGCCTTCTGTAGATTCTGTTTTCTTTTCCATAGAGATGACCAAATCATTGTCCTCATTGATATGGATTTGGAAATCTTCTTTTTTCATTCCCGGAGCGGCAACTTCTACTTTATACTCTTTTTCTGTTTCGATAACATTAATGGCCGGTGCTGTCGGGTTGGCTTTTACCATCCAGTCATTGTTCAAGAAATCGTTAAAAATACTTGGCAACCAAGTTTGGTTGGCTCTTCTTACTGGCATCATAATCTTAATCTCCTTTTGGTTTATGGTTAAACATTTTAGTTACTTTTGAACTCCGGCTTCTTTCGATTCCGTCATTCACTACTCATAATGCAAACACCATACCTTTAGTTCGATTTCCCGTGTGCTATATTCCGCTCTTTTAAACCTATAAAACCTTTCTTAAAGGTCAGGGGTAAGACTTTAAGAGAGGATAGAACTATTTAAACGTTGACACCGACAGGCTGCTGCCAAAATGTAATTTTCAAGGACATATTGGCAGCTATTGGGCTTCTGTAAGTTTGAATCTCATACGGAAAATACCTTCTTTATAATCGTAACTGATGATTTTGAATATACCTATTTGCGAAGTGTTTTCCACATGCAGACCGATGCAGAGGCATTCATCATAGTCGCCCACGTGCACCACTCTCACGGTTTCGGAGGCATGGTCGGGCAGACGTTTTAGGTCAAACCGTCCCACGGCTTCCTCTTGTGTAATGAATTCCGTGGTGATTGGCAGATTTTTTTTTAAAGTCTCATTCACAATTTTTTCTATGCGGTTTATCTCCTCTTTGGTGGGGCAGGTAGGTAATGCGAAATCTAATTTGCTTTTCTTGCGTTCGATATGTGCCGACACTGCACGCTCGCAGCCAAAGAGGTTTACCATTGTTCTGTTTACGATATGCTCCGTGGTATGCATGGGGGCGATGGATGCATCCTGAAATTTGGGAGCTGCTTGGTTTATTTCCATAATAAATTTATTTTATTGTGTTTGGATATTCAAAGATTATGTGCTTTTGCCGGATATTTCTGTCTATTGTTTTTGTTTAATCCTTCCATTGCTTTATTTCTTTCTTTAAGATGCTGTATACATTGAGGTTGACAAACTTCTTTGTATACATCAGTTCCCCGTCGCGTTCAGTTCCTTCCAGGTGGAAGCCGAGTCTTTGCGGGATGGCATTGCTGGGAGTGTTTCCTTCGGCGCAACGGATTTGGATGCGGTTCATGCCTCGTTCTTCGACGGCAATCCGGCAGAGATGGCGCACACATTTGGTCATGATTCCCCGGTGCTGGTATTTGGGCAGAAGCCAGTAACCAATTTCTGTACGCAAGTTTGCTGCATCGGAATAATGAAAACCTATCAGTCCGCACACTTCTTGTTTCTCTTCAATGATATAAATGAAGTCCCGACGGGCACGCGGAACTCGGAGCACGGAGCTCAGAAATGCTTTTTCTTCTTCCGCAGTCAGAAATGTGACGAACGGGAGCCATTCCTGCAAGTACTCGCGGTGCAAATGAATGGCATTGTATATTTTTTGTGAATCACTTATGCGTACTTCCCGAATCGTTATGTTATCGGTAATATTGGTTTTCATGGTGAATCTGAATTTAGTTCGCCAAAGATAAATCATTTTTTTGTGAAAAGGAATAAACAAAGTGTTTTCTTTGGAGGAAGATATGAGTGACACGGATTTCACGCAGTGGGGAAGAGGAAATCGTGAAACCCGTGTCTGAAAGGGAAAGACCGGCTGTTTTGAGTCTTTTCTTAATTTCTATAAGGTGGGTGTCTGAAATAGGAATACGAAAGACTTGCTGTCTTTCAAATCCTTGACGGCATTTCCGGCATATATTTCTCCGTGTGTCAAAGACAGTTTTTTTATCTTCGCTTTCGGACTGAAATCTATTTCTTTCAAGTCGAGCCAAAACAGATTGGGAGTCAATACATTGTCAAAATAGTACACCTTGTTCTTTTGGTCGCAAACCGAACGCCAACGTGTAGATGAGATGTGAGGCTTACCGGGAGTGGTGATGCCGAAGGGAACAGATACATTTCTCATCACACTCAGTACACTTGGGACGGCAATGCGTGCGTCGGGAGTCTGCGGGATGGCATGAATATAGAATGATGCACGCACAAAACGGTCACTTGAACGGTTTGTACCAGGTAGCATTTGCAAGCCTCCTATCTCTTTCCAATAGTCGTTGATGGCCAGTTGTGATGAATATTTGGGCGAGTTTGTCATAACCTGATATTCTTTTCCTTCGTGTATTTCCAACTTTCCGTCCAGATACTCCAGCACAGCCGTATTCCCTGTATTGTCGGTGATAGCCAGGTGTAAAGTGGAGGCTGAGCCGTTGGGCATTTGAGGTGCGTCAATTCGGAATATCTCTTTTTTGAGTTCATCTACCGCCTCCCGCACAGTGGCGAAATTGTCGAGCACATATTGTGTCCAGATACTGATTCCCATTACCGGACGTTTGTCTCCGAGACGCTTGTACACTGATTCGGGAAGAAATAAAAGGCTGGCTACTAATCCCTTTTCATTCATTCCGTCACATGTGCCGATGTCATATCCTGTAGCGATGACACTGCCGTATTTCGAAGTCCATGTCACCGTCTCTCCCTTGTTATATCCTGCTCTTTGGATACCTCTCGGAAAGACGTACAGATTACTCATGATATCCTCTTTCCAGTCCATGGTACGTCCGGTGACAATCAGATTGTCGGGTCCGATGTATACAGCCCGGGTGCACGCTTCTATCCGCTGTATGTGAATGGATAGCATAATGGTTAATGCGATTAGCGCAATGTTTTTTGTTCTCATTTTTTTATATTAAAAGATTATTGTTTATTCATAAAACAGATATCGGGTGTGGCTTGTTTAGGCGGAGGCAGTAAAATAAGTAAATCATCGGATAATATAAAACCACCTGTAAAAACATGGGAGTGAGTATTGTGGCACTGTTCAGTAGCTTCTTTGGGAGCAGTCATTATTCTTGGGGATTTAACATATCAATCAAATACCTGTCCCCTGATGTTGTCTCCTCCGGTTTTCAACCCCTGCATGTGTTTTTGAGTTTCCTAAGCCGTTTCATTAGCCGGACCAAGCGTTTTCGTCCTTTCGATTATGCCTGTCTGTCCGTCGGATTACTACAGTCTCCGGCAGCGGACTGTATGGTTCGTTGCAGTGGACCGTACAGTCCACTGTAGCAGACTGTACAGTCCATTGCCGCAGACTGTAATAATCTTCCGTTTAAAAGACCTTGACCGGCCATAGGAAACGGTTTATTCTTCCCTTAGTTTGTGATATGATGTGATATTTAAATCCCCAAGAATAAATAAGTGACCCGAATTTTTTCAAAATATTATGCTAATACACTTTTTGACTTGCTCCCTTCTTTGTGTAAGAAAGTATATTTTTCATGTACATTCGCATACTGACCGTACAAAATAAAAAAAGGAGCAACGCCTTGCTCCAACCTTTGTTAACCTTAAATCTAATACTATGAAAAACACATTGCAAAGGTACGGACTTTTGGGATAATAGCAAATAATTGAAGCTAAAAAATATGTTGCATAACATTGTTTAAGATTTGCTTTTCTTAAAAAGGCATCTTTTAATACTTCTTTTACTTATCTTTGCACCCATTAAACAGTAATCGATATGGCATTTGAAGCAACAAAGAGAGAGTGGGGCGAACTTTACGCCTTTTTCCGCTTGCTGGCGGATGGTTATGTATATGCGGGAACTCCTGAAGTGAAGAAGAATGAGGCGCAACGATTGCCCGTTGCCATGATTCAGCGGGAGGAACACGACGGAACCCGCCGATATATTATTGAAAGTGAGGAAAATATACATATCTGTGGAGAAAAAATTGATAAGCTGGTGGCACGCGAGGACTTTTCTGCTGTGGCGGAACTGATTTTATCGGCTGTGAAAGCGAGTCGTGAAAATGATGTTATGTCACCCGATGGGGTGGAGGAGTTTTTGGATGAGGTGGCTATCTTTGATTTGGAAGCAAAAACGGATGACCGTACCGATTTTTATGTTGCTTTTTACAGTGCGGATGCGCCTTTGACGGGTTTCTGTGTCCGTTCTCGTCTCAGCTCCATGTTTCCTTTACTGGACGGTGGACGAACTGCTAACCTGAAGTTTGAGCAGACCGGCATCAAGTTTGCCACTCCCACAGTCAATAAAATCAATGCATTTGGCGAGGAAGACGATGTGGCGGGACGTATGTTGATGATAGAACGTCTGGGAGGTGTCTTGAAGTATAGCGATGTGGCCGACAAAGTGTTCCGTAGCAATTTGAGTATGATAGACCTGCATTTTCCCCGCATGTTGGGCGAAATGCTGCGCATCATGCATCTGGACGGCATCACCAGAGTGAGCGAGCTGACGGAGGTGATGAAGCAAGTCAATCCGTTGAAGATTAAAGAGGAATTGATTACCAAGCATCATTATTACGAATATAAGATGAAGCAATTCCTGCTGGCACTTGCCTTGGGAATGCGTCCGGCAAAGCTCTTTACCGGAGTTGATTCGGCTGTATCCGGCTTCTTACTGGTGGACGGCAGTGGTGAAATATTGTGTTATCAAAAGGCAGACCGTCAGACCTTTGCCGATTTTCTGTTCAATAACTCTCGTTTTGAGAAAGGTTCTACCGAAAAAGATAAATATGGTTATTTGGAGCGCGAAAATGGAGTCTATTATTTTAAGCTGAACGCAAAAATCGGTTTGGTGAAACGATAAGATAATGCAGCAGAGAGAGTGTGCCGGCATGAGACGCTCTATTCTATCTGCATTCGGGCGAAAGATATTTCTTGCGACTGTAGGGGTAATGATAATATTGTTATTTTGTCAGTAGGGGCAGGGCTTGCCTGCCCGAAGACACAAAGCAAACTGTTTTCGGGCGAGCGGACCTTGACCCTACGAACTAAACGACAGCATTATCCACGTTTTGACACACCCCTTTCGATAGATCGGTTTAGTTTTGACATTTCTCTGCTATTCATTGTCTGTTTCGTGTTTACAGCTTGAACTTCAGAATCTTTCCATTCATGGCATCCAATAAAACAGGCGTCGTCTTGTCGGGTGACAATACCAATTTCTCTGTATTTCCTGTCAGCAATTCCACTGCATTATATTCTAAGTTATAAGGTATTCCCAAGAAATCAAAAGCATGTTGCGGAATGTTGACTGCTGCCCGCACCGGAATGCTGTCAAAGTTGACCATTATCAGCAGCAACTCATCATCCAGCTTACGCATGAAAGCATACTGCTTATGTTCGTTGAATACCCATCCTGCCAGGTTAGCGTATGTTAAATCAAAGAATACTCCTTCGCGTATCGCCTTCTCCGTGTTGCATAAATTTAATAGTCTGGAATAGAAAGTACGTAGTTTCTTCTCTTCTTCGGTCAGCAGCTTATCATCGAATTTGCCGTTATTGCGCCAACGGCGGATACTGTCCACGCTCCAATAATCGAAGATGGTCGTACGTCCATCTCGTCCGCTGAATCCTTCCGTATCCATTCCCTGTTCGCCTATTTCCTGTCCGAAATAAATCATGACCGGATTGTCATTCATACAAGCAGAAACAATCATGGCAGGGATAGCGCGGGCACCGTTTCCGGCAAAGAAATCGGAAGCAATGCGTTGTTCATCGTGGTTCTCAAGGAAGTTGAGCATACGGTGTTCTATTCCACTCAGGCTTTGCCAGCGACTGGGAATGGAGGTAGCCGATTCCCAACCCGAAGTGATGGCTCTCAGCGTATCATACAAGCCTACCTTATCATATAAATAGTCGAATTTTCCATTGAAAAGATAGTTGCGGTATTCTGCCGGATTATAAACCTCGGCAATGAATATCAGGTTGGGGTATTGCGCTTTGACCTGTGGAATGACCCATCCCCAAAATTCGACAGGGACCATTTCTGCCATATCGCACCGGAATCCGTCGATGCCTTTTGATGCCCAAAATAACAATATGTCGAGCATTTTGTTCCAAGTGTCGGGAATGGGGTCGAAATGGGTGCTTCGTCCGTTCATGTAATCCACGCCATAGTTCAACTTCACTGTCTCATACCAGTCATTGATGCCGGGCCATGCGTCAAAACGGTCATTGCCGGTGGCTTTGGCAGGAAATTCTATGTAGGGTTCGGCGGCACCGCGGTGAAGATCGATATTGCCTTCCAGTTTTGTGCCGGGAATGTAATAAAAGTTATTATTCGGGCTGAATGCTAGGTTTACATCATCTTGTTCGCCCAAATCAGCCACTCCTGCCGGTTTGGTGTCTGAACCATATTGGCGGGCAACGTGGTTGGGAACAAAATCAATGATTACTTTTAGTTCTGCCTTGTGTGAACGTTTTACCAAGTTCTCAAATTCTTTCATCCGGTCGGGGATGCTGGTTGCCAAATCGGGGTCTACATCATAATAATCCTTGATGGCGTATGGTGAGCCGGCTTTTCCTTTGACTACGGCAGGGTGGTCCGGGCGTATGCCGTAGCGACTGTAATTGGTTTGGGTGGCGTGTTCGATGATACCTGTATACCAAATGTGTGTGGCACCCAGACGCTTGATTTCTCCCAAAGCCTTGGCCGTAAAATCAGCCATTTTTCCGCAGCCGTTCTCGTCCAAAGAGCCATTGGTTTTGCAACGAGGGTTTCCGTTTCCGAACAAACGGGTAAACACCTGGTAGATGATAATTTTTTCTTGTGTTTTCATTATATTATTTTTTATTTATTTCCAAATAGTTCCTTTCTCTCGTAACAAATGGTCTAGAATTTCATTCGCCGTATTGTATCCTTGTTCAAAAATTTCTTCGGCTTTTTCCAGCTCTCGGTTGCTGTATCCTTCCAGTCCGTAGGGTTCAATCAACAAATCACTCAGAGGCTTTTGTGACAGAGTGTTCGCTTGAAAAATAAAATGATAGGCCCTTAAAGCGATCGTTACCACGTTCTTTTTATATTCGTCTGCCACCAATGGACTGACGTTGAATGCAATCACTTTTTCACACATTTCGCGGATGGGAGTTACCGGGAGGTTCATTAATATTCCTCCATCTACGTAATAAGTATTATTGATTTTCTGTGGTGCAAACAGTACCGGCATGCAACATGAGGCAGCTACCCGTTCAGCAATTTTTCCCTTGCGGAAAGAAACTGTTTTTCCGTGGTCCAAATCGGTGGCCGAGATAATAGTGGGGATGGGAAGTTCTTCTATCAGTTTGGTTCGCAGGTTGCTTTCCAGGAAATCAATGAAACTGTCAAGCTTCAGCAATCCTTGTTTGTTAATGGAAAAGGTTGTGAGTTCGGTAAACGAATGGTGTTCAAAGAGTTCAATGATGTGATAGGGTTCTCTGCCATCAGCATAGAATACGGCGGCCAGTGCACCGGCACTTACTCCGGAAAGTATGTTCGGTGTTATGCCGTGTTCGTGTAGTGCCTGCATGATTCCTAAGTGGGCAAATCCTTTGATGAATCCTCCGCTCAGGGCATACCCTATGTTGTATTTGAATGTATTCATTAATTTATCTCGTTTGTTACATGGGCAAACATAATCATTTTTAACGAGATATGGAAAAAAGATGGGATAAAAATACACCGTCGTTCCTCCCCGAAGATGTCTCCATTGCTTGGAAAAATTCTCTTGAGCTTTTGAGGAAGAATGACGGTGTATATTTATTTATGCTATTCCGTGAGCGTTTGCGTCTTTGTCTATTTTCTTAATCAAGCCTTGCAATACAGCACCCGGTCCGCATTCTGTAAACTCGTCGGCTCCATCGGCAATCATGTTCTTCACTGTCTGAGTCCAGCGAACAGAAGCGGTCAGCTGAGCTACCAGGTTAGCCTTGATTTCAGCAGGATCGGTGTGAGGTAAAGCGTCTACGTTCTGATAAACAGGACATTTTGGTGTATGAATTTCAGTTGCGTTGATGGCGGCTTCTAGTTCTATTTTGGCCGGATTCATCAGCGGAGAGTGGAAAGCACCACCCACTTTCAGAGGCAGAGCGCGTTTTGCACCGGCAGCTTTCAGTTGTTCGCAAGCTTTATTGATGCCTTCGATGGAACCGGAGATAACGATTTGTCCCGGGCAGTTGTAATTGGCGGCAACCACCACTTCGCCTTCTTTAGAGATGGCTTCGCATATTTCTTCTACTTTTTCATCAGGTAATGCGATGATGGCAGCCATTGTCGAAGGTTGTGCTTCGCAGGCTTTCTGCATAGCCATGGCGCGTGCATATACCAGCTTCAATCCGTCCTCGAACGACAAGGCTCCGGCGGCAACCAAGGCAGAGAACTCACCCAGTGAGTGTCCGGCTGTCATTTCAGGTTTGAAATCATCACCCATGCAGAGGGCTGAAATAACCGAGTGAAGGAACACGGCAGGCTGAGTGACCTTGGTTTGGCGAAGGTCTTCGTCTGTACCTTCAAACATGATGTCTGTGATGCGGTATCCTAAAATGTCATTCGCTTTTTCAAATAATTCTTTGGCCAAAGCCGAGTTTTCGTACAGGTCTTTACCCATACCTACAAACTGTGCTCCCTGTCCGGGGAATACAAATGCTTTCATATTTTTCCTTTTTTGGTTTAAAAACGTTGCAAAGGTAATTATTTCTTTGGAAACTAGGTGCTATTCTTCCTTAATATTCATAGGGACAGGATGATAAAAGTGGTTTAAAGGGCCGTGTCCTTCACCGATGCGGATATCTTTCCCTGCCTCTATGCCATGGGTGACGTAGCGTTTGGCACATTCCACTGCTTGCGGCATCACATAACCCAAAGCTAGGAATGTGGCGATGGCGGAAGAGAGGGTACAACCGGTTCCGTGGGTGTTCGGACTCTCTATTTTGGTGGAGGTGAACAGGTGAGGAGTACTTTCTCCGGCTATCTGCAGCACATCGCACATTAGTCCGCCTTCCAGGTGACCGCCTTTCAGGAGGACGGCTTTGCAACCGAATTTCAATAGCTCGAGGGCAGCCGATTTCATCTCTTCTACATTATTAATAGGATGGTCTGTCAACACTTCTGCTTCCCTCAGATTGGGTGTGATGAGGGAGGTGAGGGGCATTAAGTCGTCGGTAAGGGCTGCAATGGCGTCATCTTCTATCAGCTTGTGCCCACTGGTAGATACCATGACGGGATCGAAAATCACATACGCGGGTCGGTACTTGTGCAGGCAGGCAGAGATAACCTTTACAATCTCAATGTCATTTATCATTCCTATTTTTATGGCATCGGGACGTATGTCGTCCATGACGGCTTCTATCTGTCCGCGTACAAAAACAGGGGGTACAGGGTGGATGGCACGTACGCCGGTGGTATTTTGAACTGTGATAGCGGTGATGGCGGTGGCTGCATAAGCGCCCAATGCCGAGATGGTTTTCAGATCGGCCTGGATGCCGGCGCCTCCGCTGCAATCGGAGCCGGCTATGCTCATAATGGTTGGATATTTTTTCATTTATTGGTCGGATTAACTATCATGTCTGCAAATATAAGTAATAATATTGTATTTAAAGTTTGCAGGAATGGAACTAATCGCTTATTTTTGCTTTACGAAAGAAAATATAATATAAATGATAGAAGGATGAAGAAAGCCCTGGTAAGTGGCGGTGCGGGCTTTATAGGTTCGCATCTTTGTACGCGTCTGATAAACGAGGGTAACCGGGTTATCTGTCTTGATAACTTTTTTACCGGAAGCAAAGATAATATAAAGCATCTGATAGGACATCCGTGTTTTGAGTTGGTGGAACATGATGTGGTGAATCCGTATTGTGCGGATGTGGATGAGATATATAATTTAGCATGCCCTGCTTCCCCCATTCATTATCAATATGATGCGATAAAAACAGCAAAGACTGCTGTTTTCGGAACTTTTAATATGTTAGGACTGGCAAAGAAAAACAATGCACGTATGCTTCAGGCATCGACAAGCGAAGTGTATGGTGATCCGATTTCTCATCCGCAGCAGGAGTCTGACTGGGGTAATGTGAATCCTATCGGTTACCGTTCTTGTTATGATGAAGGGAAAAGGTGTGCCGAAACATTGTGTATGGATTATTATCGCCAGCACCGGGTGAAGATAAAAATAGTGCGAATATTCAATACATATGGTCCCCATATGTTGCCCGATGATGGGCGTGTTATTTCTAACTTTGTAGTGCAAGCCTTGCAGAATAAAGATATCACGATTTATGGTGACGGAAAGCAGACCCGCAGCTTTCAATATGTGGATGATTTGATTGAGGCAATGGTGCGTATGATGGCCACGGGGGATGACTTTACGGGACCGGTGAATATTGGAAATCCGCGTGAGTTTTCTATGTTGGAACTGGCACAATTGGTGTTGAAACTGACGGCCTCAAAGTCAAAAATAGTTTATCAACCTCTTCCTTATGACGATCCGCGTCAGCGTCGGCCTGATATTACGTTGGCAAAGGAAAAATTGGACTGGAAACCAACTGTACGGTTGGAGGAAGGGTTGATAGAAGTAATTAATTATTTTAAACAAATTCTCTCTAAATAGTGGCGAATATGACAGCAGATGTTAATGTAGTGATAGATCATTCGGAATACACCATCTTGGTAGTGGATGATGTGGTTTCTAATGTGTTGCTATTAAAGGTATTGCTTACAAACGAGAAGTTTAAGGTCGTTACTGCAAATAATGGTAAGGACGCGTTGGTGCAGGCAGCCGAAAAGCAGCCGGATCTGATTCTGTTAGATGTTATGATGCCGGAAATGAATGGCTTTGAGGTGTCAGAGAAACTGAAAGCGAATCCTGTGACTCAGAATATACCTATTATTTTTCTGACTGCTTTGAACACGACTTCCGATATCGTGAAAGGGTTCAAGGTGGGAGCGAACGATTTTATTTCAAAGCCTTTCAATAAGGAAGAATTGGTGATTCGTGTTACTCACCAGATTTCGCTGGTGGCGGCAAAAAGAATTATTCTGCGTCAAACGGAAGAATTGCGCAAAACAATCATGGGGCGAGACAAGCTTTATTCTGTGATTGCTCATGATCTGCGTTCTCCTATGGGTTCCATTAAAATGGTACTCAATATGTTGATACTGAGTTTGCCTCCTTCTCAGATTGGAGAAGAAATGTATCAGATGTTGAGCATGGCCAACCAAAGTACCGAGGATGTGTTTGCTTTGTTGGATAACCTTTTGAAGTGGACAAAAAGTCAGATTGGTAAATTGAATGTGGTGTATCAGGATTTCAATATTGTTGAGAATATTGCGTCAGTCATTGAGATTTTTAATCTGGTGGCAGGCATAAAGAATATCAAATTGCGTTATCTGGGAGATGATAAGATAGAGGTTCATGCTGATATCGATATGATGAAGACCATTATGCGTAATTTATTGAGCAATGCGATTAAGTTTAGTTATAATGATTCTGAAATCGTGGTCGGTGCCCGGATAGTAGACGACAGTGTGGTGGTCAGTGTCAGGGATAGCGGAAAGGGGATGAGTGAAGAGGACCAGCGGAAGTTGTTGAATACGGAGACTCACTTTAGTAAATATGGCACGAATAATGAGGAGGGTTCCGGTTTGGGGCTGTTGTTGTGCCTTGATTTTGCCGTTAAGAATGGAGGGCGTCTTTGGTTTGAATCGGAGGAGGGGAAAGGTTCTACCTTTTATTTTTCGGTTCCGTTGAAGGCATGACAGTGGTCGTAAGATAGAAGCCGAGTATCTTATAGATAAAAAACTTTAAAAAAGAGCATCCCTTTATTTTAGCTTTGATTTATCACAATATAGGGTTAAAATAGAGGGGTGCATTATGAGTTATAAGAAGGTCGTCTTTTACTAGAGTCCTACTTCCAAATAAACGGGGTTATGGTCGCTCATATCGTATGACATTGTACCATATTTGAGGGCCAATAAAGAAGGGGAGTGGAACAGGTAATCGATTCTGAGCAGATTGTGCAGCCCGCGATAAGTAGCTCCATATCCTTCTCCGGCAGAAAGAAAACCATCTTGCAGATTCCCTTTCAGTGTTTCGTAAGTAAATGTTCCCGGAGTATCATTGAAATCACCGCATAAGATAACTGGAGTCTCGGTGGCATTTACCAATGAAGCGATATCTTTGGCTTGTTTTGCGCGTTGAATGATATTGGCTTCCATATTATCTGTGAACTGTGTATAAATTTGATTTTCTTTTTCTTCATCTCCTACTTCTCTGGCTTGTGCGGCTTTCGAACGCATTCGGTCAAGGTTAGTGGTCTGCATATGCACGTTGATTACCCTGATAGTCATTCCTTTAACATCTATATCTGTCCAAATAGCTCCATTGTTAGTGTTTGGAAACTCAATAATCTGAGACTGTTTGATGGGGTAGCGGCTATAAATAGCTTGCGCGCGTCCTTCCGGGAGATATGAGTAAGGAAAGTTTTTGGAATAAGTATTATATAAGTCTTTGGTGGTGAAATCTCCGTTGCCCCTGTACTCTTGAAAGCATAGTACGTCTACTCCTTCTTTGTTCAGGATGTCAGCAAATTCTTTAGCCGAGAAACCGGTGATTTCTCCTCCGAATGAATGTACATTATAAGTCACGATTTTCAGTTGGGTATCATTGGCATATTTGGTCGAATTGTAAACTTGATACATGGAAGTAATATATCCGTAATTTATCAATAAACCAAGTAGCGGAATCCATATCCAATACCTGAATCTGACAAGCCAATAAAAAAATAACAAGATATTGATAATGACTAAGATAGGCTTTCCAAATGCAATATAGGCTGCAAACATATTGCTTTCTGGGTCTATTCTTCCTGCAAAATAAGCGAAAACGGATAATCCTAATATCAGAAGAGTGAATATGATGGATAAAAGGTATGCAAATTTGTATACGGCTAGTCTTCCCATAATTTATGTGTTTTTTAAGTATTTATTAATTGTATCTTTTAATAAATCAGGAGATATGGGTTTGGTCAAAAACTCATTGCATCCACTTTCTATTGCGGCTGCTTTATCTTTTTCGTAAGCGTAGGCGCTAACAGCAATAACAGGTATCTTGGGGGATACTTCTCTGATGATGCGTGTGGCGTCCAGACCGTCGAGGTTAGGCATTTTTATGTCCATGAGAATAAGGTTGGGGCTATATTTTTCATACAATTGGATGGCCTCCATACCGTCAAGGGCATGTACCAGCTTATAGGTCTTACCAATCATGGCTTCTATTAAGTCATAATTACTTTGGTTGTCTTCAGCTACTAGTATGACAATCTCTTTATGTGTAGATTCTTTGTTGTTTGTGTAGCGTGTGAAAGTATGACTTTCTCTTTTTACTTCACCATTGACAGATATATAGGGGATGGTGAATGTAAATGTCGTCCCTTTCCCCGGTTTGGAGTTTACCCAAATTTTTCCTCCTAGCTTCTCGGCAATTATTTTGCTGATGGAAAGTCCCAGTCCTGTACCGGCAACATTGTCATTGGCCATCATAAAGCGGTCGAATATCTTGGGAAGCTTTTCGGCCGGAATACCGGTGCCGGTGTCGGTCACATGAAAAATAATCTGGTTGTCCACCTTTTTATATCCAAAACTGATATGTCCTTTTTGAGTAAATTTAGTGGCATTGCCTATTAAGTTGGAGAATATCTGGAAGAGCCGGTTTCTATCGGTAGATATGTAAAGAGAACGGTCTGACTGTTCGAAAATCAAATCTACTCCGCTTTGACAACGGAAGCGATAAGTGTTTTTAACATCATCGCATAATTTATAGAGATTGACAGGCGCATAGTTGAACTCCATCATTCCGGATTCTATCTTTGATAAGTCCAGAATTTCGTTAATCAGCTCTTGCAAGCGCATATTGTTCTTCTCTACAATATCATAATATTGTAATCTTTCTTCGGAGTTGTCTGTCTCGGCAATAATACGTGAAAATCCTAAAATGGCATTCAGCGGGGTACGTATTTCATGACTCATATTGGCAAGAAACGCTGATTTTAGTTGATTGGAACGCTCAGCTTTCCATACTATTTCCGATGTATTCTGTATATATCCTTCCAGCAAAATACGGTTGGTATATACTTCCCGATTATAGATTTTCAGTCGCATGTCTACAATCTTGCCATTTATCAGCAATTTATATGAAATGGTATCTTGACTTTCTTTTCCATGCAAATAATTCTCTATCCAATTTTCAACTCTTGTCTTATCTTCGGGATGGATATAGGTGATATATTCATCAAAAGTAATTGTTTTTTCTTCTTCATTATCACAAAACACCTGGGTATAGCCTGAGTAAGTGAAAATTCGGGTGAGTGAGTCAAAAGTCCACAGGCCGATATGGGCTGCTTTTTCTACTTCACGTAAGTCATTTATTTTCTTTTCCAGTTTCAGCCTTACTACACTGCGCCCCGTAATGTCTCGATATTGAAATATCAGATGGTCTTCATTAAATTTCGAAATAATGCATTTATAATATTTCACTTCTTCTCCCAGAATGAGCTTATAGTTTTCTGCCGAGGACAACACCTTTCCATCAATGACTTTTTTAAATTCCTTGTGCATTTTCCGAGCTGTCTCCAAAGGGAAATATGAAAAAATATTTTTGCCTACCACTTCTTCCTCTTTGATATAGAAGTCCGGTCGGTTAGGCTTAAAGTCAAGACAGGTCCCGTCTTTGTATACAAAGAACATTGTATCGCCGGTAATCTCTAGGATTCTTTCGGCATACTGTTTTTCGTGTAATATTTTGTTAGAAGCCTTCATATCAATCTTACGGTACTCAACTTAATATTAAGTCGTAATGTTTTTATTAATCTCAGCAAATATACAAAAAAAATATTGCTTATATCATTTTATATCGTAATTTTGCATGGAGAAACAAGCAAAATAGTGAGATGAAAAAAATATTAGTTGCAGAAGATACGGAAAGTAATTTCCTTTTACTGTCTATTATCTTGCGGAAGGATTATGAAATACTCCGTGCTTTTAACGGTGCAGAGGCTGTTGAAATATGTCGTGCAGAGCATCCGGACCTGATACTTATGGATATAAAGATGCCCGTAATGGATGGTTTGGAAGCTACTAAAGTGATTCGTACATTCAATGAAGAGATTGTTATTATAGCCCTTACTGCTAATGCATACGACAGTGACCGTGAAAAGGCATATCTTGCCGGATGTAATAACTATATGGCAAAGCCTGTTATGGCAGCCAAACTTCGCGAAATGATACATTCATATTTGGGGTAATCATACGGCTCTGCGTACCTTTTCCCAAGTACCGTCATTTTTGTTTTTTCTTATGAAATAGAAAAAGCCTTTAATGACATTTATATTCATGAACAGAAAGTAATAAGGAATATAGAGCAATTTGTTTTTTACTGATTTTGTGGATAAATAATATCCATAGCTCCCTCCTGCATAAAATAATAATTGCAGCACCAAGAGTATGATATAGAAGCGGGAATGCTCATTGTAAATGATTAATAATACATTCAGAGGTACGAGCAAAAACAAGGCAATTGGTGTGATGGACCATCTTAGTACGCGATGAGATACATATTGAAAGCTGAGTATTCCATAACGGAATGGATTGAGTAGCTTTCGTAACCGATAAATGGCTTGAATTCCTCCTGCTGCAATGCGTACTTTTCTTTTTTCTTCCTCTTTCATGTTTGCCGAACCGTTTTCCATGGCGTATGCTTTGTTACAATATGCAATAATATATTTTTTCATGGCGATTTTTAAGGAAAGGATAAAGTCATCCAATAGCGTATCATTGGGCATTTGTTCGTATAAGGAAGTGCGAATGGCGAATAATTCTCCTGCTGCGCCTACGGCAGAATGGAGTTGTGAGTCTAATTTTTTCAGAAAAGATTCATATTTCCAGTACATTCCTTCACCTCCCACTGCTGCTTCATCCTTGGTGTGCATATTGATGCGCTTTTCTCCCGCCACACATCCCACCTTCGGGTTATTGAAGTAACGTACCATTTCGCGGATCGATTGGGAGTTAATAGAAGTATTGGCATCCGTAAAAATCACAATCGGAGTAGTGACAAATTTTATTCCGCGGTTCATGGCTGCAGTCTTTCCTTTCCGTTCGGCAGAATAGTACACAGTTGCATCGGGATATGCTTTCAGTTTTTTATTGGTGGTATCACAACTTCCGTCCGTCACCCATACTATTTGGAACTTCTCTTTGGGATAATCCAGTTCGCGGCAATTTTGCATTTTCTTCTCTACCACCTGTTCTTCATTGTAGGCTGTGATGAAGAGAGTTACTTCGGGAAGTTCTTCCATCGTATGATAACTCTTTTCTTTTATAAAAATCCGTTTTATTCTGACTAATATCCAAAGTATGATTCCGTATCCTATATAAGTATAGAAAACGATGGACAGAAGAATAAAGAATATGATTTCAAGTGTATTCATTGTTGTATTATTTCATTATATAATTCTAATGTTTTAAGCGCAGTTTTTTTCCAAGAAAACCGCTGTACCCTTCTCAAACCATATTGTGACAGTGAATGACGGTGTTCGGGGTCTTCTTCCAGCCGTACCATAGCCTGAGCTATTTCTTCTGGATTGTAAGGATTTACCAAGATAGCATCCTTTCCGGCAATTTCGGGCATAGCAGAGGTTTGTGAGGTGATAACAGGTGTACCACATGCCATAGCTTCCAAGATAGGGATACCGAAACTTTCGCGTAACGAAGTATAAATGAATGCAGTAGCCCCGCTATATAAGGCAGGCAAATCCTTGTTAGGGATATACCCCGGGTAATAAAGCATGGATTTGATATCCGTCAGACCGTATGTACGTAAGTAATTATTAATAACTTCTTCTTTTAAATCAGCGATGAGAAGCGGTAGGGGTTGAGACGAAGTGTTCAGATAGTGCCGATAGGCTTGTAGTATTCTTGCTGTATTCTTTTTGGGGTCGGTATTGCCGAGAAAGAAAAAATAATGTTTCGTTCCGATGTATTTTTGTGTCACGGCTTGATATTCCGTGATGGGCCTGAAATGCGAAGAATAGCCATTATACACAGTGGTTATCTTTTTCGGTTCCAAATGTAGGAATTTGCAGATATGCTCCCTCTCAAAATTAGATACGGTAATGATCTTTCTACATTTATTCAAGATTCGGGGAACTACGAACCTTCTGTAACATCGTCCTAATTTCTGATATACAGATTGGTTCTTACCTTGCTTCGGCTCAAGAAAAATAATATCATGCAGGGTTAGTATCAGTGGGGTATGACACCACAAGGGAGCTGTATTGCCGGTGCAATGCAACAAGTCAGGCTGTATCTTTTTCAGGGTTGACGGCAGTCCGATTTGCTCCCACAAAGGGTAAGATGGGTAATCTATCTGTACGATATGCATATTGTCCGACTCCTGCAGACACCTGTCTTCTCCCGGACTCACCAAGATGAAATATTCATTTTGGCGGTCGATTTTCTGTATTTCTCTTATGGTTTCAAGGGCTACATAGTCCATGCCGTGCTTTTCTTTCCTAAATATTCTTTGAGCTTCTATTGCTATTTTCATGTATTGATTATTTTATCAAGTTTGAATCCTCGTCTTCATATTTTTCTTTGTAATGAAACAAAGAGGTAAAATTGTTAATTCCTTTGACCGTCCTCTTCCAAAAGCTGTTGAAAAGTGAACCATCGGCAGAGATAGTGCCATAGCCTGTGACAGCACGTGCTTTACGGCTTCTGACAAATTTTATTTTTCCGTATTTTTTCAGTCCCAATGCCAGCGAACCATCCTCGCCACGAATGATGTCGGTTCTGAAACCTACTTTGTGTGCTGTGTCTGTTTGAAAAGCAAAGACCATTCCTCGTACATTGAGTTCAGGTCTTCGTAGATGCTGTATGTTGAAATAAACATCACGCAGTTTTTCATAGAAAAAAAGTCCTGTTTGTGAATAATGTTTGTCGGGAAGGAAACTCCAAAGGGCATACGCTGCCATGACTCCTTTTTGTTGCAATGCTTTTGTCATTGTTGTGATATAGAGAGGAGGATACATCGTGTCCGAATCAATGCAAACACAATATTTTCCTTTGGCATGATTCAGTCCGCATTGTCGGGCAAATCCGGGTCCTTTCTGTTCTTCATTATAATAAGTCACACCTAGTTTTTTCAATATACTTTCCGTATTATCTGTAGAATGGTTGTTGACGACTATGATTTCTATGGGAAAGTGACAGTTGTTTTCGCATATCGACCATAGGCAAGAGAAAATTCTGTTTCCTTCATTATGAGCGATAGCCACCACTGAAACCAAAGGATTGGGATGTTTCAACTCTCTGATTCTTTTTTTGACTCTGTTGGTGAGTGGGGGAGGCAACTCACTGTATGGCTTTTCATATGCGGATAAATAATCGGTATACCATTTCATGACTCTCTATATTCTTAATAATTCTTCAAACAGCTTTATCCATTGAGACATAATCTGCTCTGTTTCAAATCTTTTTATATTGATATGCGCTTTGCGTCCCATTTCTTTTCTTCTGTGTTCATTTTCAATTAAATAGCATATTTTATCCGCCAATTGCTCCACATTCCCGTTTTCTACTAAGATACCATCTTCTCCATCTCGAATAATATAGCGAGGTCCACACGGACAGTTAAAAGAAACTACAGGAATTCCGCAGGACATTGCTTCTGCGATACTCATTCCGAAGCCTTCAAAACGTGAACTTAGTATATAAATAGAACTCTCAGTATATTTTTTCAAAATGTCGGTAGTCGCTTCGTTTATTTGAAAACTGTCGGTAATATTTAATTGTAATATTAGTTTGTATAAGGAAGTTTTATCTCCTCCTCCGTATAATTGCAAATGCCAGTCGTTATGTTTCCGGCAGACGATTTTCCAAGCTTGTGCTAATAAGTCAAATCCTTTTTCATGCGAGAAGCGACCAACAGCAATGACATTTTTCTGTGTACATTGTGAAAAGGTTTCCGGGTAAAATGGTAAAGGATTAGGAATGACACTGATTTTTTTTACTTCTTTCCAATCTTCTTTATCTTCTTGAGTAAGAACAATGAATTGATCGAGCTTTTGTAATTTATGAATTAATTGTTTACTCCAAAAAGTAGAGAGCATTTTTTTGAAGAAGTTGTTGGTCTCTGTTTTAAAGTTGCGATAATTCTTTTTATTGATATGCAGTTCGCCCACTTTCTTGCTGCCATCCTTTATGGAAGTGATGAAATTTATTTCCCTTCGCATCAAAGAGACGGTAATATCGGGCTTAATGCTGAACAAGACATTTCTCAGTTTACATTTATATATGCGTTGTTTTTGGAGGTATACTATTATTTTTTTGTACAAAGGCAAATCCCATAGCTCTTCAAACTCAATGCCCAGTTGGATGAGCCGTATTTGAGAAGACAACGGATAATAAGGTGATTTATCTTGACCATCTGTCAAAATGATGTAGACTGTATATCCCGCCACATCTGCCAGATAATTAGCCTTTGTTGTTAAGACTCTTTCTATTCCTCCGGGAATATAAAGAGACGGCGTACAATAAACGATAACCGTTTTTCTATCCATACTGCCCCTTCTTGTATGTTGTTTGACAAATGTAAGTTTTTTATCTTTGATATTAAAATTTTTATAACTCTTTTATCACCTTTTCCATTTGATTTTTCCAAGATAGATGGTAGATGGAGTTTCTTATTTGTTTCGGTGGAATATCGAGAGTTGAGCAGAACCGGATAATCTTTGTGATATCGATGGTACTTTCATCGGCAGGTGCTTTGAGAATGTAAGGCATACGGTCAAAATCCTCATCCGTTTCCGAATAGATGAACGGTATGCCGCGAGCTGCATACTCCCTGTTTTTGAGTGTCTTTATTTTATCGATGTGGCTGCGGTGGCGTGCCAGACTACCGATGGCAAAGTCTGCCAGGTCGAATAGTTCATCCAACTCTTTTCCCATTTTCTGTCCGTGAAAAATGACTTGTTTCTCGATGTGATAGTGGGTAATGAGTTCATGAAAACCCGGAGCATGTTGCGAATGATACATTTCTGATTTCCATACTCCGCCTACAATATGGAAATAAATTTCTTTGTCGTGATATTGTCGGTAATACTCTCCTAGTCCGTGTATCAGTCGGTCGTAGCCGTGCCAGTAGTGGACTTCCGCAACTCCTATTAAATGGAGAGTAGGGGACGAATTATTGTTTATTGTCTTTCGGAGTGGAACAGTATCGAAATCCACCCCGTTGGATATCCTGACAGTGCGTTGGCCGAATATCGTTTTTTCGTCTGAAAATGTGACAATACCGTTGACTCGCTTTGCCAACGTCTTGCGGAAGAGTCTGTCTATTTGTAATCCGCATCGGGTGAAGAACGGAAAGCCTTTATACTCTGAATCGTATGGATAGGTGGGGATTTCCATTGCAATCTTTATTCCGGCTTTCTGCAACCGGTAGAACAGGCGGACCGTAAACGGATTGGCATTGTGAAACGAACGCACATAAATCATGTTGACTTCCTGAGCAACGGCATAGCGGTAGATGCCATCGTATGAAATCCTTTTCCTGACGGCTGCCCATTTTCCCGTGCCATAATCTTCTATAATCTCTTCATCCATCATACGCACCCGGTGTCGGTTTTTATTCATGTCATATGTGCAGACGTTCACTCTATGTCCCAGCTCGCGCAATGCCTTTATCTGGCATAGAATCTTTTTGCTGATGCCGCTGCTCTCGGAGAAACCGTGATATAATAAAAAAATAATTCTCATGATGTGAGGGTTAGGCAATTGTTAAAAAGGATATTCCATTTATCCATGATATTCTTTTGCGAATACTGTAATACATATTTTCGCGCATTGGTTCCTATTTTTTTTCTGTTCTTTTCATTCTCAATCAGATAATTTATTTTATCCACCATTTCCTTTTTATCTCCTTCTTTGACAAGAATACCGTTTCTCATATTCGTAATCATACTCCGTGGTCCGAAAGGGCAATCGTATGTTACGCAGGGCACTCCGCAGGCCATAGCTTCGAGCAGTGCCATTGGGAATCCTTCGTATCTGGATGTCAATACCAATAGGGAACAGTTGAGATATTCATACATAATATCGGGACTGCTTCCTTTGAGGTGTATATAAGTTCCTGCATTTGCAGCTATAATTTTTTGCTGTAGTTCGTCTTGAAGCATTCCTTGTCCGTAAATGTCCAATACCCAATCGGGGTGTGTATTATGCACCGACAACCAGATATCAATCAGCCTGTCTATTCCTTTTTCCCATTCCAATCTGCCCACACAAATGGCTCTGGAGGCTGACAATGTGCTTGGAACGGCGGGATAGAATGGCAATGAATTAGGAATGATAACGGCGGGTCTGACGGTTGCCCATTCTTCTTCCTCGTGTTCATTGAGTACGACGAAAGCGTCTAGTTGTTTTACAGCAGTATCTATCTTTTTTTTAAGTCGTTTTCCTATCATACGATGTACGAATCCGCCTTCCAGCAAGTCTTGTGTTTTGCGTAAGTTCATTCGGGTGGTATGGGCTTCTCCCACTTTTCTACTTCCATCATTCAGTTGAGTCAGGAAGTCAATATCACGTCCCAATGTACTGATAACAATGTCTGCTTTGATGTGTTTCAGTAATCTGCCGAGTTTCTTTCTGTAAACAAACATGAGCATGAAATAGTAAAGACTTCTGAGCAGCAAGCCGTGACGGTATTGTCTGTCGAAGTTGATGTCCAGATCAATATGCTTAACCTTGGGCGACAGCGGAAAGATGACTGCCCTTCCTGCCTGCGAATCAGTGATTACATACACTTCATGCCCCATTACGTCAGCCAGATAATTTGCCTTTTGAATGACAATTCTGTCAGCACCACCTACGGTGGTCAAGGACGTATATAGATATACAATTTTCATTTCTCCTTCAGTTCGTTGAAAAGTTTTTCCCACATCGGCATGATAACTTCCGGTGCGTAGCGTTCAATGTTTTTTCGTGCTCGGTGGCCAAATGATTTGCGTTCCTCTTCATGCTCTATGAAGTGGCACAGAGCTTCGGCAAATTCCTTTATGTTACCATTTTCCACCAAGAAACCATCCTCTCCGTTTCGGATTGTTTCTGCCGGTCCGTTAGGGCAGTCAAAGGCGACACACGGCAGTCCGCAGCCCATTGCTTCCAGCAGCACTAACACGAAACCTTCATAATTGGAACTTAGGGCGAAGATGGAACTGTTGAGGTATTCTTGTGCTATATTCTTCGTAAAAGGATGAATGGTAACCGACTTTTCCAAACCGTTGTTACGGATTTGTTTGCTCAATGCCTCCCGGCGGATACCTTCGCCGAAGATATCCAATTTCCAGTCGGGATGTCGCCTGTTGACGATAGTCCACGCATCAATCAGTCTGTCAAATCCTTTCTGATAGGTGAGGCGTCCGATCGCTATTACGCGGTGCACCTCGCACGAACTGCTTTGGGGAACGATGAATTTTGTGAAATTGGGAATAACGCGCACATGCGGTGCTTTGCTCCATGCTTTAGCATCCGCTTGCGTAAGCGTTACCACCACAGCATCGCTGCATTTTTCTATCTGTCGGAAACGTCTGCGTGTGTTCCATTCATTTCTCAAGTCTTTAAAGAACCCCATCTTGAAATCATCTGTAAGGTGGATAAAGTCTCTCGCCCCATGTGACTCGATGACCTTTTTGGCGCGACATTTCAGCCGGCATATCTCAGTCACCATGTAGGTTGTAGTACAAATGATAATATCTGGATCTATTTTTTTTATTGTATCTTTTAGACGCTTTTTGCTTAGTTGTTGCAGCCTGAACTTCATCCATATGCGTTGGGGCAGCGGATAGCCGTAGCACACATGATAACGTATATCAAGGTCGATATGCTGCGCATTGGGTGATAGAGGGAAACTGATTGGATGTTCTCCCTGTGACGAAGTAATCAGATATACCTCGTGGTGTAAGTGGTCTGCCAGATAATTCATCTTGTCGACAAATATTCGTTCTATCCCGCCCACAACGGCTATTGTGTCATATACATATATAATTTTCATATCATTTTTTTGAATAGGTTATCCCATTTTGCCATGATGTTCTCCGGCGAATAACGCTTCATGTCGATTTTGGCATTTTGCCCCATCCACTCTCTGTTTTCATTACATTGGATCATTTTTATCAAACTCCGGGTAAAACATTTTAAATCATTTTTCTCCACCAACATACCGTCTTTTTCGTTATAGATGATATCAGCGGGTCCATGCGGACAGTTGTATGCCACACTGGGTAATCCGCACGCCATTGCTTCGATGAGCACCAGCCCGAAACCTTCATAATTGGAACTGAGCACGAAGAAGGAACTCTTGAGATATTCTTCCGCTATGTTGTCCGTAAAGGGGCGGATAGTCACCGTGTTTTCCAGTCCATAAGCTTTTATTTGTGCTTTCAGCTCGTCCTTCAGTATTCCTTCGCCAAAGATGTCCAGCTTCCAGGCGGGATATATCTTATAGACCTCCGCCCAGGCTTTAATCAGTTGGTCAAATCCTTTTTGATAAGTGAGCCGCCCCACGGCTATGGCACGGGGCACATTATAGTTGGGACAGTCTTCCAAAGAAACGAACGATGTGAAATTGGGGATGATACGTATCGGCTGCTTGCATCCTTTTGCCCACGACCGTGCATCGCTTACGGTCAGCGTTACCAACACGTCACAATATTTCCGCACAGCACAGAACTTGGTGCGTGCGGCATACCGGTCAAACAAATCGCGGATGCAGCCCCGACTGAAATTGTCCGATATTGCCATATATTCTCTAGCACAATGCGATTCCATTATCTTCTTTGCCTTTCCTTTCAACAGGCCGATTACTTCGGGCTTCCAGGCCGTGGTGCAGATGATAAAATCAGGATGAATATTGTCTATCATCATTTGGGCGCGTTCTTTGAGCAGATTATCCAATTTTTTTGCTTCCCACAGGCGTTTGGGATATCGGTATTGGTATTGCGAATGAAATCGGACTCCCAAATCGATATGCCTGACCCGGGGGGACAAGGGGAAACTGACAGGTGTATTTCCCTGTGAGGCTGTGAGCAGATATACTTCATACTGTAACCGGTCTGCCAAATAATTCATCTTGTCGACAAATATCCGTTCCAGTCCGCCTTTATGGGCGATGCTTTCGTGTATATATACTATTTTCATCGTGCTGCGAGTTGGTTAAATAAATCAATCCATTTTGTCATCACCTTGTCGGGCAGAAAACGTTTGGCATTTTCTCTTGCCGCGTTGCCTAACTTTTCTCTCAAAGATGGGTTCGAAATCAGTTTGTTAACAGACCATGCCATTGTCCATAACTCATGGGCATCTGTCGACAATTTGTCAAAATCGGGTAGTAACACCCCATCCTTGTTGTGATGTATTATCTCGCCCGGGCCATATGGACAATCGAACGCGATACAGGGGAGTCCGCAGGCCATCGCTTCGATGAGTACCAGTCCGAAACCTTCATATAATGAAGATAGCAGAAACATGGAGCTGTCGAGGAATTCTTGCTCAAGGTCGGTACTGAAAGGGTGGATTCTCACTACTCCTTCCAGTCCTAACGCTTTAATTGTATGTAATAAAACTTTCTTTTCTTCACCCTCTCCGTAAATATCCAGTTGCCATTCGGGATGTATGCGGTACACCTTCATCCATGCGGCAATCATCCGGTGGAATGCTTTTTCTTTGGTGAGCCGGCCGGCACTTATGGCGCGCTGTGCCGTGCGGGGACTGGTGGCGGGTGGAATCTCGGGTATGGAATTGGGTATGACAAATTTTCGTTTACAGTCTGCATTCCATTCCTTACTGTCTCCTTCGGTGAGCGATACGATGGCATCGCTCTTTTCTTCGATGGTGAGGAAGCTCTTCTTGAGTAAATAATCGTATAAAAGCTGAATGGGTTTGCTACGTTTGATTCCATCATTGATGCCGGTATGCGACTTGACGCAATGCGATTCGATTATCTTTTTGGCGCGGCACTCCAGCCGACACACCACATCTGCTTTATAGTAAGTGGTAGCAATGATGATGTCCGGGTCTATTTGTGCTATTTGTTTCTTTATTTTCCTTTCGAAGTCGCAATCCAGCCGCCACTTCATCCACCATCGCAATGGAGCTTTATACTGATATTGCAGGTGAAAGCGGGCATTGAGGTCGATATGTTTGACTCGTGCGGATATAGGAAAAGAGAAGGGGTGATTTCCCTGTGCTGCAGTGATGAGATAAATGTCGTACGCGCATACGTCGGCAAAATAATTCATTTTGTCTGCTAAAATCTTTTCTACGCCTCCGATTCGCGCGATGGCGTCATAGACATACACTATTTTCATCCTTCATATTATTTCCCACAAAAATAAGCTTTTCCTGATAGAATCCCAAATAAAAACGCAACGGAAATGACTGGAAAGTATAAAGTTAAAAAGAAATTATTTAAAATAAGCAGGATACGCTTTTCTGTTTTTTTGCTTCGGTATTAAAAGTATCTTTGTTTCTTGTCATTTTCTGCTATTCTATAAGTTTAGTTTACAATAGCTTTCACACATTGCGGCTATTGAAACCCTTTATTAATCGGTATTTCGGTGTGAAGGGAAAAATAGAGAGCTGCTTTCACATAAAATCCTCAAAAGACTAAGGCCTTTTAGAAAAAGACTTTGATGTTTTATTCAAAGACCTTGTTGTTTTGCTTAAAGACCTTATTCTTTTTTTGAAACTCTTCCTTCTTTTCTAAGATAAGTAGATGTTTCTGAAAGTATGTCTCTTTACCTATAATGTTTTTTGTAATGCTGCACTCCGAATGTTTTATCGGTGTAATATGGCCGCACTTAAGGCAGATGTGTCCTTTTATGGACTGGATATTTATATTTCATCTTTTTATCTTGGTCGTTTTGTTTATTTTTTAGATGGTTATCTCTCTTTATTTGTTCTGTCGTTTTCTCTTATTTGGTGTTCTTTGCAGTTGTAGGTGTATTATTGTTGGGGATTCCGCTAAAAAGATATGTGATTGACAGAATTGAACTTTTTAAGAAAAGAATTGCATCCATATATGACTGTCGATCAAGGAGTCTATATGATAAGTTTTGACAGGCTGTTTCTTAAGAAGGAGGTTGCGTATTTCGAAATGTAATTCAGTATGCCGGCGGCCAATAAGATTGCAGCAATAGAACCGAAGTATCCAAAGGGAAAAGTATATCGGGTGAAGTAGCCCATAATCACGAATTGTACGATGTAAATATCTAATGTAAGACTTGCAATATAGTTTACAATCGCTGCCGTTTTTTTTGTTCCAATATTGGAGAGTCTTTCAAAAAGTCGGAACATATAAATGCTAAAGAGTGTCAGCAGTATGGGAATGCAGAGTTGTACATCATAGATGGGACTGGCTGAGTGAAGTATATATATTTTTAAGCTGTAGTAGACGGTAACAATCAATAGGACAGCCGACAGCGGTCGGGCGATGGAAGAAGGGCTTTCTGTATTTGTCCGCCGTTGGGCGGCGATGGCTCCAAACAGCATAATGATGTAATAAAAATACCAATGTAAAAAGTGGTTGTGTTCGGTGTTTTCGATAATCCATTCATGATGGGGCACATAGAAATAGGTGACGAGTAACGGAAAGATAAAGGCGGCACAGACTTTCCACAACTGCCTTTCAAAAAACTTGATGGAATAGAAGAAGAAAACATAGAACACAAAGATGGCTTGCAGGAACCAAAAGGTAGGAATAATAATGTCCGGCAGACGGAAAGACTGTATCCCTCCGAGGAAACACACTGTCATGAATATCCATAAACTGGGGTAGATTCTTGTAAACCGCCTAATTGCCCACGGAGCAAACCCGGTGTCACGGTTGCTCAGATACAGTGCAAATCCCGAGCAAAAAAAGAATAAAGAGTTGCCCAATGCCCCTCCGGTAGATAGGAATTGCAGATGAGGAGGATATAAAGGCCCGATATGCGAATTGGTAATTAATATTACTGCCAGAAAACGCATCAGTGAAAGGGGCTGTCTAAAGTGTTCTGTCTTCATTGTTTTCTGTGTAAGGGATGTCGGTGTAAAAGTAGGAATATTTTTTAAACATCATGCTTAAATAGTCGAATTTCTAAAAAAAAGACTATCTTTGTATATGTGCTACACACGGCAATAATAAAAAATGATGATGGAAAAACATAATGTAAGAATCTTGGTCTGTACCCATAAGGAAGGCCCTGTAAGAGATGACGATATTTATATGCCTGTTCAGGTAGGTAAATCGGCTTCCACTATTGATTTGGGCTGTCAGGGAGATGATGTGGGGGACAATATAAGCGGTAAGAATAAAACTTATTGTGAATTGACCGGTTTGTATTGGGCTTGGAAGAATCTGAAAGATGTCGATTATATAGGGTTGTGTCATTACCGGCGTTATTTTGATCTCTCGCCGAAGAAATATATTTTCAAACATATCGAATCGGATAGTATTACGTGGGAATGTTTTGTAAAAACTCCTTCTACTCTTGATTTTGCTGATGTCTTTACTCAATATGATGTGATATTGCCTACTGCCCGTGTGTTTGACAGGTCTGTTGTCGATGAGCATATTTTCAACTCCGGTTTCATTGATTATATGATATTGGAGCAGGTTATTTTGAAGCTGTATCCTGCTTACAGAAACAGTGTGCTGGACGTGTTTTATAAGAAAAACTATATTCCCCAGCGGAATATGTTCATCATGAAAAAGGAATTGTTTCATTGTTATGCCGAATGGTTGTTTTCCATATTGTACGAGGTGGAGAAACACCTTCGTTTGTCTCCTTATCACTACGCGCAGCGTGTTTTTGGATTTATGGGGGAAATATTATTGCCCTTGTTCTGCTATCACAACCATCTCCGCATTTATCAGCGGCGGATATTGGGGATAGGATGCGGGTATAATCCGAATAAATTAAAAAGAACGGTGTGTGGCTTTTTTGACAGGGCAAGGTTTAAAATGAATACTTGCCGGATAACGGAACTTTATTCTGAGAGATATCCCGAGATTCTTTGTTCGGAGGGAATTGTCATTTAATGAAGCTGATGAGTAATGAAGAAGATTCTTTTTTATTGTGATACGGTTTTCGGCGTTGGCGGAGTGCAGCGTGTCCTGGCGGAAGTGGCGAAACGGCTTTCGGAGGAGTATGAGGTTACGATATTGACCACGGATGACATTAGGCAGACCCGCCGGTATGATTACCATCGGTCTTCTGTCAGGTTTGTGTCTCTCATCTATGCTCCGGTCAGTATCTGGCGGCGTTTGCGACAGAAGTGCTGTAGTTTTGTGTGTAAATATTTACTTCCGAAGAATGAATGGACTTGTTCTCTGTATGCACGGAGTTTTTTCTTATTGCCTTATCAGGACGAACTGATAGAGAAAATAAATGGTGGAAACTATGATGTGGCGATTGGGGTGCATGCCTATTGTTGTCTTCATTTGGCTATTGTCCGGTCTAAGTTGAATGTACCGAGAACGGTGGGCTGGATGCACAATTCTTATGAAGCGTTTTTTGAAAAGAAGCATCCGTATCTTCCCCGGTTGAAGGCGTTTTTCTGCAATCGGATGGTTGATATTGAACGGATTATTGTCCTGAGCCGGAGGGATCAACAGAGATATAAGACGGAGTTGGGACTGGAAACGAGAGTGATATACAATCCGCTGACAATGGAAGTGAAGAGAACTGCCCGGCCTGATAATAAGTCTTTTTTGTCGGTGGGGCGGTTCTCTAAGAATCATAAAGGTTTTGATTTGTTGATAGAGGCGTTTGCCTTGTTTGCCAAGCGGAATATGCAATGGCATCTCGTTATTGTGGGCGAGGGGCCCGAAGACTCTTTGTATCGTTCTTTGATAGCGAAAAATGGGCTGGAAGATAGGGTAAGGATAGAACCGTTTACCAACAATGTAAATTCTTATTATGTTCAAGCCGGGGTTTATGTTTTGGCATCGAGGTGGGAAGGGATGCCGTTGGTATTGATGGAGGCAATGGCACACGGTCTACCGGTTATTGCTTCAAATCTGCCCATTGTGGAGGAACTGTTGGGTGAGAGCCGTGCCGCAGTACTTTTTGAAAATGGAAATATAGCGGAACTGGCTGAACGGATGGTTGGTATGGCAACAAGTACGGATTTGGCCGAAAGGGGTAGGATTGCCATGGACTATGCTCGCGAGTTTAGTATAAATAACATAATAAAAGAGTGGAAAGAGATAATAGAAAGATGATGGAAGAGGAGAAATGGACATTGGTGATTGTGCCGAAAACAGGATTTTTCAAGTTGGACTTGGGAGAGTTGTGGCGGTATCGTGATTTATTGGTGATGTATATCCGGCGTGATATTGTGACTTTTTATAAACAAACAATATTAGGTCCGTTGTGGTTTATATTGCAACCGTTGTTTACTGTTCTGATGTTTATGTTTGTGTTTGGAGGCATTGCCGGTATTTCTACAGACGGGCTTCCCCGGCCATTGTTTTATATGGCGGGGGTGCTGTGTTGGAATTATTTTGCCGAGTGTATGAATCGTTGTTCGGATACGTTCAATGCCAATCAGAATGTTTTCGGAAAAGTGTATTTCCCGCGGTTGATTGTTCCGTTGTCTATTGTGGTGTCCAGTTTGGTGAAAATGGGTATCCAGTTTATACTGTTTCTTTTTATTTATCTGTACTGTGTGCTTGATGGTGGTGCGACGGATGTAAATAGTTATTCGATAAATGAGTACGCTTGTCTGTTCCCTTTATTGGTGCTGATGCTGGCAGGGTTGGGGCTTGGTTTCGGTCTGCTGATTTCTTCGCTTACCACCAAATACCGTGATTTGAGGTTCTTGGTTACTTTCGGGGTGCAGTTGTGGATGTATGCCACTCCGGTCATTTATCCTCTGTCGGTGATGCAGCAAAGTCATGAAAAATATATGTGGTTGATAATAGCTAATCCGTTGACTTCCATTATCGAAACGTTTAAATACGGATTTTTGGGTGAAGGAATTTTTAGCTGGTGGTATTTGGGATACAGTTTCCTTTTCACGGTCCTGATTGTAGTGTGGGGAATGATCACTTTCAATAAAGTGCAGCGTAGTTTTATGGATGTAATTTGACAATATGTAGTATGGGTAATATAGCAATTGAATTTGATAATGTGAGTAAACAATACGCCTTGGGCTCTATCGGTACGGGCACATTGAGCCGTGACCTGAATCGCTGGTGGGCACGGATACGTGGAAAGGAAGACCCTTATCTGCGTATCGGCGAGGTGAACGATCGTTCTCAGAAAGCGATGGGAAATTTTGTGTGGGCTTTGAAAGATATTAATTTTAAGGTAGAGCGAGGAGAGGTGTTGGGTATCATTGGCAAGAATGGGGCGGGCAAGTCTACTTTGTTGAAAATATTGTCTCGTGTCACTTCCCCCACAACGGGATGTATCAGGGCGAAGGGGCGTATCGCTTCTTTGCTGGAAGTGGGAACAGGTTTTCATCCTGATTTGACCGGACGCGAGAATATTTATATGAATGGTGCTATTATGGGCATGACGAAACACGAAATCACTCGCAAGCTGGATGAGATTGTCGACTTTGCCGGTGTGGAGAAATATATTGATACACCGGTCAAGCGTTACTCTTCGGGGATGACAGTGAGACTGGGGTTTGCTGTGGCTGCTCATCTGGAACCGGAGATTTTGGTGGTGGATGAGGTCTTGGCGGTGGGTGATGCGGAGTTTCAACGGAAAGCGGTCGGCAAGATGCAGGATGTGGCGAAAGGAGAGGGAAGAACGGTGTTGTTTGTGAGTCATAATATGGGAAGTATGCAGCAGTTGTGTCGCAAAGGTGTTTTGCTGGAGAATGGCAGCGTTGCATTTTCAGGCATTATGGGTGAGGTGATAAATGCTTATCAAAGAGGTATTGTTACGCAGCGGGAATTTACAAGTATGGATGGCGATCCCAACGTGCTTCAGCTGTTGTATGCTTCGATTGATTCAAATCACGACGGTATGTTTTATACTGATTCTGAAATAAGAGTGTACATGAAAGTGAAGGTGGCCAAGCAGATATCTTCGTTGGTAATTGGCTTTAATTTATACAGTTCTTGGGGGTATCCTTTGGCACGGACGGATTATAATGATTCGCAGAATTTGACGACGCTTTCTCCCGGTATTTATGAACTTAAGTTTGTCATTCTTCCTTATACATTGTCCGATGGAGGGTATCATATCGTTTTTGATATTGCTGAACGGAATGTAAAACGCTATACCACCGAGAAGTCTAATTTGTACTTTACCGTTCTTCCTGGCAGTTCTTTCTTCGGAAATCGTTTTTGCGAACATCTTAATATCAAGAGTTCGCTGTTCAGAGAGGATTGGTTGGACTTTTTGCGAAAAGTGGAAGAATAGTGGTATGGGAAATAAATATGTCATTGTGCTCACTGCTTGTATTAATCCGGGGAAGATGATTCATACTTCTCTTACGGATGTGGATATACGGAGGAGGCAGTATGAGGATGCACTGGAGTTTTATCTTTTACAGACGGATTATCCGATTGTTTTTGTTGAGAATTCGGGGACTGATATCAGTGGGGATTTTCGGAAGTTTGTAGATTGTGGGCGTTTGGAATTTGTTACATTTCAGGGAAATGAGGAGTTTGACAGGAAGAAAGGAAAAGGATATGGGGAGGCGCTCATCCTGGAGTATGCATTAGAGCATTCCTTGTTTGTGCACCAATGTGACTTTTTGGTGAAGATAACAGGACGATTAAAATTATTGAATGTAAATAGCATGATAGGTTTTCATCGGTATATCCTTCCTCACTGTGATATTCAGAGTGAGATGGATAGGAGGGAGAGGTATTCGGACAGCAGAATGCTTATTACCGATAAAGGTTTCTTGCAACATTCGTTTTTGGCGCGTAAGGAGAGGATAGATGACAGCAAGGGATGTAACTTTGAGCATATTCTTTTTACGAGCATTGATGAACAAAAAGATTTTGTCTTTTATCCTTTCTTAATACGTCCTTTGTGGCGTGGAATATCAGGCACCAATGGTAGGGAGTATTGGGAAGGAAATTATACAAGTTTGAAGTTGGCTTATTTCAAAAGAATGTTGAACTGTATGACGGAATACAATATGTGCCATCCCCACAATAAGCCATCGATGGGAGTACGCTTGGTGTTGGGCATGGCTGGAATGGCGGTTGGCACTGTGCTTCGTTTTTTTGATTGGATAAAGAATGAATAAATTTACCATTATAACGATAAATTATAATAATAAAGTTGGTCTGCAGAAGACGATTAAGAGTGTGTTTGACCAGTCTTTTGGAGATTACGAATACATTATTATTGACGGTGGCTCTACGGATGGCAGTGAAGAGGTGATTGAACAATGTGCTGCCCGACTGAGTTATTGGGTGTCCGAGTCCGACAAGGGTATCTATCATGCGATGAACAAAGGGATTGCGCAGGCTCATGGCGAATATTTGGTGTTTATGAACTCGGGAGACTGTTTTCATGATTCTTCTGTTTTGGAATGGGTAGCGGCGCAGAAACTTGATGTGGATATCGCCATTGGAACGGTGGAGTGTGTAGGGACCGGCAGGCTTAAAGTGCCTCCCTGTAATGATTTGTCTATGATGGATTTATTTAGAAATCATCCTCCTCATCAGGCGGCTTTCATCAGGAGGGCACTGTTTGAAAAGGGAGGGTTTGATGAGTCTTTAGTGCTGGTTGCGGATTGGTCTTTTTTTGTGGACAGGTTGATTTTTCAGTACACTTCTTATCGCAGATTGGATAAAATTATTTCAGATTACGATATGTCTGGATTAAGTACTATGCAGACTGATTTGCTGAGGGAGGAGAGGTATCGTGTGTTGAAGGCGTTTTTCCCTGAAAGGGTGTTGAAGGATTATGAAAAATATAAATATGCAGACTCTCCTTTGTTGGAATTGATTCCGGAATTGAACAGGACGGCCGGATTTCATAGGATGGTTTACAGGCTGGTGAAATTCTTGCTGCGCTGCTATCACTGGATTGGCTGACTATGGAATTTTTTAAGAACCAGTATGTGGGCAAAAGATAATGTGTACCTTATTTTCTCACATACGGAGAGACAGGTATACTGGTTTCTTTTGATAGTGCGAATCCGGTTTTGTATTTCATGCATGGGCATTTGAGTGGCATATTTTTTGAAGAATGAAATCGAACTGTGGATGTAATCTTGAGACAAGGTTCTCCTGACAGACTCGGGAAAAGAGGCGGAGAGGGTGGTCATGATATCAAAAGCATCCATAAATGTACACATATGGGCACGATATGACTTTCCGAATGTGTGCATGGCACTTGCATTTCTAATGATATAGTGATAATAAGGAATGGTGGTGCAAGCTATTGATGTGCAGTGCATCATGTATTGGAAGATGAATAGTCGGTCTTCATTATAGTATATGTTTTCGTTGAATGCTAATTGATGTTTGTCAATAATCTTTTTATCGTATAACTTATCCCATAAATTGCCTTTGTATCTGTAGTAAGAGTCATGAAACAAAGAAGATATGGCATCCTGATTATTCAGAACGTAGGTTTGTTCCTCTTTTATTTGGTAAATGATGTTTTCGTTCTCGTCCTCGATCAAGTAACCACATGTAGACATATTTGCATGATATCGGAGGATGAGACGATAGAGTTCCGATAACATTTCGGGCTCCATCCGGTCGTCACTGTCCATGAAATGGATGTACTTTCCTTGGCTTAGTTCTATTCCTTTATTCCGTGCATGGCTTACTCCGTGATTGAGGATGTGTGTCACATGTATTCTTTTGTCTTTACAAGCATAGCTGTCGCATATTTTTCCACTCTCGTCTGTACTTCCATCGTCAATCAGAATTATTTCGATGTCCGACAATGTTTGTGCCAAAACGCTTTCTATGCATTTGGGCAGAAGTCGTTCAGTGTTATATATTGGGATGATGACGGATATGAGTGGCATACTTTATACTTTTGTAAGTTTATATATCAAGTCGTTTTTTAAGCGGCGCAGGGTGTAACGGAGGTTGCCGGGATTTCGAAATGCTTCATCCAGAGGCATGATGACAGGAATGTACTTCACCTTCAACCGGTTTCGGATGCAATATATGTTGATGAGCCGTTCGGATAAATAGCCGAACAGCCGGGCTTGGTCGGGGTAACCGGAGAGCTTTACACGTTTTTCCAGTTCGAATAAAACCTTGAATAGCCATTCGGAGTATCCGTCGAAATATTCCCATCGGGTTATGAACATATTATAACCGGAATAGGCATTTCTGTGATACATCAGTGTATCGAAAGCGGTGGAGTATTCGGGACTGACATCATGAATCACTTCCTTTAATATATGGAGATCGTTGACAATGTGGAAAACGGCATACTGCGTGCCCACATTGTAAGGATAATGACGTTTGGAAGGAAGTATGATGTCATAATCATTCAATAACTTCTCTAAATCGGGAAAGCAATATTTCTTTTTCAGAAACGAATCACGATTAATGAAACTTCTGTCGGGTGAAAAGGAAGCAAACGATCGGTAGAAATCAAAGAAACGTCTGTAATGGTTCAGTCCGATGATGTCGCATCTTATGTTTTTCCATGCCCAGTAATGTGCTGTCAACTCACAAAAATGGGGATTCTTGTCAGAAATGTTGTCACCGGTATTGTCTTGCGCATGGTAGAACCGGGTGTTGGTGAGGGCGGCTCCTACCTGGATGGGGTAGAAGTATTTATGTGGCGGGAGGGCTGCTTCCCGGTGTGCACAGACTAATATTTTGATTTCTTTTTCCATAATTGCTCAGTTGACTTTTTCCCACATTTGTGTTTGTGGATTAAACCGCTTGATGATACGTGCCGGGTTGCCTACCGTGACGCAGTAATCAGGGATGTCTTTAGTTACCACACAGCCGGCACCGATAAAGCAGTGTTTCCCAATGTTTACACCGGGCAGTACAATCACGTTGGCCCCGATAATGGTATGTTCTCCTATATGGATAGGAGAGGTGGTGATGCCTTGTTCGATGATGTTTTTGGTGATGTCGCGATAGTTATGGTTCAAGCCGATGAGGACCACATTTTGAGAAATATTGACTCCGTTGTCTATTCGGATAGGGCCGATAACCGTATTGCTCAGTCCGATTCGGCAATAATCGCCGATGATGATATCTCCTACGGCATTGTTCAGGCAGGAGTAATCTTCAATGACAGAATATTTACCTAACCGGAATTGGTGGAAGGGGGGAAGGTCTTTTCGGACACTGCGATAGATTACCGCCCCTTTTCCTTTTTTAATATAGATAGGTTGCAGTATCCGTATCCACCAATAGGGGCGCGTTTTCACCGGATGCATGATGAATCGATGAATCCGTTTCTTTAACTTGGGATTTTTATGTAGATAATTCTTTAGATTCATAACTGTCCATGTTGCGTATGAATAAATTTATTTGCCATTCCTTTTAAATGAAATAAATTAAGTGTCATAATGATTGTAAAATAAGGTAGTTGTTTTATTATTTTGCCTGCATATTTATGTCTCATGTCGGGGGGGATGGCAATGTATAGTGATAGAGTCAGCAATATAAATAAAATCCACCATTTGACGGACGAAAACGGGGAAATGATACTACAAATGAGTGAGATGGTACTCAGTACTGCTATAAGGATACTGCGCGGAAGGATAAATGTCTGAATTGTTTTTAATAGATAATCCCGATTCCCATGTAGGAGGGCTGAAGGCAGGTTACTTCCCATTTTGAGAGCAAGGAACAGTTGAGTAGCCATCCAGCGGCGGCGTTGGTGGCGCATGCTGTCTGCTTTTTGTACCTTTTCATCCAAGGTCTCTATGCTATCGGCATATTCTATGTGGATGCCTTGGCTGAGTAACAGTTCTTCTAATTCTTTATCCTCACCGGCACTGTGTGTATGTATGATATTTTGCTTAAACCATTGGAAATCAAAGACCATTCCCGAGCCGATGAGTGCTGAGGAGAATCCTAATTGGATGTGTCCTTTTCTGAATATGGTGTTGTTCATTTCTTCTATGACTGCATCCAGTATGGCTGTATCAGAGTTCAGGTTTTTGGCTTTTCGATGTGTTTGTATGGCTTTTGCGCCTTGGGATACCGCTTTGTTCAGTTCGTATAAATAATCGGTGGGAATGAGGTTGTCAGCATCCAATATGATGACATAATCATATCGGAGGTAGGATATATGTTCTGTTGCTAGGCGTAAAGCTTTGGCTTTGGAACTTTCTTGTTCCTGTATCTTCAATAAAGTGATGCGTGACTCCAGATAGAGCAGATGGTTGGTTGCATCGTCCATTCCGTCAGAGACGACAATGACGTCATATAGCTGTTCAGGGTATGTTTGCTGTAATACGGAATGGATGCAGTCAAGGATTACATTATCTTCCTTATAAGCGGGTATGAGTATGGCAAAGCGTTTGAAATCATGGCTTTGGGGATATTGTTGTGACTTGAAGAAACAAGACGCAACAGAGAAGATAACTATATATCCCACGCAGACGGCAAAATAGATATATAGTACAAATTCAATGATATGTATCGCTCCCGACAGCATATTGATTTACTTTTTCTTTTTCCCGAAAAGGAAGTTGACAATCATTCCTGCAGCCATGACCGGAATGGCTTTCATCGCTTTGTTGAACTTATCGTCTACTAGGTAGTTAGGGATTGCCAAAGCCATTGTGAACAACAAGCAGAAGAGTAATAGCCACCATTTAACACAGGCTACCCAGTCAAAAAATACCATTATTGTGCCAAAGAGCAGGATGATTCCCAACAAAATAGTGCGCGGGAAAATGAACCATTGCAGGATGCGGTCGGCATAATCGAAATTTCCGCTGAAAATGGCATGGGGCAGGTTGCCTATGTTGGTAAACAGGGAATAATATTGTGCTTTTATCCAACTGTTGCGTTGGGCATAGAACCGTTTCTTTCCACCATCTTTGAGGGCGTATACGCGGGTTTGGTTCAGGTATTCCACATAGATTCGCTCTCTTAGCAGTAATGATTCAATGGTCTTTTCATCATCTTCATCGCTCAACTTTCTGATGTTTTCTTTAAGCCAGTTGAAGTCAATGGCTGTTCCGGAGCCATTGAGTGAGGCGGATAACCCGAAGGTGACATGACCGGCCCGCAGAATGGAATTATTGATTTCATCTGCTACTGCGTCCAAAACAATGATGTTGTTGGGTCTGTCTTTGTGTATTCGGTGACTTTGTATGGCATTAGAACCGCTTGCATAAGTATTGTTTATTTCGTTTAGGAAATTTTTCTCTACCACATTGTCGGCATTCATCAGTAGGGCAATGTCGTATTGGCTGTCTGCGAGTTGTGACATAGCTGCTTTAATGGATTTGGTCTTGGAGCTTTTCTTAAAGTTGGCTTTTAATAATATGATGGGTAGTTGGGCCAACTGTCGGTTGGTTTCCGATTTCAAATGGTCGGAAATGACGATGATGTCAAAACAGTCGATGGGATAGTCTTGCTGCAGAAAAGACCGGATGGCATAAAAGACGTATTCATCATCCTTGTAGGCAGGGATGAGAATGGCGAAACGATGTTTTATTCTCGATTCGGAATATTTGTCTGTGCGTTTGACTGTTGCTGCTATGGCATATATCAGCAGATAGACAACAGTGAAAGCGCATAATGCGAATAATACTAAATCTAAATATCCAATAAATATCATAGCTGTTTGTCTTTGTTTCTAAGTTTGAAAAATGCTTTTGTGCCTTCCCGATGTGCTTTGGCTGCTTTTTTTTGCCCTTTGCTCCATGCTGTGATGATGTTTTTAGGACATACAATGACCAGTTGGTAGAGTAAAGCAAGATACAGTCTCCAACCGGGAAGGTTGCGATATGCATATAATAATCTGTTTCTACTTAAATAATAACATTGCAAGGGGCTCCCTTTTCCGCTGGAACTGCCGTCTTTATGCCATATTTCAAAAGCCGGATCGTACCAAAGTTCATATCCTTCCGCAGTCATGCGGGTGCACCACTCCAGTTCTTCGTAATACAAGAAATACTCTTCCGGTATAAGTCCTATCTGGTCTATAACCTGCTTTTTGAGGAGCATGGCAGCACCATGCAGGTAAGATGTCTTCCTTGCCGGATAACAGCTTTTGTCTCGGCTTCCTCTACCTATAGTACGGTTTCGGAGTGTGATGGAGGACAGAGGAGTATATCCTGCAAATTGGATAGTGTGCGGCTCCGTGTAATTAAGTATTAACGGGGAAATACCGGCAATACCTTTTGAGGAGAGCAGGCGTTTGATTAACAGGTATACAGTATCTTTTACAATAAGGGTGTCATTGTTCAATAAGAAAAGATAGTTTCCTTTGGCACTTTTTATACCCAGATTATTGCCGCCTGCAAAACCTAGATTCTGTTCGCTTCGTATGACATGGACGGAAGGATATTTCTGTTGCAGCAAGAGCCCTTCATTGGCGGTTGAGCCATTGTCTACGACAATGATTTCATAGGGGACAGACGTGACGGTGTTCACCCATGAATCAATGAATTCGCAAGTGTCATGATAACCGTTGTAATTGACAGTTATAACTGATATGTCAGGTTGTGCGCTGTTCATGTTCTTTGGTATATAATCTGTCTAAATGAGGGCCCAGAAAGATAAACGTAAAACAAGAATATATCAGGATTCCGTTAGGAAACTGAAAATAAACCATGTTGGCATACGAGGCGACAAGCATGCCTGCACATCCGCATAACATACCTGTCAGCGGTCCTCTTATTTCGGGGTTGCTGATTCGAAACAGTATGATATACGCACCCAATATGAATAATACGGCGTGCATGCCCAGAAAAACACTCAAACCCACTACGCCCATCTGTATCCATACGTCTACAAGGCTTGAGTCGGCAGGACAGATGGAGACAAAATAGTATTTGTTTTGAGGGGAAATGACTCCGTTTTGTACGCCCATTCCTATTCCGAAGGGCATCTCCGACATATAGGCTTTGAGTGCTTTCTGATTTTCGAAACGTACGAGCAGTGATTGGTCATTCGAGTCGAAGACGGTGCGCATACGACGTATCAACCGGTTGTCTTCTCCAATCTTTGTGTATTTCAACATTCCCACTCCGCCTACAAGCAAAAGGAATGATAGCATACCGATTTTCCAGTTCTTTGATAAGAAGAGAAAAACACCCAATCCTGCTATCGGTATGGCAATGGCGGCTCGTGTTCCGGCAATGAGCAGACCATAGAATCCTGCCATGCTGACTACAAAATAGAATAGCTTGAGGTATCGGTTTTTGGAGTATAGTGCCGACAAGAAAAAGGTGGTGCATGATAGTCCCATAGTAGATCCGAATATGGCTGCATCTGTAAAAAACGAGAAATAACGGATGCCCGAATGTATGAAGTGAGTGCGTGCACCGTATGCCCACAGCCATGCCAGTTCGGTGCTGTCAAATCCTTTGTTCTTTTGCCAATAACCTTTTGCAGCAGCCAACAAGGTGAATATTCCCCACAGAATCAGAAAATAATGCAGAAAAGAATAGCGGTTGCAATGTATGGATAGAATGAAACATGTGAGCAACGGATAGATGGCCCAAGGTCTTAATATTCTGAGCCACGCTTCGGGATATAACTCTCCCGTGATGCCGTTTCCTGCATTGATGATACAGTATAACAGCCATCCTAACAAGACGAATGTGTAAGCATTCATTGCGTTCTTTCTGTTGTCGTCATCCGTATATACTTGTTTGAGTATGATGAGCGTCAACATAATGCCGAATAATAGGTCGAAGATATTGGTGATGGGAATCGGAATCGGATAATATCGGTTGATTCCCATTATAATATAGTTGATAATAAAGGTGATGCATAGAAGAATAGTCGGCCTTTTGATGCAGATAAAAATAAAAGTAAGCAGGAAGGGAATCAGGCCGATTGCGGTTGCTACTGTCGCTTTCATAGTAGTGGCAGTCCAGATACAAAGCAATAATCCGACAGTCACGACAATTGCATTGATTCCTTTTTCAAAGATGTTATATTCCTTAACTATCATTTATTTCTTGTTATATTCAACAGCAGTCAACCCCAATTGAAAGAGTCTGTATTCCATATTTTTAAATCTCGTATACGGAGGAAGTTGTCCGGTGAATTCCTCAACTGTATTTCTGCCGGCTTGTGTCAAGTAGAAGAACAAGGGTATTTGCTCATTTTTAGCCTGCAATAAACGCTTGTACATCAGTTGGTCAATGTCTTTCCATGTTCTGTTTGCACGTACAATCATCAGGTTGACAGAAGCCTCATTTAATAGTGTGGGAGGAATCGGATTACTCTTTAGCACCGGATATTCTATTAAAAGAATTTCATCTTTTCCAAGGTCAGGACACAAGTCTTTTATGTTGTTAGCCTGAACGTACAGGCTGTCTTCACTTAAGAAATCTTCGTCATACGTGATGCGTCTCACGTCCAGTCCGATGCTTGTCCAATATTGTTCCAGAGCTAATGCTATATGCGTCTTGCCATCTTTCTCCTCCGTGCTCAGTAGGTTGATGATTCGTTGTTTGCTGACACTTAGATGGGGTAGCAGACTAGTACTTAACTGCTTGATGGCCATTTCGTCTATTGCCTTATTATACCTTCTGTATCGTAGGGCGCTGTCTTTGGGATAAGCCCCGATAACAGTACTTCCGGTGATGCGTTGTGTGCGTATCTTGTCCCTGAGGGTACGGTCTAAGATTTCGATAATCAGGAAATAACCAATGATAAACAATAAGGTACCCAATATGGACGAAAGTATAATCATCCGTGCATTGGTGGGAGAAGAAGTAAGAGGGAACAATGGCGGATTCATGATTTTGAGTGAGGCCGAAGTCATCTCTAGATTTTTTTGGCGTAAGATAGCGGCATTCAATGCCCCCATTGTTGACATATAATTACTTTCCACGAAGCCGATGTGCCGTTCTTTACGTCCGAGTGTAGCACCGATAGGAGAGAAGTACAGGAAATCCCGGTCTATCTTTTCTCTCATGATATCGCGGGTATCCATCTGTGCTTTTGTCTTTTCCATCAATACGACCTGCTCCAGCCATTGACTTATCAAGGTTTCGTATGGTACATTGTTGGTTGAAGCTGATTCGGCACTCAATTGCATTGCAATGTCATTAATACTTTTCTCTGCATCATTAAGCACCCCCTTCTCATTTTCCAGTACTTGTTGATTTTTTTGGTCGGGAGTAATCTCCATAGTAGAGATTTTGGTATTTAATTGTGATATTTGCTGAAGTTTGTTTAAGAATAGGTTGTTAGTACGGATTGCTTTGGCAATATCTCCCAGTTTATATTCATAAAAATCAATTAACGCTTTACTGGTGGAGTAAGTGATGAGCAAGTCATTATCCATCATCTGATAACTGGCATCCATTCCCGCCACTTGTTTGGTTTGTTCGCCGTAGTTGATGATACGGTGTTCAATGTTGTATTCTATTAAAGAGTCCTCGGCAGAGGTCAGCATTTTACCTAGTCGAGCCAGCTCTTCCTGAAAAAACTTAATAACATTATCGGTCTCTCCGTATCGCAGTTCATGATATTGTTTGACAAACTCCTCATTCAATATATCAAGTGTATTGTAAGCAATTCCGGGATCATTGGAACTGTATGCTATTTCTATCATATCACTGTTACCCAATCTGGCCACTTTGATATTCTGAGAAAGGAGCGGTATGCTAAAGTAAGGATGCGTATAGTTAAGTAATCTGTAAATAAAATTATTAACAGACGGCCTTTCAAAAGCAACCAGCTTATTGTAAGTTTTTTCCTCATTCTGCTTGTCGATGAGCGCTCTCATCTCTCTGGGAACGCTACCCACTAACTGTTGATAGTGTTCTGCCGAGATGTAGCTTGTATTCTTCTCGGCATCCCCATATACAAGGCAACGGGCAAGCAACTTGAGAGAGACAATCTTCAAGGTACGTTCGGTTGTGATGATGTTCATCAGATTGCTCAGATGTACTCCTGCATTGCGGGAGTCGGTGACATCTACATTGTATCCTGAAATAATCCCTGTAAAAATAGTTGTTTTTACATCGTATGTCTTTTCAAGGTCTCGGGTCATAAACCATGCTATAACACCGGCAATACACGGAAAGATAACCATCCACCAGCGAATGCGATAGAAAAATCTTACTATATATTTGAATAATTCCATATTATTTCAGTTCAGTATTTTCACTTTTGTCAATTCCTTCGGTGACACTTAACTCTTCCTGAATGGTAAGAATTGGTGTATGAGAAATAATTTCGAGCATTAACAATTGGTCATTGATAGTCGAGCGCAGAGATGCAAACCCCTGATTGGCTCCAAATTCTTTTTCTTTCGTTTGGGCTACCGCATCTATTGTCGTGCGTCTGTTTCTGTATTCCTGTTCGGCAATGGCAGATGCACCTTTATATAAAGCAAGGTGTTCTGCCGAACGTTGTAAGGTTTCGATATTCGATAAAATCTGGACATACAGATGGGCTATTTGTATTTTTAATTCCTCATATGCCTGTTGTTTTCTCAATTCTGCGATATCTACCTGAATGCGTTGCCGTTTTATTTTGCCAGGTAGGTCGAATAACGTTTCGAGCGGTAGTGTGACAGAGCCTCCCACGCTCCACGAAGTCTGTTCTGTTCCCGTATAACGATAAATTAAAGGAGTGGTAGGGTCGGTAGACGAGCCGATATTATCGGCAATGCCGTGCGAAACATTTCCGAAAGCATTAAAAAGACTCATCCAGCTTCTTTTTTCTTTAGCTAACAATTTTTTTTGTAATTGTTTCTCTTTTTCCAGAATTTCGATGCTTGGAGTGTTGCGTGCATTTTCGTATAACACACTCAGTGGAGGTAATTTGATTTTGGCTATATCTATATTTATACTTGAATTTACTTCATCCTGTGTTGTGACAGATTGCTGTGTTCCGTGTGTTTCCTGAGATTTGGCATAGCCTGCAAACAGAAATATGAGAATGATAATAGCATATAGTTGTTTCATAAAATGTCTTTTCCCCTTTAAATCATTTTTTATTATTGTTTATACATCTCCCTTTTGAATGAAAGCGGTAAATGTTTTTAGTAGAATTTTCATATCCATTCCGAACGAGAACTCTTTACTGTATTTCAAGTCCAGTTCTTTTCGTTCTTTGGCAGACAACCTCCCAGGGTCTCCCCGTTTCTCCACTTGCCACAAGCCTGTCAGTCCTGCAGGAGCCATGAACCGGTCTATGCTGTCGTCGTTCGTCAAGCGCTCGGCTTCATAGAGAGGGAGAGGCCGGTTGCCTACCACAGACATATCTCCCTTCAATATATTGATAAGTTGTGGTAGTTCGTCCAAGCTGTATTTACGTAGGAAGCGTCCTACTCTTGTGACACGAGGGTCTTTTTCTATTTTTACAAACGGTTGGTCCTGTTCACTATTGCGTTTGGATGCGAACACTTCTTCAGGGATGATAAAGTCATCAGAAACCAGTATAACGCCGTCGTCTCCAATTAGAAAACCATCTAGGTCATCATCAGAGAATCCTTTGGGCTCGGTAGCGGTGTCATCTTCAGATTTATATTGGTTTAAGTCTGTCAGTTCCTTCAGATGCTTATCCGCGTTATTATACATGGAGCGAAACTTCAGAAAGTCAAAGATGTTGTAATTCGTTCCTACTCTTTTTGCTTTATAAATAACAGGACCTTTGCTTTCCAATCTAATTGCCAATGATATAATAAGGAAGACCGGTGACAGAACGATGAGCGCTATACCGGCAAAAGTGATGTCAAAAAAGCGTTTCCACCGAGGCAGTATGAAACGCTTTACCACTTTTTTCTTTCTGTTGCTGATGTAGAGCAACTCTTGTCTTTTATTTATTAAGTCAATCTTCTGAATCAGCTCTTCTTTTGAAATATTGGGACTGATTGTATCATTGATTCCGCTTTTCAGATACGCAGCGCTTTCTTCTTTTTTTAAGCCACCGGTGACCAGCACTACATAACCCTGATAGAATTTTTTCCTGAAAAGAGTGATGTTTTCCACATCCTCCTTCAAGTTACCCTGTTCATAGAGGATGATAATATTCTCTCTCGCTTTAAGGTTGATACAAATGGTAATGGCATCTTTATGGTCTTTGGCATAAATTAATTGCACATCTTCCAACTTTCCGAATTGAGTCAAAAAAGACTTGCTTTTTCCTATATAAAGCAGATTAGTTGTCATAACCTATTCGATTATCTTTTTTACTCTGATCTTAAGTTCCATCGGGTTAAAGGGCTTTACGATATAGTCTTCCGCACCTATTTCGAGTAGTCTTATTCGTTCGGTGGTGCTGTCTTCGCTGCTCAGCATAATGACGGGAATGTGCTTGAACAGTTCGTTAGCCTTAATCCATTCCAGAAAATCGTCTCCTCTCATTTCCGGCATGCGTATGTCTGAAATTATTAAGTCCGGCAGATTCCCTTCTTGTAGCCATTTCATTCCTTGAACTCCGTCCTGCAACCAAATGCAGTCATATTCAGCCATTAAATAAATAGACAGTACTTTTGCTATTGTTTCTTTGTCGTCCAGAATCAATATTCTCTTTTTCATATCATTCTTTATTATGTTTGGCAAAAATAAGGAAAAATATTGGTATTAAGCAATATAAATCGATTAATTTTGGGAACATAAGTCGTTTTTTTGTTGATATTATCGTCAGTGAGGATATTATCGGGGAAATAAATTATCCTTTTTAGGACAAAAGCAAGATTTTTATCCAAAGGAGAGGGGGATGAATAATTGGATTATCCGGAGAAACAAAAAAGATGTTTCTATTGTTTTCAAAAGTAGTCACCCTTGTTTATGAAAACTGTCTTGGCTGTTTTGTTGCTCTCTCTCTTGAGTTTTTTGATATGATAACTGAAGATAACGATTTTATAATGAAGTATGATACATACTTTTTTATTAGCAATATTTTAATGCTTATATCAAAAAGATTGCTTACTTTTGCGGAGTTTATACTAAACTAGTCGAAAAAATAAATTAAAAGAACTATTGAAGGATTTATGATGAGAAAAATATTAGCATTTGTATTGCTATTAATTTGCCTGTCTGTCACTTCTGTTGCGCAGGTGGGGAGTGGTATGACCGATAAGCAAGTGGTGGAATATGTGCAGAATGGTTTGTTGCAAGGTAAAAGCCAGCAGCAGATTAGTACGGAGCTTGCTCGTAGGGGAGTGACCAAGGAACAGGCGGAACGTGTCAAATTACTGTACGAACAGCAAAAGAAGAATGGAAAAAACTCATCGTCTTCTACTTTAGACAACACGAAAGGGCGCAGTCGTACCAAGAACGGGGTTAAGGAAAAGGAAGACGGAAAGGACGGCAGTGATTACATCGATAAAAATTTTAATTTTGATGATTCTTCGGAGAAAAAAGAAGTTCCTGTTTATAAATATGTAACGACAGAACCGTTGAAACCCAAGGAGATGGGTACCTATACCATTGATAGAGATGGAAATATTGTATATGACAATAACACGATCCTTTATTTGCAGGAAGAAGAAGAAAAGAAAGAGGAAAAGGTCTTCGGACGTGATATTTTCAATACCAAGAATTTGACATTTGAGCCTAGTGTGAATCTGGCTACTCCGGTGGATTATCATTTGGGGCCCGGAGACGAAGTGATTATAGATATTTGGGGAACTAATCAAGCTACCATACGCGATAATATTTCTCCTGATGGATACATTAATATAGAAGATATTGGTTTGGTGTATCTGAACGGCATGACGGTGAGCGAGGCAACGGATTATTTACGCAAGGAGCTGAACCGGATTTATGCCGGCATAGACAGTGAAAAACCTGTTTCACAGATAAAGGTGACACTGGGAGACAGCCGCACCATTCAGGTAAATGTGATGGGAGAGGTACTGACTCCGGGTACTTATGCGCTTTCTTCTTTTTCTTCTGTTTTCCATGCTCTTTACCGTGCAGGCGGAGTAAATGATATTGGTAGTTTGCGTGCCATTCAGTTAGTTCGTGGCGGTAAGCCTATTGCTACAATCGATGTGTACGATTTTATTATGCGTGGCAAAGCCACTGATGACATTCGTCTGCAGGAGGGGGATGTTGTCATTGTGCCTCCTTATCAAGCCTTGGTGACGATTGAAGGAAATGTAAAACGCCCCATGAAATACGAAATGAAGGATGGCGAAAATGTAAAGACCCTGCTTAAGTATGCCGGTGGCTTTTCGGGAGATGCATACACCCGTGCCTTGCGTATGATTCGTCAGAATGGCAGAGAATATCAAGTATATACGATTGATGATATCGATTATTCAGTCTTCCCGGTGAAAGATGGTGACAAGGTAACGGCTGAGGCTATCTTGAATCGTTTTGAAAATAAGCTGGAGATTAAGGGTGCGGTCTACCGTCCGGGAATCTATCAGTTTGGAGGCTCATTGAATACGGTTCGCCAGTTGGTGGAAAAAGCAGACGGTTTGATGGGAGATGCGTTTACTGCCCGTGCCGTGTTACATCGTGAGCGTGATAATTTGACACGTGAGGTGATTTCTGTCGACATAAAGAAGGTGCTCGATGGCACTATCCCCGATATTCCTTTACAGAAGAATGATGTTCTATATATTCCCAGTATCCATGATTTGCAGGATATGGGTGTAATTACAGTGTTTGGTGAAGTAGCCCGTCCCGGGGAGTTGCCGTACGCTGACAACATGACGCTGGAAGATATCATTATTCAGGCAGGTGGCTTGAAAGAGTCGGCTTCTACCGTTCGTGTGGATGTCTCACGCCGTATCAAGGACAATAAGAGTACGGATGTTTCTTCTACTATTGGTAAAATGTATTCTTTCTCTTTGAAGGATGGATTTGTAATTGATGGTGAGCCCGGTTTTGTGTTGCAGCCTTATGATCAGGTGTATGTCAGAAGAAGTCCGGGTTATCAGGAACAGGCCAATGTAGACATTACGGGTGAGGTGCTTTATGACGGTACTTATGCGCTGACCAATAAAAGTGAACGTCTTTCTGATTTGGTAAAAAAAGCCGGTGGTGTAACTCCTTTTGCTTATGTGAAAGGTGCCAAGCTGATTCGTCAGGCGAATGATGAGGAGCTGAAGCGTATGGAAGATGTGTTTAAGATGATGCGCCGTGAAATGGGACAAGCCAATATGGACTCATTGAAGTTGGATTTGGACAGTGTTTATTCGGTGGGTATTGATTTGGAATTGGCAATGAAGAATCCGGGTTCCAGTGCAGATGTGGTGCTTCGTGCCGGTGATAAGTTGGTTGTTCCTGAGTTGAGTAATACTGTAAAGATAAACGGTGCGGTGATGCTGCCTAATACCGTAGCCTATAAAGATAAGAAATCAGTGAAATACTATATTAGTCAGGCCGGTGGATTTGCAAACAACGCCCGTAAGAGCAGGGCATTTATCATTTATATGAACGGTCAGGTTGCCAAAGTCAAAGGTTCGGGGCGAAATATGATTGAGCCGGGGTGCGAGATTATTGTACCGATAAAAGATAAGAACGGAAGAATGAATTTCCAAACAATTTTGGGAATAGCTTCATCTATAGGTTCATTAGGATTAACAGCGGCGTCTATTGCTAATATATTGAAATAAGATGAGTGAAGAAAAGAAAGATATAATATCCAAGGCACCGGAAATAGATTTGATGGTGTATGTCAAGAAGTTATGGCTTGCCCGAAAACAATTGATAAAAGTAGCAGGAGTTAGTGCTATATTAGGTTTAATAATAGCTTTTAGCCTTCCTCCTATGTATAAAGTTGAGGTAACTTTAGCTCCTGAATCTGGTAAGGGTGGTGGCAGTGAAATCTCCGGTATGGCTTCGATGTTAGGGCTTGGTAATATGACAGGTGGAGTGAATGCAGATGCTTTGACTGTTTCTCTTTTTCCGGACATTGTAAAGTCTACTCCGTTTATATTGGAATTATTTGATATACATGTAAGAACATCCAAAGATAGTTTGGAACAGACATTGGTATCTTATATTGAACAAGAAAAAGCTCCCTGGTGGAAGGTTATTCCTTCTTTGCCGGGGAAAGCTATTCATGGAATTTTATCATTATATTCAGATAAACAAAAAAAAGAATCAGATAATATAGATGCTTTTCATTTAACAGGTACTCAAATGGGGGCTATCTCTAAATTGCGTTCATCTATAACAGCAAATGTAGATAAAAAAACCGGAATGACAAATGTGACTGTTACATTACAAGATCCTTTGACTGCCGCAATTGTTGCAGATTCTGTCGTAACGAAGTTACAGAAATACATAATCTCATATAGAGCTTCAAAAGCACAACAAGATTGTGATTATTTGGAACAACTTTATAAGGAACGGCAACAAGAATATTATCAGGCTCAGCAGAGTTATGCCAATTATATGGATGCTAATAAAAATGTTATTTTGCAAAGGGTATTAACAGAAGGTGAACGTTTGCAGAATGAGATGAGTTTAGCTTTTCAGGTATATAGTCAGGTTGCAACCCAATTACAAGTAGCTCGTGCTAAAGTGCAGGAGGCAAAACCTGTTTTTGTTGTTGTGGAACCGGCAAGTGTGCCTTTGCATACAGCGGGATTGAGTAAGATAATAATATCAATGGGATTTGTTATATTGTTTATAATGATTGCTATTGTGTGGGTCTTGTTTGGAAAGGATTTTTATTCTAGTATAAAAAGTGAATTGTATTCTTGAAATAAAAATGTGTTTTATAGTTTTAGATATTTTCTAAAACTATAAAACGATTATATTAATCTATTATTGGAGTGTTTCAAATATAATAGAAAGTTCTTTTAAAGTAGGGTGCATTTTATCTTTTTCTGATAAAATGATTTTATCTTTCGGAATACGCCAGTCAATATTCAAATCAGGGTCATCCCATGCAATACCTCCTTCGCTTTGCGGAGCATAAAAGTTATCACATTTATATTGGAATAAGACCTCATCACTAAGTACGGCAAAGCCATGAGCAAATCCTCTTGGTATAAATAATTGTCGATGGCTTTCTCCGGTTAATTCCACTGCCACATGCTGTCCGAATGTTGGAGAACCTTTGCGGATATCCACTGCCACATCCAGTACAGAACCTTTTATGACACGTACTATTTTACTTTGCGTAAAAGGAGGTTTCTGAAAATGTAATCCTCGCACGACACCATATCTGGAAAAACTCTCATTGTCTTGCACGAAAGTGGTTTTACACACCTTCTCTTCAAACTCGCGAGAAGAAAAACTTTCAAAAAAGTAACCTCTTGCATCTTTAAAAATGCGGGGCTCTAAAATAAGAACCCCGTCTATTGCTGTTTTTATAACTTCCATTATTTATCTAATTCTCTAATTACTTTAAGTAAGTATTGTCCATATTGGTTCTTAAGCATCGGTTGAGCCAGTTCGTGCATCTTTTCTGTCGAAATCCAGCCTTTTCTTAATGCTATACCTTCCAGGCAAGCCACTTTTAAGCCCTGGCGTTTTTCAATGACTTCTATGTAAGTACTTGCTTCTGCCAAAGAATCGTGGGTGCCTGTGTCCAACCATGCAAATCCACGTCCCAGTGTTTGTACTTTTAATTCTTTCTCCTGTAAAAAGCATTGATTTACGGTTGTGATTTCCAGCTCTCCGCGTGCCGATGGCTTGATGTTTTTGGCAATTGTTACGACCTTGTTGGGATAGAAATACAGCCCTACCACGGCATAATTGGATTTGGGTTGAGCCGGTTTTTCCTCAATGGACAGGCAGTTTCCTTCTTTATCAAACTCTGCTACTCCATATCTTTCAGGGTCACTTACCCAATATCCGAATACTGTTGCTTTTTTATCACATTCGGCTGAGTGTACAGCTTCTCTCAGTAAAGCAGAAAGTCCGTTTCCATGGAATATATTATCTCCTAAAACAAGGCATACTGAATCATTCCCGATAAATTTTTCACCGATGATAAAAGCTTGTGCCAAACCGTCGGGAGATGGTTGTTCTGCATATTCGAAACGAACTCCAAAATCACTTCCGTCACCTAATAATCTTTGAAAGCTAGGTAAATCATACGGGGTTGAGATGATTAATATCTCTCTGATGCCCGCTAACATTAACACGGATATGGGATAATATATCATCGGTTTGTCAAATACAGGGAGCAGCTGTTTGGAAACTCCTTTCGTTATGGGGTAAAGGCGTGTGCCTGAACCGCCGGCCAATACAATTCCTTTCATTATGGTAAATTTTATAATTGTCCGTAGACAGAAATCTGTTGATTTCATGCAAATATAAAGTATATAAATTAATATACAATGTCTTTTTCTGAAAATAATGGTTATCTTTGCATTTATACAATGTAAAATGAGAATGTATGAATATTAAGAATAATCACCTCGTTATTATGGCAGGAGGCGTAGGCAGCCGATTTTGGCCGATGAGCACCCCCGATTATCCTAAACAATTTATAGATGTATTAGGTTGTGGACGTACATTAATTCAATTAACGGCAGACCGTTTTAAAGGTATTTGTCCGCCTGAAAATGTTTGGGTGGTTACTTCAGAGAAGTATGCAGAAACGGTAAAGGAGCAATTGCCCGAAATAGCAGATGATCATATTTTGCGCGAACCCTGCCGGCGCAATACGGCTCCCTGCATTGCTTATGTGAGCTGGAAAATAAAGGCGCGTAATCCTAAAGCCAACATGGTGGTGACACCCAGTGACCATATTGTCATGAATGTAACCGAATTCCGACGGGTGATAGACTCTGCTATGAAGTTCACTGCCGATTCGGATGCAATTCTGACTTTGGGTATGAAACCTACCCGTCCCGAAACAGGATATGGATATATAGAGGCAGATTTAACTATACCTTCCACTTCTAATAAAGAAGTGTATCGAGTGTATTCGTTTAAAGAAAAGCCCGATTTGGAGACAGCTGAGAGATATATCAAGAAAAATAATTTCTTTTGGAATGCCGGTATTTTTGTATGGAATGTGAGTACGGTTGTAAACGCATTGCGGGTGTATCAACCGGCCATTTCGAAAATTTTCGAAAGATTACTTCCTTACTATTATACGGAACAGGAACAGGAAATGATTAATCAAAATTTTCCGCTGTGTGAAAACATTTCTGTCGATTATGCCATTATGGAAAAGGCAGATGAGATATTTGTTTTCCCTTCCGACTTTGGATGGAGTGATTTAGGCACATGGGGTTCCTTACACGGAAATTTGCCTAAAGATGCTCATAATAATACACAGATAGGGCAAAATATAAAATTATATGAGACACAGAATTGTGTTATCCATACCACGCAGGAGAAAAAGGTGGTGGTGCAAGGGCTTGACGGATATATCGTAGCGGAAAAAGACGACACACTTCTTATTTGCAGACTGAGTGAGGAACAGCGTATTAAGGAATTTTCAGCTGAATGACTAAATTATTCTTTTTAGAGAAAAGGAACTAAATAAATTTTTATAAGTATGAAAAAGGTAGCATTGATTTCAGGTATTACAGGGCAGGACGGCTCATTCCTGGCAGAGTTTTTGATTGACAAAGGCTATGAGGTACACGGTATTTTGCGCCGTTCTTCTTCGTTTAACACAGGGCGTATTGAGCATCTTTATCTTGATGAGTGGGTGCGAGATATGAAGAAGAGCCGTCTGATAAATTTACATTGGGGAGATATGACGGACAGCAGTTCTTTAATTCGAATCATTCAGGCTGTCCGACCGGATGAGATATATAATCTGGCAGCGCAAAGCCATGTAAAAGTAAGCTTTGATGTTCCCGAATATACTGCTGAAGCTGATGCGATAGGCACATTGCGTATGCTGGAAGCAGTTCGTATCTTGGGACTGGAAAAAAAGACCAAGATTTATCAGGCTTCTACTTCCGAATTGTTCGGACTGGTGCAGGAGGTGCCTCAAAAAGAGACAACTCCGTTTTATCCGCGTTCTCCATACGGAGTTGCCAAACAGTATGGTTTTTGGATTACAAAGAACTATCGTGAAAGCTACGGAATGTTTGCCGTGAACGGCATCTTGTTTAACCATGAAAGCGAACGTCGCGGAGAGAATTTCGTAACACGTAAAATAACATTGGCAGCCTCTCGTATTGCTCAAGGCTTTCAGGATAAATTGTATTTGGGAAATCTCGATTCCTTGCGCGACTGGGGATATGCCAAAGATTATGTGGAATGTATGTGGCTGATTCTTCAGCATGAGACACCGGAAGATTTTGTGATAGCAACCGGAGAGTACCATACGGTGCGTGAATTCTGTACATTGGCATTTAAGGAAGTCGGTATAGAACTGCGTTGGGAAGGAAAAGGGGTGGAAGAAAAAGGAATCGATGTGAACACAGGCAGAGAATTGGTGGCTGTTGATCCCAAGTATTTCCGTCCGGCCGAAGTAGAGCAGTTGTTGGGCGACCCTACCAAAGCGAAAACAATGCTGGGCTGGAATCCACGTAAAACTTCTTTTCCGGAGCTGGTGAAGATTATGGTGCAGCATGACATGAAATTTGTGAAAAAATTGTATTTGAAGGAGCAAATCGGGAAATAATGGAGAAAACGGCCAAGATATATGTGGCAGGTCATCATGGATTGGTGGGCTCCGCTATATGGAATAATTTACAGAAGAAAGGATATACTAACTTAGTAGGTCGTTCTCATAAAGAATTGGATTTGCTTGATGGAGTTGCTGTAAAAACCTTTTTTGACAGAGAACAGCCCGAATATGTTATTTTGGCAGCAGCTCATGTGGGAGGCATTATGGCGAACAGCCTATATCGTGCTGATTTTATCTATCAGAATCTGCAGATTCAGCAGAATGTGATAGGAGAGAGTTTTCGTCACGGAGTGAAGAAGTTGCTCTTCTTGGGTAGTACCTGTATTTATCCCCGCGATGCAGAACAACCCATGAAAGAAAATGCGTTGCTGACTTCTCCGTTGGAATATACTAATGAGCCATACGCCATAGCCAAGATAGCCGGATTGAAAATGTGTGAAAGTTTTAATCTTCAATATGGAACAAATTATATCGCAGTGATGCCTACCAATTTGTATGGACCGAATGACAACTTCCATCTTGAAAACAGCCATGTTCTGCCTGCTATGATTCGTAAAATTCATTTGGCTAAATGTTTGAATGAGTCTGGTTGGGGAGCCATACGTAAAGACCTGAGTCTTCGACCGGTAGAGGGCGTAGATGGAACTGCAAGCGAGGGTGAAATACTGTCTGTTTTGCATAAATACGGTATCACCGGACCATCGGTCGTGTTGTGGGGAACCGGTAAACCGCTTCGCGAATTTTTGTGGAGTGAGGAAATGGCGGATGCCAGTGTCTACATAATGGAACATGTCAATTTTGAAGATACTTATCAGAAAGGCACAAAGGATGTTCGGAACTGCCATATCAATATTGGCACAGGCAAAGAAATCACCATTGCTGCCCTGGCCGATTTGATAGTGAAGGAAACGAAGTATCAGGGCAAGGTGATTTTTGATTCGACCAAGCCGGATGGTACCATGAGAAAACTGACTGATGTGAGTAAACTGCACGCATTGGGGTGGCACCATCGGATTGATATTGAGGAAGGGGTGCATAAGATGTATCAATGGTATTTATCTTAAAAAAATAGCAGAAGGCCGATTAACTTGAAATGAGTTAGCCGGTCTTCTTTTTGATATAATCCGGAGGGGTAGCAGTGATAATAGGATACAGCCGAAACAATTTACATTTAATTCTGTTAAACATAAGTATCTATCTAACATAGATAATGTTAATTCATTTGCAAAATATTTTTTTTGAATATGATTGCTGATATGCGGAAAAAATAGGATAAATAATTAAAAAAAACTGTTTTATTACGCAGTATTACGCTATATTTGCATTGTCTTAGTATAATGGATGTGTCTATTATTAAATTTATGATAATAGATATGTACTAAAATGCTAATTATGAGTTTTATGAATTCAGAAAAAGAAGCGCTTGATTTACCTGCTATTGTGACAGGTAACGGCGAAGCCTACCCAAAGCAGTGGTTGGCTGTGTACGTCCGCCTTTATCACGAGAAGAAAACAAGTGCTCGCCTAAACACTATGGGAATTGAAAATTTTCTTCCGATACAAGAAGAAATTCATCAATGGAGTGACCGCCGGAAAAAAATATCCAGGGTATTGATTCCTATGATTGTATTTGTTCATGTAGATGCTTTGGAGCGGAAGAAAGTGCTTGAATTATATTCGGTGAATCGGTATATGGTGAATCGTGGCGAAAGTGTGCCGTTGGTCATACCCGATGAACAAATGGAGCGATTTCGGTTTATGCTCGATTATTCGGACAGTGCCATTTCGCTTAACGATCCTTCTTTGATACCCGGTGAAAAAGTGCGGGTAATAAAAGGACCTTTATCGGGATTAAAAGGAGAGTTGGTTACTGTAGACGGAAAAACCAAGGTTGCCGTTCGTATTGCAGCATTGGGATTTGCTTGTGTAGAGATGCCCATAGGATATATAGAAAGACTTAATAACTAGACACAAAAACTAAAAGAATGGACGTAATTTCGCAAAGAAAGAAAACAACCTTTGTTGTCTCATTATCCCATTGGGGTAATGGTAGGTACTATCATATCTGTCGTTTAAATTATGATTTATCTCGTAGTGAGAATACTTATTCTTTGGTTTTATAATTTGAATTATGATGGATCATTTGATAATTATCTTAATAGGCTTCGTGCTGGCTATCAGTTTGGCACGTATTATTATTCCCAATATTATCATCATTTCGAGAAGGAAAGGATTGTTTGATCTTCCTGATGGAAGAAAGGTTCATAGACGTCCCATTTCGCGCTTGGGCGGAGTTTGCTTTTTCCCCACCATACTTTTTGCTGTTACATTTTTGGTAGCATTATGCAAGAAGGCGGGATGGTTTTTCTGGATGGATGGTACCACTCAATTTCCGGAACTTTTATTGTTGTGTAGCGGTTTGACCCTGCTTTTCATTGTCGGTATTGCCGATGATTTAGTAGGAGTACGCTGGCGTCAGAAGTTTTTGGTACAGATTTTTGCGGCAGCTATGTTCCCATTGGCAGGTTTATATGTGAATGATTTTTATGGGATGTTTGGTATTTATTCCATTTCTGTATACATCGGAGTACCCTTGTCTATTTTGCTAGTTGTATTTATTACAAACGCCATCAATTTAATTGATGGTATAGACGGTTTGGCTTCCGGGCTTAGCATTGTCGCCCTGTTTGTATATGGTAATTTATTTATATATAATGGACTTTGGTTATACAGTCTTTTAGCCTTTACTACTATCGGTGTGTTACTTCCTTTCTTTTATTACAATGTATTTGGTCAGGCAGAGCGTGGCAAAAAGATATTCATGGGAGATACCGGCAGTTTGACTTTAGGTTTTATTCTCAGTTTTCTGACAATTAAATATACAATGAACCAATATGTAATGATGAATTTCAATTATAATGGTGCCATATTGGTTGCATTCAGTGTATTACTGGTCCCATGTCTGGATGTAATTCGTGTTGTCATTCGCAGAGTGCGTAATGGCAAAAGTCCTTTTTTGCCGGACAAAACGCATATCCATCATAAATTTCTTGCCATGGGATTTAGTGTCAGAAAGGCGATGATTACTATTTTGTTCATTTCTTTTTTGTTTAGTTTGAGTAATATCCTGTTGGTTAGCTATGTTAATAATACATTGTTATTTATTGCGGATGTAGCGGTTTGGACAGGAATGCATATGTATATGGATAAAGTGATTGAGAGAAAACAAGTTATTAATAATATAACAACTGATTAATTATATGATGGATGCACATATTATAAATCTTCCAAAGTTCTTGGATAGAAGAGGTAATTTGTCTTTTATAGAAGAAAATAACCATATTCCTTTTAAAATAGAACGTGCTTATTGGATTTACGATGTACCTGGGGGAGAAGCCAGAGGAGGACATGCATATAAAGAAAATCAGGAGTTTATTGTAGCTCTATCCGGTAGTTTTGATGTGATGCTGGATGATGGGGTAGAGCAAAAGATTTTCTCATTGAATCGGTCGTACTATGGATTATATGTTCCCAAGGGCTTGTGGCGGTGTATGGATAATTTTTCAACGAATTCTTTGGCTCTTGTATTATCATCCACTCCATATACTCCTTCTGATTATATATATGATTATGAACAATTTAAGAGCATGAAGAAATGAAGCAAAGTAGTGTCTATGATTGTACGATGATTGAGTTGGATAAACATCATCATGAGAAAGGGAATATAACAGTGGTTGAAAATGGAAAAACAGTTCCTTTTGAAGTAAAACGTACATATTATCTTTATGATGTGCCGGGGGGTGAAAGTCGTGGAGGACATGCTCATAAAGAACTTAGCCAACTCATTATTGCTGCCAGTGGAAGTTTTACAGTAACATTGGATGATGGTAATGTTAAACGAACTTTTTTATTGAATCGTCCATATCAAGGCTTGTATATTGTTCCGGGAATCTGGAGAACATTAGATGATTTTTCGTCAGGGTCGGTATGTTTGGTTTTAGCTTCACATAAATATGATGAGAACGATTATATTAGAGATTATGATAAATTTATAAGATACAAAAAAGATTAATGGCAAGAATCCATCCTCTATCAGATGTAATGTCTCAGAATATTGGTAATGAGACAAATATATGGCAATTTTGTGTTGTGTTTCCTCAAGCCAGAATTGGGGATAACTGTAATATTTGTGCTAATGTGTTGATTGAGAATGATGTTATAATTGGAAATAATGTAACAGTCAAGTCAGGTGTGCAAATATGGGATGGTGTTGAGATTGAAGATAATGTCTTCATTGGTCCTAATGTAACTTTTACCAATGATTTAGTTCCACGGTCAAAAGTTTATCCTCAATCATTTGCTCGGACAATAATCAAAAAAGGTGCTTCTATCGGTGCCAATAGTACAATTATAGCGGGGCATTCTATAGGGGAATATGCTTTTATAGGAGCAGGAAGTGTGATAACAAAAGATATACCTCCTTACACAGTGTGGTTTGGAAATCCGGCAAAACACCAAGGATATGTAACCAAAGAGGGTGTTCTACTGGATATTAATTATAAAGATAAAGAAGGAAATACACATATACTAGATTTATTATGATAAAATTCTTAGATTTACAAAAGATAACAGCTAAATATGCTGATGAAATACATGAAGCAGTGGATCGTGTTGTAGACTCTGGATGGTATTTACAAGGTTCAGAGAATGAGCGGTTTGAAGCAAACTATTCTGCATATATAGGTACTAAATATACAATAGGGTGTGCAAATGGATTGGATGCATTAATTTGGATATTTCGGGCTTATATAGAAATGGGTATAATGAAACCGGGTGATGAAGTAATTGTACCGGCTAATACTTATATAGCATCTATTTTAGCAATTTCGGAAAATGGACTGAAACCAGTGTTGGTAGAGCCGGATATTACAACTTATCAGATAGATGAAAATAAAATAGAAGCAGCTATAACAGAACGCACTAAGGCTATTTTAATAGTGCATTTATATGGTCAATGTGCGTATACTGAAAAAATAGGAGATCTTTGTAAGAGATATAATTTGAAGCTAATTGAAGATAATGCACAAGCTCATGGATGTAAGTACAATGGTCGAAAGACTGGCTCACTTGGAGATGCGGCAGGTCATAGCTTTTATCCGGGAAAGAATTTAGGAGCTTTTGGAGATGCGGGTGCAGTTACAACCAATGATGAAGAGTTAGCGACAATTATTCGCGCTGTTGCCAATTATGGTTCTACTCGTAAATATGTATTTAAATATATTGGTCGTAATAGTCGTTTGGATGAAATTCAAGCTGCTGTTTTAGATGTGAAGTTGAAACATTTGGATGAGGATGTAATATTGCGTAAAGCAGTTGCTAAATATTATATTGAGAATATAAAGAATTCATTAATAACAGTTCCGGTAGTGAAGGATTGGGATGCTCATGTGTTTCATATATTTACGATACGATGTAAATCCAGAGATGAGTTACAGAAATATCTGGCAGATAATGGAATTCAAACAATTATTCATTATCCCATTCCTCCACACAAACAAGAATGTTATAAAGAATGGAATGATCTTTCATTTCCTATCACTGAGCAGATACATAATGAAGAGTTAAGTTTACCAATGAGTCCTGTAATGACTATGGATGAGGTAAAAGAGGTTGTTGATACCATTAATGTTTATAAAATGAAATAAATATGGTAAAGGAAAAATTTAAGTCTTTGATCAGATTACTATTCCATTTAAGTTATAAACTATGCATTAAAATAGGGATTGCTTCACCGACAATTGTAGTTCGGATGGATGGAGGAATTTGTTCTCAGATGCATCAGTATTTAATTGGTCAAATTTTTAAAGAAAGAGGAACTAATGTTGAATACGAATTAGATTTTTTTAAATATAATGGAAAAGATATTAATGGCGTTCATGTTAGAAATTTTGATCTATTAAAAGCTTTTCCATATCTAAATTTTAAATCTGCTTCTTCTTTTAAATCTCATTTTTATTCTTTAGTTTATAATTATGTGGGTAATTATCCTTACGAACTAAGTACAAATTGGGTTGATTTATTGCCACCACGGATATTGTCTGGTTATTATGCTGATCCTTCTTATTTGTATTATCCTTTGTTCCAAAAAGTATTTCATATTTGTTCAAAGGATATATTAGACTTTGAGAATCAGCATATATGTACAATGATTGAAAATCATAATTCTATTGCTGTTCATGTTAGAAGAGGAGATTTATCTGAATATAACATAGCCTATGGATATCCTGTCACAATTAATTACTTTATAGAGGCTATAAAATATATCAAGGAAAAAACTATAGATCCTGTTTTTTATTTTTTTTCGGATGATAGAAATTATGTAGAGCAAGAACTTTTACCTATTATCCCTGTTAAAATAGAGTATAAGGTTATTCAAAATGGTTCAGAAAAAGGATATATAGACTTATTTCTTATAAGTATGTGTAAACATCAAATAACAAGTAAAGGCTCATTAGGTAAGTACGGTGCATTGTTGGGGATGAATAAAGAAAAAATGGTTTTAGTTTCGAAAGATGATACACAAACTTTTATGTTTGATAATGCTCCATGCCTCAAGATAATAATTTAATGTCTACAAATTCATATAAATCGATAATGAAAGGTGCTGCTATTTTTGGCGGTACTCAATTTTTTACAATTTTAGTTAATCTTATAAGAGGAAAACTTGTTGCATTATTTCTTGGGCCAGAGGGTATGGGAATATCTTCATTAATGATGTCTTCTATGAATACAATTCAGCAATTTAGTTCTTTAGGACTAAATTTATCAATTGTAAAAGAAATATCAAAGGCAAAAGAAACAGGTAAAGAAGAAAAATTGCTACTTGTTATATCAATAGCTCGTGCTCTACTTAGAATAACAGCAATAATAGGGGCACTCTTTACTATTTTATTTAGCCGTTTCTTGAGTAATATAACTTTCGGCAATGTAGATTACTATTGGTATTTTATTTTATTATCTATTGCAGTGTTTTTTACTACAATGTCTAATGGAGAATTATCTATTCTTCAAGGATATAGGGCTATTAAGAAACTAGCGTATGCTTCTATTATAGGATCTTTTACAGGACTTTTTGTGGGAGTCCCTTTATATTATTGGTTTGGATATGATGCAATAGTTCCAGCTATGATTGTTCTTTCTCTTGTAAATTTTCTTTTTTACAGATATACAAGTTATAAGCTTACCATTAAAAGCATAATATTTAAATGGAAAGAACATTCTCCGTTAATTAAAAAAATGTTATTATTGGGTATTACTTTAATGATTGCATCTCTATTAGGAACTTTAGCAAATTATATACTTAATACTTATATAGGAAGGTATGGTTCTTTAAATGATGTTGGTATGTATCAAGCTGCTAATTCCATTACTAATCAATATATTGGAATTGTTTTTACGGCAATGGGATTAGATTATTTCCCTCGTTTGGCTGCTATATCTCAGGATAATATTAAAGTGAAAGAAATGGTAAACCAACAAATAGAAGTGGTACTTTTTTTAATGGCTCCTTTGTGTTGCTTTCTGATTTTATTAGCCCCATTGGTTATAGAAGTACTGTTAACGAAGGAATTTATGGGCATTATTTCTTTGATTAGATGGATGGGGATTGGTTTGTTTTTTAAAGCATTTGCTTTTCCACTAGGATATATATCTTTTGCAAAAGGGGATAGAAAAACTTTTTTTTGGCTTGAAGGAGTTGTAGGAAATTTAATGTCGTTGGTATTAGGTATGATAAGCTATTTTATTTGGGGACTTATGGGGATGGGTATATCATTGTGTATTACTTATATTCTTTGGGGAGGGCTTTATAATATTATAACTAAACGATTGTATGAGTTTGAACTTAGTACTAATACATATAAAATACTTGCTGTGCTTATAATATTCATTTCACTAACTTTCTTATTTAGCTTTTTGAATGATACTTTTTTTTCTTATGTGTTTATGGGTTTGTCAACTTTTATGTGTAGTTTGTTCTGCTTATTTCATTTGAATAAAAGATTGAGGTTTATAAAATTAAAAAATAAGTAAATTATTTGTTATGAGTGATTATTATCCATTAGTCTCAATAGTTGTTATTACATATAATTCTTCCAAATATATTTTAGAAACATTAGAGAGCATCAAACAGCAGACTTATAAAAATCTTGAATTGATAATAACAGATGATTGTTCTAAAGATAATACTGTTGCTCTTTGTCAAGATTGGCTTGATGTAAACAAACATGGTTTTATAAGAACTAAGCTTATTACTGTATCTCATAATACAGGAGTCTCTGCTAATTGTAATAGAGGATATCAAGAGGCACAGGGAGAATGGATTAAGTGTATTGCAGGAGATGATTGTTTGTGCTTGGATGGAATTGAAAAATATCTAAATTTCGTTTCTCTACATCAGGATGCATTAATTTGTCATTCTAATGTATTGGTTTTTAAGAATGAATTTAGAGAAGAAAATATGATGAAAAATATTTTTTATATTCCAAAAGTCTTTCAAAAAAACATAGATTCACATAAACAGTTTTTAATTCTTTGTTTATCTAATGTAATTGCAGCTCCGAGTGTGTTTATGAATAAGGCTCTTTTTAAGAAGATGGGAGGGTTTGACGAAGAAATATCTATGTGTGAAGATTGGCCGATGTGGTTGAAAATAACAAGGCAAGGATATCCGTTCTTTTACTTAAATGATTATACTGTAAAATATAGAATGCATAGTGCTTCGACTGTTGGAAATGGAACAGTAAACTTTTTGTTTAAACGCTTTTTTGAGGCAAATTTAATAGTATACAAAAAATATATTCGTTTTCAAGCCCCTAAATTCATAGCATTTATGCAAAAATATGACTATTGTATAAGGAAATTTTTAGATCGTGTCAATTGCAATAAGAAAGGTTTTTGGTATGCTTTTATATATAAACTGCTAGATGCACCTTTTTTAATTGTTTATAAGCTTATGGTTAAGTAACTCTCTAAATACAATGATCCTGCATGAAAAAGATATTACAAGTTACTAGCTTGCTTGCTCGAAATGGAACAGAGACATTCATAATGAATGTATATAAACACATAGATAGAAAATCTATGCAGTTTGATTTTTTGGTTTTTACCGAAGATACAGATGGTTATTATGAGGAGGCAGAGGGATTAGGGGCACATATATATAGGCTTCCGAGTCGAAGAAAAGGACTTGTTAAATATTACGAGTCTTTAGATTCCTTTTTCAGGGAGCATGCAAATGAATATGACGCTATTCATTTTAATTTTTGTATGCTTTCTACTATTTTGCCTTTGTATTTAGCAAAGAAATATAACATTCCTATTAGAATATTACACTCTCATAGCTCTAGTTGGGTAGATGGATTGTATAACCTTATATTGCATAAAGCTTTTAAGCCATTTGCTTATAGATTAACAAACCATTATTTAGCGTGCTCTATACCTGCAAAAAAATGGTTTTATGGCTCAACTCTTGCTGAAGAGAAATGCATAGTTGTTCGTAATGGTATAGATACTTCTTTATTTGAATATAATGAAGGAATTCGATCTCTTTATCGACGAAAGCTAGGCATTGCTGAGGGAGATCTGGTATTGGGTCATGTAGGGTCTTTTTTACCGGTGAAGAATCATGCATTCATAGTTGATGTATATAATGAATTGTTAAAACAAGCACCTAATACGCGTTTGTTATTGATAGGAACAGGGGAGTTGAAGAATAATGTCATTGATAATTTGAAGCATAAAGAAATATTAGATAAAGTTATTTTTTTAGAGAATAGAAACGATGTTAATTATTTGTTACAAGCCATGGATGTTTTTATTTTTCCATCTTTATTTGAAGGTTTGCCTTTTGCTTTAATTGAAGCTCAATGTGCTGGTCTAAAAGTCTTTGCATCTGATACGATTTCACATGAATCTAAAATGACTGATAATCTTTATTTCCTGAGTTTATCAAAAGGTGCAAAGAAATGGGCTAATGAAATATTAAGATATAGGAACTATAATAGAAATAATGAGGCAGAATTAATAAAAAGAGCAGGCTATTCAATAGAGACTACAGTAAACTTTTTAAAGAAATTATATAATTCAATTTGAGTTTTAAAAAGATTGATCTGCCTTTCTTTAATTGCAGATATTGTATTGTTCAAGTAATTTATAGTGGGAAATTAGGTATATATTTAGTGGGTAATGAAATATATACCAAATAAGTATTTTGTATATGATACCTAAAATTATTCATTTTTGTTGGCTTAGTGGTGAACCGTATCCTCCTTTGATTGCTAATTGCTTAGAATCTTGGAAGCGAGTTTTGCCGGATTATGAGATAATGCTATGGGATACGAATAGAATTGATGTTTCATCAAATCTTTGGCTAAAACAGAGCTTTGAGAACAGAAAATATGCTTTTGCGGCAGACTACATACGATTCTATGCATTATATCATTATGGAGGTATCTATTTAGATGCTGACGTAGAGGTTTTAAAAACATTCGATCCTCTTTTATGCGAAAAAGAAATAATAGGAGAGGAAGCTAGTGGTGATATAGAAGCTGCCGTGATTGGAGTTGAAAAAGGATGTGAATGGGTGAAGAAATGCTTAGATTATTATAATGTTCGTCCTTTTGTTAAGCAGGATGGGTCTTATGATATGCGTCCGGTTCCTCTTTTGGTACATTCTGTTATTAAGCATGAGAATATAGATATTAAGCCTTATTATTTTTTCTCTCCTAAAGATTATAACGTTGGAAAAATAGCAATATCTGAAGAAACTTATTGTGTGCATCATTTTGATGGAAAATGGTTGAAGAAGGGAACTGTGTATATTTTAAAAAGATATATCCATTGTGTGTTATATTATAGCTTAGGGCGTAAGGGACACAATAAATTAGTTCACTTTTTGAGACGATTGAAGAAGTAGAAGGATTGGAAAATAATCTATGAAAAATTATTGTATTAAAGTTATTTTAATTCGTTACAGTGTCGCATGATTGGCTTTAGTCTTTTATGGTGGGTTTTATTGCTTTGTTCTACTAAAAGTAATAACAATGTATTATATTTCAGTTTAGTATTTTTTTTATCTATTGTTGTAGGCTTTAGAGGGATAGAAGTTTGCCCGGATACTCAAACTTATGAAGTAATATATAATTCAGTAGTAGTTGATAAGGATTATACCTATCCAGAGCCATTGTGGGTGCTTGTAAACTTCTTGGTTTATGCTTTAGGAGGAAATTTCCATATTTTGCTTTGGGTATCTTCACTAATCACATTTTTTTGTATTTCAAAAGTGCTTATAAAATATAGTCCCAATATACTTTTCTCTTTATTCCTTTTGTATTCGTTGTATTTTATCTTTTACTCAATGAATATAACTAGGCAAATGATAGCGGTTTCCTTTGTCTTTTATGCATATTCTAAATTAGTAGAAGGAAAAAGGAATTTATTTATCTTTTATGGATTAATTGCTTTTTTATTTCATTATTCTGCGATTGTTACATTTTTGGTCTTACCTTTTTTGAAAATACAAATTACTACTAAAAGACTTTATTGGGGAATAGTATTTTCTTTGCTTGGGGGATTATTTTTTATAAGCGAAGGGCTGTTAAGTTATATTTTGGGACCCTATGCGATATATTTGTCCAGTAGTGAAAATGGTTTTAGAAGTTCTATTTTATTACCTCTGATTTTATCTTTATTCCTGAATGCATTATGCGTCTTTATATATAACACTTCTGATGATGATATAAAAGATACACCTTGGTTTAAAATTTATATATTGGGAATTATTGCAAATAATTTGTTGGTGGGATTGTCTTTAGGTACTCGTGTCGTGATGTTTTTCTCAATAGTTCAGCTTATTGTTTTGCCAATGTATGTTTATAATAATAGGCTAAAACCTAAAGGAGCTGCTCTTTTTATTTTGCTTTGTTATGTGGGTTCTTTGTTTTTTATGCTTCTTCTTACAGGTTCTGTGGGGGTTTACCCATATAATAATATTTTGTTTGATTGGAATTTATATTAAATTGTTGTAAATGTTTTCAGTACTCCTTTCTGTTTATTATAAAGAAAAGCCTGAGTTTCTTCAGCAGAGTTTAGATAGTATTTTATCTCAAACGTTATTGCCTAATGAAATTATCTTGGTTAAAGATGGACCTTTAACTAAAGAGTTAGATTCTTTAATTGAAATATATCAGCAAAAGTATTCAATTTTGAAAATTATAGCACTCCCTCAAAATCGGGGTTTGGGAAATGCTCTGAATGAAGGACTCAAGCATTGTACCTATGAGTTGGTGGCTAGAATGGACACAGATGATATTGCGAAATCAAATAGATTTCAAAGGCAGTTAGCCGTTTTTCAAGAACATCCTGAAATCGATATTTGTAGTTCTTGGATTGAAGAATTTGAAGACACTCCGGAGCATATCTTGGCACTGAAAAAGGTTCCGGAAACTCATGAGGAAATAGTCAAATATGCCAAGCATCGTTCTCCGATAAATCATCCTGTTGTTATATATAAAAAGAGTTCGGTATTGAGTGTCAATGGATATAATGGTTTTCCTGAAGATTATTGTCTTTGGGTAAAAATGATTCAGAATGGAGCTCATTTTTATAATATACAAGAGAGTCTTTTATGGTTTCGTTTTTCTCGTGATGTAATCAAAAGGAGAGGTGGACTAAAGTATGCAATTTCAGATATTCATTCGCAAATGGGATTTTATAGAATGCATTTTATTGGCCCAATAACTTTATTGTACAATATAATAGTGAGAGTTGGAGTACGTTTAATTCCTAATCAATTAAGAGCATTAATTTATAAATTGGTATTGCGTAAATAAAGGCATATTTTTCTGTAAAATTTTGCATTAGTATTTTCTTACTAGAACAAATTTCTTCTCTCCATTGTTAAGACTACCAATTTAATTTATAAATAGTGGTCCAACAATGAGTAAATATTTTAAGTTGAGCATATTTTTATGCTTTTTCTTGCCGACAATATCATTTGCACAGGTAAAGGATACCAATAATAACACCTTTGCTTCCTTCATTTGCAAGTTCATTAATGAGAGAGGTTTGATAAAGTGTCGCACGGTAAGTGAGGGTAATTTTCTTACTCTTGTGAATAGAGCAGATAAGCCGGTGAATGTGATGTGCACTTGGTATCCTTTTACAGAAAGTGGTGCTTATAAATTCTCACGGAAAGAATTGATTGACCGGAGAAGGAAGAAAGTTGATTTTGTATTAATAGGGTACGGACAGAAACCGAATAATCCGATGCTCTATTATCTGGTACCCGTTTCTAAGGTAAAACGGAAGATGAGTGAGAATGCTTTGAGAAAGTATCAGGTCGGAATACCGGTATGTGACTTGAGCTTTGCTGACTAAGAATAAAGCCCCAAATAGTACGGAAAGAAAAGTTTAGAAAAACTCCTTTCACACAAAATGCGCTGTAAAATATTGATTTATAGCGCATTTGTGTGAAAGGAGTTATCTCATTTCTATCACCCGATAGAGATTGCCGGTGCGCGTATGTATCCTTTCTACTCCAAGTGACATCAATACTTTACTGAAACTAGCCGGAGATGCCTGCTTTAATGCATGGGGATAGCGCTTCTTGATACATAGGAAGATTTCTGCTGCCGACAGTTCCATATACGTTTCATCAGGTTGTGCCGCCCGGAAACAACAATTAAATATGCTCTCTTCTGTTGATTGTCTGTAAAATTCGCGGTTATGGAAATTGATTTCCGCTTCTTCGTCACTGTCAAACCAATAACGCTTCCCACGCAACAGCTCTGTTTTTAACTGGGCATAGATTTGTGAATGTATGATATCTTCTGTATTGATTTTCTCTTCCACTTCGATACAGATAAAACGGCGGCTTCCCGAAGGATCGGTCAGAATATCCTTGCGGTTGGATGTACCGGCAAACGAAGCGATTCGAGGCAGTTTGGAGAAGCTCTTTTGATATGATTTGATGAAACTCAGGCTTGCCATCTGCATCAGATTCTTTAATAAAGGCATCTTCTTGGTGGTTTCCTTGTCAAATTCATCCATACATATCAGCCCATATTCCGATAATTTACGAGTGGCCTGTCCCTTGGAATTCAGGTTGAAGTCATCGGTATAATAGTTTTGCAATTCGGGCGGTACCAGCATTTTTATATACGTGGATTTTTGTTTTCCTTGTTTCCGACTGACCAGAATGGGGGCTACGCTATTGGCATGGGTGTTGTCCAGCCCCATCCATTGGGCTACCATTGCCAACATCCATCGGTGGAAACTCCGTATCCAGTAATCATCGGTAGAAACACGCTGTGCCAAGTCGGTCAGCCGGTCTGTACCGTCCCACAACGGAAGTTCCTGCATATAGAGCAGGAAAGGGTGATAACTGCCGGTTTGTGTGGAGTAAATAAAACGGTTGACGTCCTTATCCCAACAATTTATTCCTGCTTTGCGGACTGCAATGCAGATGGAGTTCAAGTCTCGTTGGCTCAGCGGAGCGAAAGGCAAAGTACCGTGCGTGCGGTATTCGGTTATTTCGTTCATTCGGTTAAAGCGGAAATCATAGTGGCGTTTCAGGTAAGATTCCATCTGCAAAATGGCATCCAGTATAGGGTCAGTGGACGGAGCCATTTTTCGGGCACACATTTCTTTTAAAGATTCATTCTCTTTTCTCAGCTTTTTCAAGTTCCTTTTGCTCATTTTTCTTTGTTTTTGGGTTTCTATGCGGCTAAGTTACAACCTTGGGAGAGGGGTTTGCAAATATTTCGCAGCTTTAGCAGATATTTTTCGGTTTATCGGAAATAAATGCCTGACGTGGTGTCTGTCTGTCTTTTTTTTGTTACCTTTATGCTGTAAATGATATCGTTCCACTTGGCTGGCACGACCATTCTACCTGGGTGGAGCGAGCATGCCAGCCGGGTGGGATGGTCATTTCATCCGGCTGAAACGATGAGGAAAAAACGTATGAAATAGTCAGTAAAAGGAGAAGATTATGAAGGTGGAATATGATTTGTATAAGAGCCCTCCCCGTGAAGTGGATGGGAAGGAGGTGGTGCATCTGCACGCCCGTGTAGCCAGGTCAAAAACGATTAGTATTTGGAGTTTGGGGGATGACATACAGAAGGCGACCAGTTTGACAAAGAGTGATTTGAGGGCAGTGTTGTGCGAAATGAGTGACCGTTTTGTGGAGGAATTGCAAAAAGGTAATTGTGTGCATATCGACGGTATAGGTTATTTCCAGATGACATTATCGTGTCCGGGCGATGTGGAGAAGGAAGGAGAGGTGCGGGCGGAATCCATCCGTTTTAAGTCGGTGGTGTATAAGCCGGAGAAGGCTATATGCGGTAAATTGGAGGGACTGAAGTTTATCCGTTCCGAAAGAGGGGGACATACGAAGAATTATTCGGATATCGAACTGATGGGGATACTGAGTGACTATTTTAAATACAACAGTTACATCACTCGTCTTGAATTGGAGCGTGTATGCGGCATGACGCGTAGTACGGCTTATCGTCGTATAAAGTCTTGGATGGCGAGGAATATGTTAGAGAAGGTTGTCGGTATTGATGCTTATCGTCCGGTGCCGGGAGTATTTAGAGTTTCACGTTAATCCGCTTATTATAAGCGGATTAACGTGCTGTTAGGTGTGAAAGCACCTTTATGAATTACTTTACTCCACAGCTTTCAGGGCTGCTTCGTAGTTGGGTTCTTGAGTGATTTCGGGTACTAATTCCGTATATACCACTTTGCCTTCCGGGTTGATGACCACTACCGAGCGGGCCAGAAGTCCTGCCAAAGGTCCGTCTGTCATCAGTACGCCGTATTTCTGTGCGAAATCGGAAGTATATCGGTAGTCGGACAAGGGAACGACGTTGGCGATGCCTTCTGTGGTACAGAAGCGTCCCTGTGCGAAAGGCAAATCTTTTGAGATGGCCAGTACCGTCACATTCGGGCGGTTGGCTGCCAATTGATTGAATTTACGCACAGAGGTGGCGCATACGCCTGTGTCCATACTCGGAAAGATATTGAGTACCAAATACTTTCCTTTTCCGTCTTTTAATGTATAATTACTTAAATCACCTTTTACCAATGTAAATTCGGGTGCGGGAGTTCCTACTTTTACAAATTCGCCGGCTAATGTTACCGGTGTGCCTTTGAATGCTGTTTTTGCCATAATTTTATTGTTTTAGTTCTGATATTGTAATTATAACAAACGTAAGTAGAAAAAGGTTCACTTATTTTCGTCCTTTGTAAATAAGGAAGCCCACTACCAATACACCAATAGCAATGAAGCAGTAGCCCAATTCGTGGCTGTACTCGGTTACTGTGCTCAGAAGTTGTTCTTCGGGTACCACTGATTGCAGATAATAGCCGATTGCCGCCAGGATACAGTTCCAGATGCCTGCACCTAATGTAGTGTAGAGCAGAAAAGTGGACAGCTTCATTTTGGCTAGGCCGGCAGGAATTGAAATCAACTGGCGTACTGCCGGAATGAGGCGGCCGATAAAGGTGGAAAGAGCACCGTGCTTGTCGAAGTAATGCTCGGCGTTCTGTACTTTTGCCTCGTCTATCAGACACATGTGACCGAAACGGCTGTTGGCAAATTTGTATACCAAGGGTCGGCCGACAAAGTAAGCAATGTAATAATTGATGATGGCACCGATATTGGCTCCTATGGTGGCGAAAATAACTACCAGAAATACATTCAGGTCACTATTTCCTCCTGCAGCTTTATAAGCGGCCGGGGGAACCACCACTTCCGACGGGAAGGGGATAAAAGAGCTTTCAATGGCCATTAATAACGTAATAGTCCAATAATTAAGGTGATCTAAGCACCATTGGATAAATGCAACTGATTCCATGATTAATTAATTATAAGAAATTATCTAAGTCTACTTTTCCATTATTGACACTGTCTTTCAGGTTACGCATTAATTCGTTAAAGCGTGTATCGCTCAGTATAGAGTCGCTTGTGCCCAGGTTGCTGTACGCATCGGGCAGTTCGTGCTTCATCTTTGCGATGTAATGCATGCAGGAGATGGCTTCTTCCAGATAGAAATAGCAATAGGCCAGAAAGAAATAAGTGGCGGGTGCATTGTCGGGAAACTCACGGTTTATTTGTTCGTAGTATTGTGCGGCAAGCTTGAAGTTCTGTGTGTCGAAACAAGCAGCGCCGATAGTGAACAGATAGTCCAGCCGTTCGTCTTCCATGATTAAGTTCAATGCCTGTCGGAAGTATAGTTCTCCTTTGGCCTGGTTTTCTGCTTTGGCAGTCTCGTCATTGCATGCTTTGGCTTCCATCAGGAAGAATCGTCCTGCAACGATAAGCGTATCGGGGTCGTTCTCGTTCAGTTCCAAAGAACGTCGGATGGATGCTTGTCCCACGCCGATGTGCTTCAGGGCGGCATGGCATAAAGCTATGTCGCCATATAGTTCGGACAGTTCGTATTTGCTTAATGCGTCTTTATTGTCCAGCAGTGCTTCTATATAATAGATGGAGGAGGTATAATCCTGCATCTCAAAATAGGTCTTTGCCAATGCCAGATAAGCACGTGTTTTATTTTCTTGTTGCTCTGCCAGGCGGAGATAGTAATCACAGGATTTTTGAAGTTCACCGCTTTGTTGGTAGCAAAAGGCTTTAAGCGTCAGTGCCTCCGCATTGCTGTCATCGATGGCCAGTGCGAAGTCTATGGCTTCGTGTGCCTCTTCATAGTCATTGGTGCTCAAGTAGCATTTGCCCAAACTGTTCCAATGATTGATGGAGTAGGGATAGCAGTCGAGTGTGGCTTGCAGAAGAGGAATGGCCGCTTCGGGATTATTGAAAGTGATATAAAAGTCACACAATAGGTCTCTGAACTTCTGGTTTTTTTGGGAAAGGGAGGCAAGATCGTATGTTTCGCCCACGTGCTTGATCCATTTCTTTGCCAAAGCTTCCTGATTGGCATCTATATAAGCGAGGATAATATCGATAAGGGTTTCCAGTTTTCCTTCTTCGTAGGCAGCTAGTTCTTCGAATACATGGTCGGCTTCTTCCATGCGTTTTTCTTCCATCAACAAATCGGCTTTCAAGAACCTCACCTCGCGATCCGACCGGTCTTCAATCAAGTCCATAACCATATATGCTTCGTCCAGCCTGCCTTTCATGGCCAGGGAACGGGCACGAAAAATCAAGGCATCCGTATCGTTGGGATGCAGTTGTAAAGCAAAGTCTATTGCGGCTTCTGCTTCTATTTGTCTTCCTTTTGAAGCATAATATTCGGCGATGTCTGTCAGTTCGTCAGCATCAAAATAAGCGGGGGTATGGTTTTTCACCATACCCTCGTATTTTTCTAACGCTTCTTTAAATTCTGGGTCTTCAAAATAGGAAGACAGGTCATTATTCATAAGCAGTTTTTTATTTATTAATTTTACTCCAGGTATCTTTTAAAGATACGGTACGATTGAACACCAAGTGTTCAGGCGTGGAGTCTTTATCTACATTGAAGTAGCCGATGCGCTGGAACTGTAAGTAATCCAGTGGTTTGGCTTCTGCAAGGTATTTTTCTACATAACATTCGGTCAGAACATGCAATGAATCCGGGTTGATCATTTCTTTCATGGCTTCCAGTGCATCGCATTTCTTGGCTTCGCGGATGGCAGCCATTTCGTCACGTGGGTTTTCTACCTTCCATAGGCGGTCATACAGGCGTACTTCTGCTTTCAGGCAGTGAGCGCAGCTCACCCAGTGCAGTGTTCCTTTCACTTTGCGACTGCTGCCGGGCATGCCGGTTTTGGTATCGGGGTCGTATTCGGCATATACTTCTATTATGTTGCCCTCTTCGTCTTTCTTGCAACCGGTGCATTTCACAATGTATGCATTTTTTAGGCGGACTTCTTGTCCCGGAGTCATACGGAAGTATTTCTTCGGAGCGTCTTCCATAAAGTCTTCGCGTTCCATCCAAAGCTCACGGCTGAACTCGATGGTATGTGTGCCGGCTGTCGGGTCTTCGGGATTGTTGATGGCTTCCATCTCTTCCACTTGTCCTTCCGGGTAGTTGGTGATGATAAGTTTCACCGGATTGATTACGGCGGATACGCGAGTGGCACGGGTGTTCAAGTCTTCGCGCACCGCACTCTCCAACAGCGCGAAGTCGTTCAGGGCATCGTATGTGGTGTAACCGATTTTGTCAACGAAGTTGCGGATGGACTCAGGAGAATAACCACGGCGGCGGAAACCGCAGAGGGTCGGCATACGGGGGTCATCCCAACCGTTTACTAAGTGTTCCTTTACCAAAATCAGCAGGTTACGCTTGCTCATCAGCGTGTAGTTCAGGTTCAGTTTGTTGAACTCGTACTGGTGAGGGCGGTTGTTGTCCAAGTCTTTTCCTTCTTTTACCCAGTCCACAAACAGGTCGTAGAGCGGACGGTGAGGAACGAATTCCAGTGTACATAAAGAGTGGGTTACACCTTCGAAAAAGTCGCTCTGGCCGTGGGCAAAGTCATACATGGGGTATGCTTTCCATGTTTCGCCTGTACGGTGATGGGGCGTTTTTACTACGCGGTAGATAATAGGGTCGCGGAAGTGCATATTGGGGCTTGCCATATCTATTTTGGCACGCAACACCATCTTTCCTTCTTCTATTTCTCCGGTGTTCATCTTTTGGAACAGTTCGAGTGTCTCCTCTATAGGGCGGTTGCGGTAAGGGCTTTCTACACCCGGCTGGGTGGGCGTGCCTTTCTGTGCGGCAATCACTTCGGAGCTCTGTTCGTCTATATAAGCTTTTCCTTCCTTGATGAGACGGATGGCGAAGTCCCACAATTGCTGGAAGTAGTCGGATGCATAATATTCATTTCCCCATTGGAATCCGAGCCATTGGATATCTTCCTTGATGGCTTCCACATATTCCATGTCTTCTTTGGTCGGGTTGGTGTCGTCGAAACGCAGGTTACATACTCCACCATAGCGTGCGGCTATCCCAAAATCCAGGCAAATGGCCTTGGCATGACCGATGTGGAGATAACCGTTGGGCTCAGGCGGGAAACGGGTTTGGACTTTTCCTCCGTTTTTACCTTCCTTCAGGTCGTTCTCTACTGCCTGTTCGATGAAGTTCAGACTTCTCTTTTCTGTAGCTTCTGTAGCGTTCATTTCAGTCATAGTGATATTAATTTTACACTTTAAGGTGCAAAAATACGTATTCTTTTTGGGATATGCGTTATTTCACGGGAATATATCCTCCCTTTTTTATAATATTTTGCCCCGCAGGGGAAAGTACATACTCGATGAAAGGGCTGACTTTCGCTTTGTCGGACACATTATAATAATAGTAGAGCGGACGCACTACAGGATATTGTCTTTTTGTTCCGTTTTCCATGGTGGGGAGTACATAGTGTTTTCCTTCGTCATACGAGACGGCTATCGGCTTTACACGGTCGGACAGATAGGCAAGACCTACATATCCGATGGCTCCCTTGGTTTGGCTGACGGACTGGATGACGGCGCCGGTTGCCGGCATGGAGAGGCTGCCGCTCATATAGTTCTTGTTTTTTAGGACGCTTTCTTTAAAGAATTCGTATGTTCCCGAAGAGGTTTCGCGAGAATAGACAATGATTTTCATATCGGGGCCTCCCACTTGCTTCCAGTTTACAATTTTTCCGCGGAAGATGCCTTCCAATTGTTGCCGGGTGAGGCGGCTGACAGGGTTGTCCGGGTGGACGATGATGGCAAGGGCATCGTAAGCGATAATTACTTCTTTTACTTCTTGTCCGGCAGCTTTCAACTTCATTTTTTCACTGAACTTGATGGGACGTGAAGCCATGGCGATATCGGTGGTATGGTCCATGAGGGCGGATATGCCGACTCCGGTCCCGCCACCGGTGACGGTTACCCGCTGCTCGGGGTGAGTGTTCATAAATATTTCTGCAGTCTCTTGTGAGACAGGTAATACGGTGTCGCTGCCTTTGATGCGTTGTGCGGCAGTGTGCAGGCTGCAAATTGATAAGACAAAGAAAAACAGGGCTTTTAACTGATTCATAAGTTATTATATTAATTCATGTGCAAAAGAAACGTTTTCCTGTGTCATTTGTTTTACTTGTGTATTACGATTCCGTTACAAGGTGAGGTTTGCTTTTCAGGTGAAGGAGTAGACTTTTTTTGCCCGGGTGTAACAACTTTGTAATATAATTGTAGCAAATACTTCAAGCTCCTTTCATATCATTTTAATATCGAGAAGCTTTTTTTGCATCGATTACTAATAGAAGACTAAAACAGTATGAAACAAGTTTGGGAAAAGATTGTCGAAGGAATATTGACTTGCAGCGGCTTTATCACAAGTATTACGATAGTGCTGATTGTCATTTTTCTGTTTACGGAGGCATTCGGACTCTTTGGCAACAAGGTAACAGAAGAAGGGTATGTGCTGGCTGTCAACGGGAAGAATCCGGTCAGGGAACTGAGTGCGGTGCAAATTAAAGATGTGTTTGACGAAGAGATAACCAATTGGAGTGAAGTGGGAGGTCCCGATATCGGAATTAAGGTATTCCGGCTGGAAGATATTACTTCTTATTTTTCGGAAGAAGAGTTGGGGGCGGAATACGACAAGGCGGGAGAATGTATCGGTAAGGTAGTGGCAGACCATCCGGGTATCATTGCTTTTGTCCCGGCAAAGTTTATAGAGAAGGACTTTCCGGGTCGTTTGCTGAAAGATGAGCATATCTCTTTCTCGGAAGTGTTTGCCGGTAAAGAATGGTTCCCGACAGCAACTCCGGCCCCGCAATTCGGTTTTGTTCCTTTGGTCATGGGAACACTTTGGGTGAGCTTCTTTGCGATTCTTTTTGCATTGCCGTTCGGATTGTCTGTGGCTGTATATATGTCGGAAGTAGCAAGCAGCCGCACACGCGGATTTCTGAAACCGGTTATTGAATTGCTGAATGGTATACCGTCGGTGGTATACGGATTCTTCGGGCTGATAGTTATTGTACCTCTCATTCAAAAGGTGTTCGATTTGCCGGTGGGAGAGACCGGTTTGGCTGGAAGCATTGTGTTGGCTATTATGGCTTTGCCTACTATTATCACGGTCAGCGAGGATGCTATGCGTAATTGTCCGCGTGCCATGCGCGAGGCGAGTCTGGCTTTGGGAGCCACGCATTGGCAGACCATCTATAAAGTGGTGATTCCGTTTTCCATTTCAGGCATTACATCGGGAGTGGTGCTGGGCATCGGACGTGCCATTGGTGAGACGATGGCTGTGCTGATGGTGACCGGCAATGCGGCTGTGATACCGACAACGATTCTGGAACCGCTACGCACGATTCCTGCGACGATTGCTGCCGAATTGGGAGAAGCTCCTGCCGGTGGTGCACATTATGAAGCCTTGTTTCTGCTGGGGGTGGTGCTGTTTCTGATTACCATGATTATCAATTTTAGTGTAGAGTATATATCATCCAAAACCGGAGTGGGTTTCGGAAGAAAGTCATAATACGATAGAATATGGAAAAAAATATATTTAATGCCCGACAAGGGGTACGCAAGAGACGTTCACAGTGGATTGCGTTCGGAGTGTTCAAACTGCTTAGTTACAGTATTGTACTGATTTTGTTTTGCATCTTGGGCTTTATTATATATAAAGGTATAGGAGTTATCAACTGGAAGTTTCTCACTTCGCCTCCCAGCGACGGAATGACGGGAGGAGGCATTTGGCCGGCTATCGTGGGTACTTTTTATTTGATGATAGGCAGTGCATTGTTTGCTTTTCCTGTGGGCGTGATGAGCGGTATTTATATGAACGAATATGCTCCGAAAGGTAAATTGGTCCGCTTCATACGGGTGATGACGAATAATTTGAGCGGCATCCCATCTATCGTTTTCGGTTTGTTTGGTATGGCGCTGTTTGTGAAGTACCTGGGTTTTGGCGATAGTATTCTGGCGGGTTCACTCACATTGGGTTTGCTTTGTGTGCCGTTGGTTATCCGTACTACCGAGGAGGCTTTGAAAGCTATTCCGGATAGTTACCGCGAAGGCAGCCTGGCGTTGGGAGCGACCAAATTGCAAACTATCCGCTACGTGATTCTTCCGATGGGGATGCCTAATATTATCACGGGGCTTATTCTTGCAATGGGAAGGGTATCGGGAGAAACCGCACCCATTCTGTTTACTTGTGCCGCTTACTTCCTGCCGCAGTTGCCGCATAGCATATTGGACCAATGCATGGCCCTTCCTTATCATCTTTATGTCATATCGACCAGTGGAACCGATATGGAGTCACAATTGCCCATTGCTTACGGAACTGCTTTAGTGCTTATCCTTATTATTCTGGTGGTCAATTTGCTGGCGAACGGACTTCGCAGGTATTTCTCGAATAAATTAAAAACGAATTAATCTATAATATATGAATAAGATAGATGCGCAACATGTGAATTTCTTTTATGGAGATTTCCAGGCATTGAAAGATATCAGTATGGCGATTGAAGAAAAAGCGGTAGTGGCTTTTATCGGTCCGTCGGGCTGCGGAAAGTCTACCTTTCTCCGTCTCTTTAATCGTATGAACGATTTGATCCCCGGTGCACGCCTTGAGGGGAAGATACAGATAGATGGCGTGAATATCTATGATAAATCTGTGCAGGTGGACGAACTTCGCAAGAATGTGGGAATGGTGTTTCAGCGTCCCAATCCTTTTCCGAAAAGTATTTTTGAGAACGTTGCCTATGGGTTGCGGGTAAATGGAGTGAAGGATAATGAATTTATCCGTCACCGGGTGGAGGAAACATTAAAGGGAGCTGCCTTGTGGGATGAAGTGAAGAACAAGTTGAAAGAGTCCGCTTTTGCTCTTTCGGGCGGACAGCAACAGCGTTTGTGCATAGCGCGTGCCATGGCTGTGTCGCCTTCCGTCTTGCTCATGGATGAACCTGCATCGGCGCTCGATCCCATTTCTACCGCTAAGGTGGAAGAACTGATTCACGAACTGAAGAAGGAATATACCATTGTTATTGTAACCCATAATATGCAGCAGGCAGCACGGGTCAGTGATAAAACCGCTTTCTTCTACATGGGTTCGATGGTGGAATATGACGATACGAAGAAGATTTTTACAAACCCCAGCAAAGAAGCCACTCAAAATTACATTACGGGGCGTTTCGGATGATGGGGGTACCGTCAGAAAAAAAGAATACAAAAAGAAAGATGATATTATGGTGAAATTTATAGAATCAGAGCTTACCTCACTGAAAAAAGAGGTGAACGAAATGTGGACACTGGTGTATAACCAGTTGGACAGGGCCGGGGAATCGGTATTGACATTCAACCGTGACCTAGCGCAACAGGTGATTGTTCGCGAGAAACGGGTTAATGCTTTCGAACTGAAGATAGACAGCGATGTGGAAGATACCATTGCTCTTTATAATCCGGTGGCGATAGACCTGCGATTTGTGTTGGCCATGTTCAAGATAAACAGCGATTTAGAGCGGTTGGGAGATTTTGCCGAAGGCATTGCCCGTTTTGTGGTGAGAAGCGATGAAACAGCACTTGATGGAGAATTACTCCGTGAACTGCGGATAGAGGAGATGCAAAGACAAGTACTCGGTATGCTTGAAATGACCAAGACTGCATTGAATGAAGAAGATTTGGATTTGGCATTGGCTGTCTTAGGCAAGGACAATTTGTTGGATCAGATTAATGCGGATGCTCCGGGGGTGCTGACTAAATATTTGGGAAAGCATCCCGATTGTTTTTTGACTTGTCTGGAACTGGGGACTGTGATTCGCAAGCTCGAAAGGGCAGGAGACCATATAACGAATATTGCCGAAGAGATAGTTTTTTTCATTGATGCCAAAGTATTAAAGCATAGCAGAAAAGTGGATGAGCACTTTATAGGGAAGGAATAAAAACGATAAAATGTTTTCATTCTCCCAAAAAAATCTTATCTTTGTCTATGTAATGAGGCAGATAAAGAGCTTTTCGGTTTGTAAATAGCCAAAAAAGACAGAAAAGTCTAAAAACATGTTGTATGGCATAGTTTTTTATTTGGCTGGTTTAAAAAAAGGCT